>Ga0209093_1000595_pt1 | contig 19914 bp, 18 predicted proteins | sample SidtaG_4_FD_187450 | JGI IMG/M metagenome (GOLD analysis project Ga0209093, IMG submission 187450) | Marine algal microbial communities from Sidmouth, United Kingdom - Sidmouth_Male1 metaG (SPAdes) (version 2) | ecosystem: Host-associated > Algae > Red algae > Unclassified | place: Sidmouth... | reverse complement strand
CCCCCCCCCCCCCCCCGCCCTTAACTGCGGGCGCCCCTCTACCCAGAACTCACACTCTTCCCACTGCATCCCATCTTCATCGACCGCCGCCGGCCCTGTCATATGGTCGGTCGGGGCGCCTTCCAGGGGGGGGGGGTGATGGTGCTTCGGGTGGAGGTCAGCTGGAAGGTGTTGCTCGCACCGAGGTTGCTGCTGTGTGCCGTTACGGTAGAGGTGGAGAGCTCAAATCGTCTCGACCGGTATTTGGGCACTTGCCGACGCTGAATGTGGGTAAGATGTGGGTATATCCGACGTGGGTCGGCGACCCACATTTTTCCCACATTTAGTACCCACGCCCGACTGGCCGACGCTCTCTAATGGCCGCCCCGTACCTTTTCTTACACTGCTAACGGCACGACCCGCACGCTCCTGTATTATATTGTGGATCGTATTTATCCTCCTTTCGCGTGTTTCGTTTCTCCGTTTCCTGACCCCACAACCGAAGTAGAGGTTACATTTAACCGACCTCAAGAAGCCCTTCGGAAAGATGTCGAACGACTCTATGCCGAGCTTACGGCACATTTTCACGTGGCTCTGCACCCTGCCAAGTACTCCACCGTTGAGGACTTGGCCACCGTCACTAAGGCGGTGGCCCTCCTGCACAGCATGGTCAACGAGAAGCGACGAGACGGGTATGTGTCCCGCTTCCGTATGGCCGCCGGCCGTCAGGCGGCCGGCGGCGGCGGGGCTGCGGGGCCTGCGGGTGGGCACGGCGGCGCCGCCGGCAACGCCGGCGGCGGAAATGGAAGAGCGGCCGCCGCCGCCGGTCATAAACTCCGCCGGCGGCGATTTTGTTCTGGGTGGGGGGGCTGGGGGAGTTGCGGCGGATGCCGCCGCCGGCGGTCAAGCGTCCGGCGGCGGCGGGGCGGCGGGTGATGTGGGCGCGCACGGCGCCGCCGCTGGCAACGCCTGCAGCGGCAATGGAGGAGCGACCACCGCTGGCGCTGATGCATCCGCCGGCGGTGGTCTGGTTGCATGTGGGGAGGCTGGGGGAGCTGCGGCGGTGGCCGCCGCCGGCGGTCAGGCGGCCCGCAGCGGCGGCGGGGCAGCGGTACTCGCAGGTGTTCACGGCGGCGCCGCCGGCAACACCGGCGGCGGAAATGTAGGAGCGGCCGCCGCCGGCGGTCCCGGATCCGCCGGCGGCGATTCCGTTCTTGGTGGGGGGGCTGGGGCAGTTACGACGGCTGCCACCGCCGGCGGTCAGGCGGCCGGCGGCAGCGGGGCGGTGGGCGATGTGGGCGCGCACGGCGCCGCCGCTGGCAGCTCCGGCGGCGGCAATGGAGGAGCGGCCGCCGCCGGCGGTCTTGGATCCGCCGGCGGCAAGTTTTTTCTTGGTGGGGGGGCTCGGAGAGTTGCGGCGGCGGCCGCCGCCGCCGGCGGTCAGGCAGCCGGCCGCGGCGGGGCGGCGGGCAATGTGGGCGCGCACGGTGCCGCCGGCCGCAACACCCGCGGCATTGGAGGAGCATCCGCCGCCGCCGGTGATGCATCCGCCGGTGGTGATCTGGTTTCAGAGGGGGGGGTTGGGGGAGTTGTGGCGCCGGCCGCTGCCGCCGGCGGTCAGACGGCCGGCGGCGGCGGGGCGGCGGGCAATGTGGTCGTGCACGGTGCCGCCGGCGGCAACACCGGCAGCGGCAGTGGAGGAGCGGCCGCCGCGGGCGGTCTTGGATCTGCCGGCGGCGATTTTGTTCTTCGTGGGGGGGCTCGGGGAGTTGCGGCGGGGGCCGCCGCCGCCGGCGGTCAGGCAGCCGGCGGCGGCGGCTGGGCGGGCGATGTGGGTGTGCACGGCGCCGCCGGCGGCAACACCGGCGGCGGAAATGGAGGAGCAGCCGCCGCCGGCGGTGATGCATCCGCCGGCGGTAATTTGGCGGCCACTGGGGGAGCTGCGGGAGTTGTGGCTGCAGCCGGCGCCGCGAGCGGTCCGGCGTCCGGCCGCGGCGGCTCCACCACGGGGGGACAGGTCGTCGGAGCGGGCGTGGGCTGGGGGCTTTATGCCGCCGCTGCCGCCGGGCGTCAGGCGGCCGGCGCCGGCGGGGCGGCGCGCGCTGTGGTTGTGCATGGCCCCGCCGCCGGCAACACCGGCGGTGGCAATGGAGCAGCAGCCGCCGCCAGCGGTGTTGCATCCGCCGGCGGTTGTTTGGAAGCCACTGGGGGGGCTGGGGGAGTTGTGGCTGCAGCCGGCGCCGCCGGCGGTCAGGCGGCCGGCAGCGGCGGCTCCGACGCGGGGGTTCAGGGCGTCGGAGCGGGTGGGGGCGGGGGTTTTTATCCCGCAGATGCCGCCGGGTGTCAGGCGGCTGGCGGCGGCGGGGCGGCGCACGCTGTGGGTGTGCACGGAGCCGCCGTTGGCAATGCCGGCGGCGGAAATGGAGGAGCAGCCGCCGCCGGCAGTGGTGGATGCGCTGGCGGCAGCTTGGCTGCCGGTGGGGGGGCTGGGGGAGTTGCGGTGGCTGCCGCTGCCGCCAGCGGCGGTCAAGCGGCCGGCGGTAGTTTTGAGGGAATGCAGGACGATGGGGACGGGCTTGTGGGGGGCTGCGATCCCCCCCCCGCCATTGTGCCCGCCATAGCGCCGGTACCCTTGCTACCTGTAGACACTTTTGGACAAGCTCGAGGAGCTTGGGCAGAGACGTGGAGCGAGGAGGAGCCCCTGAAGCTGAGGCATGACCTGGCGGAGGACGTATGCGCGGACAGAGAACCGCTTTTGGATCCTTACCTGTAACTAGAGACGAACAAAGGGTTTTTTTTGCCGCCTCGCGGGTTTTTTTTCCTTACATCTGTGTGTTTTCGAGGGCGTGTCTCTTGGAGCCTGCCTTGCCTGGATTTTGAGAGGGAGACCTCCCCAATGGCCGCCGCCGCCACGCACTCACAGTTCTTACTGACGCGCCGACGGCGGCGGCGTGCAAAAGACACAGCACGGCAGCTCGGCATCGGCGCAAAGTCGGCGTGACGGCGAGCAGCGCTGCGGCTATCGCTCAGATCTCTGCCGCTGCTGGCGTGGTGAGCAACCCAGGACAGAAGCGAGAGGGATACAGTCTGTCGGACGCAAAGACGAAGTAAGTAGGAAAAAAAAACCTGCCCAACGGGGAAAAAAGAACATTTGAAGTCGCTGCCCAATACGCACTCTAACATACTACTGTTACTCCGCGTTGCTCTCGTCATCACTCGAGTCTTCACCCTCAGCGTCTTTCCGGTCCTCCGTGCAGTCCGCACCATGGTCGCGCACAGGAATAACAGGCACAACATAAATGCCATAGTTTTCATAGTCGAGAGTCTTGGACCCAGCGGCAAGAGACGCCGCTGCCTTGGCCTGCTTTGTCGACAGCGACCGCCGGCCACGGCTTGCTGCACAGGAGCCGGCGGCCCAGGCCGCCGGTGAGGACAAAGTCGCAGTCGTCGTCTTGACAGCAGACGCCGGCGGCGCACCTCCAGGGGCGCTCGCCGCCGGCGTAGATGCCGGCACCACCGCCGTGCCAGCCGTCTGCTCCTGCGTCAGCGGCATACGCGGCGTCGACGCGGATGTCAGCGCGGGTGTGGAGGGTGTACACTCCCCTGCCGCCGGCGCATTTCCTGTAGACGCCGGCGGCGGAGACGCCTCCGACAAAGTGTCCGGCGAGGACAGCGCCAACCCGGCCGCCGCCATCAGCTTACGAGCATGCGCGCGACGAAGCACGACAGCTTCCGGCGTGTCTCGCATCTCAGCCGAGTTGAAAAGAGCCACGGTCGTGCGCTCCGAAGTTGCTTGCGCCAGCGCGGACAGCGCGTCGGTGCTCGCCTTGAGCATACGCGACTCCTGAGTGCCCGCCGCCTTGTCCCGCTTAGCGGCCTTTGCACCACGCGGGCGCGACTGGTGGCCTCAAGCACCCGCGTCCTCTCCGTCCTCGTCAGAGTCGCTCGTCGAGCGGCCGCCGGGAGAGCCGCCGGCTGATCCGGCACCGACGGCGCCGCCGTCGGCTGCGGCGGCCTCGGCGGCCCCGCTGAAATTTTCGACGTGCGGCAGCACCCGCCAGCACGGGACCCACGGGCAGAGCACTTGCTTGGCCTTGGGCTTGGTCGCCTTGCCCTTGGCCTTGTCCTCCGTTATATCCTTGCGTATAGCCTCGTATACATTGGCGCCGCAAAAGCGCGCCATCGCAGCGCTGATCATGTCCTCGTCACTTGGGTTCCCCGTCAGCTCCATGCGCTTGACCGCCAGGTAGTGGGAGCCAAACTCGTTCACGCCCTTGCGAATCTTGTCCCACTGCTTCTGCACCCCCCACACGCGGCGCTCAGTGCGCTGGCGGACGCCAGGGCGCCCCGCCAGCAGCCCCTTCCGTGCCGTCACGACCGAGGTCCAAAACGTCGGCCCACTCTGGTCCGCCCCATTGACGGGGTCCCGGGACGCGCTCAAGTACGCCTTGCACAGCGCCACACGCTCCTCGTCCGTCCACTTCAGCCCAGTCCCCATCGGTGGGGGTGCCTACGTCGGCGCAGCAACGCCACAGCCGACGGCGTCAGCGTCCACTACTTGTGCACCGGCGGCGGCACGCACGTCGCTGCCGCCGGCTTGTCCTGGCCCGCCGGCTTGTCCTGGAACGCCGGATGGTCGTGGCCCGCCGGCTGGTCGTGGCCCGCCGGCTGGTCGTGGCCCGCCGGCTGGTCGTGGCCCGCCGGCTGGTCGTGGCCCGCCGCAGGCGTGTCCGCCGACGCCTCCCCCGGAGCCCCTGGACTCGGCGTCGGTACAGGCGGGGGGTGCAGGGTGCCTGCCGGCGGCCGGCATTCGGTGGGTGAGGCCTGCTCGCCGCCGGCTTGCGGTTGATCTGCAGCCGGCGGTGCCGTCAGCCCGCCGGCTTCAGACGGCCCGTTGGCTGGCGGCGGCACCTGCGAGCCACCGCCTTCGCGGCGGATGTCCCCGGAAGGTGTGGTGTTGCCGCCGGCTTGTAGCAACAGACGATCAGCTGGCGGCGGCAAAGCCGCCAGTCGCTCGCCCCCACGCAATTGGCCGCCGCCTTGAGGCAGTACACCGTCTTGCGGCGGCGCGCACCTGCCGCCGGCGAGCGGCAGACAGCCGCAAGCCGGCGGCGCGCTCGCGTCTTGCGGCAGCGGGTGACCTTGGTCTGGCGGCCCGCCGCCGTTCACGCCTCTAGGCGGCGGTCTCCGCCTGTCCGGTGCCGTCCTTCACCGCCGCCGGCCTTACGAGGGATCCAACCAGCCTGCGGCACCCAGTCTCTGCGCGGCGGCACCTACGCCCGTTCTTTCCCGCCGCCCCAGTGGCCGTCGCCTTGTGGTGATCGACCGCCAGGCGACGGCCCGAAGTTGCCGCCGGCTTGGCGTGGGTGCGGATCTGCCGGCGGCGCCCAGTCGTTGCGCTGCGGCGACGATGCCCGTCCTTGCCACCCACCCCAGTTGCCGCCGGATTGGTGCTGGTGCGGATATGCCGGCGGCCCCCAGCTGTCTCGCTGCGGCGACGGTGCCCGTCCTTGCCACCCATCCCAGTTGCCACCGGCTGGAGTATGGTGCAAATCAGCCGGCGGCGCCCAGTTGTTGCGTGGTGGCGACGGCGCCCGCCCTTGTCCCCCGTCCCAGTTGCCGCCGGCTTGGTGTTGGTGCGGATATGCCGGCGGCCCCGAGCTGTCGCACTGCGGCGACGGTGCCCGTCCTTGCCACCCACCCCATTTTCCGCCGGCTTGATGTCGGTGGGGATCAGCCGGAGGCTCCCAGTTGTTGCGCGGTGGCGACGGCGCCCGTCCTTGCCCCTCACCCCAGTTGCCTCCGGCTCGTGGATGGCGACCAGCCGGCGGCGCCCAGTTGTTGCGCGGTGGCGACGGCGGCCGCCCTTGCCCCCCGCCCCAGTTTCCTCCGTCTTGTTGTGGATGGCGACCAGCCGGCGGCGCCCAGTTGTTGCGCGGTGACGACAGCGCCCGCCCTTCTCCCCCGTCCCAACGGCCGCCGGCTTGTTGAGGGTGCAGATCAGCCAGCGGCTCCCAGTTGTTGCGCGGCAGCGATGGCTCCCGTATACCGCACGACGGTGACAGCGTGGAGCACGGCGGGCACCCCCCGAGGTGGCAGGAACAGGTGCACCGCGCGAGCACGGCGAGACGCTCTTGGTGCCGCCGACGCTGTTCCCTCTTCCCCTCCGTGTCGTGCTCCCGGTCGGGCTTGCAGGTCATGGTGGGAGAGGGGGGAGAGCGGCGGCTCGTCACCAGATTGGCCGAGGGTCAGGGAGGGGGGAGGGGGCGGAGAGAGCCAGGCACCGCTGTGCACACGGCACCCCGCCGGCGACCAGAGGGGGTGGGGGAGACGGCCGCCGGAGAGCCACGCCGGCTGCAAGGGCGGGAAGAAGTCAACGGCAGGGGGATGTGCGCAGAAGCTCGTTGGGATGAACGATCCTGGAAGTACGGGCCGCCGCCGGACGGCGTGTTCATATGCCGTCGCCAGTGGCCTACAAAACGCTTCACGAGAAGCACGCGCGCGCGGAGCACGAGCGCGCGACCGCCGCCCAGGGGGCGCCCCCCCGTGCAGCCGATGCCGGCCCAAGGGACGCCCCAACGAGCCGCGGATGGCAGCCCACGCGGCAGCCCCTCGTGCGCGTGCGTGCATCGGAGGGCGCAGGGTGCTGCGAGCGGGACGTGTGCCCGCGACCGCCCGGGGAGGTGCACTTGAGGCTCCCCGAACGGCCTCCCCTGCGACACGGCCCCACGCAGCCCCTCCCACGAGGCGGGCCACACCGACACTGGCATGGGGCCTTGTGCGTGCCCCCGTGTGGGCGAGATCCCCGCCTCGTGGAAGTGGCTGAGGCACCAGCCACCCCACGCTTGACCTGAGGCTGCCACACGACCGATTTGAGGGGGTGTGCGGGCCTAGCGCCAACAGAAACCAAAGCAATCTGATCACGGGCCGGCTGCCCCCTGGCGATGATGGATCCGCCTCCCTTCCAACATCTCCTCGAACATTTCCAGCAGCCAATGATATGGCCTCGATCAGGTTCGAACGTTTCAAAGATGTATGATTGCATTCAAACGGAGCACGCGATTGATTGCGCGACCGCGCCGATATTCCTGCGCAGGCCCACCGACACTGTCGGTTTCCACGATTGCGGCAGTGCTCGTTCAGAGCAAGCCAACGCCGCCACCAGCAAAGGCGCCGTCCGCCTGTCGTTCTGGAAGCATTCGGATCGAGGCATCTGTTGGACCGCGCGCTGCCTGCCGTGGCCGCGTCTTGACAGCGCATCGCGCAGCACACCGTTCCCAGGGTGCTCGACCGAGAGCCGCGGCTCAGCGCTGTCGCGTGAGGCTCGCCATCTGTCACCAGTGTGCCAGCTGTCTTCCCGAAGTGACATTTTTCTGCGTCGTGCCAGCAGGGCGACCAGCTCCTGTCAGTTCGTGGCGCGTTCTTTTGGACGTGTGAGCCTGACTTTTGGTATATTGACTCAGATGACAAAAGTGTACACGAAGGATTGGAAAGTTGCGACCCGTTCTTGTCCGGATCGCAGCCTTTTCGTCGCTACCTCCCTGACCTCGTGATTGCTTGGATATTTGTCCGATTTCTGAACACTTGGGGGTCGACGTTGCTAGGCACGCTTCCCTCATCCTCTTGCACCCATCTTTGGACCATGTAGCCCCTGTTTTTGAGAACTCCAGGGGGGCCGCTCAGCGTGCTCCACGTAAGCAAACGTGGCATATTCTGTTTCGGGTTCCAGAACGTGGGGGAGACGTTGTTGGGTGTGCTCTCATGACGCTCGATCGTGGATTTGAATCGTAAATGGGCAATGAGACACGGAAGGGCGTGGCAAGACTTGTGCCCCGTTCTTCACCAGGTGTTCCTGGGGGGGTAGGCAGGCAAATGCTGACAGACTTGAAGCAACGGATTATTCGATCGCAGATCAGCTGTGAATCATCACTGCAAGTACCATCAAGTGCGGTGGGCCCCGCACTTGAGCGATCGAGTTGCGCTCAGTTATAAAGCAGGGTACCTGATAAGAGGGACACATATAAATGCGCAAGGACTGTACCGCACACGACACTGCCCCAATAAGCAACTATAGACACATTTTAATCAAATATGTGATCGTGTCTGCAACGTGTGTGATATCGTTATTGGGCCAGCTGTTGTTGGATGCGCTCTCATCGAAGCTCCAGTTAGCACATGAGCTTAGGCGTTGCAAACCTGTTACCCCAAGAACCTGAAAAAGACTGGCTCCAAGATCGGGGTTATCTGAGAGGTCCACAGAACAGGGCCCACAGGCAGTTACCAAGGAGTTGTCAGCCAAGAACGCCTCGGGAGAGGCTCTTTCCATGGAGGCCAGTCGAGAATTTTCGCGTACGCCACCCCGCCTGCCACCGTGCAGTGATGTGTCAGTCTTCCAGAAAACGCGCATGTCTCATTTTTGGGACACGCACCGTAGTAGACGTCTAGTTTGCGCCCCACTTTCCCGAGGATCCAGTTAGGTGTTTGCAATGCTTTCGGTTTTCTGTGTAATTGGAGGAGTCGTAAAGTTGTGTGGTCCGGCCGGACTGCGTGCCATCGACTCGCGCAACGTGGATATGATCGATTGGACCGATTGCTGACCTCCAAAAAATGACGGTTGCAGAGTGGTTGCAATAATTCAACAGCGTACGTGGACCAATGGAAAGGCTAGTAATCATCTGAGTTCCTTACTGAGTCTCCCCATGCAGCTCTGCGCTAGTGTTGCTAAACGCATCTCGGGGCGCGCTTACGGGCGCTTTTAGGGCGCGCTTAACAGTGCGATTTCGGTGCGTAGGCGCCACGCGCCCCATGTTGGAAGGGGCGCTTTTGGGGCGCCAACTGTAATTTCTGCTGAGCTAAGTATAGACATCGTCTCGTTTGGGGACAAACGCCATCGGATTGCGATTTCCGATCATTCTCCGATGAGTCCTTACGGTGGCATCCGATGAGGCAATCCGATGGACATTTTGCCATCGGATGGGAGAGAGTGCCCAGCCTTCAATTCTCGAATCGGGGCCCGATCAGGTCTCGATGTCTCATCGAAAGACTGGTGAAACGGCTGTTCGTCGAAGCGCCGAGCACGGCCGGGCCGCCGCCCAGCAGCCCGGGCAGCGCCCTGCTTCCTTCTACTCCTGGCCTCCGTACGCTGCTTGGGCGGCCTGTCCCAGCCGCACACGCGTTGAGAAGCTCTTCTGAAGCCGCTGTTGAGAGAACAAGCACAAGAGCTTGCAGGCGGCCAAGAAAGAAGCGCCAAAAACAAACGTGCACACAATCCCCCCCGCACACTCCCCGGCCGGCCCGTACGCCGGCCGGGCCGCCTCCTCGCGTCCTCAGGCGATCCCACTTGCCGATCCGTCCACCTACCCGCTACACGTCACCCCCCCTCGCCCGTTGGTCCCGTCCCCGATACCGGTGCGCTCGTACGAGCAAATAGGCGAATGAACCACAAAACCACGCGGGCGACCAAAAGCGCGAGGACGCAAGCACCACTCACAGCAGCCCATCGTCGTCCTCCAGCTCCAGAAGCGCCGCCGCCTGCGCCTGTGCCTTCGCCATGATGGCAGCCGCACGAGCCCGCGCCGACAACAACGGCGCGGCCGCCCTCGCCGATGTCGCCTTTGGCGTTGGGGGCGCCACAGGCGTCGCCTCGACGGACGCCACCGCTTCAATTGCCGCCACCTCGGGTGCAGCCACCGTGCGCGAGGCCGCCTCACGCGCCACCGCCCCAAGCGCATCCACGGCGGTCGCCGGCATAGCCGTTGCCAGCGGCATGCCCTCCACACGCCCGCATCCAGCCGCCCCGCAGACCTCCACGCCATCAACCGGCCGCTCTGCCCCACCACCCTCCCCGGCCACGACCTGCCCGACGACCAAAGGCACGCCACGCCCCCATCCACCTGTTGTCGCCTGCCCGATGGCCCACTGGTCCTCGGGGCGGTCCCCCACCGACGCTGCTTGCCCAAGCCCCCACGGTGCCCCGCCGTTCACATCGGCAATCGACCCGTCGTCGACTGACGGCAGGGCAGCCGGCAGGTACTCGGGCTCGAAGACGGCGCGTCTGGGGTCAGCCCCGTCGCAGAGCAGCATACCGTTCTCGGCCCGGCCGTGCTTAGGCAACCAGCCATCCAATCGCAAGAACTCCGCCACGTAGTCCTTATACCCGTTCAAGTCCGGGCCCTGCTTCACGGGTGTCTGGTCCTGGACGCTCACCAGCTCCTCTCGGATGAACTTCACGCACAGCACAAAATAACCGCAGGTAAGCTCGACCACTGCATCCGAGCCCTCGCCCACCGCCGTATGCACCCGGTTGAGGGCACCGAGATACTTGTAGCCTTTGGTTGCCGCCGCGAGGATGGCCCTCAGACCGCCCGGCTGCTTGTAGAATACGTCCAGTTCGAGCCACTTAGTAGCCCTCGCCGGCCTCATGGAGGACTTGGGATTGCTGATCGTCTCTTGGAACCATCCCGACACGACGTTGCGCTTCAGGTCGCCGTAGATGTGGGAGACGCCCTCCTTGAGCTTGTGGTGCACGCCCGTTGTCTGCTCCTTGCTGAGCGTACCTTCGTTGTCCTCAAGCTCGTGGACGCTCCCCAGCTTGCGCCTCTTGTCCCCTACGCGTGTCGGCTTGAGAACCTTCTCGAGCAGGAACTCGGTGGCCTGCGAGTCAGTGTACTTGGCATGATCGCGCACCGCATTCACCATGGCGTCAGTCCGCCGCCGCGGCTAGAGGAAAGAGTCGGCAGACGTCTTGGCGGTGCCCGTGAGCACCTTGAGACGCATCTTGAGAAGGCGGCGGGCGCCCACCATCACCGTCATACCCTCGGCACGCTTCTTGGCGCGCTCCGCGGCAGTTGCAAACGCGAGCTTCTGCGTGGACGTCAGCGGCGGCACCCGCAAGGCGGGTTTTGCCATTGTGCGGGTCTTGTCGTCCGACGTGCTCGAGTTCGTCGACGCCCAGACGGCGCCGTGCGAGTGAAGCGGCTGCACCAAGCTTGAGGTCTTGGTTCGCTTCGCCGCCGGCGCGGCCTTCCACACAGCGTCCTCCCCAGAGTCAGCGTCGGCCACCACAACCGACGGCATCTCCGCGGCTAGGATCTTGGCGCGATCTCCGACGTCTAGGTTGCCAATTCCCTCGAAGAGCGACTTGAGGGAGACGCCGTGCGTCGAATTAGCGTCTCTATCCAAGACCGCAGATTGCCCAGAGAGTCGCAAAAGGCCGGCTAGGGCCTCCGCGAGCGGCTCTCTCTCGGCAGATTCCTTGGCGCTCGCTGCCTTGGAAGCAGCCGCCTTGGCGGCTGACCCCTTGGAGGCCAACACCTTGGAGGCTCCTACCTTGCCAGCGGGAGGCTTACGCGCCGCGCGGCCCGATCCAGAGGCAGGTTGAGCAGTAAACGATCTGCTCTGCCCCGCCGTCGCGCCAGCTGGCGTCTGGGGACTTACCACCGTGGTGCCGTGTCCGGGGAGAGAGGCCAGTGGAGGGATAGACGGCAGGCTGCTGCGGCGCGTCGGTGCCGGGCGGATCGCACGGGCGGAGATTGCCGGACGCGTCGGCCCCGTGGCTACCAAGGTGTTTACCGCCGAGCCCTTCGCGGGGGTGGTAGCGGTGGACAGCTCGATGCCCGATTCCTCGTAATCCAGATGCGGGAGGAAAGGCGGCCGCACGTGCGGCACAGAGGGAGACGCACACAGCGTCTCATCGGCAAGGCCGAGCCCCACGGAGTCCTTAGCATCTGCCGAGGACGCAGTCCGAGGGACACCCTCACGAGGGCACGTCGCGGGGTGGGCTGTTGACGTCATGGTAGGCCTCGCGATCGAGGCGTCGTAAGAGCCAGGATGGGAGTTGTGATGGGAGCCCACGTTGTAGAGCGACGTGGTGCTCGAAAGAGCTGACAGGGAGGGCGCCTCACCAATCGGCAACCCGGTGGTGCTGTTGGTGAGAGCGCGGAGCGCGTCCTTGTAGGCGCGCTCGCTAGAAGACGGCGCGGGCGTGCCGGCTGACGCGCCGCTGCCCTCCATGTCAGCGAAGGGCGCGGGGCAGATGTGAACCAGGGGGGGTGAGGGGTAGTGGTGAACGGGAGAGGTTTGGGGTGACGGCCAGGTGGGTTAGTGCGAGATGGGCGCGACGGGGAATGCAAGGAGGGTGCGGTTCGGGAGGTGAGAGTGGAGCGGCCAACAATGACCCTGGCCCACGCTTAAAAGATCTCTTCCACGGTACGCGTCGCCCACAAATAGGGCTTCCACGAGGCCCAGGCATCCCGCGCTGCACCTCTCTACCGTCCAACCTGCAGCGCAACCAGCCCGCAGCGGTGCGCGCCCTGTGTGGTGGCTGCACCGCGCCAACGGTTTCGGCATGCGTGCCCGCCAAAAATGATCAAGTGGAACGCCAAGCGTTCAAAACCCGCGCGTCAGCGTGAGGGCGCCAAGCCGAGCTTGAAAAACAGCGGGCCTGTCACTCACCTGCTCGATAGCCTGCACAATACCAGAGGGCCCAACAGCATCGAAACCGGACCGCTACCTCGTGCATCCGAGACCAGATCGTGCAAAAGCCTGCACAGCAAAAGAGGGTTTGGGAACGGAGCCCGCCACAAACAGCGTGGCAGCGTGATGGCGTAGCGTGGGGTACAAGCGGGACACGCACCTGTCAACACTCAACACCGCAACAGGAGTGCAGTCAAACGTATGTCGAGTGCCCCACAGAAAGCAGGAGGAGAGGCACTCTGCAATCGGTTTTGCCGACGGGGGGGGCGAGGCGCACAGGCTCTCGCGATCAAAACCAGCGACCACGGGCACAGCCATCGAAACTAGTCAACCAGCTGCTCGCAAGAATGGCCTGGTGCTGTAGGCCTGTGCGGCGGGCGGGGTCCGCACCGATGCCGGTGATCGTAGGCGACGCGCTGGCGGCGCACGAGCGTGGCGCCGCCAGCGCGACGACACGCGCCGAGCGCCAGGATCTTGTGGAAAAAGTGCACAACTTGCAGTAGCAGGGTCGTCTTGCGGTGTGGTCGCCAGATTATCAAACCGGCGAACCCCCTTCACAGTGGCTGCGAAGCGGTGTATTGGGTAGACGAACACACATCCAGTACAACGTAATTCCTACTAGGCTGATTGATTGCCCGGTCTTGAGGCTCCGAGTGGCCAAGATTACAGGAGGACCTACTGTCGAAGCCGACCCTCACCCCTCCTGTGCTGGCTTGCAAAACCGCGCGATCCGCTCGACAGGTGGGAGTCGTTCCAGTGCCAGTTCGAAGGTGCCCCGGTGGGTGTCGTCCCGCGCTTGCCGCGCCTCCTGCGCGTCCCATCGGCCGCTGAGTCACTGCTCCAGGATGGAGTGCGCTCTGCCGTTTTTCCCTGCGCTGCCGACAGCGCTGAGGTACCCTGACACCGGGGCTGTTGACCGATTGTGCCTCTTGGTGACTTTGACCGACTGGCTGTTTAGTGGAACGAAGCCAGCCGTGGTACGTTTGTATCGCTTTCGCGGTTACCCTGAACAGCACAAGCACTGCTTCCAGTGAGTCTGTGGGAAATGTGGGTCGCAAAGACTACTGAGACACCTGACAGGCATGCATAGTTGAGTGGGAGACTCTGCGGCTGCGTGTCGAGTGGCGGCTGCTGACGCGAGGCAGTCACAAGTATCCCGTGTGTTGAAGCATGCCCTGTTGGATGTCATTGGTAACCTTCCCTGAGCCCCCAGCTGCGGCTCTGGTCTGCTTTTGTGTGCCTCACCACCGGTTGAGACTCCCTTGAGGAGCCGGTCTGCACCGGGCGACCACCTACTCGGCAACCTCCTATCCACCCACTGTCGCTACTGGCCGCTGCCTCGCAGCTATGTCCAACTCGGCGCCCGCTTCCGCGCCGCCCGTCCCCGAGGCGTCCGCCCCCGCGCCCCCTGACGCCTCTTTGGCCACCCCCAAGCCATTGTCCTGCTCGTTATGTGATCGGCGCTTCTCCAAGTACGAGGGGCTCACGTGGCACCGTATGGCCGCGCACAAGACCGTTGTCCCGCAGCCAGGCGGCGGCCTATTGGCTTCTACGGAGAATTCCCGAGGACGCGAGGGTGGAGGCGACGGCGAGTGTCAGGCGGCACCGCCACCCGCGCCGCCGCCGCCGCCGCGGCCTCAACCGCCACCCCCACTACAGCCGCCACATCCGCTAGCGCAACCACCCCCATCAGGGGGAGGTGGCGGTGATGAGGACGGCAACGGGCGACCGGTCGGCGGTGCCGGGCGCACGCCGCCGCCGCTGGCGAGTGGCGATGGCACTGGGAGCCAGCCTGCCGACCGCGTAGCGCCCACAATTGAATTTGACGACGCATCGGCTTGCGACGCCATGTCCAAGATGGACGCCCTGATCCGGCTGACGCGGCGCGCGAGGAGGCCGGCCGGCCCCGCACAAAAGAAAACGAGGACGGCCAACGGCCGCGCGCAGCCGACCGATGCTGGCTACGAGTACGCCACGGTCGCAGGGGAGGCACGCCAGCACTATGAGGACCTCCGCGACTGGGATGCCAAGATGCCGCTGATGACCAAGCGCAAGAACTGCCGGCCGGGGCTCTTCAACTCGTACCGGTTGCGAATGGTGGAGAGATTCGCGCTCGAGTGTGGCGGGGGGGGGCTGTCCCTCATTGACCAGGAGAAGCTGTTTAACCTTTTGGACGTGTGGGACCGGACAATGCCGGGCATGCCCGTCGACGCAGGCCACTACCTCGGCATTCGCGATGCGGTCCATTCGATCAATGGGTTCAAGGACGCCCTCAAAGACGACATAGACGACGCTGTCGAGAGCGAGGGGTGGCTCAAGGCCAATCTAGAGGTCGACGGGGAGTCGTACCAAGCCATCTTCCGCCCCGCGCTGACGGTGGGGCTGGAGCGCATGCGCAGCGCCACAGAAATCAAGCTGTGGAGCGGTGGCGACCGCCCGTCGCAGCCAACTAACCTGCGTGAGCACCCCATGGATGCGGACGCGTTCCGGCAGTGCGAGTCAGAGGTCATTAAGGAGAACAACGAGAGCAGCTTTGTGCTCTCGTTTCACGCGTTCAGCGACGCGAGCCAGTTGTCGAGCTCCGGCGGTATGTTCTGGTGCGACGGGGTGGGGCGGCGAGTCGTTGTGGAGAGGGCTGCACCTTGAAGCGCCCGGGCGGTTCTACCGTGTGGGTCTGGGTTCTAACACGCCGTCGTCAATTTGTATTCGGATGTAAGTTGCCCGTGTAACTGTGTCTATTTCTATGTTTGCGTTGAAACCAGCCCACAACCTGTACCCTCTGCGCATCAGGATTGTCAACGAGAACAAACAAGACGTGTGGTTCACGGTGGCCTACATCCCTATCGTCCGGCCAAAAAAAGAGCCGGGGGCGGATGAGCGCGCCCGTAAGCGCCGCTCTGCCATCCTCCAGCGGGTGCTGTACCTGGTGTTCCGGTCAACCATCGCAGCCAGTCACATTGGTGTGAAGGTGCACTTTGGCGTCCGGGAGCTGCTGTGCTTCCCGCGATTGCTGCTGTATATTTGTGACTTGCCTGAGGAGAAGGGGCTCCTCTGCCTCAAGGGCGGCAAGACGGCCAGGCCGTGCTCGATGTGCACCGTGACGCACAAGCTGGCTGCGGCTCCTGAGGCGCTGACCGCGGAAGACCGCGACGCGCTAACGTTGCTGAGGGACCAGGCAGAGGCTACGGGATTGCGGCAGCGCAAGGAGAGACCGAGTCGTCGGCTGCAACTCTAGAAGAGGCACAGTGCGCACCCTGTCTTGCCCGCATTGGATGGCATGGCTGGCCTGTCCACGGCCCCGTTCCACATGTACAAGATGATAGGGGTGGACGTACTCCACGTCATGGACCTCGGCGTCACGCGGATGCTGGTGCACCGGCTGGTGCGTGTGTACCCACACGCGTGTGCCGCTGCGGGGTGCGAGACCGCACCCGGTGGCACCAAGGGGGTCTGCCGCATCTCCAATCGGCGGTTTCATGCCATGGGCAGGCGCTGCAAAGCAAGTATGTCATCTCCAGGGTACGTTTGCGCGTGCCTCCTCTTGTTCTCAAATGTGTCTGGCGCCCCTCTCTTTGGGGATGGGTGCAGGCTGCCTGTGCATCTGCTCATCGTGTTCCACTTTTTTGGACGCAAAGTGTGCTTTTTCTGACTCTTCTTTGCACCAGAGTTCGCGCATATGTTGGTCGCTTGTGGCTGCGCGCTCGCCTTGCCACAGATACTTTGTGGCAGCCAACGAGCTACAACCCGGCTTTACAGGAGAGGAGCAACGGCTGGGGGTGTTTATCGTTCCCCACGCCGTCGCCAAGGTGTTCTCCTTCGGCCGCCGCAAGCAGGCGGTCGGCTCCGGTGCCGTGGGCAACGAGGCGCGCGGCGCAGGGTCGTCCGACGCGCATGCCCGCATTGGCGCCAAGTCGGGGGCAACTGCGACTGCCTCTAAGGCCAGATCAAAGAACGCCAAGAAGACCGCCGCGCGTCGGCGGCCGGCTAAGCCAGAAGCGCCCGCACCCGGTGGCGGCGACGTCACCGAGGTGCCCGACCTCGATTTTGACGAGGGCGATGACTCGGACGACGACCTACCGAGCGGCTTCGCCTTTGATATGCAGGCCTACAAGGACGTGTGGGGTGAGACACCCTATGAGGACGCGGTTACCGCTTTGTTTGCGGAATACGCCGTCCTTTACGGTCGTGTCGCCCGTTGGACAACCTCCTCGACCCCCCCGCCCATGACGCTGGGCGAAGCCGCCAGCCTCTCCAAGCACGCGGAGACCTTTGTGAAGGAGTACATCCGCCCAATATTGGGCGAGGTGAACACGCCCAAGACTCACAAGCTATTGCGGCATCTTTTGGGCGCGATACGCATGCACGGCAACCTCCGCAATTGCAACACAAGTACCAATGAGGCTGGGCACAAGAAAGACAAGAAGTTTTACAACCGCACAAACAAGATTATTAATACCTTCCCCGCGCAGCTTGCTAGGCAGTCGCAGGGCACACAAGCGGTCCTGGCGCGCTTGGCCGACGAAGTCGCGGTTGCCATCCGAGCCGACAAGCTCCGCCGCCAGCGCCGTTCCCTCGCGCGGGGTGGAAAGCTGACGTCCATGACGAAGCGCTCCATTCACAAGGTGCCGCGCATTGCCGTCGGGGCGTTGGCGCAGCGGCCAGGCCTCGGCCGCCTCGCTTCAGTGCTGGGGATGGACCCCAACGTGAAGGTTCCAGTGCTAGGCCAGGTCAAGTTTTTGGCCGAGCTTGATTGCGGGACGCGGCTGCCCCAGACGCTGCGTGCATCGGAGAACTACCGCCGCAAGGGCGCCTGGTTCGACGCAATCGTCTACACCGTTGCGGGGGAGGCGCCCGTCGTCGACGCGAGCGGCACTGCCAATGTGCGTCTCCACTACGGGGAGGTGCGCGCGCTGGTGCGCCACAAGGAGGAGGACGTCGCGGTTGTATGCGACATGGATGCGGTTGAGGCGGATGCGGCGTGCCCGCTGGGGCAGCGCGAGTGTACGCGCTTGAAGTGGCGCGTGCCGGCCGCCGAGCAGGGGAGCTGGTCCATCACGGCCGTGCCGGTGTCCCGCGTGCGGCGCGTTGTCCACGTCGTCCCAGACTTTGGAGAGCTGTCAGCGCGACTGGGGGTCAAGGCCCTGCCAGCGAGGTACACAGCGTCTGTCGACGAGAGGAGGGATATGCGGTACTACGAGAACGCCTTCTACCCATGGGGTTAAAGACAGGCGCGCCTGTGATTTTGTCCGTTCTGCTCCCCTGTTGTGCTCGAGCCTTCGCTAAAGACCACTTCAGCACCCATCGACACAGGATTTTTTGCCACAGTCGGCCAGGACCAGGTTGTGTGGGCGACCCAAGGAGGAGCCGGGACTTCTCCGAGCGCCACAGACACTGGCGTCAGCGTTGAAATCCAATGCCACAGACACGATCTGCTACGGCAAAGGGCGCCTGCACACAAGCACCGCGACGCCCATAGCAGCAAGGGAGCTCCAGTCGCAGAGCGAAGGGCGGCGAGGGCAGGACCGAGGCGAGTGTGTTGCGCGAAGGCCGTGCGCTGTTACGGACGAATCCACGACGGCTACGCAGTGCACCCAGCCAATAGGTTTGTCGAATGCAGCTCTTCATGTGATCGCAACAGAACCCCGCCACGTGAGACCAACGAAAACAAGTTGGCCCCCCTTCGAAGTACCCTCATCGGAAGCGGGCTTCATCGGAAGAGCACCATCGGAAATGGCCTGCCGATCAAGCGGCCCCGATCAAAAATCCGATGGCGATTCCCCCATCGGATCCGTCCGATGAGGGTTGTCCCCAAAGGAGACGATGTCACTGTCAAGTGCCAGTCAAAACTCGATGACTGCGGCAGCAACGAGCAGGCTGCTGACCCAGCATCTGTGAACTGCTACTGCTGTCCCAGCAGAAGGGAGCCCTGACAGCTGTCAGACGTCGAAAGGAACCTTGCCACCAACCTGTGACGACTGCCCTCGTATGGGTGGCACGCCGGCAGATGACGCTCTGGGGTCGTTTGTCGTCGGACCTGGCGTACTCCTTCGGTCGTGGAACGTAGTTCCGGACGCAACTCTCTTTTACATGATACTTGACAGAGCGGCCACGGGCACCACTTCTGTACTTCTGTTATTTTAGTGGGTGCTACATACTGAATTTATGCGGGCGCTTAGGGCGCTTTGGGGCGCTTTTTGGTGCGTTTAGGGCGCTTTTGGGCGCTTATTGGACCTGGATGACACCGCGCCCCCAAAATCGGGGCGCGTTTAGCAACCCTACTCTGCGCACTGGAAACGCACATCAGGATGTCAAGAAATCTGAAGGAACTTGTTGATCTCATGAGAAATCAGAGGTCTCGCCCAGAACCCTCTCCATACTGTACCGTCTTCAGGCCCAAGCAAGCGGCCCAAAAATCTCAGGAAATCTCATTGTGGGTTGCAATGGCTCTGCGTTACTCCTGCAAGACACGGCGATTGGCTTGCAAGATTACTGGCGGCAACTCTCAGCCAATAGTTCGATCGTGGCTTGTCGAACAGGCAATCCAACTTCATTTCTACGCCCTGTCGTCGGCTCTGCCTCCCTTCTCTCGGCATCCGCCATTTTTTGGAGGTTAGCAATACCGATTTTGTCACCCAATCACGAGACCACGAGGGTGACCATCAAACTGACCAGGGCCATCAATTTTGTGCTACGTGGCAGCCTGAGCGTTGAGAACGCGATTGGATCCCTACTGGAAACTTCGCTAAAAAAAGGAAAAAAAGGGAAAGCGCATGGCCGCGCGCGCCCGACGGCGCGCTGGCGCACCGACCACGTCCGGCGTGGCGAGTGGCGTCGCCTCAGGGTGGTAAGGGCGGCGCGGCCACCCCGCCTGTGGGGACGCTGCGACGTCGGTGCGTGTCGTACGACGCACGCGGGGGGGCTGCCACCGCACGGCGGTGGGCCCCCGGGTCGCCGCCCGGCGGCGGCGGCGGCGGCGGCGGCGGCGGCAGGCGCGCGCGCGAGCGACTGTAGCGGCGGCGGCGGGCGACGCGGGGCGGGGCGGACCGGCGCCGCCGGGCAACGGCACGTTGCGGGCGGGCGGGCGGCTTGTCAAAGCGTCGGCAGCGGGGGCGACGGCGGGGAAGCGCACGGCGAGGGGGGACGAGACCGCCCATGGCCGGCGCCCGTCCCGCCGCCCCCCCCGCCTCCCCCGTCGTGGTCACCCAGCGGGCGTCACTGGCGCCGCGCCCGGCGCACCATGCCACGTGGCCAACACCCCGTCGCCAGACCACACGGCGGCGGCGGCGGCGGTGGCGGCAGCCTCGGCCGCCACCCCCCCCGCCACGCCGTCCGGGTCACCCACGGGCGGTACGCCCGCCACCCCCCCCGCCATGCTATCTGGGGCAGCCACGGGCGGTACGCCCGCCACCGCCGCCACCGCCGCACCCTCGGGGGCGCCCCCTGGCGGCACGTCCCCCCCCC
>Ga0209093_1000594_pt1 | contig 19955 bp, 22 predicted proteins | sample SidtaG_4_FD_187450 | JGI IMG/M metagenome (GOLD analysis project Ga0209093, IMG submission 187450) | Marine algal microbial communities from Sidmouth, United Kingdom - Sidmouth_Male1 metaG (SPAdes) (version 2) | ecosystem: Host-associated > Algae > Red algae > Unclassified | place: Sidmouth... | reverse complement strand
AACCACGCGTGCAATCTTCGCCGTGGCGGCCGCCAATGACTGGGAGATTCACCATGTCGACGTTAAGACAGCCTTCCTGAACGCAAAGATGGACAAGGAGATGTACATCAAGCTGCCAGATGGTGTGGAGGACGGGGACTCGGGGGAGATTTGCCGGCTGAACCTGGCCCTGTACGGGAAAAAGCAGGCGGGACGTCGTTGGGGCATGAAGCTGGACAAAGAGCTCAAGGAGATGGGCGCCTCTCGGTCACCCGTGGACCCGTGCGTCTACGCGTGGAACCGCCATGTGCACGGACGCGTCTTCATCCTGGTCTACGTTGACGACCTTATCGCTGCGGGAAAGGGCCTGGCGGGTGTTAAGGCCGTCAATTCGGCAGTGTCGGGAACGTTCGACGTGCGCGACATGGCGGAGGTGAAGGACTTCATCGGCATCCAGGTCATGCGCGACCGCACGGCCAGAACGATTGCTCTGAGAAACCCGGGTCACACTGCGGCGCTGCTTGAGGCGTTCGGCATGGAGATGGCGACACCCGACAGGACCCCAATGGCGTCGGGGGTGAAGCTCGCAAAGACGGGGAAGGACCTGCTGCCGGAAGGCAACCGCTACGCGGCGCTAGTCGGTTCTCTGCTCTGCTTGTCGACGATGACGCGGCCAGACATTTCGTTTGCAGTCGGCGTGCTGTCCCGCTTCATGTCTTGCCCCGAGCAAGCTCACATGCGCGCGGCCAAGGGAGTGCTGCGCTACCTTTGCGGCACAACACGTCTGGGGGTTGCGTACGGTAACAGCGAGCCGCTGCAGGGGTACGTCGACGCTGACTGGGCGGGCGACGTTGACGGCCGTCGGTCTACCACGGGCTTCATCTTCACTGTCAACGGTGGTCCCGTTGCGTGGGCGAGCAAGCGGCAGTCGGCTGTGGCAACTTCCACCGCCGAGGCCGAGTACGTGGCGGCCGCCATGGCTACGAAGGAGGCCCTGTGGCTCCGCAAGCTGCTGGGGGTGGTTGGCGTCGATGGCCAGGCCGTGCCGAGGTGGGAGGACAACCAGTCGTGCCTTGCACTGATCAACAACCCCGAGGCGACGGGCCGCACCAAGCACGTGGTCGTCGCCTACCACATGGTGCGTGACTACCAGATGCGCGGGGACGTAGCTTTCTACTTTCTCCCCAGCGCGGTAATGCCCGCCGACGGACTCACCAAGCCTCTACCGTCGCCTGCCTTCACGGCGTTCCGCGACGCGATCGGCGTTGGCCCCGACTTGGGCGGCGCCGACATGGCGCAGTGGTAGCGGCCCGACCATGGCAGGCCCGAGTTGCCGTAGTCGAGTTTGCGTCGCGGCAGATGCTCCCTTCCATCGCGGTACTACTATGGTCTCGGTCGGGTCGGGGCGATTTTGCCTAAGTCGGATCAAGAAAACCGACCTTCCATCGCGGTACTACTACCGCGGCCGGGTCGGATCGGGTCGGCGGCGTCACAAATCGGATTGGTCATCCCAACATCTGATGTGACGAATGCAATTGGGGGGAGTGTTGAGCATTGCTCAGCAGTTCCATGTCACTTAATGCTTTGGCGGGATGTCACACTGCAGTTTGTTCTGTACTTTGACATCGTATTTGATGTTATCGCATGTACTTGATTTTGGGGGCACCCTTTAGGGGATGAGCTCCGGGAGATTAGCGAGGTGCATGGTCGGGATTTTGAGGGGCTGTGAGCGTGTGTGCTCGTGGCCCGTGCGCCCTCCGCCCGCGGGGGTGCGTGATGTGTGCATGCATGCTGGGAGTGGGGGTGTCTGCGGGTGCTGAAAGCATGGGTGCGCTAGGGTCTTATCAGGCTGCCCCCTTACGGCTCGCGCCACCTCTACGATAGAACCTTAACGCACCCACCCACTGTACTGCCAGCTTCACAGGTTATGGGCCCAGCATGCGCGGTTAGCTTAACGGATGTCGCAGGTTCGAATCCCGCGGCATGCCCCAGGGTTTTCGGGGCCGGGTTGGAAACTGCAGGTTGGCAATTTCGAGTCGATCGAGGAATGGTTCCTGGTCGCTGTGGAGTTGGGGGGAGTGTTGAATTGGATTCAGCAACTCCCCAGGACCACGCACACCGGTCTTGTGGCGTAGTTGGTTTTTCGACCTCAACAGAGGGGCGACGCCCTCTTCCCTGCTGTTCCACAATTTGTGGCAACAAAGAACGCGCCAGAAATTACCCTGTGGCAACACTGACAATACAGAAGAGAAGGACCCAAAGGGTCGACCGCCCGAGAGGACCTAGACGGCGCAAAGGCGCGCAACGGCTCGGACTCGAGAGAGAGGCCAAGATTTAGATGGCGAGCAAGACGAGGCGGCGCGGGCCGTGGCCGGTGCCAAAATAAAAAGGCGGAAACGGACAAAAAGAGATACGAAAAAGTAACCCCGTGTCCGAATAGGGGGGGGGCTACTTAGGGGAGGACATCCGTCCCATAGCCCGCAATCCGAAGTACGGAAAGGCGGGTGCAAGTCCTGTCAAGGGGGCATAAGTTCTGGACTGAGCCCCTTCCAATTGCAACAATTCTCACCAGGTACCACCAGTGTCCGTTTCTTTGTGTCGGCACTACCGCTCCGTGAACTACATCCCGTTCGGCGCCTGGGCTGTAGCACGGCCTGGTCACTGTCCTCCGAGGACAATGCAGCGTGTCTGGGACGCTGCCCGGCATTTCCATCACATGGTGCTTGCTCCGCAAGCTGGACGCGCATTACAAGCACCCCACTCGTCGCACCCACTTTCCGCAAAGACGGGCACTCCCCTGCCTGGCTGTCTTTTTCGAGAGAGTACAATGATGCGCACCCATCTCTGAGGAGCGGGGACCTCGTCAAAACGTCGACACCGTCCGGAACAGGGTCAACCGATGCGCCAAAGGCAAAGGTTCTTGGCGCCAACCCCCGAAAACCCCGCGAGGGGGGCAGCGGCAGCCGCTTGGGACGTGGGCAAAGGCGGGCGCGGCCTCCACGCGGAAAAGTGGCCAAACGCGCACGCGTGACAACCGACCACGCGCTATTAGGCCACCTCCTGTGACAATGGCGCCGGTGGCGCCGGGGGGAGGGGCGGGTCGGCAGCACGGCAGCAGCTCCCGCCCCGCCGACCAGGCTCTGGTAAAGAGCCGGCGTGAAGATGTCAAAGAAGGTTGGCCGCCGCGGACGATGGTGTTCCGGCGGCGGCCGCGGTTTATAAGGTAAGGTGAGATCAGGCGGGAGATTCGGGCGAAACATCAACGAGTTGACAATGCGGTAAAATGGATGCGAGGGGAATGTGGGTCTATCGTCCCACACTCCCCGGTCGTGGGCGAGCGGAGGGGGGTGGCGCCGCGGCCAAGTCGATTTCGTGTCTTCGGGAGCACGGGGAAAGGTGAGGCAAGGGGGGGGGGTGGGGAGTGCAGGCGAGGCGGGCGAGGCGCCGCCGTACGGGCGACAAACTCCCCCCTCGTCAACGGGGGGAGAGACCGGGCGGGGCGGGTGGTGCTAGGCTTTGGCGGGGGGCGGGGGGCGTTGCGGTAGGAGGCCGAGGTCGTGTGGGCTCGCATCGGCGAGCGCAGCATGCCAGACGTCAGCGCCTCGTTGAGAGCGTTGTTTGGGGCCGGGCGGGCGTACGTGGGTTTGGAGTGCGCGTCGGCCGGGTTTTGGGCTCCGAGGACGAGGTGCAGGGCGCGGAGGGTACCATCTATGAGCGCGCGGCGTCGCATAAAGAGGTCATTCTTGCAGGTCATGTCTTTGGGGTCCTTCAAGGACCTGATGAGGTCGTAGGCCGCCGACGAGTCCGTGTACGCGCCCATGAGCCCTCGGCGGGAAAGGAGCTCTTGCAGGAGGAGGCGGACATCGAGGGCGGCGGCCACGGCGTCGGCGAGGGAGAAGAGCTCGCCGGCGCAGGATCCCCGGCAGACGCGGTGGGGGCGTTGGGACGCCCAGTGCAGCAGAGAGAACCTGCGGGAGGAGTCGCAGAGGGCGACCAGATAGCCAGTCTGGGGCCTGGGGAGGGGCAAGACCGCGGAGCCGGAGTCATCGGCGAAGATGGAGACTTGGAGGGAGGGGAGGTCCAGCTTGGGATAGTGGAGGATGATGGGCAGGCAGGCGAGCGTGGCGAGCGTGTCATTGACGCGGCGGGCGTCGGCGCCGGTGGGGTCAGACATGTTTTCGAGTAGCGTGGCGTTGGTAAGCACGTCGGATCGGGCCACGCGGCTAACCCAGAGGAGCTTGGCGGCCAGGGAGTGGAGGGACTTGGGGTCAGCGAACGGGGACGAGAGCGGGGGCGAGTGCGGGAGCGGGGCGATGGTGGGGGCGTAGGGGCTGGCGTCGCAGTGGATGCCGTCGCCGTCGATGCGGGCGGAGATGCCCGCAAACTGGATGGTGCCTTGGTCGGGGCGGTGGGTTGAGCAGCGGCGTAGGATGGAGTTGACAGAGGAGAGGAAATCGGCGTCGCCGGCGTTGAGGGTGTCGTAGACATGGGTGGAGATGGCGCCGTAGAGGGGTAAGAGGTAGATGGTGTCGAAAGCGGAGCTCAGGGTCTTATTGGGGATGGTTAGGAAACGACACTGGGTGTTCAAGTGGAAGTGGGGGCCAGAGTCGCTCTTACCATACATGGCGCGGTGGAACTCCCAGAAGGTGTTGTCGGACTCGCCGGTCTCGGGAAGCGCCCAGACGAAGACGGGATCGAAGAGCCGGTCTCTATGCAGGTAGGCTCGGAGGAAGTCCTCGGTGTCGGGGGTGAAGGAGAGGAGGACAGAAGCGGCGACGGCCGTGCCGATGGCGCGCTGGGTGGTGACGGGGGAGGTCGCAACGGTGGTGGATTTGTTCTAGTCGCGGTTTCCGGCGACGCAGAAGCGGGCGCGTTCCGCCGGCTTTTCGTTGCCGCGGGTGTCCTTGTGGGTGATCCGCCACAAGTAGTGGAATATTTTCTTGTCAGCGGGGACGAGGGAGGAGGGCAAGGAGGTCTTTCAGTCGATGGCATTGAAACCGGACAGCTCGGGGGCCTTGGCGGAGTCCCAGCGGGGATGGGAGGGGGATGCGGGGTCAGATGCAGGCGCCGTGCGGGTGGGGGCCGGCGAGGCCGAGGTTGGGTGGGCAGACGGGGCAGGAGACGGGGGCGGACGGCGGGATACGAAGGGCTTGGTGCGGGACTCGTGGGACGAAATTATGCGGCCGTTGTGGCGGACGTACACGGTCGTTCCGTAGAGAGAGTGTACAGTGCCGCGGAGACACCCTTGGAGGTCCCGGTGGAACCTGAAGGCTTGGCCTATCTCGACGAATGGGACGGTGCTGCCTGGGTGGGAGAGGGCGCCGCGCAGGCCGTCGGCGGCGGTGCAGGATTCCATGGTGGCGCGGGCGGTTTGCATGGAGCGGTGGCGAGTGGCGATGGTGGGGTCATGGTGGTGGTTGTCGCCGATAAGGAGGCGGGGGGCCTTCCCGGTGACGGCAGCGGTGGGCGAGAAACCGTGGGCGCGAGGGGCGTCGTTGCGGGCTTTTTAAGCCATAGCGAGGGCAAGGTCCCGGGCGAGGTCGGGCGTCTCGGCGGTGATGCGGATGTAGGCGTCGCGGATCGGGCCATGTTGTCGTTCGCTACGGCCAATGCCCCAAGGGGCCTCGGTGGGAATGGGGCGCCAGTGGACGCCCATGGAGTGGAGGGCGTTAATGAAGATGTGTTTTTCGGCTTATGTGCCGCGGTCAGTTAGTACGGTGTCGGGGCAGCCCCAATCGGACAGCCAGGTCAGGTAGAGGAGAGCGAAAATGTGGGATCCGGGCATAGAGGGGACGAGACGGCCTTGGCCAAAGTCAGTGTGTAGGAAGGTAATGTAGAGCACCTTGGGTAGGTCAGAGCGGAGTTGGAGCGTTTCGAGCGCGATGATGCGGTTGACCGTGAGCGGGCGAGGGGGGAGGGGGTGGCGTGGGCGCCGGGAGAGGTGGCCGAACTATTGGCAGGGGATGCAGGGGCGGGAGACCTCGCGGAGGGTGGCGACGTCGGTGAGCGTGAATGTAGGGGGCGGGAAGGTGCAGAGGAGGGCATCGATGCTGGCGGTTGGTGCCGCGGGTTTGTCGGGGCCGTGGGCACGCCTAGGTAAGAGGGGGTCGGGATGCTGTTCTGGGTTTTCAAGAGCGTTGATGTGTCTGATTGGCTCCTCATTCAAATACGAGAGCTCATTGGCCACATCAGATGATGTCAGCTTCTCGGGACATCCTTTGGATCATGGACCCGTCCTTCAAGGCGGAATACCACGTGGACGTGGACAACAGCTCTGAGTGACCTCCTGGGGCTGATACAGCAATGATAGTTTCGAGTTGTTCATGCAAAACTCGAGACCGACCCGAGCCGCTGCCAGACGACCCAGTTGCGGCGCAGCTGTGTACATGCGACGAGCGGACAGAAGCGCGACCCTAGAGAGTTTGAGTGATGGCATCGAACGTACCCAAGGGGCACGAAAGGAACACTTGTAACCGAAACACAGGAGCTTCAAGCCGCGCCACACAATCTTTGTACCTGAGTGCTCCTAGCTTGCGGAGGGAATTGTCGATAACTCGGGTTTTGTTCGTGCTTTCGGACCGCTCGATGGCGTGTCTGATAGGTCTTGGTGAGGAACAAGTTGGCGCCGACGCGGCGCATCAGGCGTGCCACGTTCAAAAAAAATAGCCGCGGGTGTCTGTATGACTGCTACCCGCGCTGGTGCACGAATAGAGAAGCACCGCAAGTACTCGAAACTTGTTTCTTCCTGCAGTTTATGACTCAGAACCCCAGACTCACCCAGGTGGACATAGGAAAAGCCTCTGAAAACGTGGCAAAACCGCGCACGACGCCCGACACCATATCTGTAGCTGCGTGCACAGTGGCCCTCTCAGAGAAACTTGAAGAGCTTTGATGTTTTGTGCAGCCGTGTCGGGTCATGCTGTGCTGTGTGGAAGGAAAAGGATATAGCTCTGGCTGCGTTGTGCGGTTTGATTGTTTTCTGCCTTGCGCAGTTGCGCCGTTTATTCATGTACCTGACCCGTCGCAGTTAAAGCACAGGGAGCTCCTACAAACAGGCTATCTGGCAGAAGTACGCATCCGTGTGCATGGGGCCTGCACAGCGCTGCACTTGCTCTGATGCGCATTCTGACGACCGAGTCTGGCTGAGGGCACCCGCGTCATCCTGGGTACAAAAGGGGGGGTTCTGGGGTCCTTTTTTGGTGCCCGTAGACGACCTCACCGCATGTGTTCTTTGCGCTTCCGTTATGGTTCTCGCCACGCCAACGGGCACGCTTTAGTTGCTGCAAAACGCATCAAACATATAAAGTCATGCATGCTGCCCACTCGTGCGTGCCAGGTGCTCCCGTACGGTAGTGGCCGCCTCCATCGAAGCCCCCGTGGCCCACTTCTTCCTCTTCTTGGCCGTCTTGACGGCCTCAGCCCCGCACACTGGCATCGGCGACTTGTTTTCCCTCCCGCGCTTGTCGCCGGCCTTCCTGGCTTTGCGGGCCCTGGCCACCGCGGGCTTCTGCTTCGGCGTGTAGCGCTCAAGGACATCTGCCCCTGCTTCCCCCGCTAGGGCCATCGACCGCATAAACGCCGCTGCCCGCTCCAGCTCTGTCGCACCTGGTTACTGAGCCGCACCCTTTCCGTATCGGCCATGCCAAGCCTCGAGTCCCTGTTCCCCATACAGGCCGATGCTTCCCCATAGCTCCAAAGAATCGGGAGCATGAAACATAAAAATGTGCAGTTTTGGTGAGATAGACAGCCATCTAAAGCTATCTTTCAAGAGGGTTACAATGGCTGCCGTATCCGCGCGAAACGCCGTGACCTCGTCCGCGGGGATAATGGCGGCGCGGTTCAGGGTCTTTCGGACCCGGTTCCAGAGCCGCCAGGCCTCTGCGTAGGCAACCAAATGGCGGTGTAGAGCCTTGCAGTCTAGCGCGGCGCACAACAGCGCGCTGTTGTCGCCAATTGTATGGCAGTCTCGACTGATGAACAGCCCTCCGTGGTACGAGTTAGGGCGCGCGCGCACCTTCTCGTGGAGCAGCCCGACCAGCTTGAGGGCAAACGCGTCGGCGCCTGCCTGCCAACCAGCCGCAACCCTGTTAGTCGCGCCCCGGTGCACCATCACAAAGTCCACCGCAAGTCGCAACAGTCAATGGTTAACTCCCAGCGTAGTATGCAATGGAATCGGAACAACTTGCCGCGGGTCAATCCCAAGTGGAGGACTCCGCGCCACCGATCAATGATGATCGGGCGCGCCTGTTTCGCCGCTGGTTCGAGAAGCGTCGTCAACCGTCATGCGGTCCGCGAAATGCGTGCGCTCTCGCAGGTGATTGTCGCCCGACACGTCTTGGAGTGTGCCGAATAGGGCATCGATCGCTGCCTGCTTGACACCTTTCCACCGAGTCCGCTTGCACATCAGGCATGGCTGTGTTGCTGATGCACCCTGGTGGCCGAGGAGGCAGCATTGTGCCGCTTAGTCGCTCACGAATATCAACCGCACCGGCCGGCGCGCGCCGTGCACCGTGACGCCATCACGTAATAGCGTGTCAATTTGGGGCAGATGCGGCTCCAGCATGGCGGACAACTCGTCGTGCTTGTCTTCGTCGCACGGCCACACGCCGACCAGGAGTGTGTTCGACAGGCTGTCTGGGTGTGCTTGGTTGATAAGTGACACGACAAATTTCACCGTCCCGGGGTCGCCGCCCTTGTCCAGTCCAAGAGTGATCTGCACGTCAGGCTCAGGTGCAGGGGGCGAGCCGGGCAACGGAAATATCGGGGCCGCGCCAGCCTCGGCGGGCGACGCGTTGGTCGCGGCCACGCTGTCATTCGCGCGACGTTCAACGAGCAGGTCCGCGTCGCACAGGGCCGACACCCTTGCTTGAATTGCTGCAATCAGAGAGACGAGGTGCACCCCCGAGCCCGTCACAATGACCTATTTGCCTGGGAGCGAGGCCAGCTCCCGGCGATGCCCGTGCAGGGTAGCCATGCTAGCAAGGCCGCTGCGGGCCCCCCCTGGCGCCTTTCCCCAGCGATTGAAACCGATATGGCTCGTTGACAGAGCGGCGATAAGGCCCACCTGCTCGGCCACAGAGAGACGCACGAGGCCACGCGCGGGCGGCGTCTGTCCGCGCAGTGCCGTCAGCGCTCCACTCCCCATCGCTCAGGTTAAGGCGACGTGCAGCGCCACGGCGCTGTTTGATCTGTCTGGTTTTGATCTGCGACTTTCTCGGCATCAGCTGCATCGTGTAGATGTGCACCCGCCCGTTCTTGTGTCGTAGACGGATCTCTTGGCGTTCGCTACGGAGTAAAATTGCATTGGCAATTGCCTCCAGCACCAACTTGTCAGCGTCACAATCGTAATTCCCCGCCATAGGGCCGTCGCGAAATTTCTGGCAGCTAGGCACTACCCGTGGCTCGGTCGCCGGCATCGGCGAGAGCGGGGCTGCAACGCCGCCTGTGGCGAGCAGCCGAAGGTTGGCGTCTAAGGGGTGCTGCTGCGGCTCTGCTGCTGTACAGAGAGAAGAGGGCGTGGCAGCGAGGCCGCCCTTCTTCAGAAGCTGCAGCTGAGCGGCGGCCTCCCGCTCGATAGCCAGGCGGGCGGCCATGGCCGATGCCCGGTAAGCTTGACAGCCAGGTTCACCCACGCAGGGAGGCTTCTGAGGACCGCAGACGGTGGTGCGACGCGGCGTGGACGCAGCACCTGCTGGTGTGGTCGCGTCGCCCAACGCTAGAGTGGGGGTGTGGTGGAGCGGAGCCACAGACTCGTGGCGGGGTTCTATGCACACGGCCAGCGTGAGCTGGGGAAAGAAATGCCCAGGTGTAGGGGGGGAGAGAGCAGAGGAGGCGGGGGGCTCAACAGTCCTCTGGCGCCGCGACTCTCTCTGTAGCCGGCAATGGCGTGCGTCACAGGTACAAAGGTGAAGGGTTGCGTCGTCCATGGCACCTGCCTCCGCAGCCCGCCGGCATCTGACCACCGGAAAGCACGAAAAAGAGGCCGGGGGAGAACCAGGAGGCTGCAATGTGGCCCACTCCTGCCACACTGCCATGCCCGTCGTCGGCTTAAGTAGCAGGCGGTTGCAGTGGACGCACCTGTAGGCCCATAATCATCCGTTGAATGCCTGAAGAATGGATACGGTGGTTGACCTGTACAGATAAATACGCAAACGACGCACGAGCGATGGTGGAGTGTGACAAGTATGGCGGGAAAAGAGAACGCGCGGACGGGGGATGGGTGATTCTCTGGCATCTCTTCACTGTGGGCACCAGTTTACGCTTACTTTCCCCGTCCCCCCCCCTCAGCCGGAGCTTGCGACACTCGCCAAGTAACGACTAAACGCACATCCGCTCTTCGTTGTCAGCCGCCATGTTACGCCCCACCTCAAAAAGAAGGCAACCCCCGCAGCGTTGGCAGAGGAAAGCAATACTCGAATCGCCTGCAAGACGAGGCGCTGGCAAGACTTGATCCGCCCCGGACCGCTTCTGACCGCTGCCGATCCTGCGGTGACGACGACCCCCCTCAGACAGGCCTCTGGCAGGGGCTCCGTAATGGGGTCGCGACCCAATTTTCTGTGGACCACTATAAATTCGGCACGTTGCTTTTGAGCTTTAGTTCACGCAGCGTGACGCTCAGACCCAGGAGAGCAGCCTGAACTAGGCGTGTGGGACGGGCAGGTGCGGAAAGAGAGCTCCGTCCCGCTGCTGATGCGGAAGGGGTTGGCGGGGCCGGGGCAGCGGTAGGGGCGACCGGGAGAGGTCTCGGTGCGGTAGGGGCCGTCAGCGCCGCTGCGGAAGCAGCGGAGGACGTAGAAGACCTCGTTGGGTGCGGAGTCGTTGTGGATGGTCGCGTCGACCGTCCAAGGGTCGGTGGGGGACGGCGCGGGAGGGGCGGGCGGCTCGGAGGTCAAGAAAGCGGTGGCAGCCGGGGCGTCGGTAGCGAGCGGGGCAGACAGGGATGCGGAGGAGCGGATTCCGGGGGGGACGGTGACGAGGAGCAGATTGGTGTTGGCGGAGAGATCGTGCGGGTTGGAGTGGGAGGCGCCGGAGAGGAGGGGAAAGGCGGACCATTCGCCGCGTACAGTGTCCAGGTTCTTGTCGACGAGCATGGCAGCGGTGTGGTAGCGGGGTGGAAGTTGGGATTCGAGGAGGGATTGGCGGGCAATCATGCGATCGAAGCGGGAGACGGCAGTGTCGATGGGCTGGGCGGGCTCAGTGCAGTAAGTGGTGGATTGCCAGTGCTCACGGACACGGAGGGTGTGCACGGCGGAGTATACGCAGGAGTAGATGACATCCCAGGGAGGCCGCGGTTGTCCTGAAAGAGGGCGGGGAGGTTGTTCTCTGTGAGGCGAAGTGCGAACGGGAGGCAGACGACGCGGAGAGAGGGGGGGACCGAGAAGGCCTCACAGACGCTGGCAAAGGCGGCGCAGGCGCGGGGCAGGGACTCTTTATCGAGGCCCCCGTACTTGCGGTCGGGAGTGTAGTACTGGGCGGCGACGCGCACGAAGCCGGACGTGTAGGAGGCAGACGGGGGGTAGGAGGTGGCGGCGGCGTGGCGGGCGGCGATGTGAGGAGGCTCTGGGGCGGCAAAGCGAGACGGGGGCGTCTTCGGCGCGGCGGGGGCGCGGGCGGGCGTGGGTGGGAGCGGGGGCGGCGGCGAGGGGGCGGCGGCGGGCGATGTGGCGAGGGACGGTGTCGAGCGGGTGCCGAAGGCGAGGATCCGCTCATGTTCGCCGCCAATGTATAGTTGCAGGAGGCTGAGGCGGGTGAGGCTGCCGGTGGTCCATTGAAGATTGACCGTGGGGTATGGCGGCCAGACGTCGTGGATCGCGATCGAGACGGCTCGTCTCTCTCGCCACAGCAATAGTCCGAACGAGATTCGCACAGGAACCCACTTCCGTCTCCGCGGTGTACTTAGCAGCATTCTGATTAAAGAATCCATGCCAAGACTCCACCGCCTGCTCCCCATTCAGCCCAATGCTTCCAAAGCGCTCAAGAAGGTCGGGGGCATGGTGCAACACGATGTGGAGTTTCAGCGACACCGAAATCCAGGGGAAGCCGCGCTTCATCAGTTGCACGAAGGCCCGTGCATTAGCTCGGAACTGGTGTACCTCATTGGCTTCTACGAATGCCGCCCGGCTCATTGTCCGCCCCAGCCGGCCCCACAGGATCCACAGGCGCTTGTTGGCTTTGTGGTGCCGCTCTGGGACTAAGCCCAGAATAGTGCGGCACACCACGTCACCAGCGGCCGCAATCGTGTGGCAGTATCGTCCAATGAAGACCCCGCCATGGTAGGGGGCAGGGCTAACGCGTACGGCGCAGCGTAACGTCTCTGCAAGGGAATCGGCAAAGACCTTGCCGTCGGTACCGCTGCGACACGAGATGACCAACTCCACGGCTAGACGCAACAGTCGAAGCGCAATTCAGAGCAACAGGTGCAGGGGAAGCGGAACAATTTGCCGCGGATCAATCGTGAAGAGGGGGGGGCGAACGATTGACAGGTGGTCCACTTGGGACAAATCGGCGATCCGCTGGCCCTGATCGGCGGCTGGCGCGCCAGCAGCCACCACTCGCACCAAATGAGCAGCCAATAAGGGATGCGAAGGCCTTAATGTGTCCACATCGTGCAATGTTCCAGCAACGCTGTCCAGGGCGGCATTGGCCGCGCTTCGGGACCTTGTGCTGAGGCAATTGAGGCAGGGCACTATGGCACTCGGCCCCTTGTGCCCGTGCATCGTGCATAGAGCCTCGTAGTTCCCAGAGAGGAATATCCGCACTTCACGCCGCACGTCGTCGACGACCACGCCCTCGCGCACGAGCTGCCGAACTTGCTCGAGGTGCGTCCCCAGCATCTCAAACACCTCCTCGTAATTTTCCTTAGTCGCCGGGCACACCGCCACCAGGATAGTGTTCCCCAAAGTTTGCGGCAGGCGCTGGTTGATGACCCCCAAAACGATCTTCACCGAGCTGGGTGAGCCCCCTTTGTCCACCGCGAGGGTCAGATGTACATCTTTCACGCTCGCAGGGGGAATGGTGGCGCTGGGCGTTGCGTCGTCGGTGAGGGGGGGGCTCGTACTCGACGGTCTGCGCGATAGGCTGCAGATTCTCGTCTGGTAGTTGCCGCTCCAGAAAGGAGTTTGATGGCGACAGCGCCGCGAGCTTCTCCTGCGCCGCGGCCTTAACGTCGACCAAATGGGCACCGCGGGATGTCACGATGACGCACTTAGCTGGGAGCAGAGCCAGCCGCTCGCGACACGCCCAGAAGGCGGGAACACTCGCGAGACCGACTCGTGACCCACCCAGCCCCATGCGGACCCCCTTGAATGCCGTCAGGCTAACGCTGTACCGCGTAATAAGCCCGAGCTGCTGCTCGGGGCCTGCCGTAGTAGGCGCGAACGAAGCTAGGCGGCTGCCCACTGGGCAGCCGTCGCTTCCGATGTTGATGTTGATTGAACCAGCAGTGACCGCACCACTGACCTTGGCCCCAACAGCATCCGTCAGCAAACTTAAGCCGTTAGCTAAGCGTTTGTACATCTGGCTTCTCTGCACGACAGTATTGCGAGGGGTGACCTTGCGTCCGTAGACAGTCTCACGCCCATTGGCCAGCGGTACGCGAATCTCCGGTGAAGTGCCGCCGCGTAGCAACATGGAGTTGGCGATGGCCTGCAGCACAGGCCCATCCCGGTCACTCAACCACGCCCCACGGTGTAAGGCCTCCAGGAAGCTAGTGCAGGTCGGGGGTTGCGCTGGCGCGCCAGTGCGGACCACGAGTGCTGTCAGCAGACGCACGCGCAAGTCAGCCGCCTTACGCGTGACAGGCGCTGTTCAGGATTTGGCACGCTCTAGCGCCCTCTCGAGATACGAGACGCGCTTCCGAAGGGCACAACCAGCTTGGCAGTCCCCATCAATTGGGGTCGTAGTCTTGTGAGCGGCCGGAACAGCACCCAAACCACGATTCCGAGATGCAGTTGGGGCGGCCGGGTGCAATAGAGGCGGCACTAGCGAAGCTTGGGCTCGTCCGCAACCGGCCCCTGCTGTGGCGGTCGGGGAGTTCCGCTGCTGGAAGGGGCGCGGCCCCTCAGCTGTGGACAGCACGCCCCCGGGGGCACCCTCAAGATATCCCGATCCGGGCCAGCAAGGGAATGACCTGTCCGAATCTCAGGGAGATCGGATCTGGTCGGGGGCGGGGTTTTTCCCTCGCGGTTTTCCCAATCCCCCTACTACTTGTTTGAACATTTCGCTTTGGAGGGATTTATCTGTTTGGCGCATTTGGGGTGGCTACTTTAGCCGCTGGCGCTCGGGTTGTGGAGGGGTTTATTGACAGTGGGGAGGTCGTCCCCACCGCCGTTTGATAAAACCAACTGTGCTTTGGACTACGATTCCCCCCTGGGCTTTTCCGTGATCATCTCCTCCCGTTGGGGGAAGGCTGGGCTGTGGGTCGATTTCCGGGGCAGTTCCTTCGACGGACCGAGCGGATCAAGAGGTCATTTCGGCTGGACGACGAACCAAAGTGGTGGGGCTGAGAACCGCTACACCTGCGGCTCTGGCAGCTCCGCAGGGCCTAAATCGTTTGCGCCTGCAATAGCAGCGGTCGAAAATACCGAGGGGCACGCCAGAGCCGTCCATACCGGCGGACATCTTGCACTTAACCTCTGGTAGTGTGCTGACAGAGGCGAAGAGGGCGCTTTCAATGTTACCCTGTGCCCACTCGCGCCACTCCTGCAAACCATTACATGGCTTTAGGAACATGTGGTTGCAGCCAGTGCAGCTGTACGCCCATACAGCTTTTGGAAAGGCCATTCTCACGTTTGAGCCCGCGACGCTGTTAAGCAATCAAGGCACAGCAGAAAAAGCGAAAGAGATACATGGCGCCAGAAGCGTTAGATTGCGTGCATGACAGAACTTGCAGGTGAGTGCACTAAGTGCTGTGTCCTGCTCAAGGGAGCAGCTCCACCGCTCATTGCACATTACACAAGCTGGGAAGTCATCGTACCTCTGAAGGGTGCGCTTGATCACCATCTTCAAACGTCTGGAAGTACTGACTCCTGCGAAATGAGGAGTGTCTACTGGCAGCAAGGCAAGGAATCAACAGTGCGCCCAATAATGCGTAGGAAGGAGTGCTTGTGTCAGAATCGACTACATGACGTATATACAGCTGCACGGACGGCAGACGAGCGAAGCAAGACGGATCGGCCGAAGCTTAATCAGGCTGCAGATACGAGGATATCAGCATGCATAAGTGGAACGGCACTGACATACCGTGATGCAAGTCCAAGGCCCACCGGAAGCGCAGGACACGAGACTCGTCAGGGATCTGTTGGACAGGGCTTTGCAGGCGACCACTGTTAACAGTCTTTGATTCGTGCAGGGCACAGCCGCAAGGGCGAGTCGGATTCTCGACGCCGTCGGCCCGCGAATAGAACGGCGGTATGAATTGGGATGACTACCGCGCTCAACAGCTCAGAAACGCAGAGGGTCAAACTCTTGTGACAGTGTCGCAATCCTTTTCGATTGGGGGGTCGCGACAGCGACCCCCTTCTCCACTCAGAAAGCTCCACGTCGTGCATTTATTTGTGTAGAGTTCTGTAATGCTGCAAGCACTATGAGACTGGTTAACTGGGCGTGCGCCATACCTGAATGCATGGGCGCAGACGGCGCAAGGGCCAGCACTGGCGGCAGTTCGACCTCGGTTCAGCGACGGGGGGGGAGGGAGGGGGTGGACGGGGAGATCGCGGTCTGGATAGGAGCTGGAGACCCACCCGGGGTGGGTGGTGCGCCGCCGCCGGCACGCGGCGATATGGCTGTGCATGTCGCCGGCTCCCGCCGTCCACCCCGCGTCGACCATATTAGCCCCGCTGCCACGCCCCCGCCTCGCCGCCGCGCCCCCTCCCCGCCGTCGCGCCCCCACCTCGCCGCCGCGCCCCCGCCTCGCCGCGGCCCCTCCGTTTGGGCGCTACGCGCCCACATTGCCACTTTTTTCCCCCCGCGCCGCTGCACAGCGGCCTCGCCGGCGCGCACCCGCCCTGCCGCCGCTCCCCCGCCCTGCCGCCGCGCCCCCGCCCTGCCTCCTCGCCCCCGTCCAAGCCTGAGGGGCCGGCGCCGTCGCTCCTGGTGTCTCAATTTACTCTTTCCATGTACAAACAAAATGAAGCGGCATGGAAGCGGATTTAATAAACTCAGATGCGGCGGTCCCGGAATGCCTGTGCCATGTGGCGTCTAGTTTGTGGCGCCAAAAACTCGGCGCCACAAACTCGAGCGTGTCTCGGACCGGGGGTGAGAGGGAGACCGCGAGACCATTGTCATTCGCATTTCGAGTAGAAACGCGATCACCAATCGAACCAATTCAGGCCCAGTCTAGATGGTGAGCCCGCGTGAAAGTGATTGAGCCAAACTGCAAGAGTGAGTCCGATGTTTCACAGTGATTGAGAACAGGTGCTTTTGACGGTGCACCATCGTTTACGTTTTAGACCGAGATTCTCAGCGCTGTCGGACCGGACAACTCGCCTGCACGAGAAAGCTTGCGAGCCGCACTATCCCGATTGCGAAGATGACGACGGAGGGGGCACGTGCCTGGGGGCAGCTGAGGATCCGTCGCTCAACGAACACCTGCCGGTGCTGTCAGGGATCCGTTGCGCGCCACATCTGTCCAGCCGACCACGGAACGTACAGAGAGCGCGCCCCCCCGCCCCCACCTTGCCCGCCTCCACAGACAGCGCCCGCTTTACGGGTTCCTGCCACACTCGGCTCCCGTAACACTGACAGCGCCACGGTGGCACAGGGTGCACGGCTCCAGCGACTGCCGTCGCTGGCCGAGTGCGCACGAGTTGCCTGCGCCAACAGATGAGAGGTCCGTGAACGACCCCAGCGCCACCGCGCTGCGCGTCCTGCCACTAGGGCGTCCAGACCCAGAGTCCCGGATGGAACGACTATTTACAGTTGGGCATATCCAATGAATTTCCTTTCTCACGGCCAGACAACACGCCGTCGCATCCAGAGGCCGTGCACGACGGGGTTTCATCCGTGAGGAGGCTGCGCGTGCCAGGTGGCCGGAACGGAGACCCGCGGACACCCTGCGCCCCGCGTCAGGTCAGGCATATAGCGCCCAGCAAGCTGTGCCCGCCACCGCTCTCGCTTCCCGACCACCACTGGACCTCGACGCACGCGCGGGTGACGTCGCCGTTGACGTCGACGCACAGCTTTTGGCCTTTACGATGACGCCGCGACCGCGCCGGGCGCTTCCGCGCTGGCCGTCGGCTGGTCGACGGCGCTGCGTGGCGGATTCCGGGGTGCGTCGGTCGCGGAAGCAGGGAGGACAACTCGCGGTGGCCATTGCCGCCGCGGCGGCTGTTGTGTCGGTTGTGCACGCCGCAGCGTGTGTTGCTGCTGCGTCCCCCCGTGAGAACCCACGTTGTTGTCTCTCGCGTCCGGGGTGGCTCCGCGGTCTTGACCAGGTGCCCGACAAGGATTTCCGCCTCCTTTTCCGCATGACGAGGTCTGACTTGTTCGCTTTGCGGGAAGCTCTCGGCGGCCGGCTGAACGTGGATGAGCAAATGGCGGTGCTTTTCAGCGGGGAGGGGATCCCTGTGGACTTTAGACTTGCTATAGCGCTCCGCCTAGTGGCAGGCGCTTCATGCCCGGATTGTATGCTCGCTTTTGGTATTGGCCGCTGCACGGTGTACACGGTGCTCCACCAGGGACGTTTGCTGCTTCCCTGTCCTGGTCGTGCGTCGCCGTGCTGCTCGAGGGAGTGAGTCGAGAGAGCCCTCGACTTCCTCTCTGTCTCAAGTATTCGGCTGCTTTTCTCTTGTTCCTTTTTGATGGCTGGCCCTTGATTTCCTTTTTATGGCACCGTGCTGACCCGATATCCAATCCAGTCTGCTGGTTTTCTTTCCTCGATCTTTGTTTGTAGGTGCTTTCTGCCTTGGATGGTGCGCCCTTCATGCGCAACATTAAATTCCCATCAACAGAAGCCGAGTTGGCAAGTGAGCTCTGTTCTAGGGGGCAGCGCAACGCACTCCGCGGGTGTGTTTTGGCCTTTGACGGCTTAGCGTCGCGCATTCAGCGCCCGCGCGTGACCGACGTGCCAAACCCGATGGCATACTGGACCCGTAAGGGTTTTTTCGCGATTAACGTGCAGGCGGCAGTCGGGGCGGACTTCAAGGTCCAATTCCTCTCGGCGGTGACGGCGGGATCCTGCTACGATAGCACGGCGCTGGCTACGAGCGGGTTGGCAGCGGTCCTGGGCGCGGAAGGGTCGCTGCCGGAGGGGTTTTGGGTCGCGGGCGACGACGCCTACGTTGCCGGCCGCCGCGTGCTGACCCCATGGCCGGGGAAGAACCTGCCGTGGGACAAAGACTCGTTCAACTATTGGCACAGCTCGTCGCGCACGTTTGCGGAGCAGGTCTTTGGGCAGATTGTGGGCCGGTCGGGGATATTTTGGCGGCCTTTGCGCTTCCCTCTGGCGGTGTGCAGCAAGATCCTCCGAGTGGCGGTCAAGATGCACATCTTCTTGACGGACCGCACGAGCCCGTGTGTGGAGGACTTCGGCGTCGACGACGCCGCGTGTGCGTCGGGGGCGGACATTTTGCGACATCAATGTGACCTCAACCAGCGCCGACGACAACGCAGACGCGACCGGGAGGTGTGCCCCTTGCGGGTGGCTTTGACTCGGCGGCTCAAGATTCTACAGTGCCGTCGGCCGTCTTGACTTTTTTCGAATAGAACCGCTTTGTTCACTGCCTTGTTATTTTTCCTTGTGAAGCACAGCCATGCGCCAAGTTTCCGGTCATCCAAATATAGGTGTCTGTACATCGTTTCCATTGAGCGCCTTGATGGAAACGCAAAAGGGATCCACATGTGCATCACACTCTACACAGGGAAGAAGACGGTCGCACAGCGGCGACGCGTTCTTGAAAGACAAATACAATTTCCACCAGCACGTGGAATTAGTATACCAATGATCCATTTGTGTGCTGTCAGCTTTTCGTTGTCCAACACCGGCGCAGGATATAATCCGAACAGTGTAAGATATGAGGTGCTGCTCTACTTGACATGCCCAGTCCACGCAATGTGCTGCGGGCATCGTTCAAATTCGCCGCTGTCCACGACTGCTGGTAGCTGGGAAGCAGACTCCATCACACCCAGTCTGCTCACCGGCCGCAGCCAGCAGGCCTACATGGAAAAGATGTGTCCGGGACGGCGCCGGCCGGTATTGCGACGGGGGAGCGCAGACGATGGCGCTCGCTGCCGAAGGGTTTCGGGGGAGCATCCGCTGTGCCACGGCTGGTTTCGGCCCGTGCCGACGGGAGGGGGGGCTCGACCGAGGTCGTGGCGCCCTTGAGATTCTCAGGAGAGCGTCGGCGTTGCCGGCAGAGGACGGCATTTTTAGGGGCGGGGGGGTACCGCGGCCACCGCCGCATGGGTGTGCTGCTGGGAGAGGGGGGAAGGGTACCGGTGGCGGTCTCCTGTGGGTTCTGTGAGATATCGCTTGTCGCTACACCTACTGGCCGGCCCGACTCTGGGATGCGGTCGACCGTCCCCTCTCTGACCTGAATGGCCTGGGTGATCCGTCGCAGCCGCCCCCCCGAACATGGACCTGTGCGGGGCGCGCATCGGCCACAATGGCGATGGGCGCCAAAATATTCGGGACGGACTTGTGACGGCCGGACACCCGGCCCCCACACTCGGGGAACCAGTCCCTCCCCGTCAAAGGGGGACACGTGGATTCGCGTCAGGGGCGATCGGATCCAGTCAGTCCGAAACGGTCACTGGCTCTCGCGAGGGAAATATGTCCTACTGACGCATATTTCGAATCATTTCGGTGGCGATCCACTTGTGATCGCCCCGTGACTCACCAACCACAACCGCGATCTCGAGACTTTCCTGGGACTAGTAAATCCCCGGGTAGGCCCCCAGTTAAGGGCCTAATTTTGTGTAAACCCGACTTGGACCATTGACCAGTATTACACCGCGCCCCTGACACCGGGGCGCCGCAA
>Ga0209093_1000593_pt1 | contig 19970 bp, 23 predicted proteins | sample SidtaG_4_FD_187450 | JGI IMG/M metagenome (GOLD analysis project Ga0209093, IMG submission 187450) | Marine algal microbial communities from Sidmouth, United Kingdom - Sidmouth_Male1 metaG (SPAdes) (version 2) | ecosystem: Host-associated > Algae > Red algae > Unclassified | place: Sidmouth... | reverse complement strand
TCATAACCCTCACCGCGCTCCTCCTCCTCGCCGCCGCCGCCTGCCTCGCCGCCACCGTCGCTGCCGTTGCGGCCGACGACGCGGCGGGCGCGCGCGACGCGGCGACCGCCGCGGCGGCGGCCGCCGTGGCGGCGCGCGCCGCCGCCGCCGCCGCGGCGGCAACGGTGACGGACGCGGAAGGCGCCCGCGGGGCGGCGCACCGGCGGCTGGCCGCCGCCTCGGAGCGGGAAGCGGCGGCAGAGGCGGCGCTGGCGGCCGCGGCGGTCGCGCGGCGGGCCGCCGAGGCGGCAACGCGGGCGGCGCGGGAGGATGCCGACGTGCTGCGCCTGGTACGTGGGGGGGTGTGCGTGTGGGTGGTGAGGGGGGGGGCTGTGGTTGGCGGGGGGGGGGTGGTGACGTGGGGGGGGCGTGGGCGTGCGCTGCGCACCGCTGCCAGCGGGGTGTCAGCGCCGGTGGGCGGTCAGGGACCCCGGTGGGACGATGGGGTTTGCGACCGGGCGTGGACCTCATGTGCGCTGCGCCTGTGCGCGTTTTTGAGTTGCGCCTCTAGGTGCCTGGGCCACTCACAGCGTCGCCCCTGCCTGTTGCCTGCTTTTGCTCTTCGTTCACCCCCGTGTCTCGGTCTGTGCTCGACGCTGCCTCGGTCCCAACCCCCCCCCTTGCACGCAGCGGCTGACCGAATCCACCGACCGCGCCGCCGCCCTCACCGCCCGCCTCGACGCGCAGTCGCGGCTCGCCCTCACCGCCGCCTCCCGCTCCCACGCCGACGAGGCCGCCCGCCTGTCGGCCCTCACCGCGCTGCGGCCGCCGCGGACGCGGCCCCGCTCCCGCGCGTCCACGTCGGCGGGGGGGTCCCCCGCCACGGGGTCGCCACCACACGTGCGGCAAGCCCACACGGCCCTGCCGGCGGCGCCGTCGCACCAGGGGCACCACGGCACGCACGCGCACGCGCACGCGCACGCGCACCGCCGCGGCGGCGGCGGGGGTGGCGGCGCCGCCGGCGCCGTCGCCGGCGGCACGAGCGGCGGCGGCGGCGGCGGCCACGGGGGCGCCAAGCGGCTCCCGCCAACCGTCGGCTACTCCCCCCCGTCGACATCCTCCCGCTCCAGCGGCGGCGAGCGGCGGCTGGTGCTCAATGGGGCGCGGGGGCACTCCCCCCCCCCCGCGTCGCCGCCCGCGTCGCCATCGTCGGACTGGGACGGCGGCGGTGGGGTGCCGCCGCCGCCGGCGCCGCCGGCGCCGCCGCCCCTGGACGTGGTCGGCCGCGCCCTCGGGTCGGGGGCGGGCGGCCACGGGGTGCCGTCGGCGCTGCTGTGGGGCGACGCCCCGCCGCCGGGCGTGGCGCGGCGGCGGCTGTCGGCGGGGCCGACGCGGGCGGGGGGGCGCGGCGGCAACGGCTGGGGGCCGTTTTAGGGGTTGGGCCGCGCGTCGCGCGGTCGGTTGGGGGGGGGCGCCCGGGTGCGCTGGGCGGGCTGCGCCGCGGCGGGACCGGGGTGGCCCCCAGCTCGCGGTCGTCTGGCGGAGAAGGTCGATGGGAGCACGCGGCGCGTGTATGCCTGCAGGCTTGGGTGCATGCCTTTTGCAGGGCCAGGGTGGCTCCGCACGGTTTGCGGGCCAGCCGCTGGGCCGACGGCAGTCGCTTGCCAAGGAGCACGCCGGGCATCTTGGCAGGGATCGGCAACGGCTGCAGCTGTGATCGACGCGGCCTGCAAACGCCATAGGCAGCGCGTCGCGGGTACGCAGATGAGTACAAGACCCACAACAAAGGAAAAAATAGTACCGTGCGGCGCCCAAGCGAAAGTCGCAAAGCTCACGTGTGCCACAGCGCGAGCGCACTACCCATGCGCTCCGGTCGGGGCACTCAGATGCTCACACCCCACCCAGGACGGCGAGCACTCCCACCCAACCCGAGCCTGCACACCCACACTCCTACGACAACCCCGGTGTGGCTGCTCTCCCGACCCATCCTTCCCCGCTCAATCCCCCCGTCACTTGCGGCGGCGACCGCCGCCCCGATCAGCGTCCTACTCGTCAAGCTTGCTGTACTGGCTGATCCCCGCACCCTCCACGTTCCTCTTGGTCTTCCCAATGTACTTGGAGTAGCCCGACACGGGGTTGAGCTCCCCCGAGTTGACCGAATCGGGGACAACGACGACCGAGCCTGGCGGGAACACCTGGTAGTCAATGGCCGCCACGTCCGGCGCGGCAATCGAGATGGGCTCATAGTCCTCCTGGTAGGCGGCGTTGTACGGCGGGCCATAGGCCCAGAAGGGCAGCTGCTTGACGAGGCCCATGGCCTTGCGGCCCGACGAGGTGCCCGGCGCCGACGCGGCGCCGCGGGCACGCGCCGACCCCAGCTGCATCGTCGCCGACGGCTGGTTGTAGTAGGTCTCCGCAACCGCGTCGGAGAGCGCCGGCTTGGGCGCAATGAAGCCCGCAAAGACGCCCGCGGGCGTCACGCTCGGCGGCACGAGCACGCTGTCAATCACGTGGATGATGCCGTTGGAGCACTCCACGTTGGAGCGGTCCTGCTGCACGAGCGCGTTGCCGATGCGGATGACGCCGCCGAGCGCCTCGTACGGCAGGGGCCCGCCCTCGACGCCATCAAAGTAGCCGACGCCCTTCATCTTTTGGAGCGTCAGCACGTTGCCCGGCACGACGTGGCGCTTGACAATGGCGCGGAGGGTGGCCTCCTTGCCGGGCGCGAGCAGCGCCTCGAGGGTGCCCGGCCGGAGCCGCGCAAACGCCGCGTCCGACGGCGCAAAGACCATAAAGTTACCCTTGGTGCCCTCCCCGTACGCGTCCGACGCGGCGGCGGCGGCGATGAGGGTCTTAAAGACGCCCGCGGCCTTGAGGTTCTCGTGGATGGTCTTCCCATACGCCATGGAGACGCGGGCGGCGGGCGCCGCGGGGGCGACCGCCGCACGGGCGACCACGGGGGCGCCGACAAAGGCGCCGCGCGTCAGGCAGGCGGCCGGCGCTTGGCGGTGCACGCGCGATGCCGCCGTCGCGGCGGGCACAAAGGCGGCCATGATGACCCGGACCGCAGCGACAGGAGAACAAAAAGTGCGGGGGGGGGGGATGCGAGCACCGCTCAGAGTGACGCAACGCAAAGGGCAGGGGTGGGGGACGAATCGGACGGATAGCGAGCGGGAGGGGGGGGGTGGCGGAAAGAGCGACGCGGGCGGTCGCGTGGCGGCGGAACAGGGCTCGCTGGGGATGCCGATCACACGCGACGGGGGAGGGCGCGGTAGAACGATTCGGCGGGGGGCGCGGAGTGGGTGCAGGCCCTGGGCAGCTGATTGGCGGCCAGGACAGGGAGGAGGGCTGTGGGGATCCAGTGGCTGTGGGCGCGCGGGAGGTGTGCTCGTGGTCGCGGTGGTCACGTCGGTCGAGCTCCCCGACAACGGCTCATCTGGCAGTTGTGTCAAATATGAGTAGCACCCCCTTTCTTATATTCTGCACACAAGTGCACAACGACGGAGAATTTTAAGGTGGAAGTTCTGGTCTGAATTTCTCCGATCGCTGGAACATCATAAACCGATTGATCATTCCCAACGTGAGCAGCTCCAAGTGCTGAGCGCCCCCCCCATGACTGTGCCCCGCGCGCGACACCTGCTTGTGAGGACAGGTCGCTATGATGCTCTGGAAAAAGCAGGAATCACGGTCCGTGGCATGCTCTGCTGAATACTGTCGGAGTTCCTAGAGGCTTTGGCCTGCGGTTCAATCGCCGGGGTGGGCCTCGGTTTCAGCGATCGGCCAAGCAGTCGCGTCTGTCGTCCCGAGCCGTAGGCAGTCGCACCCGCCAGTGTGAGCCGCCCTTTCCCTTCGACGCGCAGCTGAGTCGTCTCCTTTCGAGCGTACCGACAGATGAGCTGATGATGGCAGAAGGCAGAGTGCCCACAATACCGCGGCAGGGCGAGTTATCTCTGCTGGGTTTGCTCCCAGGCACCCGTCGTATTCAAACCGCCGGCAGTCCAACCGCAGTGCGAGCGTTGGGCCTCCCGTTTGTGAGTGGATTGTCTTCCAGGGCCCGGTCCAAGTGAGAGCGGCAAGAGGTTCTGAACATGACGCCAGTGTAGTCTGCGTTCTTCCACTCGTCTGTTGATAATGCAGGAGAGAAACGTGCCAAGGGCGGATTGACAAAACTGTTCGCATCCTACTACGTCCTCGCGGCAGCTCGGGCGGCACCCGCGTTCCTGCAGCTCCAATTGCATGGGCCGCCTGCGGCGCGGCAGGGCCCTCCCCACCGCATCCCTCCCTTGTTCTCACCCATGGCAAGCCAGGCGCAGGTCAGCGGGTCGGGGCCCCACAACAGCGGACCGAGTTAGACGACGACGGGCCCAAAGTAGCCCAGCGACCGTGCGACAGCCCCCGCCCCCTTGGTGGGGAGGCTCGACCACCCCCCGCGTGGGACAGGTTCGGCCAGCCCCGCTACCTCTGGTGAGTTGGGCATTGGCGCCCGCTGCAGTGCGTAGGGGCTGATCGCGGCCGCGCCCGTCGCGGGCACGGTACGAGGGATGGCGCGGCGGGCGATGGCCGAGGCGGCCTTCTCTTCCCGCGACCACGCGCGGATGTAGTTGATCTTAAACGTGGCCGACCGCCACGTCGGGTCGGGCAGGCCAAACCAGTTGGGCATCGTCTCCGAGTCAAACTTGAAGGCCAGCGCCCTGTGGGTTCCAGAGGAGTGGGGGGGAAGGCAGTTGAGGAGGACAATGGGGCGGGGAGGTTGCGCCAGAGGGCAGAAAGGTTAGACCGGTGTCTCAACCGAAAGCAGGACCGGTAGGGGTGGACCCAAGTGGGTGCCCGCAGAGAGGCCGAGTACCGTGGGAGTAGCCCTCCACTGGATGCTTATGGAAAAGGACCACCACCCCTTGCGCAAAAGCAGGACAAGACACGTACTGTTGGTGGTACACATTGTCCGTGCTGCGCACCGGCCGGCCGTTGAAGTACCAAACAATCGAAGACTCGTCCCTGTGCACCCCGGACAACCGCATCAACACAGGGCGCAGGCGCAGCGAGCAGGGCAGATACAGACCCAAGAAAAAAACGTGTTAGTCGTCCGCCACGGATGGAAGCGGTGGGTGAACCGCATGTCATGCAGGAGCGGAGCGCGGGGACTCGTACTCGCGACATCCGGCCGGTCGTCGCAGTTCCTTGATGGAGCATGCTCGAGACAGGACCAAGCTCTCTCATCCGCAACCATCGCCCCCCCCCCCCCCCCCCCCCCCCCCCCACCCCCCCCAGCCACCCCCACCAACGCACCAGTCGAGGCCGTAGACGTGGTACCTGTTGGCCAGCGGCTCCGAGTGCACATAGTTGCCCGGCTGTGACAGCACCGTGGCGGGTGTGAAGCTGGTGCCCGTGCGGCGAAAGACGTGCATGTTCATAAACATGATGAAGGGGAAGCCCGGGCCAGGGCCCCCCGGCGCGCCGCCGCCGAGCTCAAAAATGTCAATCTCGGTCCAGTCCGTGGGCGTGTTCCACGACGCCCAAAACGACGAAGAAATGACGCCGTCGCCGGGCCTGACAGGGGGGAGGCGCACGGGAAGGGGGCAGTTGGCATGGGCGACGCAGCAGCAACCACCACGTGGGAGTACGCATGCCATCCAAAGGGGAACGCACGGGTGTTAGGCAAGGAACAAGCACGACCCTCGGCCCCCACGGTCCACCGTTGCTGTGCTACCAACCTGCACCGCCGCTGCACGCGTCTCGACATCCAGGGCCGCCACCAAGGCAGGCCGCCCACGGCCTGCGCCCCCCCCCCCCCCCCCCCCCCCCCCCCCCCCCCCCCCCCCCCCCCCCCCCTTCCCAACGGTGTAGCCCCCTCCCCTCCAGCACGCCCAACGTACTTGGCCTTTGTCTGGAAGAACCCATACGCCGCCAAGTTGCGCGACTCGACAAACGAGGTGGTCCAGGTGCCATACACGCGCGGCTCGACGGGCATGCCCGGCGGGTTGGGCGGGTACTCGTGCCGAAGGTCGCGGCGGGATTTGAGAGCGAGTCTCCCGTTCCGAACGCGCACGTTGTCCGCCTTGAAGACGGACGGCGCGCGACCAAACCTGGCGCCGCAACGAGGGGCAGGCGGACACGCACGGATGGGGGCGGGCGGGTGCACGTGTGTGTGCGACGCAGGACAGAAGGACGGCACACAAGCCCGTCCACATCCACAGCAACGAACCGACACCGTCGCACGCGCGTCCAGCATCAATAGGTTAGCAGATGCCCCGCTTGCCAAGCCGACCAAAACACCGTGAACCCCCCGGCCCCCGCCACGCCACAGCTCCACCCCTTGAACCCGTCCACGCTAACGAGCAGACAGCACGTACCACCGCGGGTTGGTATCCCGCCACTTGTTGGCGTCAAAGCCATTCCACTCGTCGGTCATGTCGTCCATGGGCGTCCACTCGTACTCCCGACGGCGGCCGTCGCGGAGGAGCGGCAGCGCCGCCGACGTGGGGCCGGCCACCGCCGCCACCGCCGCCGCGGCGGCGAGCACCGCGACGGCGGCGCGCATTGCCCGCGGGCCGCGCGTGGCGGCGGCCATGGCAACGGCGGCGCGGGGGGGGAGGGGGGGGGGGGGGGGGGGGGGGGGGGGGGGGGGGGGGGGGGGGGGGGGGGGGGGGGGGGCGCCCTCGACCGGCGGCAGAGGCGGGTGGGTGCGGCGGCCACGCGTGGACGGCAGCGCCGACGCGGCAACGCGGTCGGCGGTCGTCGGCCCCCGATGCGGTGCTCGGCGGCGGCCGGGCGGGCGGCGGGCGTCGCCGGGACTGCCGCGGCGCCGGGTTTTTAAAGGGCGTGCGTGTGACGCACGAGCGCGCCCACGCCCATTGCCCGCGGCAGCCGCCGGGGGCCACGGGCGCCTGCGCGCCCGCGCGTTGCGCCCCCCCCGAGCGGGGGGGACGCGGGGGGCGCGCCCCCGCGCGCCCCCGCGCCGCGCGCCGCCGCGGCGGCCGCACGAGGGGATCACGCGGCGGCCGATGGGCGGGCCGGCCGCCGCGCCAGCGGCGCCGCACGTGAGAGAGCCGCGGCTGCCGGCCGCCGCGGGCGGATCGGGCGGCGGGGCGGCCCCGGGGGGCGTCGCGCCAACGCCCCTGCGGCGCTACGTGGGGGCGCCGCGACCGGCCGCCGGGGGGCCAACGGGGCGGCGGGAGTGCGCGGCGGGACTGCCGTCGACCGGATCGCCGGACGGTACAGGCCCCCGCGGCGGGCGTCGGCGCGGGGGGGTGGCCGACCCGCGGCGGGCGTCGGCGCGGGGGGGTGGCCGACCAGGCCCGTGCACGGGGGCGTCGGTCGGGGGGGGCGGCGGCCAACGGATTCCACCACGTGGCCGACGCGCCGATTCGTACGCACCACACTGGGGGCGGCGTCAGCCACCGCTGCCGCCATTGCGGCGGGTAGCGAGACGCTCGCGGGCCGCGCGGTGGCCACACAGACGGGACGTTGCATCCGACCGTGGCGGACGATACACCCTTGCGCTGGATCGTTGTCCACAATGGACCGTTGGTCGTGCGCCGGTGGGTCGGTTCAGAGGCTGGCAGCCCAGATCGTCAGAAAGTCGGGTCCACCCAACGAACAAAGAACGGGAATGATCGTTGTGAAACGCAGGTTATCGTTCAATCAGCGTTGGCCTTTCGTCATATCAACGCTGACCCAACGAACGTCGCTTTCGTCTGCTTCTCGTCACCCCCCTGTTGAAAACGGTCCTGTGGAAGGGGGCTGCCCAATGACCCAGCGGGGAGGGTCAGGCGACTCGAACGTGCCTGTCGTCGGGTCCTCGATGATTATTTGAGGGGCGCTCAGCTAGAAGTGCTGGCTCAGCGTCGCCAAACCCGGCTGCCTCATTTTCTAACTGTCAGGGGTCCTACCGTCGCCAATAGGACGCAAGAATGTGAAGGCTGACCAACAGGAGCAATCTGCTTCCTGACCAATAGAAGAAACCGCAATGGGCGCGCCGTGCGCCGTCGGTTTCATTGTCATTGCTCCAACGAGAGCGATTTACGCATGCAAGGAAGCAAGCAATACCTCCAGGCCGAGAATTCTCGCCTCTCAGAGGGCCTCAGAGCGTCTTGCGCGATGGGTCGGTAACGAGTGCGTCAAGTCGCCATCGATGCCGGCCTGCGTGATATGATTGGCCAGTTTAACCAGCTATTAGTGGCTCGGGTCGTCATTCGTGGCGGTTGAGGAGGTTCAATCATGCGTCGCTCGCGTCGCTTGCTTGTGACCAAGCCTCGGCTTCCGTGTCTCTTCTACGCGCGAGAAGCACCACTTTGCTGTGACGTATACATTGAGCAATGCACAGTGCTGGAGCCACTGGCCTGGTTACTGGAGAGTAGCCGGTGTTGGCGCGGGCGCCGCTACGGCGATGCCAGCATGCAGCCAACAGTCGTGCGAACCAGACCTGGGGATGCTGTGAGCGCCTCCACCAGCGGCCCCAGACAGCAGCAGTAGACGTGGGGGATGGTAGTTGGCCTTGGTCGTCCTTCCCCCCCGCACATCAGTGCTGCCAGCGCGACACCTGCACAGACGAAGACGGGCATGCGGCAGGACGTAGTCGAGCACGATGTTCATAGTGTTCGCCTGCTGTCGTTCGCAGTTTTTGCACTTTCTTTGGGTGGGTAGTGGACCAGGGGCGTCTGGACGCCCTCCGTCCCAGCTATAAGCAATGGACAAAACACGACTTGTTGCCAGAAAAGTGTAGAGAGAAAAGAAAACTCACTGATGACAGCTACAATCCAGGCGACTCGTCAATACTGTTGCTTGTCCACGGAAAGAAGATGCTGGTGAAGTACCGCTGGAGCAGCCGCTCCCGCGGCGTGTCAGGGATGGTGGACGGAGTTCCCCTAAGCCCGTGACGCTCGCAAAGATCCTCAAAGTCAGGCACGACGTGCTCGAGCCGCTCCACGTCAACCAGTTTGACATCGGCCAGGTCCGGAAAGCCCGTCGTGTTGTTGATGGCCCACTTGAGGCGTCGACACCCAAAGTCAGACAGGACGCAGCCCTTCCTCGGCTCCGCGGCCTGCATGCGCTGCACAATAATGGAATCATACCGTCTCCCGTCGACAGCGCGGACGATAAGACGTGCGAGCCCAACTTGCGCCTCGCCTGGGTACGCAGCGTCATGGTAGACAATGAAGTCATACCACGTCTTGCGGTACAAATCCCGGGCTGCCCGAATGTGCTGCTGCAGCCGAGCCGTCCGCCAGCTGAGAACCGCCTCAAACTTTTGCGAGTTGGCGACCAGGAGATGTTGGTGCTTGCTGACGCCAAGGAGATCCGGTAGCTGCCGCAGCCGTCCACCGTCTTCGGCGACGAGGTGCGCCACTTGAGAACGACGCCCACGCAATCGCACGCGGCTCCGTCGTCGCCGGCCGGCGTCGTGCGGCGCCGCACGAGCGCGCTTGGCAGGGCGTTCGTCTTCTTCGGGCGCCTCGTCATCGGCATCGTCGGCGGCTTCGTTGGCGTTTGGGCATGACTTGTCGGAGTCATCGTGCTGCTGGATGCGGGGAGAGTGGTCCCCGAAGGTGGCCCCAAAGTTCCGGACCAATGGCTCGTCCATAGCGCCCTGATCGACGGGTGGCAACCCCGCCTCCGCCCGCATCTTGTCGTCCGCATCCTCCGTTATGATGTGCGCCAAAGTCTGCTCACACCGGAGCATCTGGACGGCAAACGACGTCGTCTGCTTGTTCGTGTTCTCGAACATAACCTTAAGCAGGCGGTGAAGCATCTCATTCACGCTTGTGTCCGCCTCGACGAGGTTGCCGCGATGGAGGAGCTCGTCAATTAGGTGGAACGCGAGCGAATGCATCTTGGTGGTGTTAATGGGCCCAAAGAGCACAGCGACGTAGCGACAAACGAGTTCGTATGCCTCGCGCTGCAGCTGCATTGCCCCGTCATCGGACACGCGCACATCGTCCGCCTGGTTGTCACCACAAAGCTTGCCCATCAGTCGAGCCGTGAGGCAGACGACGTGAAGCACAGCCTCGTGCATTGGACGGTCGCCAAAAAGCTGCTTGAAGGCCTCGGACGTCTCCTCGGCTCGTTGCAACGGCTCGTCCTCGGCGCGCTCCTCGCCGCCAGACATGGTGTCGTCCGTTCCCACATTGCCGTGTCGGCGACTGTCGCGTTGCCAGCCGCCTGACTCGCTGTCAGCGTCGCTGTTAGTGTCGTACTCATTGTCGCTCAAAGAGCCGGAGTTGGACGCCTCCATTGCGGCGGGGGATGGACGCCGCCGAGCAGCAGTGGAGGGCCTTCCTGGGCGGCGCCGTCGCCGCAGCGAAACGAAACACGGGTCGGTGGAGCCAGGGAGTCTGCGGCCGATCAGGCCAGCCACCATAAACGCCCAGACGACGACCCCATGCCGCCATTGACGACCCTTTAGGGTCGCCTGCACGACTCCTTTGCGCACGAGATACCTGCGCGTGACGACGGAGGAGGCAAGCACAAAAAACGCGCACGAGCATAAGAGGAAATGGGAAGGGCGCGACCACGTCAGTACATGAACATGCAGAGACGAAGCAGCAGGATGTCTGAGAGCAAAAGCAGATGTACAAAATAGCAAGAAGAACCGCTGCGAATCAAATAGCGAGGAGGGACATGACATACCCAGGAGATACGAGAGACGCCATGATCAGTCGTCCAAAATGGCGGATGCGCTCGTTCATAGCGACAATCGTCTTGGCGACGGAGCCATACCGAGCAAGGCCACCTCTGCACAAAACCTTCAACAGCTCGGGTATCTTTTGGGCAACGACACGCAGGACGCCCAGCTTCATCACCTGCAGAGGCGGGAGACCGGCATGGACGAAGAAAAACAGCGCTACCGGTCAGTATCATGAAAGAACAGGTCTCCGCCACTCGCTGCTCCCGAATCGCTGGGCGTCCAACACACAAGCGCCCACAGAAAGAGAAAAAGAGAAACGTACATGCAGCAGATCAAAGCCAAAGATCTTGTAGAGGCAGCAGGGCCCAGTGCCCAATCCGTGCACAGCCGCTAGGGCAGGAATTATAGGGACAATGGAGAAGTCACCCTCAATCTCGGCCAGCCGTGCCGCGCCAGCGCCGTCCTCGAGTGCTTCTACCGCGTCAAGCTGCAGGTCAACGTGCTCGAGCACGTCTCGCGCCTCAGACCTAGGGCCGGCGCACGCTGCATGATCCTTGACAACTAGGCAATGAGAGCAAGGGCTTCTACAGCCACTGAGCTTCATGCCCAGGACACGCCGCTCCTCCGGCTGGTCAGCAGCGTACAGCACGACACGCGGTACTGCTAGCACCGGCTCGGACTCGCCGGGAACATGCATCGGCTCCCCGTACTCACTGGCCGGGATGAAGCGGTGCATGAGAACGGCGAGACATCTCTGAAAGATAGAGTCCTTCAGCACCCTCACACGGGCCTTCTCCGCGCTGTCCTCGCTTGTGCACTTGATGATTGGAATGTACCCGATGGTCAGCCATTGCACCTTCCCGGTAATGATGTTGGGGAACCGGATTCGGATGGGGTAGGCGTAGTTGGCTGAGACAAGAAGGCGATGCGAAGGAGCGAGAAAGGTGGGGTTAGCGACTGAGCAGACAAATAAAGTGTCATGCAGGGGCACATCGAGAAAGAAGACAAGCGTAAACAAGATGCAAGCGACATGCACCGCCCAACTCACCTCCATTCCAGGAGAGCAGTGTTGCGTCGGAGAAAAACTGCACGGCCATCGCAAACGCCTTGATGTGCTTGCCCTGGTGCACCGCGCTGGCGTGGATTTTCAGCACGTCGGCCTGCTGCACGAGGTAGACATCACTGTCGAGAGAATTGGATCGAAGCCTGGAGCCGTCAGCGTCCAGATGCTGCTTGCCCTGGAGCTGCACCTTCTCCGCCCTCCCAAAGGCGTCATGCGCCACATCCATGATATCTCGGAAGTAGAACTTGAAGGAGTCGCCGTCCACAATGTCCGTCACATGCCACCTCATCTCAGACAGGCACCGGTCTTGCTCGCCCTTGAGAGAGTGAACAAAGGCAGCCGCCGTGGGGAAGGCAGCAGTCAGCGGGCCTTTAACCTCCTTGGCCTTGGACTTGGCGGCCCGGATGGCGTTGCGCAACCGCTGGCGCAGGCTGTCCTTCTTGGGCCGCCTCGACGGCCTGCTCGAGGAGCTGCCCGTGGCTGCTGTCGAGGCGCTGCTACCGCTAGTGCTGCTGCTTGATGAGTCAGAGGAGGTTGCCAGCTGGTCCTCCAACTCCGCTACGACCGTCTTAGCAGCAGCCGCGGCGACGGCTTCCGCCTGCGAGACAGAGTTGTAGTACTCAACGCGCGCCTTTTCAGACATGCCCCTGCCACCCGTCGAGAGAGCAAGCAGGCGGATGGCCTTGAGCTCCGGCGTCACAAACTTTGTAGAGCCTCCTTGACGGTTGGATGGGACAAGCGGCTCGGCTCGGTCAATGTCCCGCTTGGCAAGGAAGTAACGGTACACCAAAGCGGAAGTTGTGCCGTAAAAGACGTGGCGCACACGTCGCAGACATGACGACGCAGAGACAACGCGGCCACCAGCGTCTGCGATAGCGGTCCCACCAACATCACCACGCCGCTCGGCATGAGCTAGGCGGCCGTCGTCACGTACGTGACCGGCGGGAGCAACAGAAGCCCCGAATTCGTCGCACTCGGCGCCATCGTCGGAAGGCAGCCCTTGGTTGGCTCCAAGTCCAGCTACGTGACTCGCCAGGGGTGTATCAAACGCCACAGCATCAGCGTGGAAACGCGAGACGTGCTGCGATAGGTTGGCCTCAAACAGGAACGTCGCCGTGCAAAAAGAGCATGAGAGCTCTACGGCCGCTACCGGCGGGGAGCGCGAGGTCGAATGCGAGCCGCGTGACCCGACGGAGTGAGGCGCCCTCGTCGCCAGCGATGGAAAACGGGGAGACGGCTCCGACATGGTGTTCTCAGGCGACCTCAATGGCGATTTTGAGACGTGCTCGCAGCCAAAGCGGCGGCAGACATACGCAACGGCCCCACGACACACCGCGTGGCCACGTGCCACATTTCACGGCGGCGACGCGGTCGACGGGCGTTGGCCGCGCGCGCTCGCGGTGGGGGCGGCAGCGCCCCTGTGCCACGTCCCCCGGCGTCGCCGACGCCGTCACGGCGGCGACTCCGTCGACGGCGTTGGCGGCGTCGCACCACCACCCCCTCACTCCCCGCCGTGTGGAAGGCGTCAACGCCTCACCCCGCGCTGCGAGACGCGTGCAGCGACCGACGGCGTGTCGGTCGCGCGGCACAGCAGTGCGTCCGCACGGACCCCCCCCTCCCGGCCGCCCGCGCGCGACACCGCATCGACAGCGTGTCGCTGCAGGGGGTCGCCGACGCCGACAGCCGCGCACAGCCCGCCAGCAGGTCCCAGCCAAAACGGGCTCAGGTGGTGGCCGCAGCTCGCGGTGGGGGCGGCGGACCCCCGCGCCACGTCCCCCGGCGCCGCCGACGCCGTCACGGCGGCGACGCCGTCGACGGCGTTGGCGGCGTCGCACCGCCCCCCCCTCACTCCGCCGTGTGGAGGGCGTCAGCGCCACACCCCGCGCTGCGAGACGCGTGCAGCGACCGACGGCGTGTCGGTCGCGCGGCACAGCAGTGCGTCCGCACGGACCCCCCCCTCCCGGCCGCCCGCGCGCGACACCGCATCGACAGCGTGTCGCTGCAGGGGGTCGCCGACGCCGACAGCCGCGCACAGCCCGCCAGCAGGTCCCAGCCAAAACGGGCTCAGGTGGTGGCCGCAGCTCGCGGTGGGGGCGGCGGACCCCCGCGCCACGTCCCCCGGCGCCGCCGACGCCGTCACGGCGGCGACGCCGTCGACGGCGTTGGCGGCGTCGCACCGCCCCCCCCTCACTCCGCCGTGTGGAGGGCGTCAGCGCCACACCCCGCGCTGCCAGACGCATGCAGCGACCGACGACGTGTCGGTCGCGCGGCACAGCAGTGCGTCCGCACGGACCCCCCCCTCCCGGCCGGCCGCGCGCGACACCGCGTCGACAGCGTGTCGCTGCAGGGGGTCGCCGACGCCGACAGCCGCGCACAGCTCGCCAGCAGGTCCCAGCCAAAACGGGCTCAGGTGGTGGCCGCAGCTCGCGGTGGGGGCGGCGGCCCCCCCGCGCCACGTCCGCCGGCACCGCCGACACCGTTACGGCGGCGACGCGGTCGTCGGCGCTGGCGGCGTCGGGCTTCCCCCCCCCTCTCACAGCCCTGAAGAACCCCGGCACAAGGAACGGTCCTTGCGCACCGTGCGTGCAGTGGCACCGGCCTGCAGGCCGGTGCGGGGAGGCCCCGTCGCTGCTGACGTTGTGTTGACGTCGACAAGCTGACCTCCGTTGCCAGAGGCGCTCCGCCCCCCCTCACCAGCTGCACGGGTCGGGACGCGTCGTGCGTCGGTCTGGCGCGTGCTCTCCCCAGGGACTGCGTGCGTGACGGCACAGCCCGGGCGGGTGTCGGCACCACGACCCCGTCCTTGCAGGCGACGAACCGTCCCTCGCCGCAGGTCGCAATTCGTGCTTTCGTGGCGCCAAGCAGGTGGGACTCGATTATGTAATGTAATTTGCTCCTCTGAATTTCACTTGCCCCCGGCCATACTAATTCGCATGGCTTAATTTGATGTGCCCCAAGGAATTCTAATTCGTTTTGGCTCAATTTCACATGCGCAGGCGACAGGCCGTCCCTTGACCGACTGGCGTCCCCGTGCGTGCTCTGTGCGACGACAACACGAAAGTGCCCCCGAACCAGGCGATACGAGCAGCAGGCACGGCACACGGGGACACGAGAATCCAGGGGGAAGCTTGCGGTGGCGAGCTAGAGCGCCATCAGACCGCTCCGATCCTCCTCGCCGAGGTCCGTGATAAGGCGCGGTCCAGCTCAGGGGCGCACTCCCGCAGCCTGCCGACTAGTCCGCCAGTCGCGAAGGCCCAACACGCTCTGAGCTCCCGACGGAGCGCGCCGCGCTGCGCGTGCTGACCACCCACCGCACACCCTGTGAGCCCTGGCTGCTGGCATCCATCGCGACAACCATGGTCAGTCGGCGGCAGGCGGCACATCCTGTCACCTTGCGACGATCTGCACGCCTTGCTGCTGCCGCGGCCGCCGCAGCACGCCGACAAGCCGTTCCCCGGCGTTCTGGGCGCCTCGCAGTGGCGGCCACAGCACCGCCCGGACGCCGGAACTCCGCTGGTGCGACCGTCCTAGGCGTTCACGCACCCGGTCGCCGAGCTGCCCCTGCCCGTGTCTCTGATCGGCGGCTGCGAAGCCGGCGCGGACAGGCATCCACGCCTGCATCGACCTCTGCCGCTGCCGCCGCCTCGCCCCCAGGTCGGGGGCGACTTCATCGGGCAAGTTCCCGTCGTCGCGGTGTCGGTACATCTGCGTCTGTTGGCGCGGCGGTGGATGAGACTGTCAACTACGTTCCTGGACCGTCATCGAGCGACGCTGCGATCTGGCCTATTGAGTTCCTTGACCTCACCTCCTCGCCTGATAGTGCCAAGGTCTCGGCCATCTCTGCAGCCAAGGCTGCACCAGCAGCTGCAGTGCCACCGACCACCGGTGAACACGTCCCCGACACCTCGGCCCACTCTGCCCGTCCGGCGCGGAAGCGACTGTCTGTGGCAGGCCCCGCTGCGGCATCTTCTAGCGGCCGGAGCGGGTACCGCCGCAAGCGCGCGACATCGCCTCCCATGCAATACAAGCAAGACGAAGACGAGGTCCTGGGTTGATGTTGTTATCGCAAGAGCAGTCCTGGTTGTATTCTTTGCGCTGCGGCTGGAGATGGGATTGGAGATCAATTGTAGCTGTCCCATGAAGTTGATTGTTGCGTGGTAGTTGCGGGGCCCAGGTAAATGTCACGGGGAGGCACCTGTTGATCGCGTCCCTTGCAACTGGTGCCAGCAAAAAGCGCGCGTCGCCAATTCCCCTGCTGACAACCGGTGTGGCGCCCCCGTTCCCTCTCGACGGTGTTGCCGCCTGTCCTCGTGCGGCGGTGCGTCGCCGGTCTGCGGCCTGTCCGTCCCACCTGCGCTTTGGGCGTCCTGTTCCAGTTTTTGTGAGGGTGCCCGAGAACGGTGTGCGGCGAGGTCGACCGGGGGTGGCGGGGTGTGCACCAGACCGTGACGCTGGGTGCTTGCGTCGGCGGGAGGGCTCGGGGCGCCGTCGGGAGCTCGGCCCTGGCGCGGCGGCACCTACGTGCCCGACTGACAACTGTGGGCCCACGGCAGCCGCGCGTGGTGGCTTGGCTCACTGGTGGCACGCACCGCGTTGGCGCGCACTTTTGTGCAATGGCTCTTTCTCACAGCTGGGTCCGTCGTGGCTGCACTTGCTGTGGAAAGGTGGCGCCAGGGCGTGGTAGCAACCGACGTTCCGGGGTCGTGTTCAACACTGGGGACGCCCTAGCCGGACCTGTATAACACTGGCGACGCCGTGGCGGTGTGTGACCGTAGCCGCGCCCTGCCACCGTGACTGCAACGGTGGCTCTTGCTCCGAGGCTGCCGGCTATGGAGGGCTCTTCGGGTGGTGCCTCTTCGGGGCGTGCGGCTGCCGTCGCACGGGCCGCTTTGGCGGCAGCGACCGTTGGGGCGGCGCTTGACGGCGGGCGGGGCATGCTTAGCACACCGACCGCTGGGAGTGATGCGTCGTCGGCTTCTTCCACGCCGTCCTCCCCACCGCCGGCCTCCCCTTTTGCACCTCGACCGGGCTCTGCACCAACGATGCCTGCCCGACTGCTTTTGGAGGAGAACAACCCGTTCTACGCCGCAGATGCTGCAGCTCGTCGTCTTGAGCGGAGCAGAGCGATGAAGCGCAAGGCTCAGAGCCGAGCAGCAGCTGGTCGACCCCCGCCTGGGCGCCGTCGGGCAGTGGCTGGGTCCGCCGGTGGGTCGCCGTCACGAGTGCTGGACGGGGAGGCGTCGGCAGTGGATTCGGGGAGTGCGGCGGCGCGTGCGGCGGAGGGTACGGCGGCGGGGGTGGGATTGGGTGCGTCGGTTGGTGCCGCGGCAACTGGTGGGGGTTCGCCTGTTGGGGGCACTGCGACCGGTGTGGGCGGTCGCTCTTACTTTCCGCCACATCAAGTCGCGGGCGGTGGATTGTCGGCTGGTGCTGAAGAACGCATCATGAGGAAGCTCGACAGCATTGTCAAGCAGACGGCTGCCGACCGCAAGAGTGACGAAAAGGTGAACAAGATCATGCGGCAGGAGGTGACAGCAGTGGCGGCCGAGGTCAAGTCCATCAAGAAGAAGACCGGAAAGCTGGTGACGGCCCTGGATTCGGCGCAAGGCAACATCAAGCGCTCGTCGGAGCGCCTCGATGACCTCAACAAGAAATTGATCGTAGATGGGTCGAGCAGCGGCGCTGCAGGATCGGCGTCGGGCGGTGCGGCGCAGACGGGGGCAGCTGCAGGCAGCTCGCCACTTGACTTCTTTTCAGGTGAGCCAAAGAAGGCTCCTTGGGTCAAGTCAATGGTGGTACGTGCATGAATCGCTCCTGGTGGCTTTGTGTTCTTGTGCGGGAAGCACTAATGCGGGGGCGACTCTGTTTGGGGTGCACCGTCTCGCTGAAGCCACTCGTCACTAACACGCGCAGGCACTCTCGACTCTGGCGCCTGCTACGCCATTGAATTTGGCTCTCTCTTGCTTTGGCTTCTGTATTTTGGCAGAAGGACATCCGCCAGGAGCACGTCAACAACTTCCTCGCTCCGCTCTACATGTCGGACGTCATGCCCAACCCGGACGAGAAGCGCCTCGCGTGCGCCACACACCTTGATCGCCGTTTCAACTTTCCTGGTGGGATTGACGAGGCCAAGGCCAGCCTCAACACCATTTTTCTGACGCCGAAGGTGCGCAAGAAAGATGAGGAGCAGCAGTACCGGCAGGAAAAGCTCTACAACGTGCTGCGCCAAGCCTGGCCGCGCTTCCAGCGGGACCTTGAGCAGGCCATGGTCCCTGCCTTCATGCGGCAGGCGGGCCACTGGCTGAAAATTGGCTCGCGTGGACACGTCAACGGCCGCAACAACATGCCGATCTTTTCTCAAGCCGAGGCCAGGAAGACGGTCCGAGACTACTGGATGCTCGACACTGCGATGGGCCGCAACTCGGTGCTTGCCGGGCTGCACGCCGGATACCAGCGGCTTCATGCGCTCGGCATCGTCATGATCGATGCAACTGCTACAGCCGACCGATACTACAAGGTGACCTTCAAGACCTACGCCGCCTTGCTCGCTATGGTACGTTGTTGTACGCCCTTGATCTTGTCTGCAGTGCCCGCGTGGGCTTTTCCACGTTGATATCTCCTCGCCGACTATCTCGCACTATGATACGCGTGTGTACGAGACTGAGCCTGACGTACCCCCTGTTACTTTCTCTCATGGTGGGCGGGTGCGGTTTGTTGAACTGTTCTTCTTGCCTGACCACCGGCAGATGTACATCGCAATGCACAAGATGGCTGCCTACGAGAGTTTCACCGCTCGAGGCGGCAACGTTGATCAGGCGTTCCGCAAGGTGTGGGCATCGTTTATGATACTACTGGACGATAAGCTCGAGAAGGACACGGCCATTCACGAGAGTCTGCTGTTGACGGACGGTGACAATATCACCCGCTCTGTTTTCCCTGGTCTCTTGCCATCCCGGCTAGCGCGGACCATGGAGATCCTGCACAAGGTGGCCCGCTCCCCGCTGCCGTCGGCAAGTCCGGCGTCTTCCGCCGTTGCTGCCGCCTTAGCAGCCGCCGCCGCCGCTATGGAGGAGGACGGCGGAGATGACGACGGCGGAGATGATGACGATGATGGTGATGATGGTGACGATGATGACGAGGAAGAGGACAATGAGGGCGGTGAGGAGGGTGAGTGAGTTTGGGCGTGCTGATTGATGGGACGCGCGTGAGGTAAGTTCTTGCTCTGTCTGGCGCCGTCGTTGTATGATGTTGTTATCTGCGCTCTACTGCCATGCTTTACCATGGTTTATGTACATGCACTGGTGCTTTTTCGTTCCTATCCATTGGCCACTGCCGAACCAGGTGAAAGGCGTACCCGTCGCGCACTTCTGCAGCAGACTGCAATGACACGCAGTCGACTGTGTCGTGTCTGCTATGTGGGGTGGTGCATACCGCCAGACGCGCGTCCACTCCGCTGCAGAGAAGCCCCGGCGGGGCGACCGGGGCACGGGCGCATACCGTCAGACGCGTGTCAAGCCAGCAGCAGAGGACCGGTCGCGGGGCGACCGGGACTCGGGCGAGCACGGCCAATGTTTCCCGTCAACGATATCCTTGACGACTGTTTCTCTGCCCGGCCGCCAGCGACCACCCTATTAACGTACGTTTTAGTTACTGTTGCCCATGAACTTAAACGTTGGATACCACCACGGTCGTACTTGGCACCGCAAAGTGTAAGCACGGGCTGTTGGAGCACGAACGCTGTCAATCAGCATCCTCGAAAAATAATTCTGGAGCAGCCATCTGGGGCCTCCCTCACGCGGCTCTTCCACCTCCTTCCAGAGGCCGGAAACGCCCGAACGACGTCCAGAACGAAATAGGCAAACGGGAAAGAACGCTGAGGCTAACGGATTACATTTCGTCCTAGGAACGACTGACGACGAAATAATGAACGCCACTGCCATTCGTTGGGTGTCCCTGGGTTTCTGACGATCCGGGTGCAACACGCTCAAAGGGCACCCCGCCAGCGCGGTGGTGCGTGACCGTGCGCACCCGCCCGTCGACCCTTCACCGAGGGCCAAAGTCCCGCGACTCGGTGGCGTCGCGGCGTCTGCGGATGGCGGCGGGGTGGGTCCAGTGAAGACCCCCGCCGAGCCGTCCCGTGGACCGGAGATTGTACTGCACAGTACCATGGGCCAACAATCGTCAGAAAAATCGACGCCCTGGACGAGGGCTCCTCCCGTTCAGCCTTCCGTCCAGGAGCTGTTCGCGAACGGCCAGGACTCCCGTTCCATACATGTTCAGGTGCATGGCTCTGGGCCACGGGAC
>Ga0209093_1000592_pt1 | contig 19987 bp, 12 predicted proteins | sample SidtaG_4_FD_187450 | JGI IMG/M metagenome (GOLD analysis project Ga0209093, IMG submission 187450) | Marine algal microbial communities from Sidmouth, United Kingdom - Sidmouth_Male1 metaG (SPAdes) (version 2) | ecosystem: Host-associated > Algae > Red algae > Unclassified | place: Sidmouth... | reverse complement strand
CTGCTTTTCGTCGCCCCCCTGCCCCCGCTTGGCGGCGGTGGCGGTGGGGGTGTCGACGGGCGGCGGGCCCCCCCCCCCCCCCCCTCCGCCTTGCCTTGGCGCGGGGACGCGCCGGCATGGCCGCCCCTGCGGCGCTGCTTTTCGTCGCCCCCCTGCCCCCGCTTGGCGGCGGTGGCGGTGGGGGTGTCGACGGGCGGCGGGCCCCCCCCCCACCCCCCGACGGTGGGGCCGCAGCCCGCTGGGGTGGGGCTCCCACCCGCTGGGGGGGGGCCCCACGCCCGGCAGCCGCCGCCGCTGTCGCCGACGCCACGACCGCCGCCGCCGTCACGACCGCCGCCGCCGCCGCCACCCCCGCCGCGGCGGCCGTCTACCGCCTGGCGCTGCCGCTCGTCGGCGCGCCCGCCGCGTCGCCGCCCCTCCACGCCGCCGTGCTCGTGGCGCGGCCCGCCGCCGCCGCTGCCGCCGCGGCCGCGGGCGGCGCCGTCGACCGACGCCCGCCGCCCGTGGTGGTCACCGCGTATGACTTTCTGCCGCTGGCGCCGACCGACCCCCGGACGGCCGCGGCGCTGTTGGCTGGCCGCCCGGTGGCCGCGGCGGTACGGTCGCGGGGGTGGGGGGTGGTGCCGCCACAGAGGAGGGGAGGCCGCTGTCGATATGTTGGGGATACCACCATGTACGTTGTTGGGGGGCGGCGGGGGGGGGCGCCGCTCGTACCGAGGGGGGGGGCTTCCCAAGTGCACGCGGGGGCGTGATTCACGTTTGGGACAAGACGGAGACGTCTAGTTGGGGCTTTGCCTGGTTACAGCCAGGCGACCGTTGCTTGCCCGTCGTGTACCGCGTCGTTGGCGACGTGTTGGACCGCCCGCCGACGGCACCCTACCGGCTCCTGCTTCTGCGGTGGCGTTGAGGGCAAACCTGCTTGTTGCGCAACTGCTCCGTCGCGCGCTGCCGTGAGTGCGTGCGTGTGCTGCGGAAGATACAGGGGATGCACCCCGCTGGCGGCGGTGCGGTGGGCGACTTGGGTCTATCACGGATGCCTCGGATGTGTCATACCCGCTTGATTCTGACGGTGTTGCCTGGTCTGGCTGTCCCTCCTCTCAGACACTGTTTTTTTTATGGTCCCGTGCGCTTGGGATGGCGCCGCCGGCGAGCAGGAGCGATGAAGCCATTGCGTCGTTCAACAAAGACTGGGGCGCAACTCTCGCCCTGTACCGCCGTGACTGCCAAGCGTATGCGACTGCGCTCGAGGCGTTCCTCGGCGTGGCCAGCAAGTGACGCCGTCAACACAGAGTGGAGGACTGGGCGGATGGACGGCGAGCAAGGGAGGGTCGTGAAGCCGCACAGTGTGCAATAGGTAGCAGCGGGTTGACCTGTGCTGGTGTCGCTCTGGGTTGTCCCAACGCACAGGGCACACGCCGCGTCAGATCCACGTGTGGACTCGTCGACGCCAGCTGCTGTCAGACGCGTCGTCGCCGAGGCCAGCCAGCGGTCGCCATACAGTACCGCCCTGGCCAACCAGGGAGCACCGGGCAGGCGGTGACCACGTCGGAAACACACGTAATCGTGTTGCGTCAGGGGGCAGTGTGCGGCCACAACACGTCCGCCGTGGTGTCGAGGCAGTACGATGTCTCAGTCTGTGTTTGACAACGTTGCCGCCGGCGTCGGCAGGGCGGCACGAGGTGGTGGCGCCAAGACACGAGCGCCAAAACTCGAGGCGCTCCTCCCACCCAGCAGCGGTGGGTACGCCCAAAGAAGCCTCTTCTCCTGAAGTCCGGCAGGTACTACTTCCGTCGAAAGACAAGAATAAGTATGCGGCTGAAGAAAACGCCCGTGGGGTGCCATCGATTTACTGCCCCACCGTGCGTTGAAAATTTTCTCAGTGGCAGTCGATGGGTGCTACAGCAAACGCGGGACTAGCTCTTGACGCGCTGGGGCCATTTTTCGCAGTGTCTGGGCGCCGCCGCGCGCCGTCGACGCGTCCGGCTCTGGCAGCGTCGCCACCGCCGCCGCCCGCCGCCGACGTCGGGGCGCGACCAACCCGTTGCCTACCCGCCACCCTCCGTGCGGCCTTGTAGGGCGCACAGTGGATCAACGGTGCCGTCCCACCGGCGAGGGACTGCAGCGACCTTTTGGTCGTCAGTGTTATTACAGTACGTCGTCTGTCCACCCCCCCTCTACGGCACGCGCCTGTGCGCGAGCGCGTCAACGGTGACTCCCCCTGGTGCCCGTCCCCACGTCGTGCTTCTGGCTGCCTCCCCGTCGTTGTGTCTTCTTTGTCGTCGAGTGTGTCGCTCGCGATTGGTGGCAGCGCTCGTGCACACGCGCGGGCGGCTGTGTCCGCGCGCGGCACCTGTCGTCTCCGTGTCGTTGCGTCGCGGCGGTCGCCAGCACCATGGCGTCCGACGCCAACGGGTCGGCCAATGGGGGCACTGCCGCTGAGGTGATGGAGGACGTCCTCCGCCGCCTGCAGTCCCCGGACAACACCGTCCGCGGGGAGGCTGAGGCGCAGTTCAACGCGGCCAAATCGTCGCCGAGTGTCTGCCTCGAGGTGCTGGCGGTTCTCGCGACGGTGTCGTCGGACGAGCTGGTGCGGGAAGCCGCGGCGGTGCTTCTCCGCCGCACCACCAAAGAGCTTTGGTCGGGAGCGGATGAACGGGTCCGGCTGGGGGTCAAGAGCACTCTTCTGCAATCCATCCAGGGGGAGTACCGGGACGGGCTGAGGAAGAAGGTACGTTTGTTGAGGGGGCACGAGGCGAGAACAAGTGTGCTCGGTATTTGCGCGTCTGGTAACCCGGTGCGGTGGCTTTTGTGTTGTATGTGCCGTTAGGGTGTTTAGTAAGGCCCTTGAGGCCACTCCTGGCCGGGTCGAGCCGACGCGGTGGAATGGGGGAACACGCTGCCGCGGTGGGACGCTACCAGCATGGTCGACATTCTTGTGGAGTGTACACTCTTTCTGTTCATGCATTCTCACTTGTTCTGCTCCCCTCATGTCGTGTTCTTCTACCTTGTTCATGTTTGATTTTGGTCTTTCGCACAGCTCTGTGACACGATTGGGTCTTTGGGCGGCCACCTGCTGTCGGACAATGGGTGGCCGGAGCTGCTGCCACGGCTGCTGTCGCTGTCGACCAGCACGGTCGCGACGGAGCGGGAGAGCTCCCTCTATATCTTTTCGCAGATCACTGCCTACATGAGCGCTCCGGAGCTTGAGCAGCAGGCGCCAACGCTGCGGTCGACGGTGGAGGTTGGCCTGGCAGACAGCGTGCCCGCTGTGCGTGTGGCTGCCCTGCGGGCGACGTGCGCTACGCTCAGCGTCCTCGAGTCGAAGGCCTGCCGCGCCTTTGAGCCGCAGCTCCCCGCCATGCTCCAGGTCGTCAGCGGCTCCCTGGCGGCGGGGGACGAGGTTGAAGCTCGCACGTGCATGGAGCTGCTGGTGGAGGTCTTGGACGCGGAGCCCCGGATCTGGCGGTCGCAGCTCGGCTTGGCTGCCAACCTGATGCTCTCCGTCTCGTCAACGGCGGCGCTGGAGGAAAACACGCGGCAGCTCGGCCTCGAGTTTTTGGTCGTTGCCGCTGAGAAGCTGCCTGGCCCGTGCCGCAAGCTCGGCACTTACGTCCGCAGCGTGCTGCCAGTGGCACTGGGTATGATGTTGGAGCTCGAGGACGAGCCTGAGTGGCACACGCGGGACGAAGAGGAGGAGGACTCGTCCGATTACACCAACTTCAGCGCTGGCCAGGAGGCGCTGGACCGCTTGGCGATGGCGCTTGGCGGCAAGTCGGTTCTCCCGGTGGCGGAGGAGCTGCTGCCTGCCTACCTCAACTCGGCCGACAGATGGATGGACCGGCACGCGGCGCTGCTGGCCATCTCTCAGATTGGCGAAGGCTGCCGCAAGCAGCTCGAGGGCGGCAAGCTCGGTTCGGTGGTCGGCCTCGCACTGCGCTCCTTCAAGGACCCCCACCCGCGTGTGCGGTGGGCGGCGGTCAACTGCATCGGGCAGATGTGCACGGATTTCGGGCCGGGCATCCAGGAGCAGTTCCACGCGCAGGTGCTGCCCGCGCTTGTCAGTGTCATGGCGGACGGGGACGGCGGCGCGGACGGCCAGTCGGGGCAAGGCAGCGCGCGGGTTCAGAGCCACGCGGCGGCGGCGGTCATCAACTTTTGTGACGAGGCGTCGCCAGTGATCATGGCACCCTATCTGGACACCTTGCTCGGTCAGCTCATGTCGCTCTTGCAGTCCTCGCGCCTGATGACACAGGAGCAGGCGGTGACGGCCATTGCGGCGGTGGCGGACGCTGCCGAGACGCAGTTTGACACGTACTACGGCACGTTCATGCCGCCGCTCAAGGCGGTTCTTACCCGGTCGGCGGGCAACCAGCGGCTGCGGCGGCTGCGGGGCAAGGTCATGGAGTGCATCTCCCTGATCGGCCTGAGTGTCGGTCGCGAACGCTTTGGTGCCGACGCGGCTCAGGTGATGGATGCCCTGGTGCGCACGTCTGCCGACGCGGGCGTGGACGACCCACAGGCCTTTTATCTCATGCAAGCGTATGCGCGCATCTGCCGTTGTCTGCGTGACGGCTTTCTTCCTTACTTGCCCTACGTCATGCCCGGTCTGCTGACGGCAGCCTCGCAAAAGCCGGACATTGAGGTGCTCGGCGACGATGCTGATTATGAGGAAGAGGGTTTGGAGACGGTGACTCTTGGGGACAAGCGCATTGGCATCCGCACGGCGGCACTGGAGGACAAGGCGACGGCCTGCACCATGCTGACGTGCTTTGTGACCGAGCTGGGCATCGGGATGATTGACTACGTGGAGCCCGTGGCGCAGCTCATGGTGCCCCTGTTGCAGTTCTTCTACCATGACGAGGTCCGGACAGCAGCGGCGAACTGCCTGCCTGACTTGCTGCGGTGCGTCAAGAACAGCAGCACGGCGACGCCAACTGCGCTGACCCAGCTGGTGGCGTTCATGCTACCAACGCTGCTTGAGGCGATCACGAACGAGCCAGAAACGGAGGTGCTCTCGGCCATGGTTGAGGCTCTTGGCGAGATTGTTGATGTCGGTGGCGTGCACGTGACCGGCGGTGCGGACGCCGAGTCCGTTCTCAACGCGGTTGCCAACTGCCTGGAACGGGTAGTCACCGAGGCGGAGAGCCGTCGCCGCGAGAGAGTAGCTGCCGCCGAGGAGGACGGCTGGGACGAAGAAGAGAACGAGGACGCTAATGAAGAGGAGGCCAGAGAGGAAGAGCTCCTCTCCCACGTCGGCGATGCCGTCGGCACCGTCGTCCGCAGCGGCGGCCTGCCCGCACTCGGCACCCTTCTGGAGCACTTCTATGCGCTGTTGGCGAGCGAGCGCAGCGGCGGCGAGCGCCGTGTGGCGCTGTGCGTCTTTGACGACGTCGTCGAGCATGGCGGTGCGGCGGGCTTGGCGTGGATTCCGCGCGTCCTCCCCGCGCTTTGTGTGTACGCGACCGATGAGGATCCGGACGTGCGGCAGGCGGCCACGTACGGCGTTGGCGCTGCGGCTGAGGTGTGCGCGCTGAACGGCACCGAAGCCAGTGCTGCCTTCATGGCTGCGGGGGGCGCCAAGGCGGCACTCGCTCTGGAGGCGGTCATTACTGCTCCCACCTCGCGTGAGGAGGGCTCGGAGATGGCCACTGACAATGCCGTGTGCGCGCTGGGCAAGGTTCTTGAGATGCAAGTCGGCTGCGTCGGCGGCGACGCGGTGGCCTCGCGCCTGACGAGCGTGTGGCTCAGCTACTTGCCCCTCCGCGTAGACGTGGCCGAGGCGCGCGTCGTCCACGCCGCGCTTGTGCGCGCTTGTGAGCGCGGGGACGAGCGGGTGTTTGGGGGCGCTACGTACGCGGGGCTGCCGAGGGTGTTGGCCGTCCTGGCCGACGTCATCGGCACGGAACTGCTCGACGATGACTACAGCGGCCGCGCCGTGACGGTCATCGCGCGCATGCAAGCAGTGCTTCCGGCTGGGGTTTTGGAGGCGGCGCTCGCGCCGCTGTCGCCGGCGGCTCACGCCAAGCTGCTCGGCAACGGGGCGGCGGGGGTCGGGGGCGGCGCCAGCCATGCGGGCGGTTCAGCGAGCGCGGACCACTAGCGTGAGAGTGCGAGGGGGCGAGGGTGGCCATCCGCGCCGGCGGCGTCCCTCATCCCTGGGTGCTTGTTTTCTTTTTTTGCCGCATCGCGTCGCGTTGGTTTAGCTGATTTGTAGCGTCAAACGGATGTTGCTTCCTCTGCCGCCTGGTCGCTCATGTGGGGTAATGGTTGGGCCGCCGTCTCGTGCTGTCCTCCTTTTTTCGATCTAGTTGGAGTGCTGCCTCGTCACCATCACGTGTGGTTCTACAATCTGTAGTCTTGTTGCTATGACTTGTGTCTTACATCAACCAGGTGCCCCCACACAGTGGCAGGTCTGGAACAAGAGCACTTCGTGTATTTTCTGTCTCCGTATGCACATGACCTTTGTATCGTCCCCACACCGGTTGAGCTGTTGTCCCTGATCATCGATGGAGGTGGGGTGTCACTTTTGGAGCAGTCAAGGTGCACCACTGCTGTTTCAGGGTCGAGCTCCCCTTGTCCGACGCTTGGCTTCCGCCGACAACCGATGAGCTGAACAGCACGTCCCTCCATCCTGGTCCCAAACGAGGACAGCTACCAAGCAGGAGTCCAGGCCGAGACCTCTAATCATGGCATTTCTCCCTCTCGCGCCCGTTGGCACCCGCACGTGGACCCGCTCGCCGGTGGCTGCCCCCCTCCCGCTGGTTGGTCGCCCATGCCGGCGCCCCCCCGGCACCCCCCGTTGGGTTTCGCAAGCATCCTCCCCACCCCCATCGGCAGCCTCCCCGTCCCTCACCTCCTCCCCCGCGCCCGCCACCCTGGCTGATCTGCTATCCGCCGCGCCTGGCCGCCCCGGTGTCGTCCCGGCGGCGGGCAGTCCACTGGCGGCGCTCCTCGACGCCCGCACCCGCCTCGGCGGCGGCACCCGCCTCGTGTGCGTCTACGCGGGCGGGGAGAGCCCCGGCGCGGACCGCAATGACAGAGACGGGGACGTCGGCGACCTGCCACCAACCGCAGGGGCACCATTTTGGATGGACACTTTCCACGCGGCCGTCGACCTTGGCGGCGTCCCGTCGCTGCTAGTCGGGTGCGACGCAGACGGCGGCGGTGGCGTCTGGGGTGGCTACAACCCGGTCGGTTGGGACTCGCGGGACGACTATCGCGACTCGCTAACCGCCTTCTTGTTCCGGGAGCCTCCCCCGGGGGGGGCCGAGGCCGCCGCGGGCGCCGCGGCCGTGGCGGCAGCGGCGGCCGAAGCGGCAACCAAAGGCGGTGGCAGCGGGGATGGCGCCGCCGCGGCCGCTGCCACCTCGTCGACGGGCGGCACGGCGGCGGCAAGCGCGGCGGCGGTGGTGGCGTGGGCGGGTGGCGACGGCTCCATCCTCGTTGCCGACAAGGTCGGCGGCGGCGGCGCGGCACTTTTTGACTTTGCCGACTGGGCGGTGCGGTGGGGTAGCGACGCGCTCGCCATGCCGATGAACGACGCCAAGGGCCTGCCCCCAGACCGCGCCGTGTCGGTGCTCGGCACGCAATACGGGGTACTGCCGGGTGGGGGGCGGACGCTGTTTGGGGGGGGGCGCTCCTCCGTGACAGTCACCGCGCTACGCGTGTATGTCAACGAGCAGTGGGCGCCAGTGCCAGCGGTGGAGGGGGGGGGGAAAGAGAAGGGGGGGGGCGGCTTCTTTGGACGGCTGTTTGGGGGTCGCTGAAGTGTTCCAAGGGCAAGGAGTTGTTAGGGGTCTCTGACGAGAGGGACGGGAGTGAAACACGGGGTCGAGTGGACGCAGAGACGCAGATCATGGGGCGGGGGGTATCAGGGTACGCAGGAGTAGACGGTTAGGTGCGTACTTCTACATCGTCATTTACTCAACGAAGCAGACGCCCGCGCGGGCACCTGCAAGGCGGCTGACCGACGTCTCCGCCGACCGCCGACCAACCCTCTGCGACCCGCGGCTACGAAAAGAGGTCAGCAAACGGGTCCTTCGGGGGGCCCCCCTTACCCAGTGACACCGGCGCCTTAACACCCCCCACAGCGGCCGCCGTGGCTGGCGGCGGCGGCGGCGGCGGCGCAGGAATCCGCATGCCGAGCGCCTTCATTTGCTCGACGCTCAAGCGGGTGGGGCCGCCGCCGCCGCCGTCGGCCGGCGGCGGCGGTGGCGGGTGCACGGGCGGCGGCGGGGCAGCCGCCGCCGCCGCGGCCGCGGCAACGGCCGCAGCTGCAGCGGCAGTCCCAGCGGGAGCCGCCGCGCCCCCCGCCGCTCGTCCGCCGCCCACCACGGCCGGCGCTCGCCCCGGCGCGGGTGGTGGCGGCCCCGCCGACGCGTACATTGCGTACGTGGCGGCCAAGTTGGGGGCACCTTGCTGGGCCTGCGGTGCGCCGGCCGGTGGCGGACCGCCCGCCGCTGCCGCTGCACCGGTCGGCGGCGGCGGAGGCGCCGCCTGCGAGTAGAGGGCGGCAAGGTTGGCGCTCAGCGGGCCCCTGGGCCGCACCGCCGCCGCCGCCGCAGGGGCCGCAGCCGCAACCGCCGGCGGTGGGGCAGTGCCACGCGCGGCCTCGGCCGCGTCCCAAGCGGCAAAGTCAGCAAAGTCGTCGGTGCGTGGCGCAACCGGGGCGGCCGCCACGGGGGCCGCGGCCGCCCGGCTAGAGGGCGTTGCAGAGGCGGCGGGCGGGGCGACAGAGGGAGGTCCCCCGAAAAAGTCAAAAAAGCCGTCACCGCCGGCGCCGGCGCCGGCGCCGCCAGCCTTGGCCGCGGCCGGCGCCGCCCCGCCCGCCGCAGGGCCGTCATCAAAGGAGAGCAGGTCAAACTCGGCCGCCGGCGGCGCAGGCGCCGGCGCAGCTGCACGACCCGCACGGCCCGCCCCTGGCGTGGGTGCTAACGGCGCCTGCGCGACCGCCCAGTCGGCCGCATCGGCAAGGCGGCCGCCAGACACCTCTAGCGCACGGCTGGCAATTGACGGGGTAAAGCCCATGTCAAGCAGCCGATCAAACGCCGGGCCGTGCCGACCGCCGCCGCCACCGCTGCCGGCAGTAGGGCCACCCCCAGGCCGCCGCGGCGGGTCATCATACCCGCCCCGCCGTGGCGGGTCGTCGTACCCGCCTCGCCGCGGCGGCGCCCGCCCTGCACCGTCGCCGCGCCGAGGAGGTGGCTGGTCATAGCCGCTGCCGAAGCGGCCGCCTCCACCGCCGCGCGCGCGCTCCCCGTCCCGGCCGCCGCCGTCATACCCGTCATCTCGGTAGCGGTCCCGCCCCCCATCGTACCCGCCGTCACGGTAGCGGTCCCGCCCGCCTTCGTAGCCGCCGCCACGGTAGTCATCGCGGCCGCCGCCCCCGCGGAAGCCATCGCCGCCACGGCGCGTGCCACCACCGGCGCCGCCTGCCCCGCCGCCGCCCTCCATATAAAGCTTGCGCTCGTACTTGTCGCGAATGAACTGCTCCATCCCATAGGCGTCAGTCGAGTCGGGGCGCCGAAAGTTAGGAGGCAGCCGCGCCTCGTAACGGGCGGCGGCGTTGGCGTTGCCGCCCATCGAGCGGAAGCGCTCCATCTGGTCTGCCGTCCATGTATCCAGGGTGGTCGACCGCACAACGGAAAGGTGGGTGCCAAGCTTGCGGTGCAAGCCCGAACAGCGGATGCAAACAAACACGCCCAGGTTGGTGGACGCCCAGCGGGGAACTGCGACGTGCAGTCGGGTGGCAGAGAAGAGCGGGAGAACAGAGTGAGAGCAGGTGCCGATGTCGAACACACGGAGACGAAAAGTGCATGTCAATACACCATAATAGACTCGCAGTGCACGGTGGAAGGAAAGCGTCAGTGAGGAACTGCTTCCAGAGCGTGGATAAAATCACGTGTCCGATGGGGTCGGCTGTGAAACTCTTGGCACACATGCTGATCACCATCTCTGACTCACTATGCACATCAGTGGCACGAGGTACGAGACATCCAAGGTACCCACTAGGCTCAGCCAACGTACCCCCCGACGTGCGGCAGTCCGCACACGACTTGTTCTCCTGTTTCGTCAGCATCTCTTTGAGGATCGCTTGGTGCGCCGCGTCTAGCGCCGAGTTCTTCTCCCGAGAAGCCATGGCACCAGCGGCGCGCGAGGATGAACAGAGGGGCGGCGACGGCCCGACCCGCCAGGGAGGCGCAGCCAGGTGCCCACCACCAGACCCTGCCGACCCAAGATGCCCCGACACACCGCCTTGGTTCGACGATATCACTTAAAGAGAGAGGTCACGGGCCGGTGCCACACGGGCACCGCGGTCTGCTCGCTCCGGCAGGTGGTCAGGGGTGGAAGTATATCGCGGCACGTCTCCGTCGTGAATGCAGCGCAGCGTGGGGACGGCTGCTGCTGACGGGGATGCTTTCAGGAAGAAGTGGCGAGGGGTGCGTACAGCACGATATGCAACAGCAAGAAAGCGGTACTTAATTCGGTATTGCGTCCCGTTTCTATGTGAAATACATTGTAACGCACATGATAGATCTAAAATTAAGTCGTTCTTGATCCGACAGACGACATCGTGGGAACGACGACACCACGACGTCGGCGACCGCCGTTCAGGCCGTCGCGCAGCCTGGCACCGCTCCCCCTCCCATCCCGCCTTTTCTTGTCCGCTGCTCCTGAAGCCTATGGCACCATGCCCTCCCTTACGTGTCATTCCCATCGGTAGCGCTCGTGGTCGTCCTGGTCATCCCCCCCCCACCGTCCTCGACGGCGGCGTCGCGTGTCTCGCGCCAGCCACCCTGCGGGCGGCGGCGCTCTGCCTCGGCCAGCCGCTGCTGATTTCACGCCCCGCCGGCGCCCCTGCCGTGCGCATGGACGGCGCCGCTCCCGTGGTTGAACCATGTGCGCCTGTCCAAGGGAATGGCATCCTCCGGGCCGAGCCGCCGCCGCCGCCACGCGCCGTCGTTGTCACCGCGTGGCCGTCGGCGGCCGTCCCGCCCGACGCTGTCGCCCTCGACGAGCACTCGGTGACCACGCTCGGCGTGTCAGCGGCCGAATTGCGCGCGGCGTCGGCGGCTGGAGCGGCAGCGGCGGGTGGCGGCGGCGGCGTCTCGGCGGGCGCGTCGCCGCGGGCGCGGCGGTCGCCCGCCCCCGCCGCCCGCTCGGGCCGCCGCCGCTCGTCGGCAGCGTCGGCGGCCACCCCGCCACGCGCATCCCCGGGGTCATCCAAGGCTGGTGGTGGCGGCGGTGGCGGTGGCACCCCCACCGCCGCGGCCGCCGCCGTGGTGCCCCCCGCCCGCGTGTCCGTCTCCCCGACCATCACCGTGGCCGACGCGGCGGCGGTCACGCTCGCCGTCACTGGCTGGCCCGTCCCCCGCCCCGACTGGACGCCTGCTGCTGCTGTGGCCGCGGCGGTGACCGCCCTCTCCGCGGCGCCGACGGTCGCCGTCGCCCTGCGCAGCCGCTTGGAGGGGCGGCTGCTGCTGCCGGGCATGACGCTGGTGCCTTGGTGTCACCGGGGCGTCGACGTTGGCCTGGAGGTGGCTGCCACGTCCATAACAGACGCCGCAGGAGGGGTGCCCCGTGACAGCGATGCGGGTGGGCTGGCGGAGGGGTCGACGCCCGTGGCGGCGCGTGTGACGGGCGCGACGCGGCTGTTGTTTGTCACCGCCGAGGCGACCGCCGGCGCAGCGTGGCGGACCACGCCGACGGCGGCGCCAGGACGTGGCTGGTTGACGTTGGACCAGCTCGGGGGCGTCGACGCCGCCGCCGCTGCCATCCGCGCGCACCTGACGTTTGCGGGCGTGGTCGCCGCCGCCGCGTCGGCTGAGTCTGGCCCGCCGACTGCCTCCAATGGGGCGCCCCCCTCCCCCCCCCGCGGCCCCGTCGGCGGCATTTTGCTGCACGGCCCGCCGGGCGTTGGCAAAACGGCGCTCGCGCTCGCCGCCGCCGCCGCCACTGGCGCGCACGTGGAGCTGGTCGTCGGCGGCACCGTTGCCGGCGGCGGCGGCAGCGACAGCGGCGGCGGCCATGGCGGCGACCCGGTAGCGGCTGCCTTTGCGCGCGCCGCCGCGCGCGCCCCCGCGGTCGTCGTCCTCGATGACGTGCACCTGCTGGCGCCCGCGCGCTCGTCGGCGGGCGCGTCGCTGGGCGTGGCGGGGGGCGCGGGCGCCGCCGCTGCCGCGACGGCGACGCTGCTGGCGGCGGTCGATGGGGTGGTGGGCGGGTCGGCCGCCGCCGCCGCCGCCGCCGCCGTCGCCTTCACGGCGGCGGGCGGCGGCGGCGGTTGTGGCCCCGTGGCGGTGCTCGCCACGACCAGCGCCCTTGACTCGGTCGACGCGGCGCTGCGGCGGGCCGGCCGGATGGACCGCGAGTTGAGCTTGGGCGTGCCGACGCCGCGGGCGCGCGGGCGCATTCTCGCCGCCCTCGCGGCCCCGGCCCGCCGGTCGGGCCGCCTCGCTGCGGCCGACAATGCGGTGGCGCGGCTGGCCACCGACGCGCACGGGTTGGTGGCGGCGGACCTGGCGTCGGCGTGGCGCACGGCGGTGGCGGCGGCGCTCGGCCGCGCGGCACCGGCCGACGGGCCCGCTTCCAGCGACGGTGACGCCAACGGCGGCGACGGCGGCGGCGGCGGCGGCGGCGGCGGCGGCGGCGGCTTCGGCGGCGGCGGCGGTGACGGCGGCAATGGCGGTGGCTGGTCCATCACAGAGGCGGACATTGCGGCCGCCCTGCGGGCGACGCGCCCCTCCTCCCTGCGCTCCTCCTGGGTGTCGGTCCCCCGCGTCGACTGGGCAGACGTTGGCGGACAGGCGGCGGTCAAGGCGCGCCTTCGCGAGGCCGTCGAGTGGCCGCTCACCCCCGCCGGCCGCGCCGCGCTGCGGCGATACGGCCTCCCCCCGCCCAAGGGGCTCCTCCTCTTTGGGCCGCCCGGCAACAGCAAGACGCTGCTCGCCAAGGCGGTCGCTACGCAAGCGCGTGCCAACTTCATCTCCGTCAAGGGCGCGGAGCTGCTCTCTCAGTGGGTGGGGGACAGCGAAAAGGCTGTGCGGGAGACGTTTCGGCGCGCCCGCGAGGCCGCCCCGTGCGTCATTTTTTTCGACGAGGTTGACGCGCTCGCGCCCGCCCGCTCGGGAGGCGGGGGGGGCGGCAGTGGCGCTGAAGCACGGGTGCTGGCGCAGCTGCTGGTGGAGATGGACGGCATCGACTCTGGTGGGGGCATGTCACCCCGTGTCCGACGCCGCGGCCGTGCCGGCGGTGTGGATGGGTCGGCCAAGCTGCTGCACAAGATGACGCTTGACGACGGGGCCGAGGCGTTGCCGGCGGGCGCCGTGAAGTCTGACGCTGGCAATGTGTCCAGCGGCGACAGTGGGGACACGCAGACAGACAGCAGTGGCACGGGCAGTGACGACAGTGACAGCGACGGCGACGGCTGCGCAGGCCACGTGGTGGTCATCGGCGCCACCAACCGGCCCGACCTGGTCGACGCGGCGGTGCTTCGCCCCGGCCGTATGGACCGCCTCGTGTACGTTGGGTTGCCCGACGCGGCCGCCCGCGGGGCCATCCTGGCCATCCACGCGCGGGGCGTGCCGCTCGGCCCCGGCGTGGACCTCGCCGCGCTCGTCGCCGGCCCCGACGCGGACGGCCTCAGCGGCGCCGAAGTCGCGTCCCTGGTGCGGGAGGCGGCGCTGGCGGCCATGGCGGAAGACCCGGCGGGCGCCCGCGTCGTGGCCGCCCGCCACTGGGCGGCGGCGCTGCGGCGGGTGCGCCCTCGGACGGGCACGGAGGTGATTGACTTTTATCGAAATTGGGTGGCGTCGGCCAAGGGCGTGATGGTCGACGCTACCTTTTGAGGGCAGGTGGCCTGCAGGCGCCTGTGTCTGGCGGGCGTCCGCCGGCGCAGCGAGCCCCGTACGGTCGTCAAGAGCACGTCTATTTTTGCCTTGTTTTGCGCCGCTTGGTGACGCGTTCTCATGTTTGAAGAAACAGAATTCCTGTGCAAACAACAGATCGACCCCCCTTGACAGGCTCTCAGAGCCCCGTGCGAGGTCCTGGCAAATCTCTCCTTGGGAGAACACGAATCATGCCTCACTGCGCACATGGCGCCTGCTAGCAGAGCCACAGATGCTTCTCCGCGTCTCTTCTTTCAAGAAGGGAGGAGTGCATACTTCTCAGGCTGTGTCTCTCTTTTTACGAGAGGAAATGCATCTACAGCCGTTCTCCAAAAAATCCCGCACTCCAACTGTGGCGAAAGAGTTCCAAATCGGCCTCCATGACCCCGCAGAGGCCGATTTGGAACATTTTTGGAACTGTTGCAGTGCGGGATTTCTGGGACAACGGCTGTATCCGGACGAATAGAAGCTCTTGGCGCCCTCTCTGGATAAAACGGGCTTGACAGAGTCCTGGGGCGGTTTGCAGATTGACTGTTCGCCCCAAAACACGCAAACGCATATTTTCTTTTGACGACCGATACGGGCCCGCCGTGCTGAGCAGTGACGGCAGGGCTCGCCTGTGCAACGGCAGCGGGGCTAGCCTGTGCGGTGGCGGCGGCATTGGGCCGTGTGGTGGCGTCGGCGCTGGCAGTTGTGGTCGTGCCGACGCTGGCGTGTGCCACGGCGGGGTCACAAGCCATTGTTCAGACCAGCAGGGGCAGTGGCGGTGGGGGGCACGACCTGGAGTGAATATGCATGCCGTCTCCCCTCTTGGGGTGCGCCTCTCCAACTGAACGTGCGGTGTATTGATCGTGTTGTCGGTTTGCGTCACCTTGTCGCCATGCGGTCGACTAAGCGCCGGGGGCATCCGACCTTCAAACCTGGTCCCTTTTTGCCAATCACATCCCGTACGTTTGCCCTGTGGTCTGGCGGGGCTCCAGCATAGCAACATGAGGCTTAGAATGCATGCAGGACATGGGGAATGCATATATATTGCCTATGCTGTTGACGCTGCACTTGGACCGCGTTGCTGACGAGTGCCATGTCATGGTTATGCATTTTTTCGCGGGTGTTTGTGGCTCTGCGATTGCTCGGTGGTTTTGTACCCGCTTCGTGGCCGCGATGGTTTACTACGACTGTGCCTCTTTCACGCTGTACATGTGTGTCGCACAATGCAGGCTTTCTCTTTTCGGTCGCTGCGCACGCTGCCAGGACTTCAGACCGACGTCATCAGGCGAACGACACGGGGCTGGTGCCGTGGCAGGGCCCCAGCAACTCGCGGCGTGCGGCTTTACCTCTGCAAGCCGTTGTGCCAGCGGCGGGCCCGGCTGTGGACGCGGCGGTGGATGTGGCGAGCCACACCCACGCCCCCCGTCGGGCGGGACTGGCTGCGAACGGCCCTCGGCCTCTGTCACGCCTGCCTGGTCGCGGTAGCAGCATCCAAGATGCCCACGGCTCGGCGTACCTCGGTTGTGGTCGTGGTGAGGGCTCTGCTGCTGCAGTCGACGACGTCATCAAGTCGGGCGCTAGCTGGACGGCCTCAGCGCCTTGCAAGGGGATCATTAAAAAGCACTCGTCAGCGGCGCGGAAACCCCGCACTGGGAAGGACACTGGGGGCACGCCAGCCGTTGCATCACCCGTGCATCCACTGTTGCTGCCGCTGCCGTCGGTCGCGGACCAACAAGTCTGGCCCGTGGGGGCGAAGCCGCGTGGCGTACCAGCCCTGAACAACACTCAAGACGATGGGAGTGTTCCATCGCGTCAGCTGCTGGCCGCCATGGAGCGACTGGCGGCGCCTGACCACCGAGGCCAACGGCGCTTGGTCGAGTCGACAGGAGCTGCGATTTCAGGTCAAGCGGTTGACCTCGCTCCTGCGTCGGAGGTAGACCCACCGTCGGAGGCTGCCCTGGACCGCCTGCTGCAGCGGGTGAGCGCGGAGGAGCAGCTGCTGAAAGCCCGCTGGTCGCACCTGTCGGCTTTTCTCGGGGCCGCGACAGAATTTCGCGCCCTTCTTGCCGATTGTGAGCGGTGCCTTCGGGGACTGTCAGCGTCTGCGTCCAAGCTCCACGACGATGCGGAGAAAACGCGGCGAGCGCTCACCGACGTGCCATCAGTCGGCGGGAACGGGGCGTCCGCAGGGGCGCTTGCGACCACAGTATTGGACAAGCCCCAAGTGCGCTGAGACGCACTGTACGCGTCGAAACGGTTACCTTGTTGTCTTTGGTACTGTGACTGGATGGAGCTCCGCACCAACGTGCACAGGCGGCACCCAGTGCAACAAGAACTAGTTGAGTCAAAGAACGTATGTACACGCACGACAAACACAAAATACTAGATGATTCTTGCACTCGATGGCCCATACAAGTCAAGCAGCCCGATGGCACAGGCCAGCATCAAGGCCGAGTCAAGATGTGGCTCCACCAGTAGACCGTACTGGCTGGAAATCCCCTGCTTGCTCAGCGTGAAGAGAGGCTCCCGATGAGGCGCGCCAATCACCCGACAGCCGCTGGACCACGCATCGCCGTCGACAGAAAAGAAAGGAGCCACCGAGGTGTTGTCACCGAACCACCCGTACGACTGTGGCCGGATGGTGCGGTCGCTGCTGTCTGTCTTGCTCGGGTCCCGGGTCAAGACCGTCACGACGCACTCGTTGGTGGTTGCGTTATAGATGCGAAAGTAGCGGGACCACACACCGTACAGCTTGATGATGAACAGGGGGGTAGGCAGGGCGTCTGCGGGTGAGCCGGGTTTCGGCATCAGCGACACCGTCCGCTTCTTGTTCTTGAGGAAGCGTGTGGATTGCACACCATAAGAGTGTGGCTGGCCACCAAACTGCGACAACCCCCCGACCCCTCAGCCAACCAAAAAGGCAGCACACGCATTCAGAGACACCACGATGGAAACAAACCACCAGCACGAGGAAACAAAAAGAAAGGAAAACGTTAGCTTACTTGCTATGAGTCAGACCCCTCAAGGTGACCAAAACCCCTTAACAAGAGCACCCAACAGGAACGCAGGAGGGTGGCCGACAATCATACTTGAACAACGAGAGCGTTGGGGATATCGCAAGAATCTGTCAACTTCATCAGGAACACCGCCTCACGAGGCCGCACGCGCACTGGGAAAGTCGCGTCCCCCGGGAAAGGGTGGGGCGCGCCCGCCGGATTCAGCATCGCGACCGCATTTTGGTACGTGCCCGTCTCGAAAGACATGGCGCCGACGGCAAACACAGCCGTCGAGGGCAGTAGCGACAGCACGAGCGGCAACGGTACAAAGCTCCACCCACGGAAACCAGGGGACGGTGTGCCGTGCGGGCGCAGACAGAGGCAGTGCGCAGAAGAGGTAGACGAGGTGAACGTGGAGAGGTAGAAACAAAAACAGCGCAGGAGCGCCACGTGACCACTACAGAGTCAGAAGGACTGCGCGGTGGCGGGTCCTATCGTGACGCGGACAGCCGGTTCGACAGGAATGGCTGTCGTGTTCCAGACCAGTGTTGCTGCAGGTGGGGTGCCATCAGGGGCCCTCCAGGGCCCATCGAGTGGCCCCCGCTACGCCGATGCGTGGACGTCGCGAGCTGAATTTCTCAGCTTACAAAGCCATGCGTTTCTCTGGTCGTGAGGCCCCGCGCGAACGGCCCGACCGAAGTGCAGGATGTTCCTTAGAGTGATCTACAGCCGTGGCGGGTGACAATAGAATCTTCATTGTCTGGCTCCCTAGACTTTGGAGTTACTCAGACCATTCGACGCAGCTCATCGAGATCTGTCAGATGGCGTTGTTTCCGAGCACATGTGAACAAATATGAAACTCATCACCCATGAAAATATCGTGCAAAATTTGCTGGTGCCCTCTGAGACCGCGTGGAGGCCGATTTCCAGGTGACTTCAGCAACCGAGGAATTTTCAATCGCCCGTTTCTCCTGTCGACCGATCTAAAACACAATGAGGACTCTATACTGAAATCAGGCGCCACAGTTACTTTTACAGTACCTGATGATGTGCGTAGACGATGAGATCACGGCACCACACCAGACCACAAACGCCGAGTGGCACTGTCTTGCACATGCGCACGGAGCACAGCCGACGGGTCAACCAGCAGCTTCACCCTCCACACCGACCCCCATCCCATCCCGAGACATGATCCTACCCCCGTGGCTCCACCGTTTCGGCAACGCCCCGCAAAGCAGCGGCCTCTGCCTCTGCCGCCGCTACCCGCCCCTTCTCCCGTAGCTTCGAGGTCGCCTCCATGACCGCTACCACCTCCCCAACCGCCTCGCGCTCTCCGACCAAAAACTCCCTCACCGCCTCGCGGAGGCCGCGGTGAGCTACCCAATGACCTGATGAGCACGGGACGGCCTCAAAGCCCCGCTCGGACTTGGTCTCCTCCCCGCCCGCCCCGGCCTCCATGACCCGCAGACCCCGCTCAATGGCCCACTCGACGGGGGCGGCGTAGCAGAGCTCAAAATGTGCGTGGGAGATGTCCTCCAACGCGCCCCAGTAGCGGCCCGACAACACCCCAGACTCGTGGTTGACGACGCTCAGCGTGCCGGCCACGATGGCGTCCTCTTCATCGTCCGCCGGGGCAGCACCGTCCTTGTTCCGACGGTAGGCCAGCGCCAACACCAGGTGCCGCTTCCACAGGCTGCTCTTGAGCGCGTTGAAAAATGACCACGTCAGGTACTGCCGGCCGTACGGCCACTTCTTGTGCAGCGTCGCGACGTAGAGCTTGAACATGGCGTCGAGCGCACCGTCGGGAATGGCGTTTCCCTCCAAAACGCGCACGTCTAGGCCCGCGCCGTCCGTCACGGCACGGCGCTCACGCAGCATCTTGCTGCGCTTCTTGCTCCGAAACTCACCCAGGAAGTCGGTGTAACTTGAATACGGCTGCCCCATCCGCGGTCCCGGTGTCTGTACCGCGTTGGTCCACTCGAGGCGGGTGCCGAGGCGGTGAAGAAAACCGAGCGCCTCGAGGGCGGGCATCTCGGCGGGGTCAATGTAGAGGACGTGAACGGAGCTCAACGACAACGCTTGAGCCACCTGGACGAGCGCCGCCGCCAGGGTGGCCCGCAGCGCGTCCGCACGGGGGTGGTCGGGGCGCACCAGCAGCCGCCTTCCAGGGACGGGGGAGAAGGGGGCGGCGACGAGCAGTTTTGGGTAGTAGCGGATGCCCGCCGACTCAGAGGCCTCGGCCCACCCCTGGTCAAATGTGAACTCGCCCATGGAGTGCATCTTCTCAAACGCAACCGCTGCGCCGACCAGTTCCCCTACCGGAGGTGAGCGGGGCTCCCCGTTGCCTCCGCCGCCGACGTCCCTGTCGCCAACGTCGCGGAGCAGCACGTGGCGGGGCTTCCACCCCGTGGCCCGCGTCGTGCAGCCAGTTTGCTCCAACATCGACAAAAAGTCATGGCAAAGGAAGGGGGAGTCAGCCGGCGTCAGCACCGAGTGCCACTCGTCGGCGGAAATGTCGTCAATGGACGGAAGCACTTCAATGGAGAAGCGGGCGACCGGCGGCGAGGTCCGTCGGCACCGCCGTACCTGCGCAGCCGGCCGCCGCAACGCCCCGGATCGTCGGGGGAAGACGGCAGCAGAGGAGGGGTAAACAAACGAAACCATGGTCACCATCCCAGTGGTATACACGTGATGGGGATGGCCGGAAAACGACCTCTACCATGGTGGAGGTCGCAACCAAAGAGGCCAGAGGTCCAGCAGCGGATGGGCCACTGCTTCCACGGGCCAAGCCCACCACTATTGGACATACGTCACCCGTGGTAAATGCAATGACCAAAGTATCCAACAAGTATTGTAGATTTCGGCTAATAAAAATGATGATTGAGCACTGCACTGCCGCCTGCGGCTATTGCGCTCCTTTGTGTCGTACAGTCATTATTCAGTTATATCCGTCCCGTTTATATCCACAGTGGATATAAACGGGACCACGGAGGCACCACAGAGCCCGAGAGATCGAGGAATGTGAAATTAAAACGCACTTGCCACCCGGTTTTTGTACTTGATTTAACACAAAACGATTTACTTGGAGTGGGATGAGATTCTTGGGGACCAGATCGT
>Ga0209093_1000590_pt1 | contig 20027 bp, 30 predicted proteins | sample SidtaG_4_FD_187450 | JGI IMG/M metagenome (GOLD analysis project Ga0209093, IMG submission 187450) | Marine algal microbial communities from Sidmouth, United Kingdom - Sidmouth_Male1 metaG (SPAdes) (version 2) | ecosystem: Host-associated > Algae > Red algae > Unclassified | place: Sidmouth... | reverse complement strand
CCGGGGGGGCTGTCCTGGGAGATACTTCGTGTCGATTTGAAGGTCTCCCAATTGGCAGCCGGCGCGTTCGTTACATCGTTACGGGCCACGAATCCTATCCCTCTCGTCGAAAGCTGTGAATCCTAACCTGCACATCCTGCGCGAAAACTATCCCTATGGACCATACCCGGGAAGGGTACACAGCAACGTGAGGCTCCCCAAAACGCCGAGGGACATCCCAAATCTAGTTGATCGGATTTGCATAAGTACACCCATACTCAGGCGGCAGAAAATGGGCCCGGTTCCCGCATTCTCAGCACAATTTCGGAAGTCGAGGTTTCCCTCCACGTATTTTTCTTTTCTTTTGTTGGCTGATGCTGAATCGGCCGCCATACGAAATCCTTGTGTCGTGGCAATGACTGAGTTGAGAGCTTTAGTGAAAAATCATGCACTTTCAAGCAAGGCAGAGCGGCCGAGCGATCTCCACTGGAAAGGTATCGTGTCTGCAACGGACCGGTCCAACGAGGACGGGAGCGCAACTAACCCGCCGCCTCAGGATGCGACCGTTTCGGGGCTCGAACGAGGGGCACTAAAAGACTGTGCCAGCAGGGCGGGCGAAAAGAATACTGGTTTGAAAGTGCGGTGCTGTCACAATAGGGTGTGTGCTGAGCCGCGAGTGCGGGTCGCACCGTCAGCGCGGTGTGGAGGCGTCGTCATCGGCGGCTGACGGCTGCCACCGTCGTTGCCACCGTCTTCTTCACGCGATCTGTCCGCACAGGCAGTGCTGGAAGAAACGAAGGACACGCACAGTGCTTCCGCAGTTGCCGCACACCTCGATGCTCTGCGTCATTGGCGGAAGCGTCTTTGCGGGTCCCGGGTACTCCAGCGGCGGCGGTATGTCGGATCTCTATCGGGATGCCTGGGTGTATTGGCTCTCTTGACTGCAGCCACTGGGAGTGGCGCAACGGCCCAAAGGCTTCTGCTGGCGTGTATCAAAGCCGCCACGGGAAGCGTGATGTGTTCATGAAGACGGTCTGTGATGAGGATCTCTGGAACTGCCATTTATTCGTGGGGTGTCCCGGATCTCACAAAGACATCAACTTTATACATGTTTCTCCTCTTTATTTATATGTTACTATTGGGGAGTGGCCGCCGCGGACCTGTTCAGTCACCGTTAAATGCACGACCAGCACCCTGCTGTATTATCTTGTGGATTGCAAATATTCCCGGTTTGCATTTTTTGTGTCACGCTTTCCCAACCCCACCGCAAAAGTCGAGTTGAATTCTAATCGTCCACAAGAAGCAGTTCGAAAAAATGTGGAACGCCTATATGCTCTGCTGACGGCGCGCTTCCACGTCTCTTTGCACCCGAAGAATTACTCGACTGTCGCCCAAATGGTCACCGTGACGAGGGCTGTGGCCATCGTTCATAATATGGTGACCGAGCAGCAAAAAGACGGTTACATATCCCGCACCCGTGTGGGGGAAACCCTCTGCCAGAGGGTGGTACGGCCCCGGTACGAACTGGAGACGGGTTTCAAGCAACTACGAAGAATTCCCTAGAGGGATAGCGTGTGACGCCTCCCTCGGGCGGGCGTCCAGGGAGGCCGAGAGCCACGGACGAAACGACCCCCCAGCGGAGGCGCTGGGTGATGAGCACCCGATCGGACCCCATTCTGGGGCCTAACACCGCCAAGTGAGACACACGTTCCCTCGATCCGGGACCTCTGGAGGGACCGGGAAGCATGCGGAAGCTTCCTCAATCAGAAGGGAAGCCGGGTTACGGGATTTGGGTAAATCTCGAAATCTAGGAAGTCTCAGTGACTTTCCTACTTTTACCCCGGGACGGACGGGGATGCACTTCCAGTGGAAGAATGATCGAGGATGCTGGGCAGGGGCCATCAGAAGCCCGTACCTGAGACCGTGGCCCGGTGGATACCGGTCGCCCCATGGTGGCGTTTGGGGGTTGGGATTGTGCAAGTCTGGATTCTTGCTTCTGAGGGTATATAAATGTATTTCTTGGGGTCATCCTGCGTCATCGATTAAATCAGCGTTGCGTTTGAGTTTCTTCCGTCGTTCTGATGCGCTACGCGCCCTGTGATCCAGGCGTTTGTGTCGTTTCTCCTTTGCTCCGCTCCGCATCCTGTGCTGGGCGTTCTGACGGGGCTATACCTCGTCGGCTTTGAGGACAGTATCCACTACAACCCGCATGGCCACCCGCGGTCAGACGTTCCGCGGCGGCGGCGGAGAGGGGGGGGCTAGTGTTGGATTCTGTACCGCAGCGGCCGGCTGACAGCCGGCCGGCGGCGGCGACGGGGAAGAGGGGGCTGGCGTTGGTTTCGGTGCCGCTGCCGCTGGCGGGCAGCGGGCCGGCGACCGTTGCGCGGGGGGGGGCGGGGGCAGGCGCTGGTTTCGGTGCCGCCGCTGGCGTACGGCCAGCTGCCCGCGGCGGCGGAGGGGGGGCGCGGGCTGGCGTTGGTTTCGTTTCCGCCAACGCCGGCGGAGGCGGGATTGGTGAGGACCGCTCCGGAGGCGGTCATGGACCCGCAGGCCGCGGTCAGACGGCCCGCGGCGGGAGCGTGGCGGCGAGGGGTGGGGGTTCTCACACAGTGGCCGCCGCCGCCCGTCTTGTGACCGGCGGGGGCGGCTCGGTCGCACACGCACTTGGTGGCTGGGCTGTGGGGGACGAGGCAGTTTACGCGCCCGCTGCAGCCGGCGGCCGGGCGGCCGGCGGCGGCGGGCTTGCGGCGGTGGGCGGTTGTGCTCACCCCACCGCCGCCGCCTTCGTTAATGCGGTCGGCGCCGGGAGCGCGGCGGCGGGGGGTGGTGGTGTCCTTCCTACCGCCACCGCCGCCGGTCTTGTGTCCGGTGGCGGTGGATCGGCGGCACCAGCACTTAGTGGCCGGACGGAGCGGGGAGGATCCGTCTTCTCGCCCGCCGTCGCCAGAAGACGGGCAGCCGGCGGTGACGGGCGTGCGCCGGGAGATGTGGGGTTTTCCACCCCCCACGTCGACGCCGGTCAAGCAGCCGACGGTGGAGAGCTCTCGGCGGAGGCAGCCATTCTTGACCCCTTCGCCGACGCCGCTGGTGCTGCGGGCGACGTCGGCGGCGGCGCCGCGAGGACTGGAGGTTGTCGTTCCCCAGCCGCCGCCGGTGGTCATATGGCCAGCAGCGGCGGCAACACGTTGGGGGGTGCACTTGTTGGCACCTTTACCGCCAACGGGGGTCATGCAGCCGGCGGTGGCGGGCGTGCGGCGGGGTGTGTGTGTTTATATCCCCCCGCCGCCGCCGCAGACAGTGCGGTCCGGTGGCGGTGGATCGTCGGCACCAGCACTTAGTGGCCGGACGGAGCGGGGAGGATCCGTCTTCCCGCCCGCCGTCGCCAGAAGACGGGCAGCCGGCGGTGACGGGCGTGCGCCGGGAGATGTGGGGTTTTCCACCCCCCACGTCGACGCCGGTCAAGCAGCCGACGGTGGAGAGCTCTCGGCGGAGGCAGCCATTCTTGACCCCTTCGCCGACGCCGCTGGTGCTGCGGGCGACGTCGGCGGCGGCGCCGCGAGGACTGGAGGTTGTCGTTCCCCAGCCGCCGCCGGTGGTCATATGGCCAGCAGCGGCGGCAACACGTTGGGGGGTGCACTTGTTGGCACCTTTACCGCCAACGGGGGTCATGCAGCCGGCGGTGGCGGGCGTGCGGCGGGGTGTGTGTGTTTATATCCCCCCGCCGCCGCCGCAGACAGTGCGGTTGGCGGCAGGGGCGGGTCGGCCGGCGGTGGAGGTCTTAGCGTTCCCGCCGCCGCCTCCTGTCATGTGGCCGGCCGCGGCGGGCGTGCGGCGGGGGCTGCGGAGTTTTTCTCCTCCGACGCCGCCACCGGTAGTGCGGCTGGCGGCGCGAGCAGTGCGGCGGAAGGTGGGAGTCTTCACACCCACGCCGCCGCCGCCAGTAATGCTTCCGGCGGCACCGGGCGCACGGCGATGGGTGGACGTTCTTGCACCCTTGCCGCCGCCGGCAGTAACTCCGCCCGCGGCGAGAGCGGTAAGACGGGGGTTCGGGATGTATACTTTCCCGCCGCCGATTCCGGAAATGCGGCCGGCGGCGGCAGAACGGCGGCAGGGGGTGTGGGCTCTTACACCCCCGCCGCCGCTGGTGGTAACTCCGCCAGGGGCGCGATTGGGGCGGCGGGGGGTAGGGGTGTTGAGCCCCCCGCCGCCGCCGCCGGTAGGACGGCCGGTGGAGGGACCAGAGCTGCGCGAGATGGGGGTCTCCATCCCCCCGCCGCCGCGATCGGTCATGCTGCCAGCGTCGGCGGGCGTGCGGCGATGGGCGGAGGTTCTCACACCCCCGCCGCCACCGCCGGAAACGCCGCCGGCGACGAGAACGGGGACGCGGGGGGTGTGGGTTCTTATGACCCCGCCGCCGCCTGTGGTGAGGCGGCCGGATGCGGGAGCGGGACGGAGGGGGGCGTGGGTTTTTACTCCCCGCCGCCAGTACTGCGGCCGGCGGCAGGAGCGGGGCGGCCGGGGGTGGAGGATTTAAACCCCCCACCGCCGCTGCCGGTAATTCGGCTGACGGCGGTGGGCGCGCGTCGGGGTGTGTGGAATTTTATACCCCTGCAGCCGCCGCCGGGAGTGCGGGAGGCGGCGGGAGGGAGGCGAAGGGGGGTGGGGGTCTTCACACCTACACCGCCGCCGCCGGTAATGCTGCCGGCGGCGGCGGGCGCACAGCGATGGGTGGGGGTTCGTATTCCCCCGCCTCCGGAGGAGACAACTCCGGAGGCGGAGAGAGCAGGGCGGCCTGGGGTTTGGGTTGGCACCCCCCCACAGCCGCCGGTGACGCGGCCGTCCGCGGCTGCTCGGCCTCACCCGGAATGGGTGGCTGGGAGGCGGCGGCTGCTTGTGCGGCTAGCGTCCCGGCTGCTGGTGGCACTGGAGCCGCTGGCGGCGGCGAATCTGGCGGCGGCTTTGACGCTGCAGCCGCTTCAAACATGCAAGAAGAAGTCGAGGGCTTTATGGGCGGGGGTCCTGCCCCTCCTGCCATTGCGCCCGTAGCATGGCCGCATGTGGGCAGTGTTGTTCAAGCGCTGGGAGCCTGGGCGGGGACAAGGAGCAGGGAGGAGTACTCTCAGCTGAGACATGATCTGGCCGGGCACATTTGGGGGCACAGAGTCTGTCTGTTGGAGCTGTATCTGTGACCGTAGACGAACAAACGTTCTCTTTTTCCCGCTCAGCGGATTTTTTTCCATAGTACTTCTGCATCGTCGTGCAGGATTGCCGGGACGCCTTACTCGCAATTTTTTCGGGCGCCGCCACGCGTGAGCAGTCGGCGCCGACGTTCCGACGGCAGCGGTGTGCACACCATGGCCTGTCGACAAAGCAGGAACAGAGTAGTCGGTATGAACGAAAAGCAGTGCTACAGATCTAGCGCCGCCGCTGCCTTTTGAATAGAATCAGCGCGTACCAATTCAAAGAGACGCTCACTGTCGAACGCAAAGACAAAAGAAGTAGAGAAAAACACCCCTGCCCAGCGGGAAAAAAATAACCTCAATACACAGTAACTACACTACAGGTACTCGCTGTTTCTGTGTTCTTCACTAGAGTCGCCCCCCTCAGCATATTTCTTGTTACCGATCATGTCCGCGTCTGTCAGGAGGGGAAAACACAGGCACGATTTAAATTCCGTCGTTCCGATCGGCGAGTGTCTTGGACGCGGCGGCAAGAGCCACCCCAGCCTTGGCCTGCTTGGTCGACAGTAACCGCCGGCCACGACTGGCTGCACTTGAGCCGGCGATCGCTGCCGCAGGTGAAGACATAGTAAGGGCAGTCGTGACGTCGGAACACGCCGGCGGCGCACGTTCAGTGCCACCGCCTCCGGCGTAAAGGCCGGCGCCACCGCCGCGCCGGCTGCCGGCTCCTGCGCCAACGGCACACGCGGCGTCGAGGTAGAAGTCAGCACGAGTGTGGAGGGTGTGGTCTCCCCGGCCCCGAGAACGTTTCCGCCAGCCGCCGGCGGCCCATCGGAGGCGGCCAGCGAAGTCGAGGCAGTGAGGGTCGTCGTCGCGGGTGACACGGCCGGCGGGATTGTAGAGACGGCAACTGTCTCCGCTAGTGAATATAAAGTACCTAGTAGGGCCACTTCGTACCCGGGCTTCGCCATCAGCTTGCGAGCATGCGCATGAAGAAAGAGAAGCTACAGCTTTGGGGGTGTCCCGCATCTCGGAAGTGTTGAATAACGCAACGATCTTGCGCTCGGCTGTGGCTTGCGCCAGCGCATGGAGGGCGTCGGTGATGGCCTTGAGCATGCGCGGCGCCCGGATGTCCTCTGACTCGTCGCGCTTGGAGGCCTTGGCGCCGCGCGGGCGCGACTGGAATTCACCCACGCTCGCGTCCTCGCCTTCGTTGTCGTCAGAGACACTCTTGGGGCCGCCGGGTGTCGAGGCAGCCCCCTAAGCCCGCACTGGTAAATCGGAGTTACCGCGGACTGCCTGGATAATTCCCGGAGTACTTATTCGGTGATCGGCTTTTTTGTCTGTGCCTTTGACATGCATTGCTGTATGAGGGTGATGTGAATACTTATACTTGTTTCTCGAGGGGAGCTCATTTAGGAGCTGAGCTCGGGGAGATTCTCGTGGGCTCCTTGCGGGGCGTCGCGATTTGTGGGGTGGTGAGAGCATGTACCCTCCAAGGGAGGGAGCTCTGCCTCGGGAGGTGTGTCGTGGGCCCTGTCACTGCGTTGGCGGGGGTGTGCCTCCAGGACGTTGAGAGAGGGGCACACGAGGGGGGTAAAAGGCTGCTGGACTCGCGCCTCCGACCGGTCTCGAGTAAAGCAACGCATCCACCCACTTACCCCCCGCTTCCCACTATCCGCGACCAAGCCTCTCTTCAGTCTGCAGTCGTAGGTCTCCAAAGTTTTTCAGCGGAAACACCGGAGGAATGCAGAACTTGCTGCCGTTGCCACGAATGGGCTCAATCGTTTCAGGTCTACCGGCCTTCCGGTTCACTAGACTGATTTATTCTTTGTGCCAACCACAATTTCTGCACGGCAGGCATGTGCAGGCGAAGCAAATCACTACTCTGAAGAGCGACCATGTGAGAAGTGCGTCGCACCCCATCCCTACAACGCCCGATGAGGTTTGAGACTGTTCAGGTCGGATAGCGGCGGCTGTGGAAGCAAAAGAAGACATGTCAGGTTCGACGGGTTACAAGAAATCCTGCGTAGTATGATACAGGGATTTGTCAGGAGGGCTAGAATAAGCTTTTGTCCTTGAGACTACTGCATTTGTATGCGGCGAGGAGTGGACGTGGCACTCCCGTGCCGATAGGCTGCCATTTTCTCGCTGTGCATGGACATTGCCTAGACGTACTCTGTGCGTGGACCACCGCCACAGGTGATGAAATTGGACACCAAGAGCTCCGCGGCGGAATCATGAAAAGGAGACCTGGGAACTTCGTTTTATATTTCTGTCGTTCTGTTGTGCTTGTTTTCATACGGATGTCGCCCTTTGATCGTTTTGTCTCAAAACGTTTTCTTTCTCTATGAGATTAACAGCGACCCCGTGGCTCCGTGCCTCCGAACCCATACGGCAACAGCACACACTGACCAGCGCACCGCCCCCGACATAGGCGACCGTGTCCCCGCGGCCGCCAGCAATGTATCAGCCCCGCCCAACACCAGCCACAGTCACAACCGCGCCGCCAGCGTAGACCGACACGGTCACCACAGCTGCCACCCTCAGCTTCCCACACCACGCAGCCGCAGACACGAATCAGGGTGGTGCCAACGCCACGAGAAACCCCTCCGTATAGCTTGTCCGTCGGTTATTGTACCTTGGGCGGCACTTTAGGGGGGTAGGGGCGAAGAAACTGTCGACGTGTTTGGGGAATGGGCCTGTTTCCATTCCCTACCGGGGGAAGTCTGCGAGGATTCGAATCCCGCCGGAGATCATTTCACCGGCGGCACCCGCGACTCCGAGCCGCAGCGCGCTCTGTAGCCACACAGACGCGCCGCCCCGATCCGTCCCCATCACTCTTAAGGAGCCGCCGCCCGCGGCTCCCTCCTGGTCCCCCGGCTCCCCACGTCCGCTGTTTTTCCGCTGTGTTGGCGGAAAATCGGCGTCCACCTATCAACGGTGGGCGTGACGGGGCTGCAGACTCATGGCGTCGATCTCGTCGCCTACCCCCCACTCGGGGAGCGGGTTTTGGGACCTTTGTCCCTCCGCGCCGTCCCCTATGGCGACGGTTAACCGCGGGGCGAGCACCCCCGCCCCCTTCATCCTGGCCCTTTCTTTTGTCTTCTGGGCTCTCCCTGTCGCCGAGGCCACCCGCGCCCGCCGGAGCGGCGGGGCGGCCAACCGCCCAGCCCACAAGAGGACCACCGGCGGCAGCTCCGCCTCCGACGGGTCTGGCGCCTCCGGCTCAGGCTCAGGCGGCGGTGGTGACGACGCCGACGACGTCAGTGGAGTCGCGGGGGGCGGCGGCGCCGGTGGCGGTGGCGGTGGTGGCGACGGCGGCGGCGGCGGCGGAGGTGGTGGTGGCGGCGGCGGGGGCCCAGGCGACCACGACGACGGTCCCCCCCCGTACGACACCGACGACGACGTGGAGGACGACCTGGCCGACGAAGAGGACGAGGACGACGACTACTACCCCGACGGGCGGCGGTCGCCGCCGTACAAGAGCGCCTTCGACGTTTCCGAGGTCCGGTGCGTGCGCCTGAGCCGGCCAGTCATCCGCGACTTCTACCTCCCGCCGGTCGGGGACGCCCGCTCCCACAACCCCGCGCCCTTTGACGTCGTTGGCGACACCCGCTACGCCAAGGTGCAGGCCAAGGTGTCCGGCAAGGCCGCCCACGAGTTGGAGTTCGTCTACAACGTGGCGGCGTGGGTCCAACGGCTGCACAACCTCCAGCTCGAGCACGAGGAGGCGGCAGTGCGGGCCGGGCGCACGCAGTCGGAGTTCGAATTCAACTCGCGTGTGGCGCTGCACCAGCTGTTCACGCTCGTGAGCGCCCGCTACGAGGTGCTCACGTTGGCGACCCACGACACGGCGGCGTCCGAAACTCTGCGGACGTTGGTCTTTGGCCATAACGAGCAGGACGTGTACTGCCCCGCCTACGACTACCTGGCGACGGCGCAGAACGCGAGCCTCGTCCGTGTGGCGGCCAAGCGCCACGGCGACCGCTACGCGGCGGGCGTCCGTGACGACAAGGATGGAAAGCCGCCCAAGGGGGGGCGCCCCAACCGGGGCGTCTAAGCCTAGCGGCTCGCCGGCGACACAGACCCCCCGCCGTACCCGGGGGTCGAGCGCGTCCCCTCGCTTGCCGGGGGGCGCCGCAAGCAACAAGGCACGCAAGCGCCGCCGGCCCGACGCCCGGCGTCGGCGGCAGGTGCGGCGACAGCAAGAGGAGGACAAGGCGGCGGGCGCCGCCCCGCCCTGCTCGACGCGGCTCGCCGCCCTGGTAGCATGGAACGCTCTGGGGGCGGCCTACTGGGTCTTGAGGACAATCCAGTACGGTTTCCGCGTCCCGTGGGAGAGGCGGCCGCCCCCAACAAGGTCGGTGGGCTACGCGCTCAACGACGACAAGCTGAGCTGGAGCAAGATAGAGGTCGGGCGCTCGGTGCTAGCTGGGTACGTGCGGCGGCTGTCTCAGGCCGCCGGCGCCGGCTCGCCGTGGGTGTCGCCGACGTTCGTTCGTGGTGCACGGTGGCAAGGCGCGGCTGGTGATCGACCTCCGTGCCATCAACCGCCACATCCGCAAGCGAGTCTTCCAGTACCAGCGCCTGCCATCATTTCTGGTGACGCTAGTACCAGGCGACCACCTCGTCTCGTGGGACGTCAAGGACGCGTTCTCTCACGTCCGCATCCTCCCCGCGCACCGGAAGTTCTTCCGTTTCGTTGTGGCAGGGGTCGTCTACGAGCCGCGGGTGCTCCCGTTTGGGATGAAGCTCAGCCCCTGGGTTTGGACCAAGGTGATGCGGCCGGTTGTGGCCGCGTTGCGGTTGCAGGGCTACCGGGTCACCGCCTACGCCTACGACTTTGCGTCGACAGGCTGTGGCCCGCACCCCAGCACCGCGGCGGCGGCGACAGCGGGGCGCCGCGACATCCCGGAGCTGTTCCGGCGGCAGGGGCTGCAGGGGCACCCGACTAAAGGAGAGGCCTTGGGCACTACGCGACTGCCTCTACTCGGGTTCCTCATCGACACGAAGAGTTTTTTTCCCGACTACAGCTGCGGTACGGATGCCACACAGTCGACCGGTTCGCCACGCCGCTTAACGCCCCCTGCCCGCGGTTCAACACCAAGATGCACGCGCCCGGCACCGAGGCGGTCGACGCCTTCTCGGTGTCGTGGGGAGGGGAGAACAACTGGATCAACCCGCCCTTTTCCCAGGCCGCGCGCGTGCTGGACAAGGTGTCCGCGGACAAGGCCACGGCGACCGTGGTGCTCCCGGTCTGGGTGGCGCAGGCGTGGTGGGCGCCTGCCGTGGCGTCCGCCAACGAGGCGTGCATGCTGGCACGATCGTACGGCCTCTTCACGTCCGGGTGGAGCCACCGCCCCGCGCCGCCCTCCCGCGGGCGGTTTGCGGTGCTGCCGTTCGTCCACGGCGGCCGCTCTCCGTCGACGCGGGCCAAGGCCGCGGAGGCGGCGCGGCGCGCCGAATATCGGCGTGTGCGCCACGGCCCTCGAGGGCGGCGGCACGGTGGCGCGGCGACCAAGGTCGGGCACTGGCGAGTGCCTGCCACTTCCGCGGCGCTGACGCTGCTGCCGCCCGCTTTCTCCGGAACTACAGCATCAAGGACTCGACGGCCGACCGGTACGACGGCTAGTGGCGGGGCTTTGCCGCCTACTGCGGCGCGCGGGGCGTCTCCGCACTCCCCGCCTCGACCGCCACGGTCTTGACCTTCGTTGGCCACCTGTGGCGGAGCGGGCGCATCGTGGCCACCTCTCTCAAGCCGATTATGGCATCCATCCGCAAGCGGCACGTCGCCGCGGGAATTTCCAACCCGTGCGACGACGAGGCGGTTCGGGAGGCCAAAGCCGGCTTCTGTCGCGCCGGCCTTGACCTCCCACCCGTCAACAAGCTCCGACGGCTGCCGTTGCCGGCCGCCGTGGCCTTTCGGCTCGCCGACTTGGCGTCTCGCTCGCCGCCCGCCCGGCGGCGGCACCTGACGGCGGTGGTCACCCAGTTTTGGTGGATGCGTCGGGCGGGCGACATCACCTGCCTCACGCTCGGCGACGTCGACCCCCGCGTCGACGGCTCCACCCACTACAAGGTGCCTCGCCACAAGACGGAGGCTGCCACGGGTTTGCTCGCGCGCTCCTTGCCGCGGGACCCCGGCCCCCACCTCGACCTCCCCCATGTTCTCCTCGCCCGCCTTGTCATCGAGCTGCGCGCCGCTGGTCGCGCGCCCTCTGCCCGGCTCTTCACCGCCGGCGCGCCCCCCACCGCGTCGGCGGTGACCGGCTGGCTGCGCGACGGCCTGCGTCACCTTGGCGTTACCCCGCCTGTCGGGACGTTCTACTCCTCGCACTCCCTCAAGTCGGGCGGCGCCACCGCGCGCAACGCCGTCGGCGTCACCCGCGGCGCCATCGCGGCGCTCAGCGCCACAACGGAGGTGACGTTGGCCGCCAACTACATCTCCGCCTTGTGCATCCCGTCTGTTTTTGAGAGGTATTTTTTCGCTGGCCTCCTTCCCCAATAGCGGCGGCGGGCGTACTCCATCGTGGCGGGCACACGCGGGCTCTCTCTCTCTTCGTAACCCCTCCGTATAGCTTGTCCGTCGGTTATTGTACCTTGGGCGGCACTTTAGGGGGGTAGGGGCGAAGAAACTGTCGACGTGTTTGGGGAATGGGCCTGTTTCCATTCCCTACCGGGGGAAGTCTGCGAGGATTCGAATCCCGCCGGAGATCATTTCACCGGCGGCACCCGCGGCTCCGAGCCGCAGCGCGCTCTGTAGCCACACAGACGCGCCGCCCCGATCCGTCCCCATCACTCTTAAGGAGCCGCCGCCCGCGGCTCCCTCCTGGTCCCCCGGATCCCCACGTCCGCTGTTTTTCCGCTGCGCACCGTCCCACCCTGGAGCCCGCACTCCGTGCCTGACCACTGTTTTTCTCATTTTGGAGGGGGCCTCTTCTTGAGTGGGTCAATTTCTTGTCCGGACTGTTCCGGTCCATTTTTTCGTCTGCAGCTCGACTAATAAATAGAAACGTCACATGGCACACGCGGGCTCTCTCTCTCTTGGTAACCAGGCAACCGCTGCTGCCAATAACGGCTCCTCCTTGACCACCGGCCCCAAGCGCAGCTGAAATGGAACCGCAAGGATCGACACGGTCGCCAGCGCCGCGAGGAACAGCTCCCTGTACCCCTAGAACACCAGAACAAAGCTGGTTCTGGCACCGCCTTGGGAACCCCGGCCTCGCCGCGTGCGGAGAGAACCGCATCACCGGTGGCGCCACCTCCAGGGGTTCCCAGGGCCTGCCCCAGACACCGCAAACGCAGGATAATTGATCGAGGACTTCAATCAGGTGATGGATCCCGATGATGCAATGAGTCAATCTTCAGGTACGAAAAAATAGGTAAGATAAGTGTTTCATTGTAGCCTCCCAAAGCGTCATTTGAGGAGTCTGCACGCAAATACTGTCAAGTTGAACGTGTAGCAGTTTTGCGGCGCTCAAGAAGATAGCTGACGCAGAGTGGTTGCAATCATCACGCATGGTACGTGGCCCAATGGAATGGTCACGTTCCGCACAAACTTCCTACAGGTTAGGTCCACATGGCCGTACGGCCTGGGAATGCACTCTAGCCTCAGATAAAAAGACAGAATAACCCAAAATCTTGCGAGATTTCTTGTATCTGTCCCCAGATCGCTCCTTGGACCTGCTCTTCCCTGAGGAATCTGGAGATAATCTTCGGATATCTCGATCCGGGATGCAGGCACGGTGCAAACCTGCAGCCAAAGCACTTTAGTGGCTTGCGAGCAGTCAAGCACAAGGTCTGAGACAATATCATGGTGGGGGGGCCTTCGCGTTTGCTAATCCGCGATCGTATCTATTCTTATTCGTGTGCTCTGCATCCTAAACCTCTGCAACCGCCATTTCTTGGAGGTCAGCCATACCAACTTGGATTTGTGGTGGCAACAGTAGCCAGAGATGCGGTAGCCAAGCCTGTGCATTTCAGCAGTCCACGGCCCTACTCGATGATGAATGAGGTTGCCATGCTCATACAAAAAGAGCGTACCGCGAGATTGCCGGACCAACACGGGCACCCCACGAGAGTGCATCATAGACTGGATGGTGCCCAAGAAGATGACAGATGCGACAATCTTGGATTCGGCACCGCGCTTGAACGCGGAATTCATACACTGTGAAGCGGCGCACAGAGAAAATATCCGCTTCTAGTGGCGGAGAAGCAAACATATTTCTATCCATTGGACGGTCCTGCTAACCTCCAGAAAATGGCGGTTGCAGAAAGAAGAGAGGCAGAGCCGACGACAGGGCGTAGAAGTGAAGTCGCATAGGCTGTTCGACAAGCCACGATCGAACGTTTGGCAGAGAGTTGCCGCCAGTAATCTTACAAGCCAATCACCGTGTCCTGCAGGTGTCACGCAGAGCCATTGCAACCCACAATGAGATTTCCTGAGATTTTTGGGCCGCTTGGTTGGGCCTGAACAGGGCATGGAGAGGGTTCTGGGCCAGACCTGTGATTTCTCATGAGATCAACAAACCTCTTAAGATTTCTTGAGATCCTGATGTGTGTTTCCAGTGCGCAAAGCTGCATGGGGAGACTCTGTAAGGAACTCAGATGATTCCTAGCCTTTCCATTGGTCCACGTACGCTGTTGAATGATTGCAACCACTCTGCAACCGCCACTTTTCGGAGGTCAGCAATACTGTTTCTCTCAGGTGGATGCGGAAGACCAGCGGATGTCGAGGTCGGATTGGATCCAAATGCAACGTGGCTGCACAAGGCGCGCGCCTTTTGGCGGCACTCGGCCCCCGCTTTCATAGAAGATCCCGGACACTACCGCACCAACCCCACGGGTGCGGCTGACCCACCAGCTACTTGATATACGCAGTGGTGACGGCAGCGGGCGCCACTGTACACTGCGCCGGCGCACCATCGGGCGCCGTTGCTTTTTCGCTGCGTGTCCGACCCTATGTTTTTCTCCCTATCCTGCTGGCCGCTGATGACCGACAATCGAGCGCGTGGGGCGCCGTTTTCCCTCCCCCCCCTCCTCCCTCTCTCTCCATAACCGGCTTGCGCACCGTGCATGGCCTCGACCCGTTCGTCTCCCTCCGGTGCTCCCGCATTTCTTTTGTGGGCTGACGCGCCGCCACCTTCCTGACCCCCCTCCACATCTTTCCTGCTCGAGCTGGTTCTGTTGTTTGCATTGCTAGTCCGTGATGTTCTCTGGCGCCCCTTTCTGCCTCCCCGCCCCCCCCCGACGACAGGCGTGGCTGTTCCAACCTCCTTCGTTTCACAACCTCCTTACCTGCCTCTTCGGCCATTCGGCGTCACTTTCGGAGGTTTTTTTCACGACATGAAGAGGGCGGGGGGTGGGAAGAGGGGTGGACAAATCGTCGGAGGGCTGGGTATGGCATGATCTGTCACTTTTTTTCTGTACCGTGCAAGATGATAGGTGCTGCTGCGACGCGCCGTTCCGATAGCGTCGGCGCCGGGCGTGCGGTTTACAGCCGCGCTCTCTTTGAATCATCAATTTCCCATCATCACCTGCAAACATACTCCCCTGCACCGTCCATATGGTCCTTCGCGTGTTGGTCCCCTCTGATCGGCGGCTGGACTCTGTTTGGAGGGCGCAGACAGCGTCGCTTTCCGGCGATGCGCACGGCGCCAGTTCGCCAAGCGGTCTGATCAGCAACAATGTCGGGGCACTCGATGACGGCCCTCCACTATCGAGAAAATGTAGTCGAGAGCCACCCCTTCCTACGCACTCTGGGGGCCTACAAATTGGATCATCACCCAATCTCCTGCTTCGCCACTGTTATTTCTGCACGATGACGAATCGAGAACGTTTGGCTGTCGTAGACCATGTGTAATAACGGGAGCTCTATGCGCCACCTTAACTGGGTATGCTCGTCTCTCGTCAGGTTTGCAATGCACTCAGTCACGCCTTTAAGTACGTTCAGAAATAGGAACAGCCAAAGTATCTCCCATTTAGAGAGTGCGATGCGATGGGCTGACACGACCCTTGAGGTACCTTGAAGGAGGGTATGAAACTATGAAACCCACTGAATATAATTTTGAATTGTTTCGCAGGACACCGATGGAAAACTCTCAGATTCAACACAATCTGCTTCGCAGAAATCAAGAAACCGAACAATGTGTGTGCATGGTATTGCTGATCCCCCAATTTTGTCCTCATCGGCAGAGAACGGGAGTGCAACAGCGATGCAGGCACGATTCTGATTGGCCAAGAGGATCGACAGCAGTGCATGTCGGGTCCCATCTTTACAGAATGTGCCCGTACGGCCCGCAAACGCACAATCGGCGCACTCGTTTTTCTGAGATTATCTGAGAATCTCGAAGAAAATCTCGATAACAGACTGCTCCGGGCTACTTTACCCCATGAGACGACTGAGACAGGAAAAATATCTCAAGAAAACGGAGAATATCGATTCTGCACGGACCTGGCGGTTGGAGAGCCAATGGCACGTCGTAGATTCGAACTCAGCAGCTGTTTGCTGCTGTTCTTGACCAATGGTTGGCCTGTTTTACAAAGCAGTCCCAGTCTTGGCCGATGAGGACAAAATTGGGGGATCAGCAATACCCGAGCCGAGCAACACGGACGGAAATCGCCGACAATGCCGAATCAGCGAGCAGCGAAGCAGCAATCGGGGCCTGCGACGATGCGATCGGTGTCGAATTCGCACGATTCATTTTACTTGGGCTCCGCCCCCGCCTCCATTGCACCCTTGTCTTTGATTTGAATGCTTTTGATTTCGCCCGACGCCTAGAATCGCCCTTTACCGTCTGCCATTAAAACCACCACCCCGACGCTCACGAGCGCCGGGAGAAGGGCCAATGTTCTCACGCATTTTACATGGTAGCATCGGTTCGACCTCAAAGCTGAAGATTCCCTCGCCGTCGCAGTCCCAGCACCCCGCCGCTGATTCAACACGCCACAGCCGCCACTGGCGCTGACACTGTCTTTCTACATGGCGATCTGACCTGCCCCGTTCCGCGCCGACCCTCCCTGATCCGCCCCGTCCGGCCCCGCCCCGCCGCGCCCCGCCCCGTCCCGGTCCGTCCCGTCCCGCCCTGACCCGCCCCGCCCCGTCCCGCCCGCCGCGCCATGGGCGCACAAGCATACGTCGACACCGTCCATGACGAGCATGGCACCTTCCAGGACGTCGCCAACTGCCTCACCGGCGCTTGATCCGCCTTCCTCCCCTCCTGGGACGCTTTCGACATCAACAACGTCTTCACCTGGGCAATTCCCATCCTCGACGTCTCCTCCTTCGCACCCACTCAGCTCTTACGCCTTTGCTCCCTCATCCAGGCCCTCTGGAACCTCTATCCCACGTACAACAAGTCCCGCCACGAGCCCGACATGACCCGCTTGTAGGACCTGACCGCCTCCCTCGACCGGGACCTCGACATGGTCGCCGCCATCCTTCGGCTTCTTCTCTCGGACGCCGGCCCATACTCCATCACCTGCCCCGGCCCGGCGGCCGCGCCCGCGCCGACGTTGCCACCCGCCCTTCGCCGCTTCACCGCGCCCTGTCCCTCCCCGGCCGCCACGCACGCGCCCTCCGACCATGCTTCCACTGCCGCCGACCGGCACGACCGCCACGCTTCCAGCCTTTCGACAGCGTATAACACGCGCAACATCTCGCAGTACTACACCCCCGCTCGGCAGCTCGGCGGCGGGCCCCTCGCGTCCCTCTCCCGAGCTCGCGCAGAGTTCACCCGCGTCTGCGAAGCCTTCTTCGTTCCCGCCTCCACCCGCGCCACCTGCCTCCCGTTTTCCGTGCGCCAGTCTGACCTCAAGCTACCCGCCCTGCTCACTGCCTCACGCGCCCGCTCCGAGTCCCAGCTGTGGGACTTCATCTCCGCCCGCGGCAACACCCGCGCCCGCGTGTTCCGTGCCCGCAACATGTTGCACGCCACGACGCTGGCCGGCCAGCCCGCCCTGCCCGACGATGCCCCCGTCAGATGCTTCGACCGCATGCTCCCTCACGTCTTCCTCTTCCAAGCGCAGCTGCCCTCTTCTTTCAAGACCGTCGTCATGCGTTACGACAAGCTGATTGATGCCACCCGCACTGTATGGTTCGCCCATGCTGTCCTCGCCCTCCCGTCCGACAACCACAACGACCTCATCTCTCACATCCAGCTCCTCCTCACCGCCAGTCCGCCCCCCGACTCGCCACCCCCCACCCCACCTGGCCCCGCCCTCTCCACGGCAGCCTTCGTCGCCGGCGGCGCCCCCGCAGACTCGCCCCGCCCCGGAGAATCCTTCCTCGTCGATGTCGAGGACCAATCCGACGACGCGTCCAAGGCTTGGTATATCTTCAAGCGCTTCCGTGCTCACGCTACCCGCCCGTACCGGACCGAGGGCACCACACTCTGCCGCCCGCCGCCGAGCCGTGACCACCACTGCCACAACTGCGGCGCCCCCGACCATTTCGCACGCACCGGCCGCTCCCCGCGCCGCTCCGACCCTTCGACCTCCACTCGCGCCAACCTGGACTCCCTCCACACCCTGTCCTCCAACCTCCCTGCATTAACGCCGTCCGCCACGCCGGCCGCCCCGGACACGACCCCAGACCCGCCCTCCATCCCCTCCCAACCGCCCCCCGCTCTCGACTACGACGCGGCCTGATTCGCGCCCCCCGCCGCCATCTCCGCCGTCTTGATAACCACGGATCGCTCAATCCAGATGGCCATCACAGACACCGGCACGCCCAGCGGCATCGTCGGGGACGCCTGGCTCAAGTGCAACTCGCAGCTGCTCACCGGTCCAATCCGCCCGTCTACCACCCCCTACGCCCTCAAGAAAGATGTCCCCTCCTCCCTCGGCCGCTTCGCCATGCGCATATTCACCCGCACGCCCGACGGTCGCCCCTCCTCCTGGACCTCCCCGAAGTCCACATCTTACGCCACAACGCCGTTCTCCTCCTCGTAGGCCTCCAGTCCCAAGAACCCCTCCGCCTACTCTTCGACACGGCCACAGAAGTCATCTATGCCGACCTCACCCGCGCGTCTATACCTTGACGCATCCGCCGCGGCCACCTTACCCTGCGGCCGGCCATGGCCTCGCCCCGAGCTCCACCGCCTACTACAACCGCACGGAAATTCAGCAGGTCCACCGCCAGATTTTCCACGCCAGCGTCGAGGCCACTACCCGCACCGTCCCCCCGGAGACCTTGACCACCGCCGACGTCGCCCACATCAAAGCCTTCAACGACACCTGCATCCTCTTTTAGCATCACGCCCACCTCCCCCGCCGTCCTCACGACGCCCTACCCAACCCGCTACAGCCTTTAAACCGCATCCTGACCATGAACGTCGTTCTGTTCTGGCTCGCCTTACCTGAGGTCGTCGACACCACGGACATGCACACCGACTTTGGCCAAGGCCGATTCATCCCCTCCATGCCCGGTGATATCATCTTCAGCACGTTTTACCTCTCCTGGTTCTCCATCTGAGGACGCTGAGAGACCCTCATCACAGACCGCGGCTCCGAAAACGAGAGCGAGAACGACGCCGTCCTCGACGCCATCACCTCCATGGGCATCCACGGGCGGCCCATCCCGAAAGGGGCCCCGTGGAGCATAGAACGCAACGAACGCCACCACGGCCCTATCCGCCACGCCTTCTTCCGGATCCAGTCGGAAACACGAGCCCTCGCCGCCGACCTCGTCCTGGCCATGGCATACGAGGCCCGCAGCGACGCCCCCCGCGCCCATGGCGTCGCCCGCACGACGGCCGTCACCGGCGACTTGCCCCGCCTCCTGATAGGTGACATCCACCACGCAGACCCCACAATCGCCGGCCGCCACGCCACCATGAACACCGCCGGCGCCACGATGGAACTCTACACGGCCTCCGACCGCCTCCACGGCGCCCTCTACCACCCCATCACCAGCGTTCTCTTAGTGTTCGTCGACCAGGAGGCGTGGCTGAACCGCCATCCTATCGGCTGGCTCCGCGTGTAGCGGTTTTCCCTCTTCTGTCCGAATTGGAAATCAACAACCCCTGGGGCCCCAAAGGAGGGAGGCCCAGAAGAAACCGGCAAGGGAAAAGTGCAGTCCACCCCGGTCCGGAAGAGGGGGACAAAGGTATTACGGGAGAGACCCGCGGGAGAAAGAGACCCAAGGCGCGGTTGATTTTTCTTCTGGACACGAAGAGGAGGCCGAGACCTCCCCTTAAAAGCCCCCACGGCGGCCCCCTAGCGAGGCCGCAGCGGTCCAACACACGCCAGCTTCCCGGCTCCCAGTGGGCAAACGAGGCGCCTTCGCTGGGTGGCCGCTATTCGGTCCAAACCGTCGGCGGTTCTGCCCTTTCGCTTTTTCTGGTTCCTTCTTGGCAATTTCGAGGCGACACCGACACGTCGTGGGTAACCACGAAGTCGCCCAAAGGGCCACTTCGAGTCGCAGACGGGCGCTCCAAAGAAGTACCCTGCCATACAACTACGCAGCCGCAATGCGCATTCGTCTGCTTGCCATATTTTTTGGTTTGTTTGAATTTTATTTGCAATCTGATGGGCGGCACGAGATCGGCGGATGCAATCCGAGAAGCGCGGCGCGCATCGCGAGATCGGCGGTGTAAAGAAACACACCGGATCACGCGACAGCGCCGTGCACCCTGAGAGATCTTCCAGCGAGAATCGCCGCCCTCCACGCCACACGCGCGCCACGCATCCGGCCCCAACGCGCTAAGTCGAGGTGCGCGCGTGGCGCGGCCCCTTCCTCTTCCCTGGTGCCGTTCCCCCGCCCCTCGCGCACCATCCGCGCCTCCCTCCCGGCCCCCCACACCCATCGCCCCGTCGCCCATCACCCCCCCCGCCCATCCCCCCCCCCCATCACCCCCCCCCCCC
>Ga0209093_1000587_pt1 | contig 20048 bp, 31 predicted proteins | sample SidtaG_4_FD_187450 | JGI IMG/M metagenome (GOLD analysis project Ga0209093, IMG submission 187450) | Marine algal microbial communities from Sidmouth, United Kingdom - Sidmouth_Male1 metaG (SPAdes) (version 2) | ecosystem: Host-associated > Algae > Red algae > Unclassified | place: Sidmouth... | reverse complement strand
ATCCCACCCAGCACCGACAGCGCCACCTGTCCGAACCGGGGCGTGACACGTCATTCGCGTCACCCGGTGTACCAACGACCTCCGGGCCAGCCAAGGGGCGTGGGCTGGGACGCGTAATGCGACATCCTGCAGTGCGACCCAGTGCCGTTGCGCCACGGCTGGCGGGCTCCAAGCGCTGGATCACGTATGAGCGCAATCGCGTTGGTCCTGCCGACAGTTCCGTGAACACGCCCAACGACGATCGCAGGATCTCCATGGAGACGCGAGGTGCTGCTCGTGCCAGCGGTAGAGCGACGTCGCGCGCCCGCGACCGGGTTCCTCGCGCCGCAGACTGGGACAACAGGGCCACGTCTGAGGGGGATCGCGATGCTGGCCGGCCCTCGTCTGCTGCTGCTGCTGCTGGTGGTGAGCCTGATGCTGCTCGCCTCGATCCGGCTGATTGTGTCGGCGGCGCGGCTCGTGTGCGGACTGCGCGAGGACGCAGCATGACGGACTCGGGTGAATAATCGCACATCCCCACCTGCGATGCCCTTTCCGGAGCACCCCCGGAAACGCTAAAGAGTGCGTGCGTACCTATCCGAAGAAGCCCTCGAGCGTGGGCGGCGGTGCCACTGCCAAACGCAGCAGGGGCCACCTTGGAAGCACACGAGGAGGGCTTGTCCCTTCCGCGGCGCTCTGGAAGTTCCACTGCGTCTGCCGACCAACGTCAAGACGACGACAGAGGGGGAAGGCCACCCAACGCGCGACAGTTGGTCAGCACCGGGATTGACGTTGTTTACCGTCCGTCAACAGACGCCGCAAGCAGCGGTTTTTTACGGGACTCAGCTGAAGGCGGCAGCCATTGGCGTGCCGCCACATGCGGCACTGGCGTCGTTGCTCCTCCGGAATGGGCCTCCACGGCGACGTCCGAGAACAAGCTGGCTCTTCGGGAGGCCGCGCTGCACAATGTGCGGGACCGCGTGCGACGCTAAATGCACCGCCCGGACTTTGCCGATGACGTGTATCACGGCGAGGGCGACGTGTCCATCCTTTTCCGCAAAGCGGCGCAGCGGACGTTTGAGTGTTCGCCGACTCAGGCGACATGGGTTGACTTAAAATAATCGTCAGCAAGCTTCGAGACGCCGAAGACGAGACAGTTGCAGAGAACGACAAGGCTACCTCTGCTGACGAAGGCGATGGAAACGTCTTACCTGCCTGGAGAGCCCAGGTGGCGTGGGTCTCTGCCAAGGTGTGATTGGACCATCATCCTTCTCTGTGACTGGGGATTCTGCTACTCCTTTCCGCTTGATATTCCGTGGGTTGCTCTTTCACGCACACTGAAGCCCGTGTCTTGGCTTTAATGTTTGCGTTGCCGAGCTAGGTGGCGGAGGAGACGTCCTGTGGCGGGCCAGGCGGCACCTGGCGGAAACGGTGGTGGATGCTTGAGTGTGTGTTCTCGAGCAGGCGGAGTGTGGGAACATTTGCAGGAGGGAGGGGTGCAGGGGGGATCCGCCGCGATGGCTCAAAGAGCCTTCGCAATCATTGAATGGAGGGGTGAGCCTTTTGAAGCTGCGGCGCGCCTAAGCAGGTTCCGGTGCGAGCAGCAATGAGTAAGAGCTGAGCAGAGCCAGTAGGGTGTGGAAGGAGCGGCGCTGGCAATAATGGTTCTCGGGGGTGCAAGGGTGAGGGGGTCCTGTAGCCGAGAGAGCGATCCTCGCGTGGAGTGTGCCTGGAACATCCGTTCTCGCTCGACCCGGCCTCTTGCTCACGCGTCCCGTTGTATGTCATGCGTACCTTCTCCCTCCCTTTGTGTGTGTGATTTTCTTTTCATTCTCATTCCGTCGTTCCTGTGCTGGTCTCATGTACACTCCGCGGTGATTTATGGACGCCCATGTTGCGCAGTCTGCGGTACAGGCGGCGAGTCTACGGGTCCTCTCATGGGTGCTCGGCGCCATGCCTCTGTCCTGCAGCGGGACAGCACTGGGCTCTCTGTGGACGCGCTTCGCAACGCCAGGTGCTGACCTCGGTCGTGTCTCTTCCGTTCGTGTTTCTTCGCCCCGGTCACGACCCCGCCGCAGAATGTGAGGTACTGGCCTCTGGCGCTAGACTGGTGCCCACGTGCCCCGAGGAGGTCTGCTCACTGTTTGTCCCCTCACTGCTTCCATGTATGCCCGCGTTCCTGTCCCGGTTCATTGCCCCCCCAGTGAGCTGCATTGCGTCTCCGCGCGTCTCTCTCGATTCCCCCGTTACCTTGTGCTCCGTGGCATGATATTTCACGATACCCGGCCACTGTGTGATCGTTCTGTTCACAATTTTCGTTACGGTGCGATCCCTCTTGCACTGGTACCCAGTTCCCTGTCACGAGGTTCGTCCGCGTCCGGCTGTTGTCTGAGACGTGTCTGGCGCTCATTGGTTGCTCTTGTCTGAGCCCTTCACGCACTTACTGCAAGTGCGTCATACATAGATGTCTTGTCCAGAATGTCGATAAGTACATGTTGTGTTAGTAATATAAATATAGTGCGGCACTACATTAACTCCATACTTTTTGCTGATAACTAGGGCTGTTATCCGACTACGCTGGATGTGCATCCGGTCGTTTGGCGACTTCTTGGTGTCACCGTCTCAGTTTGACAGTGGCTCCCGTTGGTGACTTCCTTGTGCCTTCTGGTTTCTGTGTGTCACAATAGAATCTCCAAGAAGTAACCAAAAAAATGGCCTGGGCAGGACCGCCGACGTTGTGGACCGCATGTACACGCAAATGTACGTGCATGCTGCGCCCTATCAAACTTCGACGTCCGTTGCACACGTTGCGGACCAGGCGCCGCGCCAGTATCCGAACGGTGCTGCTGGCTTCGGCCGCCAAGATGGACCCATAATCGGCGGGGTGGGCGGGTGCTGATCGGGTGACCGCGCCGACAAGCGCCACGTTCTCTCCGACAGCAAGGCCCAAAACGTGGCCAACCGATTCAAAAATGTCAAAACCAAGTTTTTGGGTCATGCAGATCAGTGTTGGCACGACTATGTGTCGGACTACGACCTGGTATGTCGGGACAACGACTTGACGGACGTTCACAAGCTCCAGTTCCGACACAACCTCCTCGACGGGAAGGCGAAGCACTTCTACCTCGGAGAGGTCCTGGCGCCGTCAGCACTTCTGCCGAGGACGTCCAGCGCGTACAAAGCGAGCTACAATCGGTGGTGCGGAAGATCCAGGGGCAACACTTCCTCTCCAGCCTGCGTATGAGTTCTCTCTGCCGCAAGGGTATGTTCGTGGAGGCAGCGCTCGAGGAAACTTACAAATTCGTGGCCGCACACTCCAAGATGCTACCTGCGTCGTAAGGGGAAGAGTCGCATAGCGTGGGGTTCTCGCGCTGCAGTACTACGGGGGCTGCTCCGCTCTTGGGGTCCCGCCGCAGGGACGTCGGGAGCTCCGGGGGAGCGACGACCCGCGGGGGTTGGCGACGCCGGCGGCGGTAGTCGCAGACGGGGCTGTGGCGCGGGAGCGCGGATGATGGGCCCGCTCGCGCACCGGTGCGAGCCACCGAAGGGACGCGCCCGGCCGCCGCGCCCCGCATTGCGAGCCCCACGGGGGGGCTGGGCTGCCGCGGCCAGAGGGCGCGGCAGGCGACAGCCGACCGGGCGCCTCGCGGCGGTTGCAACGCGCTGCGCGCGGAAAGGTCACTCCTTCTCTTCTGCAATGATCGCTTCGGGGGACTTGATATGCATGGAGGGAAATATCTGCATTAGTTGGTGACTGCCCGGGTCAGTTACCAATCGGGGAATTGAGCCCGGGCAGCTGTTTCCGCCCTTTTGGGACGAAGGGCGACGACGGTGGAAGGCGCCGTCGTCGCCAGCAAGTAAACCGTGTCTTCATGTCTTGGCGTTCCGATCGGCCCGACTTCTTGGACCTCGAGTCCCATAGCGGGTGTCGCGCGAGTGGCTGAGACGGCCGTTACTTCCTTTCTCCTGAGGTAGCCCCGCTGATCGTGGTACTACACGCACCAACATGGCGGGCGCCAGGAGACTCGGCGGGGCCGCGTCGGCCATCTTCGACGCGGGAAAGACCACGCCCGGGATAACCCCTCCGAAAGGAGTCGGGCTAGTACCCGGGGAGCCACCATATTCCCCAGAGTGGTCGACAGACGCCGGCGCCACACCCTCGGACCCCGACGACGACATCTTGGCCTTGGTCTGGGAAACCTTGACCTTGTTCTTGACCGTGACTCGGGACGCCTTAACCTTGTACCCGAGGTCCCCGCCAACGCCGGAACTCCTCCAGGGGACAAGGTGGGAACTGGGGATGGTGGACCTGGTGACGGGCCCCAAACCGCTCGGGGATAAGGTACGCACCAGTGGAACAAGACAACGGGGGGGACTTCACGTGCGGACTCTCCCTCACTGCGGCGCGCACCCTCCTCCTCGCTCTTACCCCGGACAACCCGCCCACCAAGACGCGGCGACCCCCCAAGGTCCACGCACGCGCGGGGAACCGGTCAGCCCCGAGACTAAGACCGGGGTGATCCGGGCACCCACGCCAACCCACGAGAACCACGATACACCGAAGGATCGTGACAAGGCGCCGGTTGGGGAACCGCCAGGCCTGGCCCGGGACGGTCCACGCTGAGAAGGGAGCTCTGTCGCATTACGTGGCCCCGGTCCACGCCCCTCTGCTGGCCAGGAGGTCGATGGGGCGCCAGGCGACGCGGATGACGTGTCATGCCCCAGTTCGGACAGGTGGCGCTGTCCTTGCTGGTTGGGATCTTGATTGATAGTGGGTCGTATGCATTGGCATGTCAATTGCTTGAATTATCTGCTTTACAGTAGGGGGGTCCACTTGAATGGAACCCAAGATCTCCCCTTGGGGAGGCTACTGTGTGGGATTCAGGGCCATTTGGGTCCGCTCGCTCGGATAGCTTAAGGGTACAGCGGGGCGCCCGTGGCCCGGCTTCCCCAGAAAAAAATAGCTGCGTTCTCACCTCCGTCCTCCCTCTCTGCGTCTTTGGGTGGTTTTCTAGGTGACCATGTCACCGGGAGAGAGTAGAGCAAGGGTGTGCGGGCGGGTTCTCTGAGCTGGGCAGGTGTCCCTATCAGAGGTGTGATTATAATCATTCCTCGGCTCGGATAAGACTATTGTAATCAACCCCTTGATTTTACGTCGTACCGGGCACTTTTTTTGATTGTAATCATTGGCCATGAATATATTCATTGAGCGCCTTTACGACAAAGCAGAAGTATGCATAAATGTTATAGAATTCCATCCAAGTCTACATTAGACGTCATAAGCCGTCTTGCTAAGCATCAAGTGCAAACCTACGAGTGTGACTTCGGCAGGGTTGCAGGCTGTGTTCCTGAAGAAGGAAGACATTTCCGACACTGAAGCCGCTGGGCGGCAACTGATGGCAAGGAACGAAGTTAGGGACGAAGCGACATGTTTTTCTGGGTAGTGAGACTTAGGTCTGGCCTGAGCGGTCGCGCGAAACGACGCCGTGGCTTTGACAAAGCGTCCTCCTGCGCTCCAGTAGCTTCACGTGCCATAAAAAACGCATGGGAGGCCAGCATGAATCGACCACATCTGGCAATCTCACTCAGATGTACTATATACGATGCTGTGTGGCAACTGTGCACTAATGCCATGGCAACCCTGGCTTTTTCTGGAGAGGTCTGTCTTCATGTGCATGTGTTGCTCGCCGACGCTATGTCACTTCGCTCAGACTCTGTCTTTGCACTTCCCTGCGCGCAGAAGCGTCAGATTTCCATGCTTGTTTCCAGTTCTGCCATCTCTTGAAGCGTAGTGTGTGAGTGGAGCAGTGCATGTCCTTAGCATTGATGACACCAATGACAGTCGTGGACTTTCCGAACAGCCAGTGAAGTGCTTGAATCTGAAAGCTAGCGGGCCAACCATCTGTCTCTATCCTTTAGTAGCCCCCATCATGTAAGCCCAACTGCAAAGGACCCTGCATGCCCATGTGATTATAATCATCAGCCCCGTGATGTAAAATGATTATTATCATTAAATTCACGATGATTATAATCAAATAAAAATCACCTGCCCCCTCTGCCCTATCTGCTTCTGTGGGCTGGGGTGACACGGCGTGTTATGCGACACTGGTGGCCCTCAGTTCCAATCTGGCGTGTGCCTACCCCCTTTCCATGGAGTAGTGGCACGCTTCTGTACGCTCCAGGGGCTGTGGTGTTTACACACGTGCCGATGGCCCCCAGATCGAATCTGGAGCGTGCTTCCTCGATTTTTAAGCGGTCGTGTCACGCGTACGTACTTCTCCGGCTTCCGACGGTAGCTTCGGGTGCGCCGTCCATGTCTGGCACGTGGGTCTGGCCTGGAAGTGCGGTGGTGGCACGAGTCCCTTTTCTATGCGAGATGGGTATCGAACACTACCATGCCGACTGAAGCGCCCTGGTTCCGTCTTCACACACTGCGGGAGAGGCTCTTTTTCTCTCTCGTCCCCTCTGTAAATCGTCTCATCCACGTCCAACAAGCACTGCCGCTCGCTGTCATCGTTCGAGGTATACCTCCCCCACCCCCTCCCCCCCCCGCCTCCCACTGTCGCTGATCCCCGATGAGTGACTATCGCTCGCGTCGGTGCGCGGCTCGGACGATGTCCTCTTCGGACCAGATTGGCGGCGAACTGGCAATGAAATGTGTCGTTCCCTCGCAGTAGAGCGGCTCTGGTGCTTTTCCGCTGGCTACCGCTACAGTCGTTGTCGACGGAGCCGGCGGCGCTGTCGCCCAAGGCACTGGTCAAATAGCTTGTCAGTGAACGAGGAAGCCTCTGATTCTGAGGCCTCGGAGCCGCCCGTCATCAAACAAAAGCGGGTAACGAGTAGCCGTGCGTGGGGCGACTACATCGAGGGCACCAAGCATCACCGCGATGGATAGCCAACATACGAGACATTCTGCAACTTTTGAAAGAACAATGGCGTCACCGTCGCCATGAATGGCCGTCCCGAGACGATGCAGATGCACCTACTCGAGTGCAGCTTTGCACCCACCGCCGTCAAGGTTGAAATGGGCAATAACGAGAAGCGGCGGGCCCATAGACCGTCGGCGGGCGGCTTGGCAAGCGGTACTCTGTCCTCGCCCGCCCCAGAGGGTCCAATGGACTCATTCCTCATATCCAAGCCCCTCTCTGCCGCTCGCAACAAGCAGCTGAGAGACGAGCTGCTGCGTGTCATATTCATGTGCAACTTGGTGTTCAATTGTGTCCAGTCGCCCTACCTCATCGCCTTCTTAAATATGTGGATCCCCGTCCTGCCGCGCGTGCCAAAGAGGTGGGGCATGAGCGGAAATGTTCTCGAAGATGTGAACCAGCAAGTGTACGCCGCGGTGACCGAGGTCTACAAGAAGGGTGTTTTCGTTGTCATGACCATAGACGGCTGGAATAGTCGTGCGGGCGCAGGACTCCTCCGCGTGCTGCTGCACAGCACGCACCATACGGACGCTCGCATCAAGATGGACCGTAGATGCACCATGGACGTCACGGGGGTGGCCGAGACGGGCCAAGTTGTGCTTGACGTTCTGAGAAAGACGATTGGAGACGACAATTCAGAGGGGCTCTTATCGGTGTCGGGTGCCGCCGACGTCGAGTTCGAGCAGTCTTCCACTGTCGTCGGTGTTGTGAGTGCCTCTGCGAGCCCGAAAGTGAGCGCCAAGAAGCAGCCACAATCCGAGCACCGAAGCATCATCACCGCGCCGTGCATTGCCGACAGACTCACCTGTTCATGGGAATCATCCTCAAGCACCCCTCCATGAAGACGGTCGCGGCGCAGTGCTGCTGGCTCGTGCTCTTCTTCACCAGCTCCACAAAGTACATGAAAAAGCTTCAGGAGCTGATGGAAGGAACCATTGGCAAGCGGTTAGGGTTCATCAAGAAGGGCGACACCCGATGGTACAGCCAACAAGCCATGGTAAGGCGCATCCTGGACCTTAAGCCCTCCTTAATCTCTTTACGCAACGCGTTTGTGCTTGACACGGAGCTGCACCAGACCACTCGCGGGCGGGATTTCATCCGTCTTCTTCACCGCCCTCGCTTTCGGGAGCAGGCTGCCATGATGCGGACGCTATTATGTCCGCAGGTCCTTCAGCTCGGGCATAAAGAGCGCCGTGCCGCCAGCTTCTTTGACGTAGCCGCTTCCTTTGGCGGGCTGTCTTCCTTTTTTTCAGCCACCAAAAAGGAGACTGCCACCCTACCCTCTGGCGTGGCCACCCCACTGACCCCACTTTTTCCTGAGAACTCACACCCCAGCCCTCCAACAACGACCTTCCTCATTGCGAGCTCCATTGTCACCCACCTTCAATGGAGGTCCAACTTCTTCTACCACACAGATCTTTCGGTTCTGGTGCATACCCTCGACCCCATCCGGCACCTGCAAGGATTAAGATCGGACAAGAACGAGTACGCGTCGAAGGGGAGTGTCCTCTCCATTCTGATGTTGTTCAGATCCCGCCTCGGCCTGCCCTCACCAGGGACAGACGATTCGGACACGACCGATTCCGCAATGGACTACTTGGATGATGGCACTGCTGGCGACCTAATGGCGGTCGAGATCGGTACCACTTCCGACGAAGAGCACCGAGTGTTGCTTTTCGAGCGATGGGCGTCATGCCCAACTTACGTAGGGACGCCGCTGCCCGATATTTTAAGGCCCTTGCTCTCCATCCCGGCTAATGTCGCGGAGCTCGAGTGCGTTTGGTCAGCGATGGGGCTGGAAAATAACAAAAGCAGCTCGCGGCTCGATATGATGTGTCTCACCACCATGACACGCGTGTGTGTGAAGACGCGGGAAGAGGCGGCTGCTACTATGGAGAAGGCCAAAACCTACGCACCCGGTTGCCTCTACTCATTGTCGACCTCGTCGGGCGCCGATACGCTGGATGAGGAAGACGTCGACGACCCGTCGTCCATTTTCGGCGCACTTTCCGTGTACCAGGAGTTGGTGCTCCGTGGTGACACCGCGGCGGTGGACGAAACTCCTGGCGGCAGAAATGCGGAGGACCAGACAATGGAAGACCACTTGACCGAAGCTGAGCAGAGCACGCAGCAACTGTTGCTCGGGGTGCGCCAAGACTGTGGTGGGCCCCCCGATGAGGCCGCGGATGAGGAGCAAGCCCCGCTGCACCGTGCCTCCAGTGGCGAGGAGCTGCTTGCCCGCTTTGCGCACTGTTCGGAGGGATCCGGATCTTTGGCTCCTCGCTCCACAGCCGATAGTGAAGGTGCCGATGGTCCTGCTGGGCGGCGCTACAGGAACCAACACCTGGACCGACCTGCCCTCCTGCGGGATATGTTAGACATGTCCTGGTACTGGGAAGATTCCAGCAACGTCTATCCACTCTATTAGTGTGGGATGGTTTTCTGTCGATTAAAGTCACGGCGGCCGAGTCCGAGTGCCCTGCCCTTGAGGTACCCAGGACAGCGTGTGTGGAAAGGGTGGTCAAACGGCACGCCCGTCCCCCACCCCCCCCAGAAGAGCTGTTTTGGGACGCTCGATTTTGAAGAGTTCTGTGAAGCCAGCATGCGGATCAAGGGCAGCTATTGGTCAACCCTCCAATCCTCACCCCCCTACTGTGCAGAAACTCATCTCAGATTGACAATCTTAAAAAGAGGGGCCGCATTCAAACGAACCATTTTTAGTGGGGGCTACTTGGGGCGTTGCAGGGCGTCGGCAGGCACAAAAAGGGCGTCGTTCAGACGTCCTTTAGGGCTGGGAAGGACGCCTGGGGCACTCTTCAGAGGCGCTGTTCGGGCGTTGTTCGGGCGCTGTTCCAGTGCCATTCGCGCCCCGCGTCCTTCTACGGTAGGGCGTCGTTGGGGCGCTGCAAATTTCCTCGCGACAAGGAGATCAACGAAACTTGAACCAATGTTTCCCTAGACTGCCTGAGAGAGCCTTTGAAATCCATTGTATACAGTTTCGGGGTGCTACATACTGTTCGAGTTGGTATTTTGGGGGCTACAAGGGGCGCTGCAGGGGCGCTGTTGGCGTTAATCGGGGCCCTGTTCGGGCGCTGTGGGCGCTACAGCCGTTGCTCGGTTCTGTGGCAGGGGTTTGTGCATTGTAGCCTACCCTATAGAGTATGTAGCCCGCCGTGGAAACTGCTGAATGGAAGGTCATCCTGACGCAATCGAAGGCGGGTGATCGACTCTGTGGACCAAGATGACGGTTCGACCGCGCAATTGCGACGCTTGACCGCCCGTTGATCGTGACAAATTGACTTCGACCGGCGGCGATCGACGTGCCTCCATGCACAACCATCACTCCACACACTGGCTGATTCAATCCTCAGACACTGACGCACGGCGCGCATACGCGGCCACACTCTCCGCGTTTGCGATCCTGCCCACACAGCCGGGACGCCCGCGCACGGCCGGAACGCCCGCACATGGCCGGCACGCCCGCACACGGCCGGCACGCCCACACACCGCTGGCGCGCGCACACACCGCCGGCACGCCCACACACCGCTGGCGCGCTCACACACCGCCGGCACGCCCACACAATACCGGAACGCCCGCACTCCGCCGGCACGCCCACACATTGACGGCGCGCCCGCACACCGCCAGCACGCCCACACACCGCCGGCACGCCCACACACCGCCTGCACGCCCGCACACCGCCGGAACTCCCGCACACCACTGGCACACCATCGTCAGACGCACAAACCGCTCGACCACCATTCCTGCACACGACCGGCACGCCCGCACACGACAGGCACGCCCGCGCGTCACGGCCACGCCCTTACAACACAGGCACGCCTGCTCAACACAGGCACGCCTGCACACCGCCGGCATATCCGCGCACGGCCGGCGCATCCGCGCACGGCCGGTACACCGCGTCACCGCCGGCACGCCGCCGGCACGCCCGCGCACCGCCGGCACGTCCGCACACTGCCGGCCCACGCCCACACCACCGGCACGGCCGCCGACTTCCGGCTCACCTGCTCACTGTCGGCACTCTGGCCGATCACCGGCCAACACGATTAACACCGGCACTGTCAGCGACCAACCTCTCGCCCACCACCCGCCGTCTCTCCCGCCAACCACCCGCTCGCCCGCCGACCTCCGTCTTTCCCTCCGGGCGTTCGAGCCTCCGGGGCACCGCTCGACCGCTGGAGCACCCTCCCACTGCCGGCACGTGTAGCGACGTCGGCCTAGACCGCCGACGTCGGCGTCGACCGCCGACGACTGTGCATGCGTTTTCTTCTTTTTCGGGTTGGTGCGACATAGTGCGAGGGGAGATGCCAATTTTCTCGTGATTTAAAGCATCACAATGTGCCTTCACTGTGTTGAATGCCTCTTTCTGGATGGGTTTGCCTCTGCTCATTTGCTATCTCGCCGAGTCGTGTCTCTCTCTCTTCTTGGTAGCACTTTGCGACGGCTTCTCCCCATAGTTCTACTCTCTTCTTCTATGTACCACACCTTCAGATGGCCGACTCACGCCAACGGTGCGCCATTTTTCTCAAGACGGACGGGTGCCAAGTGTGTTTGTGTCAGCCATTTTCTTCTTTTACGATTCCCCAGGGTAACCTCTGCTCATTTGTCCAACATCCACTACTGGGAAGGATGTATGCGAGGGACTAGAGAAGTGATTCGTGCTTCATCTATTACGGCGGCACCCCCATGTGCTTTTCTGCACCGCGTTCCAGTGGCTGGGGTGGTTTTCGACGCGTGCTGTCTTCAATATTCTCGGTACACTGGCATCAGTCTAGCCGAGATGCTCTCACCATCCACTTCGAGTGCACAGACCGGCGTGGAATCTCTCTTGGAGCTCTTGGTCGGCGTGAAGGTGGCCACGGAATTATTGACGTTCCGAATGGGCGTACTCTTTTCCATGCTGATGGCTCGTGTGCCGCTCGTTTATGCCCCTTGAACCTGTGTGCTCCCCTTTCTCTTGTGTCTTGTTACCTGATGCGTCCGCTGAGCGACCAACCCTGCATCGGCTTCGCATCCGCGCGGGCACTGCGGCGAAATTTGTGAAGGAGGTGTCACGAGGGGGGGCTCGGTGGCGCGGCTTTCCATCTTGGGCAAGGGCCGCTGATTCTTCAGGCCTCGGTGTTAGCATGCACTTACTTTGGCCTGAGTAACACGACCTCTTGTAGCCGTTGCTGCGTTGTGGGCCTTTTTCATGCCGCATGTGTTCGGCCTGTAGTCTATATCACAAACAATCAACTCTTTTATTTGTCGTCGCTGTCGCTGTCGGAGCGGGTGTCCATCGGGTCGTCCGAGCTACTTTGTCCTTCAAAATCAGCGTCAGCCGTGTTCAGTATGGCTTCTGGGTCGCTTTCAAGCTCGAGCCACGTCTCAACGGCCACCTGCCGCTCGACCGGGGGTGCATCCCCAAAGCATCTATCCCTCAGCGCACAAGCCTGCATACGAGTCAGCATCTGAGCAGCCTCGGCAGATACGGCGCGTAAAGATTTGCGGTAGTCACCGTGCTGGTCGGTGAGGCGCGCCTATATCGCGACCGGGAGAAGGAGCGCCTTCACTCAGCAGTGCGAAATAGTCGCGGGCTCCAAGGCCGCGCACTCCTCCTGAATTAACTCAGCGGCATCCTGCAGGTGCGCCTCTGCGCCGTCCCGCACGCCCCGCAATGGCCGTGGCGTCGTGGTGCGCCGCTGTCCGGCGTGCCGCCGCGAACCAGCACCGGGGGGATCCTCTGCCGGGGGCGGCTCACCCCACGCATTGGGCAGGCGAGGGGGAGGCTCCACCGGCAGGTTTCGTGCAGCGGGCCGCTCGTACTCTTCAGGCCCGCTCATTGGTCCGGAGGAGGTTGTCGCCACGGCCCCAGCTCCAACGAGCCCGACAGAGCCCACTGCCTGACCCGTCGTAACAGTGGCTGGACTCCGCCCCGCTAGCCTGTCAGCGAGAGGAGGCAGCGAGGGCGTGTCTCCTTTCGCCCAATCAATACCATCCGACGGCGTCGCGCCGGACTCGCGCCGGACGGCATCCGCTGCACCTCCGACGGATAAAAATTGCCCCGTTTCAGCGTCGCCCAATGTCGAGGACGTGTTGGGACAACCGCCAACCACGCCGTGTGGCCGAAATCTACCAGCCACACCACTACTGGCGCTCGCGCTGTTGGCCTCTCCGTGGCCTGTCTTACCCGCTGGGCCTGGCCCTCCAGCCCGACCAACCGGCGCGCCCTCTACAGGCCTCGGTGCCCCAATGATCTCCATGCTCGGCGTGCGGTTTTCCAGGCTGGCACCAATGACCGACACGGCCGCTGCTGACGGGCCACCACCGGATGAGCTCGGCCGCCCACGGGAGGCCGCAAGTTGCGCCGCCCGCGTGCGCTCGAACGCCTAGATATCCAAGGCCAGCAGCCGCCGCTTGTACCGGCGCTTTAGAGCGGCAATAATGCCAGCATCCAGGGGATGGTGAATAGATGTAACGTTCGGCGGTAACGGGATGGTTGTCACTTGAGCGTGCTCGAGCTTCGAGTGCGCCCCACAATTGTCCACGACGAGCGCCACCGGTAGCGAAGTCCGCGCCCGCACCGCTGCCAAGAAAACCGTCGTAAAAACGTTTTCGTAGACGTCTGCGTCCATCCATGCGGACTTTTGGTTGAGGTAGAGTAGGGGGCAGGGCGACCGCGGGCGTTTGAAGCAAAGAGGAACTTGGGCGGTGCCAACGATGGCCACCGGCACCTTGTAGGTGCCCGTTGCATTACACGCCAGATCCAGCGTCACGAGGTCCTTGGTTTTCATAGCCTTCGTTACGCGAGCCCGCCGTCGCCGCCCGGCGGACACGTAAGCGCGATTGGAAAGAGACCGGAAAAACAGACCAGTTTCATCCATATTGTAGATTTGGTCGGGCTCGTAGGCAGACAGGTCCGCCCGTATGTATGCCATCCGCTGCTTGGTCGCCGCTTCATTGGTCGCCGCCGACCCGCCTGCGCCCCAAAGAGAGATGTTGACCAGGTTGTGCCTTGTCGCCCACCGCCGCACATGTCCGGGCGACGCCGAAGAGCCGGACACGGCCAGCCGTTCCCCAATCTCGCGCGCCCGCTGCTGCAGTATTTCCATGGTCAACTGTATAGCATCGGTCCCCAGGCCATTCACGATGTCGAACCAACGCCGCAGTTCACGGTCCACATCCTTCACGGCCGACCGGCGCGCCCGCCCGGAGTCGAGCGGCTCGCCGCTCGCAGCGCGGGCTTGCAACGACCTTCTCGACCTCGACGAGCACTGCGACCGCACCGCAGCAACCGACATAGGTTTGTAGAAGGCGTTTACTAAATCTTGTGTCGTTTCAAACAGCCCCGAGTCTATAAGGCAGATGATCTCCAGCTTGTCACCCAGCGTGAGAGGTTGACCCTGTTTACGGACGCCTGTGTGGCAAGCTGCCGCTCCGCCCGCCCCACGCGGGGGTGGGGGGGTGGGCGTGCTGGCGCCCTCCAGATGGGCTACAGCGGCTGCGGATTCCGCCGCCGCCGCCATACCGACGGCATGCCGCGTCTCCTGCGACGCCAATGGATACGCATGTTGTACGACGGAATTTTCCGCGGCCGCTGCGACACGTCGCACTGTACCAGTCGAAGAGGGGGCACGTCGTGGGGACGGGGTCGATGGGGGGGGGCGCGGTCGGCGTGGCGCCATTGTTGGTGGTCAGCGAACGTGTCGATGGTTGCGACTCTGACAACAGCGGGGACGGTGATCGCGAACGGGACGGGGACCTGGACGGCGGGGGACCGGGGTAGCGCCCGAGATCTGGGCACCTGATGGTCTCCCGGGGGGGCGGGGCTGGAACATTCTGGAGGGTGATATTGACACTAGGGGTTTCCAAGCGTAGCACTCTTGAATTGGCGTATCACTTTAGAAGTAGACTATTGGGCAGCAAATGGGTACCGCCAGCTCTGGACTTCCAGCGAAGCGAATGGACATGTTTTCTGGCGATGAGCGTACGTTTCAAGCGTATGTACGCTTGAGAACGAAACCACAACGTATTTGCAGCTTTACTGGACACGTGTATCTGAACCGTCGACCTGTGGGTCAACCACCACTCCTCGACTTCACTTTTGACGGATAACCTGAGGTAGGTAGGCATATTCCTTCTGTGGTGTGTCGCGTCTCCCAGAAATGGCCCAGCGGGATCCTTCGAAGCACACTCTCGCCAAAACGCCACTGACACAGCAATGAAGAATGGCGTGGTTCAAACAACGCGCTGCGATGGGTGGAACGCGTAAGGCTCTGTCTCAACGACGCACGCATGTGAGCGTGATTGACGACGAAGAGAGACATAAGTCCCCAAACACATCGTGATTGGGAAGCGGCGGTCTCGACGAAGACACACAGATGTGCTTGGCAGGGCTTCCAATCTCAGTTGTAATTGACCACACCGTTTACAGAAAAATGATCATGACCTTGCACGGATCGCGAAACGAGCGCCCTGGGGCCGGATTCTTGCCTCTCGGTCGGTATGTTCGTGCGCGAGATATTCTGGAAAATATCGCGGACGTTCACGTGACGGCCCAGAATCGTCTAAACGGGGCTCTTTTAAGCAGGTAAGTCCGTCGTGTGCGGAGACAGCATTCCGGGGCGAAAAGCCAAGAAAGAGGGTGCGTTAGGGAACGGCGTGCGCTCATTGGTTGACACGCGTGCATGCACGTTCTGAGCGTGCCGATTATTATGGGCCTAACTTGGAAACATGGTGGCCGCGTCAGCACCGCCCTCAACCCCCTATGACCCCCGGGGGCGCTGTGTCGTGAATTACTGCACTTCAAAGGGGTGACGTGTACCTGTTGGACTGCCCCTTTCGCTCCAATGACAGGCCGCCAATGGACTGGCGACAAATTGCATGTAAGACGTGCGTCAAGCCATACTGGGGAGGACGAGATTTCATCTTTTCGCCACTCGCGTGGGTGTGCGCTGGCGATGGGCGTGCCATTTCCGACGGGTGGATCTTCTTCGACCGGCTAACGCACCACTGGGGCCCAGTCGGGCGACCCCCCCCATCACGGGGAGTGGTCGCCATGCTGGCTTGATTGGCCCCGTTGGCCCGCGTGCACATGCGCGTGCGGGTATGCTGCGTTATCCGCTGGAACTCTCCGACAATCGCGGTAGACTTTGGCCAGTGAGACGCACACCACGACGCAGCTACCCACAGGGTTGGAGCATTCGACGTACGCACGCGTTCGTAGCCAACCTACAACTAACGGCGGCACTCCTTACGAGGTGTCGCCCGTGAAGCGGACGCTATCCCGGGGGGGGTGGCGAGTCACCCACTCTCGCTCCAACTGGGGCCTTTGGCCTATCTAGGAGGGGCGAGCTGGTTGGTTTTCTGGCCGGGGAGGGGCTTTTAGGACTTTGACCCACCTCGAGTGCCTCCTGCCGCTCGTCTTGATCCGGTGCGCTTCGGCGTGCCTGCACAGGTGATAGGACTGGCGGTGGCGCACTTCGCGGGGGACGCTATCCGTGCTACTGTTGGTTGTTATTTGTGGTTGGCCGCGCGCGTGTGTGGGCTGGGGGGGCTCTCTCCCTCTGCTCCTGCTGACCATCTACCTTCATCCTAAACACGCCGGCAGCACCCAGCTCCGCGATCGACGATACCATTTGTCGGGGCGATAGGCACCCACGGCGAGGGTGATAGCGCCGCCGGCTGTGGTGATACGGGTGAAAGTAATGTGCAGGGAGTGCCGCGGGCGGATCGTGAACCAAGCCGTCAGCTTCGGGTTAGCGGTGGTGTCGACGACCAACGCATTCTTCCACGTAAGCGCGGTGCTGGTGGTCAGCAGCGCTTGGCACCCCTGGCCAAGGACGCAGACGATGGCAACCTGGAGTCGGTGGATAGCATTTTGGGGCTGTATGGTGCCTCGCTGGAGTTCCCTACCGAGGTAATGTACGAGCGTGCGACATGAACGCTGCTGAAAAGTGACGTTGCGACTAAGGGCCGGCAGTCAAGCATGTGGAACTTTGTCTAGCTGTTCCAGAGCCCTGGCGATAAGGACGGGAACTTGGTGGCCATCTACATCCTGTGCCACCGGCTGCAAAAGACCGAAAAGGACTGCCTTACGTTCCTGCGAACGGGGAACAACAGTAACGGGATCAATAACTTCTAGTGGGCGGCGGCAAAGGACTTTCCAACGACAAAGCAGCTCTCCCACGCTCAAGCAGTAGTGCACTTCCTCAAGAACGTTGCGGGCGGCAACCGGTCGAAGCGCCTCAACCCCGACAACTCCATTGACCGGTTTTTCAACAAGGACCGGCGAGCTGACAATTTACGATTCGTCACCATGCAGGTGATGACTCTGTCGCCGCATTCCCTGGCGGCCAATCATTACGTGTGGGCGTTCCTTGCCCCCATCACCAAGTACGTCCCGCTCTCTCATGACACCGTCGTCGAGATGCTCCTTGAGATTGACACGCACCTCATCAACTGCGTCCGAACGAAGTTCCAGGCCGCTAAGAAGAGAATGCGTGGGATACCATTCACTCACATCGTGACCGACCTTTGGACAGACAAACACAATACTAAGTCCTATGCCTCCGTTCTCGTCCGCTACGTCGACCCTGCGGACGGTTTTGCATGTCGGCGTCTCTCTACTTGTTGGAAAACACGACCATGCAAACATTGTGCCCTTCCTTTGCGGCCGGCTCGCGTACTTTTCGCTGGCCATGTCGGACGTTTGCTCAACGACCACGGACTCTGGGTCCAACGTGCGGAAGGCCTGCGTCGATGACATGGAGGCACCCTGGCTGCCCTGCTTCGCACACTCCATGCACAACGCGGTGCAGTACAGCCTGGGATGGACCTCCAGCCGACCACAAGGCGACTTGGAGGATGAGGACGGCGTGGTAGTTGCGCGACGGGACCGGAGCAGAAACCCGCGTACTAGGGCGTTACTGGCACGGATGCGCAAGTTGACGGGGCATTTCAAGCATTCGGAGAGTAGAGCCGCGTTCTTCCACGACCTGGACGTGCCGCAGCAAGGTGACTCGCGGGACCTCATCACAGATGTGGTGACCCGCTGGGGCTCCACCTACCGCGCAATTTCCCGAATGCTCACTCTCTAAGACCGACTTGCTGCGTTCTTTGCGTCGCCGCAAGTGGGGAGTAGCCAGCGGAGGCGTCGCCTGACCTCGGCGGATTGGGACAGGCTGCTTCAGATACTAGGCGTCTTGCGCTCGGCCTTTGAGGTCGCAACAGCCGCAGAGGGAGACAAAGATGCGCTCATCGATCTTGTATCCCTGCTGGATCCCTACGTCTCGCCTTACACTCCCCCACGGTGACTGTTCCGTGCCACACTGCCCCCGCGCTCGCCGTCGGTGATCGTGCTATCGAGGCTTACTGCGATTCCAACCCCACGGGGCCCACGTTTGAAGTCGACAACTACCTGTTTCCCGCTGAGGAGCTCCACATCGATGACGAGCCAGGAAAGGAGTCGCTGTGTGCCGAGGCCGCCGCAGTGGTCATGGTGCTGCGCGAGCAGCTGGACGCCCTGTTCTTTAACGTCGAGTACCCGAATAGGAACGTGCTGAAGAACCGTTCAGTACTGCGGTCTTGCATCCTGTCTCCCGGTGGCACCTCGTTACACTACAAAATTTCGGAGCTGGTCAACCAACCCGATCCTTATGGCGCGGCCGTGGCCTCCGTACGCGAACTTTGCAAGTCATTAGCGCCGTCCTCCATACCTTCAGCCTCCGCAACCCTAGCGGCTGCTCCGCCGTCATCCCGGCGACGCGCGAGAAGCAGCCGTATCCATCTATTCATCGACGGCAGCAACAGCGCGGCTGTGCAGCAGCAGTCGCCCTCTGCCACGGCTGGTGCGGAGCTGGAGGCGTTCCTGCAACTTGCGGAGATCAACCAGAAGCAGCAACCGCAACACTTCTGACGCGGGTACAAGGAAATGTTTCTAGTGCTGTACCTGGTGGCGTGCTCCTCTCTTGGGGCCTTCGCATCGTCGGCCGCCTCGGAGAGAGACTTCTCGACAGCCGGTGCTGTCATGCGCACGAAAAGGACCCGCCTGCTCCCCCAGAACCTAGAGATGCACTGCTTCATACACGAAAACGGCTACCTGCTACCCACGCCCATTGAAGCCGTGCCCCTCATGACCAACGAGCAAGCTAACAAGGTGCGAGCAGCGATGCCCATGGCGGGGAGGCAACAAGACCTTGAGGGCGACATCAACACGTCTGCTGATGAGGAGTGACTTGGAGAGCCTGTAAGGGGTGTGTGTCTGGTCCTCATGTTTGTAGATGCTGGCGGTAGGGGTTTTCATCGAGGAGGACGCGTGCGGATGAGTCGTGTGTGTGAAGATGGTACTGCAGCGCGTTCCAATGCAAAATATACGGCGGCTCAGGTGCTGCCTCTTGTTGCCATGTGCCTTCGTGAGGGCTGCCCCCGGGGTAATGCTCGCTACGATCTGAAATAATTGTACCAAACAGTAGTGCCACAGGTCGCACGCGCCTTAATTGAAATCGCTTACTCTGGCCCGGTCGACGTCGTCTGGGCCACCCAGTGTCCTGTCCAGCCCCCAGGAGGCGCACGGTGGCAACGCCCAGGGCTTACTCTCCTAAGAGACCTCGCGAGTCTACCGGCTGCACGGCTGGCCGAGAGGGGGTGGTGCTCGTGTTGGAAGCTTCGCCCAATTCCTGCGAGGAAAGCCCGGACTGGGACCGCGGCAGGCTGCCGGTGGGCGTGGCTGGCAGGGTGCCACGTCGTGTGGCACGCCGAAAACTGCCTGATGCACCCATGCCCTCCCCCCACGCATCGTGTAATACGCTCGGAGAGATTGTGAATATTTCGCGAGAGCGTATCTGTCAAGACTCGCTTGAAAAATGGCCGGTAGCGTACACAGCGAGACGTGAGCGCGTCCTTATTTAATCCTGTGCCCAAGATCGGATTTTCCCGAGGATATGATGGAGGATAGAATTTCTTATGCAGCCACATCGATTCTCGAGGTTGGTTTGGCGCAAGCATGAGATCATCCTGTACCGATCCAGAGATCGGCTCAGGGAAGTCGGTCGAATTTTCCAGAGGACTGTCCGGACGAGATCTCCTACTCGGTACAGGACGAGTCGTGGAATTAATCATGAATCTATCCTGTGAGCTTTTCCTGTTGC
>Ga0209093_1000585_pt1 | contig 20082 bp, 15 predicted proteins | sample SidtaG_4_FD_187450 | JGI IMG/M metagenome (GOLD analysis project Ga0209093, IMG submission 187450) | Marine algal microbial communities from Sidmouth, United Kingdom - Sidmouth_Male1 metaG (SPAdes) (version 2) | ecosystem: Host-associated > Algae > Red algae > Unclassified | place: Sidmouth... | reverse complement strand
CCAACTCCCATTGGTGCATTTGAGCTGACGCCGAATCATCCGGAGTCAGACGCCGCATCATGATGAGTCAGCGGGGCGCTGGATGGCCTCACGCCGGATCAGGTCGACCGGCGTGTCCGTAGCTTCCGCTAAAAAGATGGAGGCCGTTGCAGCGGATGTTGGACGCGTACAGCGAGTCACGAAGGAAGCGTGCCACGTGGAAAGTGATGTTTGAAATGGGTGAAATGTTGAAAGTAGGGTTCCACGTGGCGTGAAAGGCCAGAGGTCTTACAGCAGGCGTTCGGCCTTGAGCACGTCCGCGACGGATAGGTCGGCGTTGGCGAGCAGGATGGCCAGGTACGCCGTCAGTACCCTCATGCCATACTCGCGGGCGAGGATTGCGGAGTTTTTTGACTTGGAAAGCATCTCTACGACTTTCTCAATGGCCGAAAAGGTGTCCACGTGTGGCTCGGTGATGTCGGGGGGTGGGACGACAGAGAAGATTGCACGTGAGCGCAGAGCATGCAATGTCATTTTCTGAGGTACACCACTACCTCCACCAACCTCAGGGTCTTCCCTATCACCATCACGAGGCGCTCCGGTGCGGGCGTCCGTCAGCCGCCGCTGAGAGACGACGCGGTCCCTGTCCTCCACCACTGCCGAAACGAATGCGTCTGCTTCCTCCTTCCTCCAAACGTACCGCAACGCAGAGTCCATCAGGCGGGAGACGTGGTTGTCCTCAAAGTCGAATAGTCCAACACGGTCATAGACCGAAACCCAGTGGATTGTGGTCATGCCGTCACCCGGGGTCACCACTGCCCGACTGATGGCGGCATGCACACTTCCATTGAGCGGCGTGAGCGCGCGCTGCAGGTCCCGAGCCGCATGAGTAAACCGCCTCAGCAGCGGTGCAATAACGGCAAAGGTGCGGCTATCACGCACTGCGATGCCCATCAGCGCGAATTCATACCGCTGCATGACAGTGACACGCAGGGGGGTATTGGCGATGGGAAGCGGGAGGTAGTTGGGTGGATGCGTTGTTTTACTCGAGACCGGTCTGAGGCGCGAGGCCAGCAGCCTCTTTCCCCCCGTGCGCCCCTCTCTCAACGTCCTGCAGGCACACCCCCGCCAACGCACTGACAGGGCCCACGACGCACCTCCCGAGGCAGAGCTCCCTCCCTTGGAGGGTACATGCTCTCACCACCCCGCACATCGCGACGCCCCTCAAGGAGCCCACGAGAATCTCCCCGAGCTCAGCGTCAGACTTACACACGTGGTCGGAAATATTGCACATGGACGCCAATTGATGCCTCGATAGTTCCCGCCTCCCTGCGCTCTCATTGGAGCGAGGGTCCACCAGGCACTGCCGACATTATCGGTGATCTGGCGAACCAATGAGAGAGCGCCAAGACACCTCTTTAGAGAAAGCGCCCTTCAATATATGCCCCATTTGTTACCTGTTCAAGGGTAGCACGGAGGCAGGTCACGACTCCATGGGATCTTGTCGTCAGATAGATTCCTTCATCATCTTTCGAAGTCGGCCCATCAGACGCGAGCGGCACAGACACTCGAGGTCGCACGTGACAGCAATGAGTCCTTCATCGCCCTTCCTGGCCCCCCACACGCGGGACCGGGCCCACCGATCAATTTGGCTGTTTTACCAGCCGGGGGCGGGCGTGCCAGGCGACACATGTCGCGTTGGAGCTTCCAGAGCCAGAGCCGGGCCAGCCCGTCGATCAATGTGGTTGACGGCTCAGTGCGAGGGGGACATTGTCCAGAAGATCTCCGCTTCCGTGCCATTTCGGGATCATGGCCAGTCCATTGCAAAATAATCAGGAATCGCGGCATGATTTGATGGTTTTTTGGTCCCTGAACGGTGGCCCGACGGTCGAGATCACAGCCCCGTTCTCAGTTGCTCGAAATTGATTTTTGAAAGTTGTGACGAACCGGAATCAGATATCGACCGGACGCCGGCGTCGACGATCCGGACGACATCGGGACCACGCATCTCCACCCCCCCCCCCCCCCCCCCCCCCCCCCCCCCCCCCCCCCCCCCCCCCCCCCCCCTCCTGCACCACCGTGATGCCGCCGTAGCCACCGTTGCCGATCACGGCTGTGGCTGCCCTCGTTGTGTTTCGGATCGTCTGCCTTCTTCTCTGCTTTCTGGGGAATAAACATGTCGCCGTGGAATTTTGTCGCCTCTTCCTGCTTGTCCGAGGCCGCATGCCCTTTGTGCTCTGTCGAAGATTGCTTCTCTATGCATCGTATAAACGTTGCCGACGACGATGCAGAGCATCCAATCGCGGAGTCTGCGGGTCCAGATCTGCAGCGCGAAGATCATATGTCCAAGAACGGGGCAAAGGCAACCGCATTTTATTTCTCCCGGCAACACAGAGTGACGGCTGCGAAAGAAGGCAAGATAACTGAAAAATCAGGAGAACAAGCAAAGGGTGCAGACCAAGAGAAGGAATAAATGGGATGAGCACCACGGCGGGCGAAGCAGGGCGTGGCAGTGGCCACAGTGGCTACGGCAGCACCACTGTGGTCGGGGGGGGGGGGGGGGGGCGGGGGAGCTGCGCTGTGCTCCTTAAATGGGGTAGGACCACATTGGCTGTTTTGGGTGTTGTGGACCCCGCATTTTTTTGCGGAACCCCCCTGATGAGCCATCAGATGATGAGTTTCCCCGCAATATGTTGTGCAGAGGTTTCGGGCAGCCGGTGGCGAGAGTCCTTTATACCGTTGTAACCGCCATCACATCACGAGCATGGACACGGTGTGTTCAGATGCCAACGAGCGCCCCAAGTGCGCTTCACAAAGCGTAGCGCCATAGCCGCATTGCGGGTCCGGCGAGAGACGCAAGAGCTGTAACCTTTAGTGGCGTACACGGCCAGGGCCTGGAAAAAATCTCCCGCAGTAAGCAGTATCGTCTGGGTACCGCCCCCCCCCCCGTGCCGCCCCCCGATTTCAAGCAGGATGTCTCCAGCATGGAGGATTGTACCATTCAACCTCGAGGAGAGCTTTCATTGGACTGCTAGTCACCTGCATCTGCTCTTCCATTGGCTTGTTCACGACTGTCAGGGAATTCCCGTCTCGGAGGTATCTCTCGCTTACATGCCTTGGCTCTGCCCACAGGCATTGCAACAGACTTTTGTGGTCCAAACTCACAATGCGGACAACAATCCCACAATGTGGGAACACCCCACGACGCCTTTCCACAGGACAAACTGGGGTTGTGGTCCTACCCCGTTTAAGGAGCACAGCGCTGGGGGGGCGCCGCGGGGGGGGATGTGGAGGAGCGTGGTCGCGACGTCGTCCGGATCGTCGACGCCGGCCTCCGGTCAATATCAGATTCCGGTTCGTCACAACTTTCAACGAGCAATTTTGTCCTTAATGGCCAATGTTCCTGTAACCGGACAAGTCCCGATGCCCCCCGCTGCTGCGTGTGGGTCGGGCGGCACCCGGGGCTTTTGGCCACGAGGCGACCGACCCGGGCGGGTGTTTTCCCCCCTGCCGGTGCCGCAGCCGTGGCCGGCGTCCTACCACCGCCTACGCCGCACGGCAGGCGTCGACGCTGACGCCGGTGAGCGGCTACACGGATGCGTGGCTGGAGGCCGGCCGGTGCCAGTGGGGCCCCAGGGTGGGGGGGCCGGTCGCCTTCCCGCCCGTATCCCTCCGCCGCCGGTGGGCGGCGGGGGGGGTTGCGCAGTTGCCGCCGCCGACCCGCGGCGGGCGCCGCTGCTGTGTCGCCCGTGGACGGCGGTGCAGTCGACGGGCTGCTGCTTGGAGCCGGATGGTGCTTCAAGAAGCCACGACGAGCGTCTTCCTCGCCGGCCGCTGTGGCCGGCAGCGTTCATTTCTTCTCGTCGTCTTGTGGGCGCAGCGACTCGCAAGAAATACCCCCCCTCCCAGGCTGCTTGCATGTGGCTCGTGATTCCGCTCCACCCGGTACTCCCGGGTGCACGCCATGGCCGGTGACTCCCTCTCCACGCCTCTTCCTTTAGGCGCGGACACCACCGGCGCGACGGAGCTCGACGCACTGCGCGCCCGCTTGGCTGCCGCTGCGTTGGGCCTGTCGCAGACGCAGACAGCCCTGTCGTCCGCTCGGCTCACCATTGCCGAGAACGATGCCGCCGCCGCTTCAGCTCCTCCCTCGGCGATTGACGCGGCGCGGCCGCCAACTGGAGTTGGCGGTGGCGGCGGCGCGGCCCCTGACGTCGGCACCGCCGCCCCCGACGCCACCGTCGGGCGCACTGGGGAGGGTGGCGCGGACCCCGGGGTCGCGGCCGGCGACGGGGGGAATATCATCTCCGCTGCCCGTGACGGCGCCGACGTCGGTGGCGTCACCGCCTTTGGCGAGGACCCCTACGTAGCTGCCGTCGGCGACGACGCGGAAGGGGAGGACGATGTCACGGACTGCGGCGGCGGCCGGCGCGGGCGCCACGCCGGCGCGCGCCGCGGCGGCCGCTTCCCCTCCCGCGCCGACGCGCTCGACGAGGCGGGCGCCTACAATGCCGTCTTTGCCTTTCGCACCCGCCTCGGGCCCGAAGATTTTCTGCAGGCGTTCGATGTCCCCCGTGCCGGACTCCGGGACGACGGGCTGCCCGTCCCGTTCACCCCCGCGGACCCGGTCCACACCACCACCTTCACGGCCGGCAGCCGCGATGAGAGCGAGGCGCGTCTCTGGTACTGCGCCCTCGCCTAGACCTAGCAGGCATTCAACGAGCTCCTGGCGGCGCACACCCGCACCGACAACACTCTTGAGTGGCTGCAGGTGCTGGTAGCCTACCTCTCGTCGGCCATCCGACGCATCTACGCGCTTGGCGTGTCCCGCTATGACTACCTCGCCCTGCGCCAGTCGGAGCCCAACCTCGCTGACGCGTTCACCCACGCCGACGCTGTCCCCCGAAACTCGTTGCGCGGTGACGGTGCCCGGCGGTTCATCGCCCGCGTCATCCGTGCCGAGACGACCGCCTCCGCCAAGATCGGCGCTGCCGAGCGTGGCTTTGCCTGCGGCAACCGCAACGGTCTGGGCGGCGGGGCACCCAACTACGGCCGCAATGGACCTGATGCTCCTCGGCGCGGCGGCCGCGGCGGCGGTGGTGGCGGTGCCATCATGCGTGGTGGGCGCGGTGGCGGGGGGGGTGTCGGGGGCGGCGGGGGCGGTGGTGGCGCAGGCCGCGGCCGCGGAGGCGGCCGCGCCTAGCTTTTCGCCCGGCTCCGGGGACTGTCGTCTCTCCCCCGGCGCACCAAGGCCCAGAGACCGCGCAGCGCTCCAAGCGCACGCGCAAGCACAAGTGGCGGCTGCCACGGCACAGCCCCAGCCGCGATGTGCCGGTGTTTACCGCCCTCCGCGACGCCCTCCCCGCGTAGATCGACCTCGGGGTGTCAGCGTGGGTGGAGGACATGATAGCGGGCGGCGTCAGGATCGAGTGGGACTCTCCTCCGACGCCGTACCGCTCCCACGAGTACCCGCTGGACGCGGCCGACTCGGCCCTCATGACGACCGAGATCGAACGCGGGCTGGCGGCGTGCTACATCCAGGAGATGAACGACTCGACGGCGCTGGACCAGTTCGTGTGCGTGTCGTCATCGTTAGTGGTGCACTCGGGGCAAAATCCTCGCGTGTTGTTCGACTACAAACACCCCAACACGTTCCAGGCGGTGAGCAGCTGAAAGTACGAGACGCTGCAGGACCTCGCCCAGGTCTTGCGGCCGGGCGACGCGCTGCTGCAATGGGACGTGCAAGACGCGTACCACCACCTGACCCTGCGGCCGGCGGACTGCACTTTCCTCGCGTTCCGGACGCTCGGCCGCACGTTCATCCCCGTCAAGATGCCGTTTGGCCTCCGCGTCGCCCCGCTTACATGGACCCAGGTCATGCGCCCGATTGTCCAGCACCTGAGGTCGCTGGGCTTTCGGATGATTGCGTATGTCGACGACTTTGGCGGGGCGCCGCCGGCGGAGCCGGGCGAGCCTGCGACGGCGCCGCCAGCGACGGCGGCTGACATCCTTGTCGCGGCGCTGTTCCTCCGTTTGGGGTTGCGGCTGCACCCGACAAAGGGAGTCAGCCATGGGCCGACATGCATCCGGCTGCTCGGGCACGTCATCGACACCGTCCAAGCCGAGTTCCTGCTGCCGGAGGACCGGGTCGACAAGCTGGTGGCGATGTCGGCGGCTCTGTCCCGCTCGGCATCCATTCACCGCCGGTGGGTCAATTTTCCGGCGCTGCGCCGGTTCTGCGGCACGGCCGTGTCCACGACGCTGTCGGTCCCGGCCGCCCGCTACCGCCTGCGCAGCCTTTTTACGGCGTTGCAATGCCGGAATCCACGCAGCGGCGACGCCCGGCTCGGCCACCAGGCCCTGCGGGACGTCCACTGGTGGGTGGAGCTCCAGCGATGGGCGGCAACGGGTCAGGCGATCTGGCCGGGGTCGGCGTCTATGCTCTTTGACACCGACGCCAGCCGCCTCGGTTGGGGGGCAGTGCTCAACCAGGCAGCGGAGGCTCGCGGCCACCACGCGGCGGACCGCAATGGGCTGCACATCAACTGCCTGGAGCTGGCCGCCATCACCCTGGCGCTCCAATCCTTCCGAGCGCTCATCCCGACGGGCACGGTAATCCGCTTGCGCACGGATTCGATGGTGGCACTCGGCGTCCTGGAGGCCGGCTCTTCCCGCTCGCCGGTGCTGATGGCCCAGTACGGGGCGCTGCACGAGCTCTGCGCCGCGATGCGCGTCGAGTTGCGGGTGGAGCACATCTCCTCCGTGCTCAACGACTGGGCGGACCGCCTCTCACGAGAGAACGACTCTACGGACTGGACGTTGAGGGACGTGATGCACAACCCGACAAGGTCCTACTCACACAAGGTCCGGCGGACCTTCTTCGAGTGTTCCTCGATCAAGTAACCTCCCGTGAACAATCTGGCGTACCCCGTCCGCAGAAGTCGTGAGAGCCGATCCAACATGAAACTGCCCAGTTTTAGCCGGTTTAAATGTCGATTTTTGCAGTCTTCCAGAAAAACATTCTGAACTCCACTGCTGATTCTGTTTCAAATATCAATTCGTAGTCGACATAATTTAATTCCAAGATCCTTGCTCGACAGTTCCACGAACGGTCGATGGGCGTGCTCGAATCGTGCAGTTCTGACTATTGAGGAATCGCGGACAAAACGCTGTGCACATTACCTTTTTGGCGCCGCCGTTCTATCTGTCGGCCGATGCGGAAAACAGACATCGGATTGTAGTTTATAGGGTAAGGTTATCATTGTCCATGGAAACTCCTTCTTGATGCTTATCGAGGGATGACGGAATCCAAGTCTCGATGGGGATTGCGGCTGTTGCGACGATGACGCAACAACGGTTCGCAGCAGGTGCTGGCGAGGATCGTTGACCAGAAATCGACCGCACGGCGTTCTCCCTTCGGAAGTCTGACTGACTCTGGTTGGAGCTATCCTTGTTGCTCCGCCGATCCGGGGACAGGACTGAGCGGACTGGGGAGCTGATGGTGGCAGGCTGGGCGAGCTCCCCAGGGATACAGTACGCGGAAGAGCCACGGCAATTGTTGCCGTCATGATCGTCTGCAGGAAACGATTTGACCTCAATTGTCCGATTCTGATGTAATCGCCGACCCACAGGATCATGTCATTGGCTGGAGGTTTGGATGGAGACGGATGGCAGCTCCGACATGACTGCGCAGATGCAATTCAACTCATCGACCGATGTCATCGAGATTCTACGCTGATCAAATCGGACGCATGTACGTAGCTGGCTTTCGTGCCTGCTCTCTGGGTGCGTAGAGCCTGACTCACAGCTTTGTCTGATGAGCAATCAGGCAAAATTAAGACGGCCAATGGGATGCCCACTTAACACTTTTGCTTCCTTGCAGCCAAAAGGGTCAAGGTCTCGTTTCCGTCCAGTGGATAGGACCGATGTCATTGTGGATGGGGATATTATCATCCCATTTTAATTGCTCGATCCACAGTTGGCAATCGGTTGTGTTGCCGACGGGTAAAAAGTCCATTTGAAACAATAGCCATGTCAGTCGCGATTTGGCCTGTCGCTCACGATAAGGCGCCTCGAGCCAGCCGTCCTATCAGGGGCCCTGCTCGTCGCCCGCGTGGAAGCCGCTCAGCAGTGTATCCGGGTGTCCTCCTGGCTGATCTGGCTCTCCCCGGTTGCGTCTCGGAAGACGATCGGCCCGCGCACGGCGAAGCAGGGCGTCGTCCTCTGCTACAGGGTGAGATTATTTAGTGGTCATCCCGTGGAGCTGTACGCCTCGTGAAGCACGAATTTCGCATTCTTGTCTCCGCCCACACAACGGTGGTAGCACAGCGCGGGTCCGGCGACGGCGTCGGTTCGGTGGTCACGCGAGTTCTCGTGATGGGGCGGTCGCGACGGTCGGCCGGTGACGACGGGCCATACAACCCTGTCTGTCAGCTGCGATGGCTCCCTCCCCCGCTCGACGACGCCTACGTTCCCGGCGTGGACAACCCGGATCGCGTGGAGTACTCCATCGTCGCCACGCTGCAGGCACTTCGCGTCAAAGAGAGCACGGCGGCGCGGATTGGCGTCTGTGCAGTCGGCGGGAGCGGGAAGTCGACGGCGTGCGCGGGGGTGACCGCCTGTGACTGGGTTCGCGCTCACTTCCCTAAGGGCACCGTATGGGTGCAGCTCGATGCCTCCTCAACGCTGCAGTCGGCTGCCGAGGCGGTCATGGCGCTTGTGCACCGCTTTTGCGGGAGCGATGCTGCTATGCAGTTGGCGGATTTGACCGCGGACAAGGATTTTGTGGCGGTGGCAGCCGGCTATGTGCGATCAGTGCCTGTAGTGGACGCGGCCGAGTCGCTGGTCGTCATCGACGACGTGATGGACGAGAAGCGGGCGCTGCTTCGACAACTCCTCGCGCTGATCCCCCCGGCCACCCCTGTGCTCTTCACGACCCGCTCTGAGGCGGTCGTCGCGTCCGTATCGGGTGCGACCCTGGTGTCCATCGACGCTCTGCCTGCTAAAGACGCACGTCTGGTATTGGCCAAGGCCGCGGGCAGGACCGCGGTTGCCGGTGTGCCCCCGTTTTCGGCCGCGGAGGAAGCCGGCTGCGTGCGCCGCATCCTGGCCAAGACGGAGTGCCACGCGTTGTCGCTGGCCATTGTCGGCTCGATGATTGCCAACCGCGGCGGGGCGTGGCGAGCTGTGGTAGAGGCTCTGGAGCAGCGTTGGATGGATCCGGACTTCGGGTGTTCGGACAGCACCACTCCACGGCCATCAGTGCGTGCAGCGCTAGACGTGAGCCTCGGGCTCATCCCCAGTGGTGTTTGCCGCGACGCGTTCGCTGCGATGGGCGTCCTTCCCGTCCACGTTCGCATTCCCGTGCTGGCGCGGCTGTGGCGGTTCCCGCTCGGTGGAGTATCCGCCGTGTCTGGGCGGTCGGCGGCGCAATCGAGCGACGCAATGCCGAACGCCGACCTTGAGGAGCTTGTCGACAAGCTTGTTCGAGCGGGCTTCCTGCGTCGGGACGTGGACAAGGCACGCGGAGAGCTCGTCGGCGTCATTATGCATCCGGTCGTCGGCCAGTATGCGCTGAGCTTGCTCGGCGACGCCGCCGGCGCCACGCATCAGCGGATGGTGGACGCCTACATGGACGGGGTGACCGTTGACGACTTGGACTCGTATGGGTGGCGGTGGGTCCCCTTTTGGGAGGTGCCCGACGACGGCTACTGGTACGACCACGTGGTGCGCCACATGGCCGCCGTGGGGGACGTGTGCGGACTGGTGTCGGCCATGGACGGTGCCTGGAAAGCGGCGCGTGAGCGGGTGAGCTCGCCGTTAGCCTTCCAGGCTGACGTGGAGGTGGTGCTTGCCGCGTTGATGGCGGTGGTGGACGATCCTGCTTCCAAGGCTTCCCGGTCGCCGGTGCTGCTCGGCCGGGTGCACGCCGCGTTGGCGTTGGCGTACAACTCGCGGATTGCTGGCTGCCGGCAGGACAACATCGAGGTAGCCATCGAGCACTGGAAGGGGGCGCTGGAGCATGTCAAGCGGTCGGAGGCACCATCGTTGTGGGCAACGCTGCAAGTCGGGCTCGGGCGCGCACTCGTCTTCCGGGTTGCCGGGGACAGGGTGACCAACATAGAGGCGGCAATCGCCTGCTACCGTCTGGCGCTGGAGGTGCGGACGCAATCGGCGGCGCCCCTTGTTTGGGCAGAGACGCACAAGCTCCTCGGCGACGCGTATGACGTACGCGTCGTCGGCGACAAGGCGGCCAACATGGAGACAGCCATCGCGCACTATCAACGGTCGCTGGAAGTGTGGACGCGAGCGGCGGCACCGCACGAGTGGGCGAGGACTCAGAACAGCCTCGCGATGGCCTATCGCCACCGTATCAACGGGGACGAGGCGGCCAACGTGGAAGAGGCGATCGCTCACTATTGCCGGTCGTTGGATGTTCGGACGCGGACGGCGGATCCGGTGCTGTGGGCGAAGACGCGCTATAACTTGGGTATAGCGTACTACAACCGGCTTGTCGGCGACAAGGCGGCCTCCATCGAGGCGGCCATTGCCTGCTACGAAGACGCGCTGACAGTGTGCACGCGGGAAGCGGCCCCGCTCGTGTGGGCCGCTGTCCAAAACCACCTCGGCAAGGCGACCCGCGACCGCCTATTTGGAGACCCCGCAGACAACGTGGCGGCAGCGGTCGCCTGCTTTGATCGTGCCTTGACGGTGCGCACGCGGGTGGCGGTGCCCCGCAACTGGGCGGAGACGCAGCACAACATGGGGGTCACGCATCACGGCCGCCATGGAGGAGGCGCCACGGGGGTGGCTGACGTGGAATCGGCGGTCACCTGCTACCGCCGAGCGCTGGAGGTGCGCACGCCCCAGGCGGCGCCTCAGCAGTGGGCGCTCACGAAGTTCTACCTGCTGCTTGCGCTGGTGGATGGGAAGCGTTGGACGGCGGCGGAAGAGTGCGGGCGGGCGCTGGAGCGGTTTGGGCCGCGCTGGGCGGCATGGCCCGCGCAACAGGCGGCCGTAGTGGGCGCCGTGGCCGAGGCGGAGCGCGCGCTTGCAGGTCAGGGAACTGAGGGTAGTGTAGTGTGAGGGGAAGCCCTGCAACCGTGCGGTGTACACCGACTCTCAGTGTTGTTTGTCATTGCGTTGCATTGCCCTCCTGTGCTCTCGCGTCTCCGCGTGCTCCTCATTCCCCCGGCCTTTCGCTTTTTTTCCAATGTTGAGGACGAGATCGGTGAGTAACCGAGCTGAAGGACGATCAGAGCACGAGGAGTGCCTACTCCGCGAGTAGCAGTAGAAATAGACGCGGCGCTCACGATATGAACGCGCGAGTGTGCACCGAGTTCACGACCTGATTGGAGAAAGCTGACCGTCGACGTCGCGCAGGGGACATCCACGCGAGCGGCTCATGCCTGAAGGGCACTCGCACGTACAGTACAGCCGCTCTCCCAAAAATCCCGCACTCCAACTGTACCAAAAGAGTTCCAAATCGGCCTCTACGACCCCACAGAAGCCGATTTGGAACACTTTTGGAACTGTTGCAGTGCGGGATTTTTGAGAGAACGGCTGCAATTCAATAATTGAGGTTTGATGAGGACACCTTTGGTGTATTCAGTAACACGCCTGAGACGTTGGCTTGGTGAGCACGTCTTGGACACGCTCAGAAACACAGCCGAGTGGTGTGCAGCAGGGGTTGTCAAGCATATGAGAGGGGGCGCAAGACGTAGCGAAAAACTTCGGAGCGTGTGCTGTCATAGTGGTCAACGTAAGTCAAAGGCAAGAATGCCTGAACAAGAAGTCAGCTACCCCCTCGTCTTTGTCCTACCACACAAAATGGCCTACTTCCCCCTCATCAACTCCCGACTGGCCAACACAACAGCATGGCCACCGACAAAACCTGCAGACAACTGCCCCTCCGTCAAGTCGCCCGCGCAGCGCCGTCCCCACCGACCCCCGCCTCCACCTGCCACAGCCGTCGAGCGCCAGCGCCGCTGCGTTCAATAGGTTCAGTCGAGCCCCCTCGACAGACCCTTTGTCACGCCTTCACCGCGCCCTCGAACCCCACCTCACCGCATCGGAATGGCAACGCCGCCGACAACCAGATGTGTGGGGTGAAAGGCGCCTCGCGCCCGCCGCCTGTCGCTGCTGCCACTGTGGAGGTGTGTTATGGTGCCCCCACCACGGTGTTACCGACGGCGCGCAGTGGCTTAAACACGGCCATGGCGGCGGCGGCGGCGGCGGACGCGGCGGTGGAATTCGCGGCTCGGCGGGGCCAGCACGTTCCCACCGGTCCCTCGTGTGCCGCGGCAGCGGTGCGATGCGGACGCAGTGGTCGCGGCGCGCCAGCCTCCCGAGTGGGCGCGCTGCCGCCGGCACCGGCGACGCCATCGCGTGCCGCCGCCGCCACCGTCGCCACCGCCACCGCCGCCGCCGCGTGCCCCCGCCGTCGCCGCCGCAAACTGTCGTGATGCCACCGTGTGATGCCGCCGCGTGTCGCTAGCGGCGGCGTCGCCACCGCCGAGAAGAGGGCGGCCGCCATCGCTGCCGCCACAAGCCGTGGCGGCGACCCACCCGCTGCCAGACGGCGCGGCGGCCGGGGCGGTCGCGGCCGCCACGGGGGGGCTTTTGGCGCTGCACCCCGCTGCTGTGCCGCCCCAACAGGCGCGGCGTCCCCCCCACCCCCGTCGCGCACGCGGTCGCATGGTCGCGGCGGCGGCCGCCGCGGTGGTGACGCCGGCAGCCACAAAACGGCACCACTGCCTGTCGGCCGCCGCACGTGATGCGGGGTATAGGGACGGGACATTGGGGAGAACGCGGCCACCGACGGCGTGGCGGCACCCGACTGCGCGTGGGCACCGCGCCTTGCGCCGCCCGATGGCGCCACGGCGCGGCGGCCGTGCACACCGAGGCGGCACCGTTGGCCGCCGTCGCCTCCCCACCACGCGCGATGGGCTTAGCCGCAGCTCCGTGCCGTTGCGGCGGCAACGGCGGCGGCAACGCCTCCCGCCACCGACAGGGCCATCGCCAGTCATCGGCCGTCCACAAGGGAGCGCGTCGACCGCCACAACCGCCACGGACGGCCGTGTAGCCGCGTGCCAGACGGGTGGCAGCGGGCGCCGGGGCTTTCGTCACAAGCCATTGCCCCGCCGTCACCGGCAGCGGCACCGCCGCCCACACGCGTGGCCTCGGGCGCACGTCCGAGGCGCCCTCAACCCCTCTCGCCACTCGCCGCCTGCCGCCAACCGTCATCTCGCCGGCGGCACGACCCTGCGCGGCTGCCAGCCTCGGCCCTGCCGCCGCCGCCTGACAATCTTTGGGGCGTCGGCGCCGGGGGCCCACGCGCGCAGCGGCGGCGCGGCGCCCACCCGCTTGGTGCAGGTGCGACGACCGCAGCCGCTGCCGTGGCCGCCGACGCCCTTTGCAGCTGCCGCCGCCGCCACCCGCACCCTCATGCGCGCCCATGCACAGTAGACCCCACCCTTTCCCCAACCAGCCTGCCGACAATGCCTGTCGCGACGGCAGCGGCAGCGATGCCGCCCGCCGCTCTTGTCGCCAGCCGCCACCAGTGACGCCGCCGCCGGATGGCCGCCAACACTGGGTGGGTGTCGGGCGGCCGACGTGCATGCTGGAGGTGTCACCGCCGAGTGACCGACGATCTTGATCTAGGGGCGAGGGTGGCCACCGTGTCCGCCGTCGGCAAGGCACTTACGCTTTTACTGCAGCGGCACTTACGGCAGCGGTGGCTGCGGGCGTCGCGCCAGCCGCCCCTGTACGCTGCCGATGGCCAGCCCGCGACACGCAGCAGACGCCGCCGCCACCGCCGCGCCCGTCTCAGCTCCGCCATGGGAGGAGCAAAAGTGCGAGGCGGGGGTGCGTGGCGGGGGTGCGGGGCGGGGGTGCAGGGCGGGGGTGCAGGGCGGGGGTGCGGGGCGGGGCGGTGCGGGGCGGTGGTTGCAGTGCCGGTCATTGCAAGCGGCCCAGCTTCACGAGGCTCCGAAGACATTTCGCAAGCCAAATCAAGACTGGCAGGCCTGTGACAGGCCTGCAACAGTCCTGTGACTGGCCACATCACGCCTGCGAAAAGCTTGTGACAGGACACAACAAAACTGTAGCAGGGCCAGCTAGTGTTGGGAAGAGCGCTCCTCTTTTTGAGGCGTCTGGGCGAAATGGCGCCTACCGCACCCGGACATGTCCGGGCCTGGGCGCTGTCGCGACAGCGCCCGATAGGGATAATATTATACATATGCATACCAGCGTTGGGCTTATGGCGTTCAGCCTTGGCATTCTGGCGTTCGGCATCCCAACCCCTTCCGTCACCCATGGATGGAAAAAAAGAAAAATGATCACAGAGAAGACCGATTCTGTTGCTTAATCGATTAAATGGATCATGTTTCGGTTAATCAATCATTATTGTAGATTTTTTTTTATTGCCTCGCCAGTCCACCTGCCTGTTCTCTGCCAAGAGTACGCCCAGCGGACGCCCGCGGGGTGCGGCGGCCGCTTACTCCTTGCCACTATCCCTGACCCTTTTTGCTCGTGGCTACCCCCGTGGCCATCTCTGTGGAAACCCCCCCGCCGCGCGATCATCGCCAATGACCGACGTGATGGCTCTCCCTCCCCCGCCCGTTACCGTCCTCCGCACCCCCACCGACGCGCCCGTATAGGCCGTCACGTTCCTCCCCTCGCCTGACGCTGACACGGCGGCGGCGGTCGCCACCGCCGACGCGGACGGCGACGTGCTGCTGTAGCACACTGCCCACGAGGCGTAGCTGGCGGTCGTTGAGGCCGCCATGCCCGAGGTGGTCATTGCCATCGCGGCGCAGCTGCCGTCGGCTGGTGATGGCGGCAGCGGCGGCGGCGGCGGCAGCGACGGTGGGGGCGGCGGCGCGCACGTGCGCCTGCTCTCCGACGGCGTCGGCGGCGTGGCGTGGGGGCGGGGGGGGGCTTTGGCCGCCGCCTGCTGGGTAACTCCGCACACAAAGGGGGATGCCAAAGACGATATTATATTGTCCCGAAGGAATAGACTCCTTGTGGGCCGTAGAGGTCCCACGAGTGGATGCAAAATAAGGGAGATTGCCCAGGCACCCCAAGTGCGGAGGAACCGGCGCCCGTGCAGGGCGACGGCGAGCCACAGCTGGGAAGGCGGGCGGGCAGCGCGAGGGAGATTGACCGTTGGCGGGCGTGGAGCCACCCCGCCGTCGGCGATCGCCTCCCCTCTTAACCGCCCCGGCGGCCAGGCCCGGGGCCCCCACTGGGGGTCCTCGGCCAATCCTATCCTAACCTAGCCGGGCCGGATCCCTACTAATCAGCTTCGTTACACCAAAACAACAAAACATAACTCCGCACACAAAGGGGGATGCCAAGAGATGGAGAACGGGCGCTACGAGCGGCGCCGTCACGGGATGTAGCGACCGCACAACCACCACGCCTCGGCCGAGCGGGGCGCGAGGAGGTCGATGTAGTGCGCCAGGGCCGTCCGGGGGTCGTTGCCCTTGTGGCCGAGGAGCTGGGCGACCCCAGGCGGCGACAAGCCGCACAAATGCAAAGCCATGGCGCCGCCGCCGCGGGCAGAGTAGCTGCACCATTTGACGCCCGGCGGCGCCGACATGCCTAGCCGCTGCAGCGCAGCCTGGAGCCAAGACGTCATGTCGTCCGAAGTGGGCGACCGGCGCATGCCGGGGGGGGCAAACAAAAGCCGAGAAGGCGGAGCACGAGCCGCGTGCAGGCAGGCCAAAAGGCGGCGTAGGACGAGCAGGGGCGGATCGTAATGACCGCCACGGGCGGGCGGCACGTCAAAAGTCAAGCGCTCGAGGCGGGAGCGGCGTTCGGCATCTTTGTGGAAGCGCACCTGGATGTGGACGCCCCCATCGGGCCGGACCGTCACGTCACCCAGCTCGAGGTCGAGCATTCGCCCGTCCGCCGATTTACGAGGAAAGTGGTGACTAAAGCGGCCCACCGCACGCGCCAGGAGACGTCCGGATCGTGGAGCGCGAGGGTGACAATCCGCCACATGACGGGGGCGGGGAGCGGCCGCCGCGTCTCGGGCAATGCCCCCGCGGCGGCAGAAAACAGGCGGGCAAAGCCAGTGCGCGCCGAGTGGACCAGGTGGCCGAGGGCCGGCCGCGGCAAGCCGACCGACGCGTGACGAGTGTTGATCGGTGACAGGTAGTTCTGGAGGCTTCCGGGCGAGACGGTGCCGCGCCGCAGAACCGTGCCGAGGTAGCAGACCACGGTCGTCGGCGCGGCCGGCAGAGCCGAGACGCCCTCGTCCTCACAGTAGCGCGCAAAGCGCCGCCACTGCCGCTCGTAGCCGTCGGCCATCGTGTCGGCCAGCGCGTGCGTCAGCATCGAGGCGGCCTCCGCGGCGCCATCGAGGCCGCCAAACGTGTCCACGGCTGCGGAGTAGGCGTGACGCCGCCACGCCGCGGCAGCCACGGACGGCCGCCCGCGCGGTAGAACAGGGCGACCGTCCGCCAGCGTGGGGGGGGGGCGGGGGGAGTAAAAGGACCCCGCGAGTAGAGCGCCGAGGAGGTGGGGAGGTACACCGCCGCGTCCGCGCGGTGCAGCGTTTCCGCCCACCACACCTGGGCCGGCCACGCCGGCAGCACGACCACCGCCGTCGCGCGGTCGCGCACGATCTTGCGGATCACAAGCGCCGCCTGGGAGAAGGGAGGGCAGACGAAGTTGCACTCGCTCCCCCCCCAATACTGCCGCCAGCCGTCGACGGCCTCGGCGCCCGGATGCGCGGTCGGGGAGTTGAAACGTGGGAGGTGCGCCGAGCCCGCCGTTGCAAAACGGTCGATAGAGCACGGGCCCCACGCCGTGTCCAGCGACTGGAAGACAGAGCGGTTGAGGCGCCAATCCGTCGCGTCCCGATCCCGCGAGAGCTTGTCGGCCCACACATTCTCTGCCGTAGGCAGCCACGAGGCCTCGAGGCGACAGCCGAGGCGCGACAGGAGGGAGACGGTGCGGCGTAACTCCACCATCAGCGCCGTGCTGCGGGACACCATGGCGTTCAAGACCGCCACGACGACCATGTTGTCGCAGCGCACCCGGATCAGCCCGCCCCTCGCGACGGCCGCCGGGAAGGACTCGATGGCCATCCGGACCGCGACCAGCTCCTTGAGGTTGATCGGCTCCGCCGCGCGCCCGGGGCCAAACAAGCCACGGGCAGGGAGGCGACGGTCCATGACCGCGCCCCAACCCGACAGGCAGGCGTCCGTGGTGAGCTCCACGCGCACCACCTCTTGCCACAGGAGGCGGCCGACCTTGCCCGGTGCCCCCAGGGAAGCCCACCACGCCAAGTCGTGGCGGGCGCCCACCCGGAGGCGAGCGTCCCAAGAGGGCGGTGTCGAGCCGATGCAGTGGTAAAGCCGCCGTAAGCGGAAGCGAGCCATCGGCACCGCCAATGCGGTGGACATGGCCAGCCCACAAAAGCGACGGAGCCGACGGCCACCCACCCAGCGGCGGTGGGACGCCGACTCGGCCAGCAGAGCGACGGCCGCCTGCATCACCTTGGCTTGGCGAGTCGCCGGCAACAGCAACCGACGAGCCGAGGTGTCCACCAGGTAGCCGAGGGCCGCGAGTCGGCGCGTCCCCTCCACTGAGCCCTTGTGCGGGTGCACAGAGAGGCCCAGACGGGAAAAAAGTGCCAGCGCGGACGCGCGGCCAGCGGTTGCCGCCGCGGCCGAGCGCGCCGAGAGGCACGGAGGGCGGCACAGGAAGTCGTCCATGTAGCCGATCAGCGCAAAGCCGAGGGAGCGCAGGTGCTGCAGGATGGGGCGGCACAACTTGGTCCAAGCCCAAGGCGCGAGCTTGAGGCCAAACGGCAACGTCAGCGGCTCGTAGTAGCGGTTGCCCAACCGGAAAACCAGCCGCTGGGCGTCCACCGGCTGCAAGGCCAAGTGGTGGAAGGCATCCTTGACATCCCAGCTCACGAGATAATCGTCCGCCTCCAGCTGAGACAGGAAAAGCGCCAGGCTCTCGTACCGGAACGGCTTGTCGTGCAGGAAACTGTTGACGTACTTGAGGTCGAGGACCAGCCGTGGTTTGCGCAGCCGGTCCGCGACGAAGGCCGGGCTGACCCAGGGCGCCCGTGCCGCCTCTTGCCGAGAGAGACGGCGCGCAAAGCCCGCGGCGCACCAGCGCTGCGCTTCCTGGATCGCCCACGTCAGCCACGGCGGCGGCAACGGGTACGGCTCGGCCCGGTAGGGCAACGGCGTCGACGCCCACGGAAGCGGCACGCCCGCCCGGATCGCTCGCAGCACCCACGGCGGCGCCCCAATGGCAGCCCACTCGGGCAACGCCGCGCGCAGCTGCAGGTGCAAAGGCGTCGTGTCCGCCGGCCGGGAGAGCACAGGCGAGGGAGGAACGAGCGGGGGGGGCGCCCGCACGGAGGGCGCAGGGGGGGAGCGGACCAGCGGGGTGGGACGTCGCCGACGAGCGGCGGCCCGCAATGGGAACGCCGAGCGCGCCGAGGGAGGCCGCGCCAAAGGGACCGAGGGCGCCGGGGGCGCGGCAGTCGGCAGCGCCGCGGAGGGCGTCACGGGTGACCGGGTGTGGGGGAAAAACGGCGGCGCCCGGCCATGCACCGCCGACCGAAAATCCGCGTCATTTACCGCGGCCGCGGCCGCGCCCGCGACCCTCGAAATGGTCCGCGTCACCGGCGTCCCGGGGACGCTTGCTGCCACGCCAGGTGCCCCGTCCGCGAGCGCGTCCCCGGCCACCATCCCCCGAGCCATCCCCGGCCCGCATGGCGCGTGTCGCGCGGGAGGCCTGGTCCCGGGCGATCGTGGTCGCTTGCGCGACGGCGGCGGCGTGATGGTATGGGGCGGTGGCGACCCCGCCCATGCCCGAGTCGCGAGGGGAGAGGATGGCTCGGGCCAGGTCCATGGCGTAGTCGTGCTGGTGCCGCATGAGGGAGAGAACCTCATAGCGGGTGGTGAGGAAGACCCACGTTTGGTAGACGGACGTGCGGAGGCCGGCGACCCCGTGCGCGGCGTCGGCGGGGTTGAGCAGCTCGCCACGGACTGCTGCCTCCAGTTCGAGGAGGCCGTTGTTGACGGTTCCCAGCCAGGCCGCCGCCTGGTAGAGGATGACGGCCTCGTTGGCGTTGCGCCCGCCCCCGCCGGCCAGATTTTCACTCCCCGCAAAGTGGGAGGTGAAGTTGGCGGTGGAGGGGTAGAAGGGGGTAGGGTAGTATCCGTAGGAACCCGACGTAGTGGGGGCGGGGGCGACGTAGCCCTCGCAGCGGGGGCCGCGGTGGTAGACACCCGCCGCCTCCTGCTGCGAAAACCGGTCGCGAACCGTGTGGAAAGTAGAGACGGGCGCGGGGTATCCAGCGGCGTCGTATCCCCCCCCGCCCGCGCCGCCAGCGGGGCCATCGAAGGCGCCCGAGCCGACGAGGGCGTCCCCGACGCCGGCGCCGCCCCCGTAGCCGTAGCCGACACCGTGGGCCATGGGCGCTTGCCCAGGATGGTAGCCAGCCGCCGGTCCCCCGGCCCGCCGGGCCCATCCGCCATGGCGTGAGGAGGGAGGCGGCGGGGGAGGAGGAGGAAGGGAGGATGGTGGCGCCACCACCGGAGCAAAGCCGAAAGGGGGGGGGACCCCGTACGGGGCAGGCGGCAGACGCGAGTCCGGAGGGGGAGGGGGAGGGGGGGGACCCCACTCAGGGGGGGGCGGAGCCCCAGGAGCCGCCGGAGGGAGTCCACGAAGGGCCGGAGGCGAGCGCCCCGGCGACCCAGCAAGGGGAGGTGGACGGAGAGGGGGAGGATCAGCCCCGGACCCCGACGAGGGCGGGAGCCGACTGCGCACCGGGGAAACGCGATCCTCCTCCTCGGCGTCGGAAGCACCAGCCGTCCGGGCGGCCTCGGCGGCGGCCGCGTCAGCGGCCGCGGAAGCCGCCAACGCCGCGGCCGCAGCCGCGGCCGACCGAAGCCGCTCGAGGGTAGCGGCGGCCCGAGTCCGAGCAGGATTCGGGGCCGTGCCGGCAGGCACCGGTGCCGCACCCCCCGCAGCCCCCGCCGCCGCACCCGCCGGCGGACCGGAGGGCGGACCAGCCGGCGTACCAGCCGGGGCGCCCTCGGGAGCAGGAGCAGGCGCGGGAGG
>Ga0209093_1000584_pt1 | contig 20094 bp, 24 predicted proteins | sample SidtaG_4_FD_187450 | JGI IMG/M metagenome (GOLD analysis project Ga0209093, IMG submission 187450) | Marine algal microbial communities from Sidmouth, United Kingdom - Sidmouth_Male1 metaG (SPAdes) (version 2) | ecosystem: Host-associated > Algae > Red algae > Unclassified | place: Sidmouth... | reverse complement strand
GGGCACAAGGGACGATACTGCGGGACTTCGCCATCAGGAGACAGATGGGGTGGGCTCCTCTTCACACTGAGAATCGGCGTGCACTGTAGACCCTGGGCGGCGTGCACGGCCAATGCCTGCCAGAGACCATTTGGGCAGGGCTAGAAGACCCTCCGCGTCTTATAGTGGATGCATTTGCGGGGACGTTCTTTCTACTTTGTATTGGGCTCGCAGAGTCCTCCGAATCCGCCGTCTCCATGCCTCCTTTGAAGCTTGGAAATGTGTTTTTCTCCTCATCCTCGTGAGTTACAGAACTCTCAAGTGGGGAACTATTTGCTAGAGAAACTATTGCTCATTATAGATCGCCCCAGCTGATGCCCTCAACCCCGGGCGATCTTCGCGTTGCAAACGGCCACCATCTAGCTGTCGTCAGGTCCCGCAGACGCCGCCGCGGATCTCATTCGCATCCATCCACTCGAACATGTCATCCAAACTGCGTCACGAAAACCAATGGGGTGGATGGAAATGCTAGTCGCAAATGACGCGGTACACAGGTCTGCAGTGCAAGATAGATGAAAGTGTTATGATTGGTTCTTGATAAATATGCGCTCGGAATCGCGTGATTATCTGTCAATCGCCGACTGTGGGCGTTGACAGAGCGCCACGACAACCAATTGATTGGTCAGACGTGTAGATCGCAAATGAAGATGGGCAAAGTCTTGCATTAGCAGTGCTGTGCCAAATGTCGACCACCGCCAGAAACGTTGACCAGGCTCGAGACCTCCCCATAGGGTCGTACGCGCCAAATCCGTGACCTGGATGATGGCACCTCGGGAATGCTGCGCGTACCAGTCCCCAGATGACGACCCAAAGCAGTTGCAAGAGTGCCTATTTCTGCAGATGTATGCATGAACGTCTTGTTGATTTTGTGACCAAGAATGGGACACCAGGCACAAACAGTCGTCTCGGGCTGATATTCATTCACTTTTTCCGGTACTTCTCAGGCACGACAAGAGGCGCCTCAGATGGCCCTGCAGGCCCCCCGACATCGCAGAGCCTGGGAAAGGCACTGCAATGCGTCCGATTGATTGGATTGTGGCGCGCTACGTCCAAAAAAGACTTGCATGATTAGCTGAGACGGATGGTCAGCATCACACACACATTCCATCGCACAAGTTCTTCTTCTTCTCTTCATCACGCACTATCAACACACGCTATGATAAAAAGAAAAACACTATCATACTCTTCATGCTCTCTTATTTCTATGCGTACGCATTGTATGTCGTGGAGCAAGCGTTCGTCTGAGAAGGTCGACAGAATGGTCAACATTTGGCGCAGACTGGCTATATCGTCCATACGAGTTTTCTGATTGGTTCTTTACGGTATATAAGGGAATACGTGAGATTCCAGCGCCCCAAATTGTGGGACATCTTTGATTGAGTGCTATTAGAACCAATGGTCTCACTTAAATGCTTCATTTGTCAAGGAGGCAGAACACAGCCTTGCACTGTAGGACAGGAACAAGTGTCGTCATTGTTCCATGTCGTCACGTGAGGAATCTCGTGATTCTTTCTTCTTCCGTGACTTGCGAACGTGCTCTGAATGAAGCCATGTGATTGGAATGGGTCGTCGTCAGGGCACATTTGGCATTCAAGATGTTTGTCTTTGTTTGTCACAGGCGATCGGTGACAGCGGAACAGAGTTTCAGGCAGATTTCAATCAACTTTGCATCGAGCAACAAAATATTGCGCAGCTCGTGAGCGCCACCATCAGGCGGCCTCCTGCACAGGCCTCCCTGTCCACCGCGATGCCGCCCCCAAGCCCCCCCTCCCACCCCGTCGCGAGGCACCCGCCAGCAACTGCCGTGGAGTGACCGCCGGGTGCCGCTCCTCGGCCACCTCCGCGACGTCCCCCCCGGTGGCCTCCATGGCGCGTCCGCTGCGTACCCTCGCGCCTCTGCACGTGCCCTCGACGCCAGCCTCGACGCCGACCAAGCGCAGTGGGCGGCGTCAGTGGCGGTCAACGGCACCACGAGCGGCTATGGCGGCGGCTTCACCTGCGGAGGCGGCTGTGGTGGCGGTAGCGGTGCTGTAAGGGACGGCAGTAGCAGTGGCCGTGGCGGCGGCAGCGGTGGCGGCGGCAGCGTCGGCGGCGTCCGCAGCCGTGGCCGCGGCGGCGACGGCGGCGGCGGCGGGTCAGCTGCAGCAGCCTGCCAACACCGTCGTCGCCTTCGTAGCGCCCCCCGCCACGGCCGCCGCGCCGAGTTTCGGCTGGGCCCTCGCCGCCGCCACCGCCGACTCCTGGTTGGGCCCTTTCCACCGCTGCCCACTCTTTGTTGGCCCCGTGCCTCCGCCGCCGATTCTCCGTTGGCCCCCCGCAGGCGCCGCCGACCTCGGCTTGGGCGTCGCGAGGCATTGCCGACGGCACCTGCAGCAGCCGTGGCCGCGGAGATGGCAGCCGTGGCGTCGGCCGTGGCAGTTGTGGCGGGAGCGGTGGCGGGAGCGGTGGTGGCGGCGCTGGCAGCCGCGGTGGAGGCATCGGTGGCGGCGGCGGTGGCGGTAAAGTGCGCGACCCGCAGTCGGAAATGGATTGCGTGCGCTGCGCGGCCGCCGTCGCGGATGCTGCGACCGCCTTGGCAGCGACGAGTCGCCGGCCTGTGGTGGATGCGGCGGGTCGACGGGCGAGCGAGCGGTAGAATCTCCAGGGAGCCCCCGCCGCCCCCGTCGGCCAGCCGCTCGGGGCAACCTCCGGTCGAGGCGCCCTTCGGGGAGCCGCGGACTCCAGCCGCCGCCGGCGCAATCTGCTGCCGGTGGGAGGCTGGCGCATACGGGCGCCCGCCGCGCGACTCACAGCCCGCCCCACAAATCGGGCGCCCCTTCCATCCCGAAAGGAAGCCGCCGCACATACCTGCACCAACCAATGGCGGCCGCGCAGAGGCGCCGCCGCTGCCGACGCGGCGACAGTCCACAGCCGGCTCTGCGCAGCAGCGAGGCCGGCGCCGGGGGCCTCTGCTCGTCTATGGAGTCGTGAGATTGGTGTGTAGGAAGAGAAACCCTGCCCAGCGGGAAATAGAATCTTTTCCTGTGTACTCTATCTCTCCCGACATCACGTCACCCAATGTACGGGGAAACCAGTTCGCCTCAGTCACGATCAATGTCTGCAATCAGGTCAGATCACAGTCACACGCTCTCCCGCACGTTCTGTGTCTCAGCCAGGGCATCAAAATTGGTAGCAATGCCGGAGGCAGGCGAGTGGGCGGCGTTTTTTAGAGCAGGGTGAGCGTTTCCCACGGCGTCGATGTTCTCCATTGCCGCAGCGACGCCGTCGGCGACACGGCCAGGTGAAGGAGCCCAGGCGGCAGCACTACCACCGCCAATGCCGCCGGAACTGCTGCTGCAAGGTGCAACGGCCTCGGCGGCAGCAGTGCCTCCGCTGAAGCCACCGGAGCCGCCGCCGCCAGGTGCAAGTGCCCCGGCGGCGGCAACTCCACCGCCGACGCCACCGGCGCTGCCGCCGCCAGGTACAGGTGCCCCGGCGGCAGCCGTGCCGCCAGCTGGTTCCCAACTGCTTTGTCTTTCACCACGACCTGACCCGCCGCCAGCATCAACGCGATTGCCACAGTTAATCCCACCATCACGTCTCGCCCCGCGTCGACGGCGACTCTGAATTTTTCTACGTCGGCTGTTTACACACATACTGTTCAGAATGCAAATGGCGTTGTACCTCGTCACAAGCTGCGACACAAAGAGGTAGCGCCCCGGTTGCAGCGCAACACGAACGCGCTTCATTAAAGCGCCAAAGAGCCGGGGCACGTGCCTTCGGATGGCCTCTTGGAGGCGGTTGAGCGTCGTCTGCTCCTCAGTGGAAGGCCTTGGGTGCGGCCACATCAGAAAAACCTAGCGCGGGTAAAGGCCGTCGACAAGGTAGTAGGGTAGCGCGCGCGCGCGCCCCTTGATAGTGAAGGGCGCGCCGCGCGGCGGCCACCGGCCGACAGTGACTTCCAGGTACAGCGGCCACTGCTGCATGACGCTGCTGACGTTGACACTGCCAGGGGCCACCACAAAAAGGTGCCACACCCACAGGTCCTCGTCACAAACAGCTTCCACGACGATGCCCCTCTTTCCCCTGCGACTCTGAGACGCCCCCGCCATCCCCGTCCGACACTGGTGCCACTCCCAGTGGCAATTGGCGAGGTCGCCCATGAACTCGGGCATCCTACGCTGCTTGTTGCGTTCCGTAATGTTGTTTATCTCTTCCTGGTTAGGTCGTCGTTGATAGGCCGGTCCCCATCGCCTGACAATAAACTCCATCAGAGTTTTGTTCAACTTGGCGGTCACCGTCCGGGACAGGCGCACATACTCGTCGTGTCGGTCGGCCGCCTCGCCGTTGGCGATGACGCGAAAGGCTGCCATCACCTTTTTCAGTGGATGCGCCTGCAGGTTTCCCGTAGCATTCATTTGTTGATTGAAGAAGGGCTTCTCTTTGACAGCCAAGTATTCAAGCCGGAAGAGGGCGCCGGCAACACGGAACGGCGTCTCAAAGTGATGATCATCGTGTATGGGAGGCAGACCGCCGACACCGAATTAGCCCTGCAGAATGTTGTGCACACCGGCTGCAAAGTCGCGGCGCTTGCTGCCACGGCGCCCCGCAGTGGAGCCATGATCCTGCCGTCGTCGGGAAATGCGCCGCTCGCGCGCGCGTTGGCGCAAAGCCATGCGCACGTTGACTTGAACATGCACAACGGCAGCAACGTCCGCGCCGTCAATCTCGGCCAACAGATCGGCCGGGGTAGAAAGCTCCAACTCGTGGCCCTCCATACCAGCGATCTTACTCCGTGCGGCGAGGAGAAGCTATTGATGAGACCAGCAGGGGAGCGCGGTCTGCGTCTCGCGGGGAAAAAGAGGGGGTGGGGAGGGGCCCGATCGGCGCGCGTGCGCAGCGAGACCGTGGAGGAAGAGGGGACGGCGAACAGTGCGTCGTGGGACAAGAGGTGGAAATGGGGCACAGGAAGGCGCGTGTTGACGGCGTCGGGTTGGGGACGGGGGGGGGGCGGGTAGGCAGGATGCGAGCGGAGCGCCGCCCGCGTGGTCAGAGAAAAGGATGAGGGATCGCGTCGGTCGAGCTTACTGGTGTGGCGGGTGGAAAAATGTCGGCGGCGGCGGGATGGGCGTGCCGACGACGGCGCGGAAGAGTGGGCCGCCCGTGCCGTACTCTAAATGGCGTCTCCGGCAGGCCACTGCCGACAGCCACGCAGACACACACCGCCACCGCTGATGCGCTCCGGAACGCCCCCCCACCACCCCCCCAGGCAGCGCTCGAGGGGGTCCCCGCCACTGACGCACGATGGCTCGGCGGCCACCCCCCGCCAAACGGCACGGATCCCAGCCCCCGCCATCCAGGCGCGGCCGTCCAGGCTCCTGTACCCCCTCAGGTAGCTGTCAGGGAGCCCCAATCGCGGGGGCACAGCGACCGGCCCGATCTCGCCCGTCCAAGCAACGCTGTCAACGGCCCTTGCGGCCGTCGCGCCACTACCAGCCTCCACGTTCGCGTTGGTTGGACCACCACAGGCGCGGCACGCCTGCTTCTACAGCCCCTCCCCGCTCATATTGGCCTGCGAACGATGCGTGGGAGCCATGCAGACGAAGAAAATATCCAAATTGTTTCCCTCTGTGCACGCCTTACTCAGAATATCTCGCACGCACCGTGGGTCCGCTTTAGAGAAAGGCGGTCCAGATCGGCAATTTCTCGTTTCTGAATGATTATGAAAACCGAGGCTGATCGTAGGGCCACACGTGGCTCGCTTTAGGGTGCTATCTTCGATACTGGTTCGATTGTTCCGACCAATGAGAGAGCTTAGCAGAATGCGGTCGGCTCTGGACTGACCACATTTCCGGGGGCGGGAATGAGGTCGGTCCGGCACCGGCCCCATTTCAGAAGGCAACATATGTGTCGTGCATTCGTGACTCGATTTGGTTCAAAAGAGGCCTAAATGGGGTCGGCGACGTTGGTGCCACGCCTCGTTAAGGCCCAGTTTTTCGGCTCTTCTGGAGTTTTCAATGGGTTCGCTGCACATGGTCGGCTCCCACATCAAATTGCGACTCTTCCTTGGCCATAGAAGCTAGTGTCGACTCTGTTCCACCATATGACAGAGAGGCGCCTCTTTGTATTGCCAGTTCACAGCGTGGTGACACTCCCCTGCGCTCAAGGGCCAGCATAGAACGTGGCGAACGACCCACCTTCGACCATTGTGCGATTCCTGCATCGGGCGCAACTAGTCCTGGAACACGGAAATCGAGTTCGCTCCACCGTGTATTGCTGATCCCCGCATTTTGTCCTGGTGGACCGAGACTGACTTGCGGACCAACTCTCTCCACCAATCAGATGCGTCTCTAGGACTGACTAGGAGCTTCTGATTGATTACATGTGCCCATACGACCTACAAATCGACATCAGCTCCTCTTCTTTTCCGCACTTCTGGCAAGAAAACAGTAGAAGATCACAAGATCTCGCCTGGGCGGCTTGCTCCGGGCCAAGAAAAGCGGTTCAATCGAAAACAAAGAGTGTGTTCTCTTGGATGCAAGGTCCTGCCGACGAATGGCGTCTTTCTATTGGCTTCGATGCCCTCTCACTGTCGTTTTAGACGAAGAGAATGCTCATATTCACAGTCAGTCTTTGTCTCTGTCCCCCAGGACGAAGTTCAAGGATCAGCAATACCTATCCGCTATGTGGCCAAAGCGGCATATCTCCTTCCGTGCTCAACGGTTTAGGCATCTGTTTATTTCAGTGCTCCGGGCTTTCCAGACTTGTGCACCACATCTGAAGAAACTTGACCACCTGCAAGGTAGCTGGGGTGGAGCAGACGCGCCTGACTCTGGCAAGAAAGGGACGGGAAAGAGGGGGACCTGATGAGACAAACTTTCTGAGGGCATACTCGAGCTCAGCGCATGTCCTTTGCCCGGACTGACACAGGGGGAGGTCCCCAAACATTGGAGTGCGACAATAAAGCCCCCCCCCCCGCGTAAAATAAAATATTTGTGGCGCAGGGTAAACATGATTTAAAACAACCCTTGATTTTTATTCGTATGACGTGAGTTTTATTCATATTCATCATTGGGCTTGATTTAAATCATTAAGGCTGGTTATGCATGAATAAAGGTACATATTGCACGTGATAAGGCCAGACAAGGATCACCAGCGCTGGTGCTCTCCTTCGTGTCGCGTGCGCTGGGCGTCACCGACTTGGCGGCCGTCGACATGTCGGAGGAGGGGGCGAGCGGCTGGGGATGGAGATGGCGACGCCGTGCCGGTGGGGGGTCCGGCGCCGCCCTACCCGACCGTCACCGCCGAGGCGGAGGTGACCGCCGCCACTGCCGCCGCCGCCGCCGCCGCGGCGAACCTGTCGGGGCCGCCGGTGACGGCCGTGTAGGACGCCCTCGGCATCACGATGATGAGGGAGCGCGCGGGAGTTTCCGAGGCTGCCGCCGTCGACGGCGGCACCATGGCCGCGTTGCTCTCCGCTCTCGCGGCCGCTGTGGCGGGCGGTGCATCGACGGCGGTGGTCGACGCCAGCGCCCGCCTCGCTTCCCTCACCGCTGTCGCGTCTGCCATTGGCGCGCATGCCGCCGCCAACCCGTGAATGCGGGTCAAAATTGTAGTGGATCCTGCCCTCACAGCCAACGGGGTATAACCCCGTCGGAGAACCCAGCACAGGATGCGGAACGCTACGCCCGAGTCACAACGCGAACGCCGGGATCACTGGGCGCGAAGCGCACAAAAACGACGAAAGTAACGCAAACGTAACGATGATATATTCGAACACGCACGATGACCCCAAAGCATATTCTCATATACCCTCAGAAACAAGACGCAGGACGTGCACAATCCCGACCCCCTGGCGCTTCCATGGTGGGACCGGTACCCAACGGGCCACGGTCTCAGGCCCGGGCCTCTAGTGGCCCCTGCCCAGCATCCTTGACAGCCCTTCCACTGGAAGGGGACCCCCGCCCGTCTCAGGCGGAAGCAGGAAAGTCACTAAGACTTCCTAGATTTCAGGATTTACCGAAAACCAATACCTCGGGACTTATCCCAAGATGTTTCAATTTTCCCGGATAGAATTCCGGTGGAATTTTATCCCCGGTCGAGATCATGTCTCGGTCCGGCTTTCGCTCGGATTGCGGAAGCTTCCACAAGCTTCCCGGTCCCCCCAGAGGGCCCGGATTCGGAAAGACGTGTGTCCCCCTTGAGTGTGTCAGACCCCCCCAGGGGGGCCCGATCGGGTGTTCCCCGCCTCACGCCCCTCTAGAGGGGTCGTTTCATGTGTGGTCCTGGGGGTCCCTGGACACCCGCCCAAGCGGGTTGTCCCACGCTCCCCCCCTAGGGGGGTGTTGCGTGACTGGTCACTACCCGTCCCCGGCTCATGCCGGGGGGTCGTGTCACCCCTGACAGGGGGTTTTCCCCACAGAAATGAGCGCCCGGGGATGGTGCTGGCACCCACCGCCGTGCTCGTCTCTCTGACCCTGTCGCCGCCCGCCGACGGCGCGGCGTCGCGCCCGCCACCTCAGCCGCCGCCATCGCCGCCGCTGCTCGCTGCGCCGGCAGCGGTGGCGGCCGCCCTTCGCGTTTCCACCCGTGGCAGTGAAGCCACCCAAGCCGCCGTCGACGTGCCACTACTCGCCGACGGCAGAGGGCGTTTGCGGCTGAACGTGGTCCGGCGTGTGCCGGCGGCGGCCGCTGTGGCAGCGGCGGCGGCGGGCGGCGGTGCGGCGGGCTCCTGCCCCGCCGCGCTTGCCTCCACCGCGATGGTGTGGTTCCTGCTCACGTCCGACAACGCGTAGACGTTCGTGGCGGGTGTGTTTACCCGCGCCTGCTGCGTGGCGTGCGTCGCCTCCGCGGGCCCTTCGCCATTCGCCGTTGTTGGCGGCGGCGGCGGGGGTATTGTCGGGAACCCTCCCCCTCTCCCCGCCCTTCTTCCCCTCCCCGCCCCACTCGTCGCTCTCCTGCCTCCCCCGGGGACCCCTACCGCGGATCCGCCCCTGGTCACGGCGGCGCTGGCTACGATTCGCACAGTCGCGGTCGTTGACGCGGCGTGCGCGGCGCTTCTGCCTCCCATCCCCGCCGTCGTGGCGTTGCGCACCCCACCCCGCTCTGTCCCTGTCACGCCGGCGGTCGGTGACAGTTCAACGATGACCATGACTCGCGCTCGTCGGTGCACACCCGCTGCGTCAGGTCGCATCAGTGTAAGCAGGACAATGCCCATGCGATTTAAATCATGGGACCCTCCGAGTAAGTGATTTTAATCATTCAAATCAGCATGATGTAAAAAATAAAAAAATTGACCTCCCATTTCTGCTTTCCGGCCACACTTCCATAACCTTGAGACACGTGTGCGCCACGTTGCGCCACATCTCGCAAATACGACATGCGGCCGACATTGCCGAGAGTGCTGTAAGCGTCAACACAGGTGCGTCTGGAACCACGAATGGGGCGCGTCCAGCACTCTGAGACGTCGCGCCGCAGTCCGGGCAGCAAGTCGGGTCGGTAGACTGCCTCAGACACGCGGGCGCCCGGATGACGAAGGCGTGGGACCGCAGTCTGCCGCCTCGCCGCTCTTGCGCTAAGCAGCGTGGCACATGGTGGGCACGCTTTGTCAGTGGGGAGAGCCTCCTACCGAATACTGTTTCGCTCCGCTTCATTCAGTTTCTGCTGGTGGTCCACCAGCTGGAACTTGGATTCCGATTCGACTCATACAGCCTTTTGCTGTTATTGCGGCGTACAGTCGTTCCACAAAAAACCTAGCACTCCGGCAGGATCAATAGTGCCCTCGATTCCTCACATGTGCCTCTTTTGCAATGCAACGCTCTCCATTTTGGACAGGCGCTCTCGAAAATCCCTTAAACGTCACCAATCCACGATTCCAGGAGACGCCCAGCGGTCCCGGGAGACGTTCTCGTGAGGGACATGAGCTTTCTGAAACAAAAGTTCGGGGACAGCCGACGCCGCGCCCGACTTCGGCGTTTGTGGCACGTCCGTTGCAGACATGGCTCGAAAATGTCGCCCTCGTGCACACGTGGTTGGCACTATCGCACAGGCCGGCAGTCTATTGCCTCGATAGTTCGCACGGCTCTGCGCCCTCATTGGCGCGAGGGTCTACCAGGCACTGCACACTTTGTCGGCCATCTGATAGACCAATGAGAGAGCGCCAGAGCGTCTCTATTGAGAAAGGACTCTTCAATAGATACCCGACTTCTCACCGGCTCACAGACAGCGTGAAGGCAGGTCCCTACTCAACGGGCTCGTGCCGTCGGAATCCTTCACCGTTTTCGGGAACTAAGGGTGGAGGTGGGGTTATGTTCGACCTGCTAGGGTGGAATTCGGATGTGGATAGATAGAATTGAGAGTATGTGAACGCACTATCTGATAGTTGCCTCCTCCTAGTAAGATGGGCTAGGTTGGGGTTCGGTAAGCTCACGCTGTAGACAGCAGTGCTGGGTGGCGCCAAAACTGGACGCGCGCGCGCCGATATAGACCTCGCCTTGCCCCATGCGCCGGTCGCGCTGGCCACTTCATCGTCCCCACCTCCACCACCCTCCCTCGCCCCTCCCCCTTCGCGACCACCATCGCCAATCCCCGCTCTTTTTGGACACCACTGCCGGTCGGCCCTTCTCAGCGCACATCCCCAAGACATCATTATTGCGTCGCCTCCACGGCCGGGCCCCTGCTGCTGGCGGTGTCTCGTGCGGTCGCCCTGCGCGCTGTCGCCGTGCTTGCGGTCGGTGCTGCCGCGGCCGGCGTTGCCGTGGATGGGGCCGCGGGCTCTTTCCTCTTGCTGTTGCCGCTGTGGGTTGCATCGTCCGTTTCCGACATTTTGGCGGCGCGCGGCGCAATCCCTAGCCGTCACCCCGCCGGCCATCCTCCCACTTCGTTCCCCGTGCCTCACAGGGTACTATAGTTTTCCCTGTCGCTTAGAACCCTGCCTTTTTGTTCTTCTTTCCACCCAGCGAAGTTTTATTCCTTGTTTCCCGCATCCCGGGTGACACCGCATCGGTTAGTTTTCGAAGCTTGCTGCGTGCCTCTCTGACACTATGGTTGTTTCTTTTTCTTGCATTTCTTTTTGTCCTGCTGTTGGTGGTGCCGTTGGCTCTTTCTTTGTGATGCTTCTTGTTTGCTGCTGCTTCGCTCTGTAACATACCACTGGCGATGGAGACGGAGCGCCTCATGATCGACGGGTCTTTGCTTCTGGGAGGTTCGTGCGTCTTGCGTCAGTGCTTGAGTGGTTGAAGGGCGTCGGTGGGGCCGTCTGGCGTGGCCGAAACGGAATGCGTCTGCTGTTCTCGCCGCTGTCAATTTGTACATCCCAAGTGCATAATGTGCCGACTTGCTGCGGTCTGGAGCGGGTCCGCTCTTACTTTCCACAACTTGTTATGTTTTTCTTTGGCTTCTTGTTGCCTCCAGGTATAGCGCACGTCGTGATGTTCGAATAACTAAAAGGCTATGGCCGCGCTGAGCCATCTATCGCATTCGTTGTTCCCCTGTTCAGACTGCCAGCGCCAGCTGCAACACTTATCATAGCCTGGTCACGGAAGTGGGGGCGTGGCATCTTTCTGCAGGGAGTACGACTTGGTCGTGCATTGGCTTGGTCCTCGGGGAGCAGGGAACCTCGCTCCCACCTGGTTCCCGTTCAGAATGGTGCGCCTTCGGCCGAATCGCTTACAGTTGTTGCGTGTCCTGAGGAACCGAACCCCACCTGACTCCATCACACTATTGTTGTTCCGCCAAATGGTGGAACGTCCAGGCCTGCCAAAGAGGCACTTTTGTGCCTTTGATTGGCCGAAACGTCGATCCGCCTGTCCGGGACTGTCCAGCATTTGGCGCAACGACCATGAACGGTGCGGGCTTGGACAAAGTGCTTCCAACAAACTCTCTTCAATTTGGCATGTGGGATCCGAACCCCACCTTAGCACCCGGACTCGAACCCCACCCTGGGCTTGGGCTCGCCTCTTTCGGGAATGGGCTCATCAGACGCGGGCTGCTCTGACTCACGCGGCAGCACATGACAGCAATGAGCCCTCCATCACTCTTTCTGACTCCCTACATCGTGAAGCCGGGCCCATCGGCCATTCTGGCTGGTCTCCCACTGGGGGGCCTGCCAGAGGTCGCAGGTCCCGTTTGAATGCTCACAGCGCGCAGGCGGGCCAGTCATCCCATTTGGCTGACGGCCCAGTGCGAGGTGGACAGAGACCAGCAGATCTCCTTCTGCGTGCTTTTTTGGGACGATGGCAAGTCCATTGCGAAATCATCACAATTCGCAGCATATCTTGATCCTGCTTTGATCCCAGAACAATAGCCCAACGTTCAATTTCATGGGCCTGCTCTCGGTCGCTCGAAATTGCATTCTAACAGTTGTGACGAGTCGGGCGCATATGTCGACCGGACGTCGGCGTCGCCGATCCTGTCCATGTCGCCACCGCGATCCGCACCGTCCCCCCCCCTCCCAACCGCCCCCCCCCTCCCCCTACACCAACGCCGTCGCGGCCGGGGCCGGCGCCGCCCGCCCCCATTCTTCATGCGGCCGTCACCGCTGTTGCTGCTCTCGTCTGGCGTCCTCTGCCTTTTTCATGTTTCTTTTCGGCCTCTGGCTCCTTCACGTGGCTGTCCCTATGTCGCCTGAAAAAAATAGAGTATTCTCGCAGATGTTTCTTTCTTGGCCACTTGGTCTTGGAGCATTTGCTACAGGACTCAACGCGGAGTCCCCAAAATTGAGCGCACCGCATCGTTGCCGACAACGTTCCTCATGGCCCGTACCACAATGCACATAACATACTCGCTGAGAGCGAGAGGGGGATGCGCCCTCGGACCAGGACGGAGACGCCACAAACAATAACGCCACCCCATGTATCCTTTAGACAACAACACAGCAAAAGAAAGACGAAAGAGAACACCGAAAATGCAGCCCCAGAGGTGATCGGCACCAAAGGGGGAGTGCCGGGGAGCTGCGTGGGCTGCGGACGCGACCGCGGCGGTGCGTTGGGGGGAGAAGGGGGGGGGGGGGGGGGGGGGGGGGGGGGGGGGGGGGGGGGGGGGGGGGGGGGGGGGGGGGGGGGGGGGGGGGGGGGCGGAACGCGTTGGCGTCAAGGACAGGATCGGCGACGCCGTCGTCTGGTCGACATATGCGCCCGGCTCCTTACAACTTCCAGAATGCAGTTTCGAGCGACCGAGAACGGGCGCATGATCTCGACCTTCGGGTCATTGTTCAGGGATCAAAGCGGGCTCAAGACGTGCTTCAATTTCGGATGACTTCGCAATGGACTTGCCATCGCCCCAAAATAGCGCGCAAGAGGAGATCGGCTGGTCTCTGTCCACCTCGCACTGGGCCGTCAGCCAAATGGGGTGACTGGCCCGCCTGCGCGCTGTGAGCATTCGAACGGGACCTGTGACCTCTGGCACGCCCCCTAGTGGGAGACCAGCCAGAATGGCCGATGGTCCCGGCTTCACGATGTGGGGAGCCAGAAAGAGTGATGGAGGGCTCATTGCTAAAATGTGCTGCCTCGTGTGTTGGAGCTCCCGAAGTTTTTGAGCATGAAAGCGGCTTTGAGATTTGTTCGTTGACACGTCACTGGCTCTCAGCCATGTTTACGCGATTCGAGGAACATATGGGTGGTACTTTTGATCTCGGCTGAGTGCTAGGTTTTTTTTTGGAACGACTGTACACTGGCAAAGTTCTCGACAAAAAAGCATATTTCTTCTGTGTGAGCGCAGCTTCGGAACCTGTTGTTTCTCCGACAGCGTGAGCGCCGAGCCGCCACGCTGCAGGACAACTTCCAAGCCAGGTCAAATCTGGTCTTCTGCTTCTATTTAGAATACAGGTCTCAGAGCACAAGAATAATGAAGTACTGTACCGGTGCTAGTGGCTCTTCTGAGAGCCGCTCCCAACACTACGTTGATGAGAGCCATCACCTGTGACTGGGATTGCCGTATCACCAACGTCGTGCTCGGTTGTACGGGGGCAGCGCCCGACACCTACGTGCAGTCGACCGCGACGTGGCATCGCCACCCAAATGTCTACTTCACGAATGGGCAATACCTATTGGGCGACAATGGGATGCTATACTCGCGGAATGTGATTGGGCATTTATGGAAGCAGAATGTATTTGTGCGGAGCATCGAAACTACAACTACCACCTGTCGAGGGCTGCGGGTCAAGTAGGAGCACGCGATCGGCATGTTCAAAAGGCGATGGGGGAGCTTGAAAGAGCTCCGTCTCACGCTGGCTACCGAACACCAGTTCTCTTCTGCTGTGACATGGATTACGGCGTGTATCTTGCTACATAACATATGCGTTGATGAGGGCGACGACTTCCCCAGCCCGCCTGTGCCGGATCCCTCCCCTGCGTCCGCTGTGCAACCCTGTGAGGAAGCGCGGCTGCGACGGCAGCAAATCTCGGCGAAGGTGTGTGCTTTTATGCGGAGGAAGAAGTTGTACAGAGAGAACGTTTGACAAGAGAGGAAGAAAGAGAATGCTAGACATCAAACGAGTAGATCAGGACGAGTCCCCCCCGACTGCAGCCTTGAGCATACCACAAAATGTCTCATTGTCAGGGTGCTTCTCAATGGCGGCCGTGTGCATGGTCACCCGCGTGGTGCGCTCAGCCTCCAACGCCACCAGGCGCTGGGCTTTCTGCTTTTCATTGAAGCGGCGGGCATCATCGGACAGCGACGCGGCCAAGGAGCGCAAAAAGTCCCCGCCACCCGGCAGCAACGCCTCGACTGCCGCATCCGCCACGGCCGCACGACGCGCCCGCCCACTCGCTTCGCAGCGGTTAGGAACAGTGACGGACACGGGGGAGGCATGAGCAAGAGCTCCCCCGCCTGAGGGGCGAGTGCCGCCTCCGGGCGCAATCTCACCACGGCTGCCGGAGGAGCCGCTGGCGCTATCATCGAGACTGTCAGCATCGCCACCGTCCACGTCGCTGCGACGTCCGTCGTTGTCCCCTAAATCCCTGTCCGCATCTTCAGCGCCTTGGGCATCGCCTAGGAAGATCTCATTCGCCGCCCCACAGTCGCCTCCCCCCCCCACCCCCGCGACCCCGGCCCTAACACCTCCACCACCCTCCCCGCCAGTACGGGCCTCATGTGACTCGCCGCCATCTCGCCCCGCCCCACCCTGCCTCCCACTGCAGCCTGTCGTGCCTGGGAGCCCGTCGTCAGAAGGTGAACCACCAACAGGGTGGTTGACACGTTGCACCCCACCCACCAATGGCTGCGCGTCAATCACAAAGCTCAAAATACTTTTGGTGTCCGCATACTCCATGCGCCAGGACTTTCCCTGCTCGCGGACGAGCTCATTGACGCGGCCTTCAATGTATCCCGCCGCCCTGGCCGTGTCGTGCGCCTTGATAGTGTTGGTCGCACTGTACAGCGTCACGGCTTTGGAGATGAGGCGGGACGCCGCCGCCCTGTGGATGGGCTTTCCCTTGATTCGCAGACGCTTCACCCACAAATCGGGAGCCACGAGGGGCGCGGAGCTGGACGCCACTTGGAGGCGCTTGGACACGCCGCGACTCTGGGGACGCCGGGCACGCGCATGCACCAAGTCGGACCACAGCTTCACAATACAGAGTCGGACGAAGGGAAAGAAGGTCGCGGAGGAGCTCTTTGCATTGATAGTGCCCTCCGTCGCGTCTCTTCCTGACGCCCCACCCGCACCAGGCACCCCAGTCACGCCGTAAGGAGCATCGCTGGCCCCCGAGACACCGCCCGCGTCTTGCACAGCACGAGAGACAGCGTCGGCCGAAGGGGTCGGGGCGGCCGGCGCGTCGGCCGCCATGACGAACGACAATAAGGAAGTTGGGAAGATTTTGAGGGAGTAGGGCGTGCGTGCAAACTGCCGCAGCCGGCCAGCTTCGGCTTGTGGGTAACAGGTGAGAGGGGACGCGGCTGAGGGTGAGCGAGAGGTGCGCCGTCGAAATCGCAGGACCTACAACCGCTCAGCCCAACTGCGCGCTCACATGCACGCGTCCAGTTGGTGTGCAGGCGCGTGCTTTTGTGCGACGCACGCTCCGCGGACACTGGAGAATCTCAGTCTCGCACGCTGGTGCCTGCCTGAACAGCTGTGAAAATACGTGGCCGCTCTTTTGTTGTCACTGGACCTGAGTTCCAGAAGAGTCCATGTGAAACTTGAGTTCCGAGTGTAGATAATGTGTCCCGGGAAACGCGTCCAACGTAGAATCGCCTGCGGTTCCAACGTGTGAGTCAACCCAGAGGTGCATCTCATGCAATAAGACGAATGGCGGCGACGCGACTTCAGGCTGGCACAAGGCCGCCAAGGGCGCACTGTATTCGAAAAAAACGAACACAGAAAGGAAGAGTGACTCAAGAGCTCCAAGAGTGCATTGTTATATGCTATCTTCCAAGTGTTTCTGGACGACTCGTAGCGCATGAAAAAACATAGGCATGAACAAAAGGGGCACTTCCGGAACCTTCGATCCTGTACCGTATCTCTTGAGCAATAAACCGTGCACGTGACTGTCACAGAAGATGCAATTGACCATAGAGAGCCTTACATACAGTAGGTTGTCAAAAACATGCACTTCTGAAGCGCCAGGGGGTCACAAAAAAAGTGAACAGATGCTCTCCACCAGGGGTCCGATTCTTGCAAGTGTGCCCCCTCTCGATCCTAAATCTAGCAGGGAGGCTTTCAGCCGACTCAGGCACGTTCCAAGGTTTCTTCGGCCCATGTGGCGCTCATGTGACTGGCGCGGAAAGCCCGGTGGGAGCTGGACTCCTGTACATTGACCAGAAAAGACTTATATATCCATGCTCTTTTCGAGAACCATCGAACTTGCTTCCGAGATGACGTGTGACTTGATGTGCGATGAAAGCGCCGTCGGCTGTCCGATCCGATCCATACTGATCGGCGTCACGCCGTGGCGGTGGAAAGACCATGGATTCTTTTGTGGTCCAGCAGGCGGCATTTATGAAGAATATTGCAGCAGCTGTGCGCTTGCGCCGGAGTGTGTTGTCCAGACCTTTGGTGAAAGAGTTTCACGCGACCGCCGCCTCTTTTTCCGCCGTCCGTGCTCGCAACGGTCGCTACTTTGAGCGCGCCGTGCGAATTCCGGAGCCCGCCTTCACGATCCTGGTGGACAAGCTACGCCCTCGGCTGCCGTCACGTGGGCTATCGGCGGAGCTTCGGACAGCGATGGCCATGCGCTATCTCTGAGGAGGCAGTTACCTCGACATCTGCGCCGCTTTTGGTGTCGGTACAGCAACCATGTACAATTGCCTGTGGGAGGTGAGTGACGCCGTGATTGCAACTGCTTCATTGGACTTCAATTTCGTGCAGGGGGACCGAGTTTGGCGACGACAGACGGCTCAAGGTCTCAAGAGCAGCCGCAAGACGCCGTTTGACAACGTGCTGGGTGCCATTGATGGAACAGCTGTACAACAGGAGCAGCCGCTGGCAGTGGACGTTCCCTGTGTGGCGGACTACTACTCCCGGAAGGGCTTCTACGCGTTCAACACGCAGGAGGTGTGCAACGCCCAGTACGAAGGTATATGGATGAGCTGCAAGAGCCGGGGATCCTGTCACGACTCGGCGGCCTTCACCTCTCCGGACCTGGGTGCCATGCTGATGAACTCGCGCGACGCCACTACCATGCGGCTGATCTACGCGGGCTACTCTTTTGACGGCGACGCGGCGTACGTGGCGGGGGAAGCGATGGCGGTGCCGTGTCCTGGGGGCGGTGGTGGTAACCGGTGGCAGGATAGCTACAGCTATTTCCAGTCATCCTGTCGCGTCCACATTGAGGAAGCATTTGGTACTTTGGTTTGGCGGTGGGTTGTGTTTTGGCGGCCCCTGCGGGTGCCTTTGTTGAGGAGGCCGAGCCTCATCCGGGCCTGTTTGAAGTTTCACAACTACTTCCGCCGCTATGCTTGTGCGGAGGAGGCGTTAGCGCCGTTTGAGATGGATAGCGTCGGGGGCTCCGTGTACTTTTGTGAGAATGATAGCGCTCAACCTTTTGAGCGAGGGCGGCGCCGGGACTTGGAGCGCTCTCACCTGCGAGGGAGGTGGACAGACCGATTGGAGGAGCTTGGTGTGTTGCGCCCTGGCGTGGATGCTATGTACTAAAGTGACACCTCTTTTTGAGCACGCGGCACGGACACGCACAAGGAAAAAAAATCGGGACCCGTGCTTCCATGCCGAAGAGCCGCGGCCCATCGCGACACTGACAAAGATGCAACGTCATTTTCCCGATCGTAGAAGCACAGTGCCGCTGTGCGATACCCCCGCCCCGCCCCAACGTGTGCTTCTTCCCTTTAATTTCACCACTGGTACAGCAGTCATTCAACGAGCACGCAAGGAAAGAACAAACAATGTCACTCGGCATGATTGTACACTCAAATCAGTCAAGGATACGCTTGCAGGCCGTCCACCGCCGCCGCCGCCAGGAAAAAGAACGGTGGGTGCCAGGCGCGCGGCACTTCCCATCTCCAACACCAGGCGCAGTCGGTCCTCGACAGTGCTGATAAACTCGGGTTCCGCGCACGCGTCCTTTAGGTTCTTGAGCGTGGCAGACAGGGAGGACAGCTTGGACGCGTCGGCGTGCTTCTTCGCCACGGCAACCATGTCGGCCGAGTTCTGCACGAGGACGACAAGCGCTGGTTCGACTAGCCGCTTCTTCTGGCGGCCTGAGGGGGTGTGACTTGTAACCATCTGCAGGCCCGACGCGGCGTTCCCACCCACCCCGCCCACGCCGATGTCCGGGTTGATGAGCTGAAGCACCATTTGATGGCTGCCAAAGAGGATGTATATGTAGTCCAGGATTGTGTTGCCCTCGGAGTACGTCGACCACCGCGCCGAGATGTGCTGCCCGGACGTGCAAAAGTTTCTCCGGGTGTCCCAGAAAACTGCGCTGACCTGTTGAAACAGTACAAAGGAAGAAGGCGGGCAGCACCACAAAGTGGAAGGGCACACAGCTGCAACTGAGTTGGCCGCGCCCACAGATAGGTACTTGGAGCCGAAGGTCGCACAGAGCGAACACTTCATCACCGCGGCAGTGCATGCCGCGACAACTTTCATTTACGGGAGGGAACGATACGAGAAACAGGCAGCGTCCAGTGTAGCTGCTGGCACACGGGGATCATAACAAACGTACCTCGCTCCACTTGGCTTTCAACAAGCCAAAACTGACTGTTGCGGGCGTGGGGGTGCAGGTTTGGGTTGATACTAAGATCAGAGCACTCCTTGAGAACAACGAATTGCTTGTCACTGCTGAACATGGCTCCAACCACCACCAGCCACACCTCGCGCCGACTCTTCGTCGCATCCATCTGCTCAAAAGTCATTTTCCCACGGGAAACCATCCCACCAGCAGCCACCTCACCATCAGATAGAATATGGGCCAGACGCATCTTTACATACCTGGTGAAGTCGGGCGCCCGAGCGTTTGGGGCGGTGGGGGCGGTGGGGGTGACCCGCACCGGCTCCGAGTCGTTGGGGGCTTGATGAGGCACGGGATTTGGAGCCGGATCACCCAGAGACGAGGAACAGGCGGCAACAGCATGTTGTACTTCGGCGGGGACCGTCCCAGCCGCCACAACTGGCGCCGAAAGAGGCAAGCGGGTGGCAAAAGAGGTCGAATCCGGGACGGGGGCGGCCTGTGTGGGTGGCGGCGCAGCCGTAGGGGCTGTCACGGACGGGATGGGACCGTCCATGTCGATCGCATTGGCTCTGCAACGCTCCTCCAGGATTGACTTCCTCCCATTGATGGAAAGCTTGTGCGCTTTCAGCAGCGCCCTCAGGTGGTCGACAGTACGTACCGCCATTGGTGGAGGCGGAAAAAGAGTAGAGCGTGGGAACAAGTGCGACGTATCTGCGATAGATGACAACCGGTGCTGCCGGGGGAAGCGATGGGTGGAGGCTGTGTCCGATTCGTAGCTCCATGCGAATCTGAGGACCGACCGGCGGTGCGTATCTTTAGAATGACAGTGGACAAGAGAGAATTGGCATTGCAACGAACTATGCAGGCAGAAGAACGGCTCCATCAGCACCCCCCCCCCCCCCCCCCCCCCCCCCCCCCCCCCCCCCCCCCCCCCCCCCCCCCCCCCCCCCCCCCC
>Ga0209093_1000581_pt1 | contig 20141 bp, 30 predicted proteins | sample SidtaG_4_FD_187450 | JGI IMG/M metagenome (GOLD analysis project Ga0209093, IMG submission 187450) | Marine algal microbial communities from Sidmouth, United Kingdom - Sidmouth_Male1 metaG (SPAdes) (version 2) | ecosystem: Host-associated > Algae > Red algae > Unclassified | place: Sidmouth... | reverse complement strand
GGAGCATGGCGGTCCCCCCGGCACGAGCCCGGCGCCCGTCGGTGGGGTCATCCCTGGCGTGGCCTTGCCCGCGGCTAGGCCGGGCGACGCGCCCCCGCCGAGTCTCCTGGCACCCGCCATGTTGGTGTGCCTGTATCGGGTCGTCGTGGGTGTCGTGCTGGCGCCGCCCGAGGATGTCAACACGTCGGAGCGTCTCCAGGGGTTCTTGGCCATGCGCCCCGACCTGGCGCTGAGCTGGTCCCGGGAGCAGCGGCGGGGGTTCTTGACGCGGCTGGAAACGACGGCGCTTGTTTCGGCTGACCGCGGGGCGGGAAGGGTTGTGCACTCCGCTCCGGGTTTGGCCCTGGGGGCTGGCCGCGCGCCTTGTGCTCCGGGTAGCGCCTGGGCTACTCGTCTTGTCGGCCTCCCCGATTGCTTGGTCCGGGATCCCGCCATGCGCTACGACGCTATCATTTCGGCGCCGGTCATCCGAGCGCCGATTGAGGATGAGTACCGCGGGTGGTGGGCCGCGACGGTGTCCTGGGTGATTGCCTTGGCCGCGCCGCCCGCGTACCCCAACCTGCTCTACATGCCGATTCCGGGTCCGTACTGACGTAAGCTCCCCATCATGCCCCCGTCTTCTCATGCCAACTCCGAGCACCGGGCGCGTCGCCGCGGCCTCCTGATCAGCTGGAACCACCAAGAGTTATGGCGCCTTTCCCCGGTGATGCGCACCCTGTTCTTCGCGGCGGTGCTCACTTGGCTCGCCCAGATGGATACCCCGATTGGGTTCACCACTGGGGGCTCCTTGGTGGCGGACTACGCCCGGGATGATATCTACCGGTCGTGTCGGGACGCCCACTCGGTCACGATGGCCGTCTGGGTCACCGAGTACTTGGTGAAAGCGAGCAACCGCTGGTACGAGGAGGCGCGTGACGGCCGTTTCTGGCTGTTCTCGGATGCCCTTTTTGGCTGGGTCAAGCAGCTCGAGCCGGAGGAGCTCGCCGGTGATGACGCCAATGCCTTGGACGTCTTTCAGGCCATGCAGGCTCTGCGGGCGGCTCTCCCGGTCCAGCACCAAGCCTTCCACGACGCCGTGCGCCGTCTTGATACTTCCCGCCGGGACCGGGATGGGTGGCTCACGGTGGTGACCCGACACGACACCGACGGGGTGCGCATCGTCATCCAGGACCCCCTTGACGCCGCGGCGTAGTCGATCCCGGCGACTTGCATGGCGGTCCCAGCGGAGGCGCCTCTGGGCCGCGCCCAAGTTCCCCTCGCGTCTGTCGGGTTCCCGTCGGGGTGGGCGTCGGCCGTGGCCCAGCGAACCGGTGGTTCTGGCTCTTCGCCCTTTGGTGGTCTGCCCCTCCCGGGTCATCAGCTGGTGACCCCTCCCCGTGCTTCCCTTATCGCCAGCCCGATGACGTTGGCGACGACGGCCCCTTCGTCTCGGGCGGACCCTGCGGATCCCGTGGTGAGTACTGTGGCCCGGGTTGCGACGGCCAACCGCTTGCCGTTGGCCCCCCCGGTGCCCGACTCAATCCTGTCGGATACCTCGGCAACGCTGGGGTCGGAGGGTGAGGCCTGGCTGGAGCTTCTTGTCGGGCGCCTCGGCGGGGCGTCGGCTAGTTTTCCAACCAGCGTGCTCTTGCTCTCGCTGGTAGACTTGCTTGGGAGCTTGTCGAACGACTTGTTCACCTGGGCGGAGACGCACCCGGTGGGGGACCCCGAGGCTCTGGAGGCGGTCCTGCAGGGGTGGTCCCGTGCCGGCGTGAGCGAACAGCTCTGGCGCCTCTTGAAAATCCACCAGCAGCGGCAGGAGAACCTTCTTCGCCGGGCGAAGCAGGCCGGTACTTGGTGCGCCCGCGGGTCGAGCACCGGTGATCGGCGGGAAGAGGCCACGGGATCCAACGAGACTTGGTATCGCGACGCGTCTGGGAGCCCCCAGCGTGGCACCGGCGGTGGCGGCAGCCAGACGTGGCCGGGGAACAGCTGGTACGAGTCGCGTCCTCGGGCGAGCACCCCGGTTGATAACGCGCGTGGGTATGGGCGTACCTACGGGGGCCAAGATGTTCCGTCCGGTTATGAGGGTCTGTCGTCGACCCGTCGTCGTCTGGAATGAGGCGTGGTGCCCCAGGTCGGTGTCGGTCGGGTTTGGGAGCCTGTGTGTGCGTCGTGTTGGCCGGGGTAGTTCCCGGCCCCTTAGCGAGGGATGCATCGGGAGACGTAGTACGTGCATAAACGAGGGTTTGCTGTCTCTCTGTTGTCCCGTCACGCCGCCTGGGCGTTTCGACCCGGGTCCGCCTTGTCTGGATCCTGGGGGAGAAGCCCCTTGCGACGACAATACCGGTACACGGCCGCTACCGGTAGGCGACCCGAGCGTTTCCAGTTGTCGTCTTCCGGCCCATAGCCAAACAAGCGGACCAACAGCCAGAGCACGCCCTCCTCGTCCCAGGTGTGGTCCACGAATCGCTCAAACACAAACTCGGACCCACCCGGTTGGAGCGCGTCTGGTACTGCCATTTGCGGTTGCTTGGGTCGGCTTGCGGGGTCCACAGGTCCCGCCGGCACAACGTGGTCGCCGCTCACCCGGTGAGGGAGGCCGTCCTGGTCAATCAGGTAGGTTCTCCCGTCGGTCTCCAACACCTCGTCCGGCCCTGTCACCTTAGGGTCGAGCTTGTGCTTCCGGGTGTAGTTCCGCAGGTACACCCAGTCACCACTGGTCACCGATACCCGGCGAGGGCTGACTTTCTTTTTATAGTCCCTGTTGTACCGGGCCCTTGTCGTGGAAATCGAGTCCCACACTTAGGGGAGCAAGGCCTTGAGCGACTCCAGGAAGGCGTCCTTGGCCTCGGCCATTGACTGGCTCGGGTCCGGCGTCATGCCGTCTGGCATCCGCTCCGAGGAAAAGTTGCTCAGGCGCCGTGGGGTGACAATGTCCATGGGGGCCACCCCCGTAGTTCTGTGGGGCCTGGAGTTGTAGGCCAGCGCTAACACGAAGAAGAGCTCGTCCCAGTTATCCTGGTGGTCCTCGATGTAGTGCATGAACATGTCCGCGAGCGTCTTTTTAAAGCGCTCGACCTGGCCATTGGTCAGTGGGTGGTACGTGGACGTGTACAGGTTCCGGATACCCATCAGGTTACACACACCCTGGAAGAACAGGGAGGCGAACTGGGGTCCGTCGTCTGCCAGGACTGTGTCCGGGGGCCCATACACGGAAATCCAATCCCGGCAGAACGCCGACGAGACGTCCGTCGCGGTGATGCCAGCCCGGGGGTCGGCTCGGACCAGCTAAGAGAACCGGTCTACGATGATCAGACGGAAGACGTTCCCGGTCTTGGTCTCTGTCAGGGGTCCGAGGAGGTCCATAGACAGGCTCGCGAAGGGGTCCGTCGCCGGGAGCAAGTTGAGCATCGCCGTGCTTCGCCTTGGTGCGATCCTGTTCCTGGCGCAAGACGCAAAACTGGCCACCCAGTTGTACATGTCCCCAGCCATGGACTCCCAGTAGTAGTGGCGCCTGATGGCGGCGTACATCCGGTTGACCCCAGGAAGACCAGCGCGCATCACGTCGTGTTCCAACCTCAGGAGGTCCTGGCGCAGGATGAACGGGACTTACACTTAGACAGCCCCGTCCAGGGGGGCGACACGTACGAGGAGCCCCTCCTCGGTCTCCGAGAAGCGGAAGTGCGTGCTCTGGTCCATCCTATCCCGTAAATCTTGGCTCCGCCGGTCCTCCTTCTGCGCGGCCAGCATACGCGCGAGCGTGCCCAGTTGTTCCTTGTCTGGCTCCCCGTAGTTCTGCGCCACCAAGCCACGCGAGGAGTCAGCCAGAGCGAGACAGGGAATCTCTTCCGGGATGATGGACCGATCCGGCGCCTGCGACGGGAGCCGCGACATGGCGTCGGCACAGTGGTGCTCCCTGCCCGGTCTGGTGCATACCTTGTACCGGAACTCCGACAACCGCAGGCGCCAGCGAGCGACACGTCCTTGCGCACTGTCCATGTTCAGCAGCCAGCGTAAACTGGAATGGTCCGTCCGGATCAGGAACTCTTGTCCCTCGAAGTAGGGGCGGAGAAGAAATCAGGCCCAGACCACGGCCAGGCATTCTCGGTCGGTCGTGGAGTAGTTCTGCTCGGCTGAAATGAGGCCCCGGCTGAAGTAGCCGACTGGGAGGATGCTCTTGTCCGCTTGTTGCTGCAGTAGGGTACAGCCGACTTGGATGGCGCAGGCATCGGTATCCAGGATGAAGAGACACTCACGTCGGGGGAGCGTCAGAATCGGGGTCGACGACAAGCGCTCCTTGAGGTACTCGAAGGCCGCCAACTGGGCGGCATCTAGCGGGGGGAGTACGTGTGGGAGGTTCTTGCTGATGAGATTGGTCAGGGGCTTGGCGATATGTTCATGATTCTTGATAAAACGCCGGTACACGTTACACATGCCCAGGAAGCTCCTGAGCTCCGTCTGGTTATGTGGGGGAAGCGCTTGCGCCAGGCTTTTGATGTTCTTCTGGTTCACCAGCAGCTGCCCTGGATGGACGACATGTCTCAGGTACTCTACCTTTTTCTGGAACAGGTGGCACTTGGAGGGCTTGAGGGAGACACCGGCCTGGAACAGGTGAAACTTTGAGGGCTTGAGTGAGACACCGGCCTTTTCCAGCAGGAATGGGACTTCACGGAGGTGCCGGATGTGATCACCCACGGTCCGGGAGAAGACAATCACGTCGTCCAGGTATACCAAGCACGTTTGCCACCGTACACCGGACAAGATGATGTCGTGAGCCCACGGGAAGGAGGCTGGTGCGCTCACCAGACCAAATGGGATCCGGAGAAACCGGAACAAGTCCGTGTGAGACGTGAACGTCGTTTTGTCTCTGTCCTCGGCGGCCACAGGGATCTGACAGTACCCGGCGCTACAGTCCAGGGTAGAGAACACCGTGGCATCGCCGAGGGAGTCCAGGCAGTCGTTCATCCTCTTGACTGGGTAAGCATCCTTGACCGTGCGCTCGCCCAGCCGCCGGTAGTCCAAGCAAAACCGGAAGTGGCCACCTGGATTGGGCACGACGACCACCGGGACGGACCACTCGGCGTCCCCGGGTTCTGAGACACGCAGGTCGAGCATTTTCTTGACCTGCTTCTCGACCTCCAAGCGACGGTGCGGACCAGCCCGGTACGGAACCGAGTTCGAGGGCTTGGCGTATGGCTTGAGCTGGATGTGATGCGTGGTGGCCTTGAGCTCACCCAGCTTCCCCCACCACATACCCTTGAACTGATCCAGAAGACCGTGCACCTTGCCATGTAGCTCCGTGGGCACGCCCGCCCAGTTCACCGCTGGCGTCTATGGCTCCTTGAGGGGCGTCACAACCGGGGGCTCCGGCGGTGCTTCTGCCGTGGCCATGGCCGCTTGCGTGTCCAGCTCCTGTCGCGCCGCCAGCTCCTGTTGGACGGCCAGAAGGGCCCCTTGGGAGAGGGGTCGCGCCTCGCCGGTATACGGCTCCGCGACCCCCACTCGGGTGCCCTTGGCAAACATCTTGGTCTTGCGACCCAGGTTGACTAGGAGTACAGAGAAGGGCTCATGCCGGTGCACCCTCTTGTGGTGCCCATTGGCCAAGTGCAGCCCATGCTTGGCCAAGAACTCCGCGCGGCCCTTGATGAGGCCACTGCCCGTCGACCGGGTCACAACTGGGACCTCGGTTTGGGGACCAGGGGGAAGGACCGTTGCGCCCGTCAGCGTCAGCTGGTTCGGGCGGACCCGGTGCTTGGCCGGTGCCTTTTACTGGCGCCCCCTGGCGCCTAGATGGTAGCCCAGGATGTCCGAGACAGCGCCCGTCGACCACTCGATCTTGCCGTCCTGGGGCAGGATGGCCTTGGTGTACTGGCGCTGAAAGTCACACACGATAATAAGCGGAACCGAGAGGCGTTTCACAACAATACACGGGACATGCATAGGTTTGTCATGTACATGCATGGTGAGAGAGAGTCGAGCGAGAGCCTTGAGAGCCTGCCCCGAGGCATCCACGATCCGGGTGAGGGTAGGCGCACGCCAGGCATGGGCGCGCCAGTCCGGAGGGAGCAGGTCCTCGCTGACGACGCTTTGTCCGGCCCCTGTGTCCACCACCGCGGCCACAGAAACCGGGTCCTCACCCCCGAGACTCAAGGAGGTCTTGACCTTGAAACTTACTTTACGCAAGACGAGCAGGGTGCCCCGACAGGCACACGGTGTCCATGCGGCTACCTTGGCTCGTATTTGACGACCGCACCGGCCCAGGAATGCAACTGAGGGCAACACAGGATCACCGGGGCCTGGATCAGACGGGAGGGCGCTTACGAGCGCACCTCCCCCACCTCGTTTCCCGATCCCGAGGTACCCGTGGTCGTGGTCTTTTCCTCGGCATGGGAGTCCCAGTCCTCACGACTCTCCTTGTACAGGTTCACCTGGATGCTCTGTAGGATCGCAACCCGGAGGTTGTGCACCGTCTTCGGGTCCCGTCGTACAGGGGAGGCGCCCTTGGCCTTCCTGCCAGCCCAGCGGACGGCCTTGGCGACCTGGATGCCCTGGCGGGCTAGCTTGTCCTGGAGCTCCTTGGGCACCTCCGGGAAGGCTGCCGCGATGTGGTCCTCCTTGTTACACAGCCAGCACGCCCGTATCTGGTTCGGGCGTTCCCCCCCCCGAGTGACACGGGGCGTAGAGGGCTTGAAAAACCCGCGCCAACCCTCGAGGCGACGATCGGCCAGGGACGAGGACTCGCCCACGGCCAGAACCCGCGTCTAGGGTCCTGCCCGACTAGACAGTTGTGCCATGTACATCTTGGGGGGGGTCGGCTGGAGTCGCTGGAGCGTCTTGACCTGTTCATGCTTGCCCTGGGTGATCGACGCGAGCTGCTGCAGTGCGTGCTCCGTGAACTGGAGGTTGTACTGCTGGGCGTCCAACTGCACGTGCTTGGGCAGCCCCTGGATGGACGCCATCTTGTGCCGGTCCTCGCCGTACACAGTCCCGCAGGCCTCCCCGAGGTCCCGCAAACCGTCCGCGAAGGCATCGGGTACTTCGTGGGCGCCCAGGGAGGCGCGGTTAACGTCCGACACGGCATGGTTCAGGGTGATGGAGTCCGCGTGATTGACCAGGAGCCAGTGCACCGCCTCCGGGAAGGATGCAACAGCCCGGCCCGGGATGTGCCCGGCCGTGTCAGGGCCGATCTTTTTGAACCGAGTGGCGGCTGCCCCGGTCAGGAAAGAACCGACCGGGTAGAGCGCTTTGCCCTCTCAGACGTTGCTGTTGTTGCAGGCAATGACAAACCGGCGCAGGAAGGAGAAGAGCTCGGCCGGCTTGGTCCAGTCAAAGCTAACCCGGTCCATGTAAACCCGTAGTTTATTCCGGTCCTGTGCTATTCGTAGACGCATCCGGCTAGTGATGGTCTGGTTCTGGCTGTCCAGGCGATAGGAGTGCCAGTCCGTCACCTTGTTGAGCAAAATGTCCCCGACCTTGTGGACAGGAATCTGGAAATCCACCAGCGTCCGCCGGACCATCTCCCCGTCACTCTGGGAGGATGAGTCACTCGAGGAAGACCAGGGGCGACGACGCCGATGGCTGCGCCGGCTCCGGCGCGACCGACGGTCCCGGCGAGAGTCCCCACTGGTTCTCCCTTCCGGTCCCCCGTCGTTACCTCCGCCTCCCCCCGTCAGCACCCGGTTCCCTGACCGCCCCATACCAGCGCTTGGGGATGCCAGCCTGCCGGGTGTTCGCTCCGCGGTCAGCGTCTCGACCGCCCCAGCCATGTCCGCCCGAAGCTCCTCGCGGAGGGATTCCAGGAAGGACATCACGCCTGGAGAGGGAGAGACGTTCGGGGGGACACCGCTCGCATCACGTCGACCCGGGCTAGCTGGAGTCGGGGTCCACTCCCTCTTGCCCTTGGACGTGCCGGTGCCCGCCACCGCGGGTCTCGGCATCTCGGTCTTGACGGTCGTTGTCACCCGGGGGGAACCACCAGGCCCCCCCACGTCAGCCGGCGTCGGCGGGGGTGGAACCAAACCCGAAGAAACAGGTATCCCAGCCCCAGCTGGAGCCGGAGGCGTGTCCTGCGACGTACGCCTGGGCGACGTCTCCCCCGAAGACGACGTCGGGGTCGGCATAGTGGTTTCTGGCGCTTAACAACCAGGCGAACCGGGAGACACGTACGACCAAGAAAGAAGGAGTGGCAGCGAGGTATAACGTGGGAATCCCGACACGAGTTGGGCGATTATAATCCCGTGCGGGCACGCCCACTCACACGGAAGCTCACCCGTTACACGGGAGAGATCGCCTGTTACACGCGCACCGGCACCGAATGTCAGCCAGAGCATCCCCTGCTGCTCCAACAATTTGTCGTGTAGAACGCCGTGTCACCAGAGCCCACAGAAACAGATAGGGACACCTGCCCAGGTGAGGGAACCTACCCGCACACCCTTGCTCTACTCTCGCCCGGTGACACGGTCACCTAGGAAAACACCCGAAGTCGCGAAGAGGGAGGAAGGAGGTGAGAACGCAGTGTTTTCTTGTGGGGAAGCCGGGCCACGGGCGCCCCACTGTCCCCTTAAGCTAACCGAGCAAGCGGGCGCAAATGGCCCCGAATCCCACACAGTAGCCTCCCCATGGGGAGATCTGGGGATCCATAACAGTGGACCCCCCTACTGTAAAGCAGACAATTCAAGCAATTGACATACAAGTGCAAACGACCCACAATCAATCAAGATCCCAATCAGCACCGACAGCGCCACCTGTCCGAACCGGGGCGTGACACGTCATCCGCGTCGCCCGGCGCGCCATCGACCTCCTGGCCAGCCAAGGGGCGTGGGCCGGGACGCGTAATGCGACACTCTCTGCACCATCCGTCCTCCGCTTGGCCCTCGAGGAGGTCCGCGAGCGTCAGGGGGACAAGAGCTGTCCCTTATTCTGCCTTGGTAGCTGCCACGCGGCCGACGAGTTGGGTAGCTCTAAGCGAGGTACCGCGTCAAGTATCGCCCCGTCGTCTACCGCGGGTGTCGAGATGCGCGACATCGTGTCCGCCGCGCTGTGGGATGCACCCGGTCGCGTCTGCACCACGTAGTAGAACTCCGCCAACCGCAGCCGCCACCGCACCAGCCTTCCATGGGCCCATCCATGTGTAACATCCACTTGAGTGCCGCGTGGTCCGTACGCACCGTGAAACGCGCCCCCTCAATGCAGGGGCGGAGGAGGAGGGAGGCCCACACCACCGCGAGGCCCTCCTGCTCTGTCTTGCTGTTGTTCCGCTCGGCCGCGTTGAGGGGGCGACTGAAGTAGCCCACGGGTCGCGTGGATTGGTCGGGTTGCTCTTGCAGCAGGACCACTCCGACTTGCCCCGCGCTCGCGTCGGTGTCCATCGTGTAAGCCCCATGTCGCCGCGGTAGGGCGCGGATGGGTGCCTCCGTGAGTCTCCTCTTGAGTTCCTCGAATGACCCCAACGCCTCGTCCGACAGCGTCCCCCATCGGTCGGGCCGCTGGAGCTTGTCATCGCTGCCAGCGGCCGTGCCACTTGGGCGAAGTCCTTGACGAACCTCCGATATACGTTGCACGTCCCGAGGAAACTGCGCAGGTCTTTCTTGCACCTCGGAGGAGATGCCTCCTTGAGCCCTCGGAAGTCCTTATCCTGCACCTGCAGCTGACCCCGGCCTACGATGTGGCCCAAATACTCCACCTCCTCTTGGAACGAATGGAGTTGCTTAGCCTTGAGGGAGACGCCCGCGGCACGTCGCGCCGCGAATACCTCCCGGAGGTGTTCCACGTGCTCCGCCGCCGACTGCGAGAAGACGATGATGTCGTCTAGGTACACGAGGCAACTCTTCTACTTGCGCCCCCCGAGGATTATGTCGATGGCCAGTTGGAAGGTCGCTGGAGCGTTCGACAGACCAAAAGGGAGGCGGATGTACCGGTAGGCCTCCTCGTGACAGACGAAGGTCGTCTTGTCGCGATCCTCGTCCGCCACGGGGATCTGCCAGTACCCCGAGGTGCAGGCGAGCGTAGAAAACACCTCAGCGTCCCCGAGAAAGTCGATACAGTCGTCCATGCGTGGCAACAGGTACACGTCCGGTACCGTGACCTCGCTTGGTTGTCGATAATCCACGCAAAACCGCATCTTCCCGTCGGGTTTTGGGAACAGGACCACTTGGATGGCCCACTCTGCACTCGAGGGCTCGATGACCCTGAGGTCCCGTCGCCGTTGCACCTCCTTCGCGATGTCCTCCCGCGACGCGTGGCTCGCCCGTCAAGGTTGGGTCCGCCGCGGACGTGCCCCGGGGGTCACATCGATCCGATGAGGGGTGACGTCGACCTTGCCGAGTTTCCCCGCCCACAACGCCTTTTACTCCTCGAGGAGCTCGTCTTCGTCACGACGAAGGGCGTCGGGGACACCCTTCGAGTGGACTTCCGGCTCGGGATACGTCATGTCCGGCGGGTGGGGTGGGGGTTGTCCTCCGTCGATCCCCTCCTCCTCTCGGCGGCTCGTCTTGGCCTCCTCGTCGGGCTTGCCAAGGGTGTCCGGCCCGATCGTCAAGACTGCCCCCGGTTCCCCCTCGTCTGCGACAACATGAAGCGGCCCATTGTAGGCCGTCGCGGTTCCGACGACGTACCCCTTGGTTAGGTGGACCGGCGCGTCCCCGATGTTCGTGAGGTAGAGCGACCGCGGGGTTCCGGGGGAGAACTCCAAGATGGCGTTGTGCAGCAACACCTTCCGTCGGCTCATTTGGACGGGGCGTTCCCGCACTAGGTGGAACCCCTTGACACTGCACCACACTTGAACCGCCTGGATGCACCTCGGGCCCAAAATTAGCCCTTGTCGAAGGCGGATGGCCCAGATGTGGGCCTTCGGCTTGTTGCCTCGTCGGGGGGGCGCGGGCCGCGTATTCCCTGTCCAACTGCGCACCGCCACCGCGGAGGTACCGTCGTCCCACTTGATCTTCTGGGTCTTCGGGGAGATGATGACCACGTAGTTTCGCTGGAAGTCCCACCCGAGGATGAGCGGTACCGACAGCGCCTTGCCCACGAGAAAGTCACACTCCATGGCGGTCCCTCCGATATAGATGGTCAGGGACACCTCCGCTTTCACCTTGAGAAGTTGCCCCGAGGCGTCACTCACATGGGTCCGGGGGGGCTCCCGCGAAGATTACTCAGTTCACCCCTCCGGCAACCTATCCGCGCGGATAACACTGAGACAAGCACCCGTATCGACCACCGCCCTCGTCGGAATGGGGTCTGCCACGGTGCCAACTGGTACGACGCTCCGATCTCAAAATTCTCCTGACGCAACAGAAGCAGAGTCCCCTTCAACCGCGGGCGGTATCGCCCATGACGACAGGGACAGCGGGCCGGGACGGGCCACGTCACGGTTACCGCCGGGGAGGAAAACGTGACACGACGGGGGTCAACCGGAGAGTTGGGGCGGACAGGGGGAGTTGAGGGGGATGGCGAGGCCACCCCCCCCAGGCGTTTCCTTCCACGCGGCGCCCTTTGGACGGGGTTGCCACGGGCGGGACGTCCCCCCCTTCCGTTTTTCTTGAATCCGCGCCGCCGAACAGGTCTTCCCACAGCAGGGCCACGACGGCGGTGCGATCCGGGGCGGTGCCCTCTCCGCCGGTCCTCTGTCGGAGGAAGGTACTCCGCGCGGCCTTTGCGATGTCCCGCTGCTTGTCCATAAGAATCTTGCAATCAGGTACTCGGTGCGCGCGTGTCCAACATATGTAGCACAACGGGGGACCCGTCGGGGCCTCTCGCCGAGAGTAGGGCGCTTCCCCGACCGTATGGAACCCCGGGGTACCCGACGAAAGTACCGCGACCATGTCGTGCGTAGCAGTGCCGTCCTCCTCCCACGGAGAGTGGAGGTGGTTGACCGAGAGGCCTCGGGGCCCCGTCGACGTTGTCCCCTTCCGCGATGATCCCCCACGGGACCCCAGGTTGGCGAGAGCCATGACGGCCTTGGCGGCCAGATACTTTCCCGCCACGTAGGTCGACAACTGCTGGTAGCTCCGTTGCGCCTCGTTGTACACAAATGCATCGGTCAGAAGGTACTCCGGTAGGCCTTGGATCAACTGCTTTTTCATCGTCCCCTCGGAGTGGATGTTGCCTCAAAGCTCGGCAAGCTCCGTAGGCGTGCCGCGAAGGCGTCCACCCCCTCGTTGCCCACGAGCGTCGCCCGGCTAAACTGGTCCTGCGTCAACTCCAAAGAGTGCGGCTCCGCGTAAGTCCACAACAGCAAATTGACGGCCGCGGGGAAGGAACCAAGGGCTCTCTGCCCGCCCCCGATGTTCGATCCCGGGAGATTCCGAGTGAACAGCGCATCGGCGTCGCCCGCGAGGAGGTTGGAAATTAGGTCCAGACCCATCCCCTCCGACACGTCGTTGTCATCCAAGGCATTGACGAACTTTCGAAGCCACGAGAAGACCTTGAGGGGTTCCTTCCCGTTGAACATCGGGGTCCTTCCGAAGGATAACTTCATGTTCTTGGCCGCCCGTCGCACCTTGCGAGCCTGCGACGCCCCGCAGGTCGAGTAACGGTTGCGCAGACGATACGATCGGTAGTCGAGAGCACACACGAAGCGATCGTCCGGACACTCAAAGACCGCCAACTTGCTGGAACCCGCCCTGGTCCCCACGCGGTCGTCGTCGTCGTCAATCGTCGCCGGTGACGGCGAGGAAGATGTAGAAGACGAAGACGGCGAGGGACTACGATGACGCAGTGCCTTCCCTTTGCTGCGGCTCTTCCGCGTGTCCACGGGGGAAGTCTTGCGTGGGGCATCTTGAGCGAAGCCAGCTGGGCTCGCCGCGATGGCACGAGAAACGTCGGCCAACAACGACGCGCGGAACTTCGACAACGCCGTATCCAGATCCGCCATCGCGAGAGGCGTCGCCGGACCCTGACCATGATCTGTGCATCCCGTCCGATCATCGTGGCGTCGAGCAAGAATGATATCGGCCCCCGGTGGGACCCGTCGTGCCTTTTCGCCCACGAGATCCGCCGATGGTCGAAGCGGAGTGGAGGGAATCCCTGATCCACCCGCGAATTCTCCGGGTGCGGCGGCCGCTGGGGTCACCGCGGATGTACCCGCCGGCATACCGCTAGCGGTCGCGTCCAATTTGAGGAGGTCGGGCGGCGACGCTTTCGTATTGGCCGTGCGGTAATCGACGACTGACCGACGTGGAGATCCACGTCGTCTTGAACTCAACATACCAACCAACGTTCGGGTAACCGGCTTTCCGATCCAGGCGTGGCAACGGCCGGAATCCCCTGCTGCTCCACAAGAAATTCTGGCTGTTCTAGGCACCACCACTTTGGTTCGTCGTCCAGCCGAAGAAACCTCTTGATCAGCTTGGTCCGTCAAAGGAACTGCCCCGGAAATCGACCCACAGCCCAGCCTTCCCCCAACGGGAGGAGAGGATCACGGCGAAGCCCACGGGGGAATCGTAGTCCAAAGCACAGTTGGTTGTATAAAACGACGATGGGGACGGCCTCCCCGCAGTCGATAAACCCCTCCGCAACTCAAGCGCCAGCGGCCAAAGTAGCCACCCCACATGCGCCAAACAGATAAATCCCTCCAAAGCTAAAAGTTCAAACTAGTAGCAGGGAGGTTAGGAAAACCACATGGGAGAAATCCCGCCCCCGACCAGATCCGATCTCCCTGAGATTCGGACAGGTCATTCCCTTGATGGCCCGGATCGGGATATCTTAGGGAGGCCCCCGGGGGTGTGCTGTCCTCAGCTGAGGGGCGGCGCCCCTTCCAATCGCGGAACTTCCCGACATCCACACAGGCGCATGGAGGGAGCGACAATATGTTTTTCGCTGTAGAACGGGAAAGCCCTGGAAGTCTTCGTGAAGCTGGGCTGATCTCAGTGGCTGCTCTGCTGCGCCCGCGCGGTGGAGGGATGGCTCAAATATGTGTGTGTGCAGCACCTTCGACAGATGCCGTATGATCTTTCAGCCCGCCCAGGTCGGAAGGGCACAATTTTCTGTTGAGCTTCGCTGTGACATGACCGTCTTGGTGTGTTCAACTGTGTGTGCGTGAATGCTTTTCTGGGACACGGTGCCGGTGTGACTTTTCCCTTCTCCTCTTGCCCATCTCACGTCCCAGAAGCGTGCAAGCAGTGTCTCTCCAGTGACGCGCTACGTTTCCCTCTCCCCGCCCCCCCCCACATCCCCTGCGAGTCACTCGCTTGTTGGTGCACGTCCTTTGCCTCCACCTCCCCCACCCCCCCCACCTGCTAAAAATGACCGGCTATTCGCCTGCCGCTTTGTGGCTGCGCTCGGAGGGTGTGGCTCGACGCCGCGCCTGGCAGACGCGGCGGCTGCTCGGAAGCACGGCCCGCTATGATGAGGTGGCCAAACGGCCGCAGCGTCCCACGCGGCGGAGATCTAACCAGGTGCAGGGCATTGGCGACGCCTCCTCTGTCACGGCTTTCGCGGCTGGCGTCAGATTGTGGAGCTCCGTGGCTTAGCGCGTCAGGGAGAGCGCATCGGGAAAGGTGCCGGTGGCAGCGCACGTAGAACTATATGCGGAATACCTTCACGCGCCTGCCAACAACTCGGGCGTGCCCAGCACGTGGCAGCTGCGAGGCAGCCTTTGATTTCGGCCACTGCTGTATCCGGAAGTGGCGGCGGGTCCTCGCGGCTGCCTTGCTGCCTACCGAGCGACGCTTGGGGGAAATAGGCGGGCGGTGATGATAACGGGCTGGAGCATGAGGTGAGGTTGGCTTTCTGTCCCTGCGCGTGCTGTCAGCAATTGCACTGCCAGTCTGATACGGGAGACGGATGGCGGGGCGTCACGCGGACGCAGCGCCCGCAAGGCAGCAGGTGCCAGTTGCGGCCACCGCCCCAGACGCCGATGGCTTACCACTGGAACTGGCAAACGACGGCAACGGAAATGTTTCAGGCCGTCGCTGCCGCTGTGGCCATGGCGGATGCGCCTTTGGTATGAAGCGCTTAGGCTTCGGCGGAGGCGTGGAGGATGTGGGATGTCGGAAGTTGCAAGGCATCTTTCGCGACCTTCTCATCTGCTGCGAAATGACGGCGTCGAGCGGCGTGGGGCGCAGCATCTACGCCCGCTTCGGCGCCGTGCCGACGTTCACGGGGACGCCGCCCTATCTTGCAATAGCCCTCCCCTTCAAATATGTTTCAATACTTCATCAAGAGCGGGAGTACATGGGAGAAGAGACCGTTTTGTAGCCGCCGGCGTCACGACTTGGATGGGGGCTGCCATTGCCACCGCGCCGCTCCGGCGGCAGTGTAGTGTAAGGATGCCACGCTTTTTGAGCTGCGTAGCAGCGTGCAGCGGCTGTCAGAGGTCATCCTGTGGTCACCGCGACATAATGGACGGCATCGCCATCAGGAGTCGTGCGCGGCTCCGCCGTGGGTTTTGCTTGCCCCGGCTGTCGCTGCCTCCATTCCGCTCACTAGCTAGAAAAACGCGGCCGGACACATCTGCGGCAGCGGTAGATGGCGTCGTGGCTGCCCCAGCCGCGTCCATTGTCGCCTCAGCGTCAGTAAGTGTGCTGCTGGTAGCGCGCAGCGGAACTATGTGGCTGCAGCCTAATGAATGTCAGCCACAGCGGCGGTGATCGCGGCCGCCGGCGGCACTGACTGTGGTCGAACCAGTGCGCTTCCACACGCGGCCGGCGCGGCGCTCAAAACACCCGTGCATCCACCGCCAGCCCTGCGACAGAGAGCGCTTGCGGTGGAGGAGGGCGGCCGACGGCGACGGCAGGAAGAGGGGAATTGCCGCCCGGGTGCGTGGAGGCACAAGTCCACGCGGTGGTTGTGGCTGAGTATCATGAGGGGGATCTCGCGAAAATGCAGAGTCGGAGGTTCTATGTCGGAACAGCTGGATCGCACCTGCACGACACGTGTTTTCTGTGGCTTATCCTATGCACTTTTTAGGCCCTACCATGGGTATCGGTTCTTGTCGTGAATGTCTTCCCTCCCATCACGTTGGGACAGAATATTTTCGCACTTATGGAGTCGCGCCGCGAGTATTGGTTTATAAAATATCCAAGGATGTAGGTTCTTGATACTCGCTTATCACACATATTCGTTATGCGGGGCTACTTTGCGAAATGGGGGTTTACTCCTTGTTGAGATCTGACCGGGGCGATCTTTCTTATGTTTGACATTCTCGCAGGCGCTCTGCGGCCGCGCGGGTGGTTCTTGCTGACAGTCTCGCGGGACAACCGGGTACCGCGGAGCGTTCGTGACGTGGCCCAATCACTTTTTCCCTGACCATGTAGAGGCAGCAAGCCCCCGTGCAAGGGTGGCTGTTGTGCCGAACGAGTGCACAAGGCGGGGGTTCGCGTCAAGCGTGAGCCGCAGAGTCCAAGGAAAAGTCTCGCAGCGCGTCCAGCGGGGACGCAGCCTCTATCAAAATCCGGGATGGTGGGTCGCAGGGAGGGGAAGATGGGGTATGCCGACGTCGGGACGTGAGGTACGTCGCTCTTTCGGCCGCCGCTAATTGGGCGCTTTTGTATACTTAGCCGCGGAGCAAGCACGCCGTGGCCCGGAAATTTCGTGGTGGTGAGAAGCGGCGCGTCGTGAGCTCTTACCAATGGCTCCTTAGTGGGCCCATTGCACAGCACATGGTGAGAGGCGTAAGGGGACGCTTCTTCTGAGCTGTGTCTCGGCCGTGTACAAGCCGGAGGAAAGTTGGGCCGTCTCTTGCTTGATAGGGTGGAAGGGTCGACCGCTCCAGAAAGCGGTGGTCAGAGCTCCTGGCCAGGAGTGGCAGAGAGAGGCCTCAAAGACGGGTAAAACAATGACAAGAACGCAAGAAAGAAGGAACAACACGCAATTTCGGGAAGAGGCCACTGAGGAGGCGCGAGGGAATGGAAGCCGGGGGACGGCTGCCGGCGAGCGGCCTGCGGGCGGGCCAGCCGCGGCATCGAGGGCGACAGCACCACCCGAGGACCAGCAATCAGCAGTGCGGATGGTCCACTCAAACGTCGACGGAGAACGGAAACCTCATGAAGCAGGATAAGGGGGGGGGGGGGAAGTCCCGAGCCCAGCGGCAGCGGACAGATGCAAATGGTTCTGGGACGCGAGGAGGAGAGGCCCGATTTCGCACGCATTCGCCACCTGTCGAGAAAATATGTGCGACACGTGTTGGGCATTGCTCAGCAATTCCATGGCACTCAATGCTATGGTGGGATGTCACATTGCGATCTGTTCTGTACTTTGACATTGAATTTGCTGTTATGGCATGTACTTGATTTTGAGGGCACACTTTAGAGGATGAGCTTCGGGAGACTAGCGAGGTGCATGGTGTGGATTTTGAGGCTCGCGGCCCGGGCGCCCGCCGCCCGCGGAGGTGCATGGTTTGTGTATGCATGCTGGGAGTGGGGGTAGCTGCGCATGCTGAGAGCGTGGGGGCGCTCGGGTCTTATCAGGCCCTCCCCTTACGGCTCGCGCCACATCTATGATAGAACCTTAACGCACGCACCCACTGAACTGCCCGCTTCACAACACGTCAGCTGCACCAGTGTCGTTCCAAGGGAAGTTTCATATCGAAGAAATCGCCTCAGATGCTCACATATCCGAGAGAGACAATTTGCGATCTGTGGAGCAAGAATAAAACCGCACGCCACGCCTCGCGAAGATAAGAGTATTATTTCCAAGTCTGATTTCAATTATGGGCGAAGGGCATCATTCCTCTGCAGCTTCATGACAGACTCCCATCGTGTCGCTGCCTGTTCATGCTCCGGCCCCAGTCTTGGCACATTCGCGCGCTCCGAGGCACATCGACGTGATTGCCCGTCGTGCTTTCCCGTCCTCCGCGTCTGGTCAATCCCAAAGCCCCTCTCCTGTTCATTGTTGACATAAACGTATGCCCTCTTCGGGTTGTTTGTTTGCGCACGTGTAAGCGAGGAGGCCGCCCTGCCAGAAAGACGCTGGCACTCCGGACCGCAGTTCTCCGCGTGCGGAAGAACCGTTGGGCAACCGAGCTGTCCGATGATATCTTGCGCCCTACCTGAGAAATATCACAAGGAAGGACTGTTTTTGGCTCTGCTTTTCCCGCTTGTTATGAGTGCACGTCTAACTCGCTTTCCTCTCATGAGCACGACCTGAGGTCATGATGCACTCGTCTTCGCACCCGCGTTCCATCGTGCTTCCCCGTTGCATCATCTACACACGTACAAACCTCAAATCACGTCCACAACGCGCCACCGCCCCGTCACGTGTCCTCACACTGCAACCACACCAGCAACAACTATCTTCACGATGGTGCAACTGGGGAGACGGACAAAGCTCCCATGGCCGCCACCACCCTGTCGGTCACTCCGCGCGCCTCCTCACCCGACGAGTACGAGGACTCAAGACACTTTACCAACGCCAACCGATGCGCGGCAACCGTTGTCGGCACCTCTGCGTCGGTCACCCCGCCCGCCACCACCCCCCACAAGTACGAGGACTGCATCAACTTTAACAGAAAGGGCATGTGCGCGGCGCTGGTCGTCGGCGCCACTACGTTGGTCTCCTCGCCCTCCAGCACGCCTTACAAATACAAGGACTGCATGAAATTGAACAAGAAGATCATGTACGCGGCGCTCGACGTCGACGCCACCACGTCGATCACCCCGACCACCACCACGCCCCACAAGGACGAGGACGGTATGAGCGTGAGGGAAGATGGCTTGTACGCTGCGCCTGTCGTCTGTGCGCCTGGGTTGGTTCTTGTGACGGCCACGGTGCCCATGTTTTAGAGCTGCGTTTACTTTTTCTTTTGTATCGCTGAATGTGGCGGTAAGTTGGAGTCGTCAAAGTGTGTATATTTTGCTGGGCAATGCACAATGGTGTTTCCTGTAGTTGTCTGGTCCCGTCAGGTTCCTTGTGGCGATCACAAGGGAAACGTCCTGGGGTCTCATCGCCAACAGGGAATGAAATGGGGACGGGAGGAGCTTGCGTACAGCCGCGTCGGCAACGCTTTGTTCGTAGCGCTGCATGATGTCCGTCGCAAGCATGTTTACGTTCGTATGTCAAACACGCACAATGAGCGCACCGTCCTCAGTCGCTTTCCACACCACTATCCCCACCATCACTCCCCCAGCCGTCGCCCACGTCGCCAGCGACGCTCCCATCCTTCTGAGGAACAAGGGAATTCATGTGGTTGCGGAAAGCAGCTCCGGCGTAATGCGTCAAGATCGGCACGGACGCACAGTCACCTGGCAACAAAGCCATGTTTGCCCAGACGAGGGAGTGCATCTAAACGCTGTCCATACACAAGCGCGACCTCCAGTCGCTCATCAAGCCGCCGGTAAAAGAGAACGATCCAATAGCACCGAAGAAGACTCCAGCCCACGGGTACAGAGCAGGGAACTGCTGCCGGTGTTGAAACCAAAATGGCAGTGGTGGCTCCCGCTGTGATGACTCGGTCATGCGCAAAAATGCAGTCAGCTCGGCGCGGGCGTCGGTACCGAGCGACCGTACGGCTGCGGTTGAAGAGGTGGAGGCCAGCTCCCCGCTGGTGCTCTCCCATCGAAAAGGAGATGATCTCGCTTGCGTGCGCTCCACAGATGGCAAGGGAGGTGTTACTTGGGCTGACAACGACAGGCCTCCTCCACCGGGTGTTGAGTCGACAACCGCTGCCGACCCGAGCTGCGCACAGGCCACGGCGAAAGCCTTCTCCGCGTGGGCTACCGGATCTTCGACTCCAATGCAGTCGTCCACTTCTCGCATGGTCCGCACCCCCCCGGGTGTAAGGTACACTGCGCCGAAGACCGCACTGTTCTTCATCCAGTTCTTGGAGCTGTCGGTTGTGTAAAAGAACAATTGTTCAATCTCATCGCGAAGCTCCAGCAAAGCGGTCCACGCCTTGAAACCCAAGCATTCCATGTCCTCCTCCTCCTCGATGTAGGCAAGACCTCAGGGGTACAAACGGTTGTTGACCTCCACGACCGCGTCCTCATTGTGCTCCAGGTAGTCCTCGATGTCCACCGCCCCGACTGCAAGCGGAAAATCGGGAGTCCGGAGGACGTTGATGTTATCCATGTGCATCGTCTTGTGGATCTCGACCACAATGTGAAGTCGGTGTGGTCAAGTGGGTGCGTTGCTTTACTATGGCAGAGGTCCTGGGCCGTGTCCAGCCACCTAATGTACCCCAGGCGGCCCCACGACAGGTCGTCGGGAAGCCCGCTCTCGGAGCA
>Ga0209093_1000580_pt1 | contig 20150 bp, 31 predicted proteins | sample SidtaG_4_FD_187450 | JGI IMG/M metagenome (GOLD analysis project Ga0209093, IMG submission 187450) | Marine algal microbial communities from Sidmouth, United Kingdom - Sidmouth_Male1 metaG (SPAdes) (version 2) | ecosystem: Host-associated > Algae > Red algae > Unclassified | place: Sidmouth... | reverse complement strand
GGGGGGGGGGGGGGGGGGGGGGGAGAGGAGACAGTGAGAGGCGTGGATGGCAACAGGGGGGGATTGGCGCGAGGAAAGCAGGGGCGCTCCCATGCGCGCGCGCGCGCACTCACTCGTCCAGCTACGGCGAAGGCCCCGTCTCTCCATTAGGCGGCGGAGGCACGCTCGGTCTGATCGCGGCAGTGTCGGTGGCGGCGCTCTGAAATGCTCTGCTGGTGGCGCGACGGGGGCGCGGCAGCACCGCCCCGTGTGTGGAGGCGCCCGTGGCCAACCCCCCCCCCGCGCGCGGTGCCGGAAGCTATTTGCGCCGGCCGCTCGACCGGCCTGGATTGATGTGCGCAGCCCAGACGTGCGGCTCTCCGTCGGGGGCATCAACGACCGGGAAGTATCGGTACATTCGTGGGTACAACTGTACACGAGGGCAGGTGCCCAATGGATGGGCCGGAGACGTGTGTCAGCTGAGTGAATTATGGATAGGCCCCGCGCACGGCGGGCCTTCCCCCGCCCCCCCTCCGACAGAGCCCGTCCGAAACCCCCCCCCCGCCGGAATTGGTCTCGGACGCAGCTGTAAGCAGTCGGACCCCCCCCCGCGGTGCGGCACTATCGGCGTCCGACCGGCTCCGTCGCCTGCGAGTGAGCCGACATACCCCAGGTCGAAGACCTCCACAGCCCTTAAAAAAGGCCCTCAAGCTCATCCAGAATACCAGCCTGCATGGGATATTCGGGCATCGCTGGGGCTCGGAATCCCAGGTACAAAGCAGGATTCTATGGAGTGCTTTGGTTCGCTCACAGGCATCCACGATGTGCATTAATAAACGGCTGAGAGCAACGCTGCCAGACAGCGTCATATTCAATATTCAAGTGTAAATGCAGTTGTGACTGCATAGTCTTACACTGGGATACCTTTAAAGAACGTTACATAGAAGAGCGAAGTATGGTTTTACGCGTCGGCTTACCAGTTTCTGCTGTTCAGTTTTTCTCGGTCCATTGGCCTTTTGCAGCGGTCCGATAATGTAATGTGACCCACTCGGACCCACTGCGTTGCCAGAACGGCCCCTGACAGTGTTAGCAGAGGCGGCTCCTCCTGACGTGTCATGGGGGGAAGTGTCATTCATTGCAGCTTCGACAGGTGACGATCACGCCCCCCAATAAAATGCACGGTAACCAGAGGTGGAGGGACAGAGACGCCAGGAACGTGATATGTTAATTTCAAAGCAGGCTACGCTGGTACCCCCAAAGCTACTAGCTGATTGGAAATCCGGCCCTGCAGGAAGAGAGAGAAAAAGGTACAAAGAGACGGGAAACAAAAGAAGAAGGGCGCTGTGTCCCTCGGGCTGCTGAATGAGCTCGAGCACTTCGGGCGGGCGGGATGGGTACGCGAGAAGATCTGCACGCTGCTGACCTCGGGTCGGCGGTGGCCAGCACCGCCGCCGCGGCGGTCTTGTACAGCCCGCCGCGGACTGCACCGCCTCGACGGTTGCCCCACGCCGCCGGACACGGGGCAGGCACAGGCAAAGGGCCGCGGCACAGCCGCAGCGGAGGGAGCGCGAGCGCCTGCCGCACGGCGGGGCCACAGCCAAGTCAAGGAAGAAAGCGAAATCAGCAGCCACCCCCCCCAACAAATTCACAAGGGGCGGTGGCGTCGCAAGAGCGCCGACAAAAAACGCACGGCACGCCGCCGCGCGCGCGCGCGCGGGCACCGGCAGGCGGTGCGTCGGCCGCCGACCGACAGGGGAGGCGGCGACGCGCCAGCGGCGGAGAGGGGAGCGGGAGAGTGGAGCGGGCGTGGCACCAGAGGAGGGGTGCCACCCTCCGCCGCGCGAAGCATGGCCGCTGCGCTGCGACGGCTCGACTCCTCCGCGGGTTGTGGCCCGTGCCGTCGACGTGGCGGCGTAGAGGAAATGATCACGCGGCCGGTTACACGAAGAATACACATTCGGGTCAATACTAGGGCAGGCATGTTCTGACAGTGTGTGCACGAAGAAAAGGGCACCTCCTTACCAATAAATAGGCGAAAGAGACCGCCATGTAGCCCGCTGTGAAGAAAACACGATTTGGGACACCCCTCGTCGCAGCTCCAGTTAGCACATGAGCTCAAGCGTTTCAAACCTGTAACCCGAAGAACCTGAAAATGACCGACTCCAAGATCGGGGTTATCTGAGAGGTCCACAGAACAGGGCCCACAGGCAGGTAATAAGCAGTTCTCAACCAAGAACGTCTCAGGAGTCTCTTTAAATGGACGCCAGTCGAGCATTTTCTCGTACCCCACCCCGCCTGCCGCCGTGCAGTGATGTGTCAGTCATCCAGAAAACGCGCATGTCTCATTTTTCGGACACGCATTATTGCAGTATTTCATTCAATAAAGTCTTCGTTGAATAGATATTGAAGTGTTTGAACAGGTCGAATGGTTGGGTTTATTATCTAGCGATGAGAAGCAAAGAAATCTTCGGCCGACTGGGCACTATCAACGGTTTCGTGATCGCTGGCGTTAGTACCCGATCCGACCCGTGCAGCCGGTGAGCTCGTCGACGAGGGTGGCAACGACCGAGTCGGCGGCGGTGGCAGCGGCCGTGTCAGCGACGGGAGCGGTGCTTCACCCGCCGTCGCCGCCGCGGCCGCCGCCTGCACGGCCTGCGCCTTGTTTGCAAGCGCCTTGTGGTAGGCCACGCTGTTCTTGGCTACCTTCGAAAGCAAACATCAGGCTCCCCAGCTCCCAGCACAAACGCCCAGCCGTGGCTCGTACCGGTCCAGGAGCCGGACAGCCACGTCAATGTCGGTTCGCGCCTGTGCGCAAAAGGTGACAAGGGGGTCATACACATGAGTAGTGGAATTTTCCAGCCGCTTGACATGCACCACGTCCAGCCCAGAGACGTTGACGGCGTCAAAAACCTGCAAGCGGTTGACTGCGGCCGCCGGTATCGCCACCGCAGGCCGCGCGGCATCTGCGTCCGGATGCAGGTCGAATCCGCACCGACCGTTCGTGGTGCCGCGGGACCTGCCCGCCGCACGCGACCGAGATGGCACTGGCAGCACCACTAGCGGGCGCTCCGTAGAGTTATTCGACGCCGCCGCAGGCCCAGCAGGGCCCGCCGAAGCGGCCGCAGCCTCGGCGCTGACGTAGCCCCCGTGGCCGTTGAGCTTGGGGCGCCGGTGCCGGAATTTTTCTGTCGCGCCGGGCGGGGCTGGGAAGCCCGCGGGGCCCGCCCGCCTTCTGGCAGCAGCCTCAAAGGCCATTCTCCGGGTGGGGATGGGACCCCCACGGGCGGTGGTGGGGCCTCGCGAAGAGAGAGACGCGGTTGCACAGGGGGCGAGGGAAAAACATCACGGGGAGAGAACAGCCGACGATTCGGCGGTCGTGGCGGCCTCGCAACGGCCGCGCGCCGGCGTCCCGAAGATCCGGTCGGCTGCGCTCGCGGGGGTGACGAGGCGTCGTTCGATGCGCGGGGAGCCGCCGCCGGCAGTGTTGCAGCCCCGGAAAGATAATGAATTTGATCGAAGAGAAGGGTATCGAGCACAAAGAAACACGACGCAAAGGAAAGCACTAAATTATTCCGGTCGCGTCAGTCACCATACCCGTGTGCATTTCCCCCGTATGGACACCATTCTGTGCCAAAAGAAGACGTACGAGGAGGCCCGGGTGTCCACACAAGGATGGGACAGCATAACACACACATACAACATGTGTCCGTACGGACAAAGGACATGATCACGTTCATACAGGGGGGGGGCGGGGGCAGTGGATATGCATCAGATCCGCAGAAACGAACATCAAGTACCGCTAGCACCACACGCACGTTTGCGGCCGTCCGCCATGCCACGGTAGCACGGGGAAGGATCGGTCCAGGGGTATCGGAGAAGGAGCGTCGAGAGTGCGACACAGATGACAGGTGAATATTGGCGCGAGGAAAGTGCATGCTATTGTGAGCGGCGACGGGGAAGACGACGGTCGACGTGACTTGGTGGTGCCTGCGACTGCGGTGACCGCGTCACTCACTCCGTAGTGGCCCGTGTGGCCACGTGTGCGACTTCGTCGTCTCGGTGCTGGCCAGAACACTCCCAGTGCGCTAGCTCTGAGCGCCCCCCTCCCGCAGGGCGCCCGCGAAGCACTGGTGGCGGAAGACCGCCGCCGGGAGGTGCTGGTGGACGGGCACCCCCGCCAGAGGCCATTAGAAACCAATGCCGCCCCCTCGACTGCTTTTACGAGATCGTGCGTCCCAGCGGCCTCCGTGGGCCCTGGGTCCGGTCGAGATCTGGTTGGCGTAGAAACGTCATTGGAATGAATCGGAGCCGCAGCTGTTAGCTTGGACAAAGAAAATGAGGCACTTGTTTTTGTCTTAGTCGTTGTTTTCTATTCTTTTTCGGCTGTTGCACGCTTAATTACATACAAAGACGAGTGGTTTGCGTCCTCTTAGCCTACCCCTTGTGGTCTTACTGGTCCTCAGAGAACGGCTCCTGACTAAAAAGACAAAGTGGAGGCCCTTTCTCTCAATTGTGGCGACGACTTCGGCCGCGGCGCCGACTGGTACGTATCCGCACGACCCTCCCAGCCTGAGGACACATTCAATCCCGTCCTTCGACGCCGCGTAACCATACCGGCCTGGGCGGTCCTTGGCCGACGTTGCGCGCTCTACACAGGCGAAGGCCACTGCTTGGCCATCAATGAACACGGCCGCGTCCTGTAGGATGGCCCCAAATGTTGAGACTGGGCGCTCCCCCACGGACCCGTCACGGAGGAAGAAACATTCTCGGGAGTTGATCCGTACCACGTGGCTACGGCGCCGGCGCTTGTCCCAATCCGACCCGACAGGCTTTGATCCTGCAAAATTTCCGGAATCCAGCTTAGCTCCGTAGTACTTCTTAGCCAAAACCTGAAGAGACACTTCGTCGGCGTTTTCTTGGATCAGCACCGCCCACATTCTGGCAAGCTCTGCCCCTCGAAGGCCCACCGGCTCGCTCCTGGGAGGGAGCAGCGCGCAGTCGTAGCCGACATCCTGATGTACCTTCAGGCTGACGCGATGAAGATCGGGCGCCGTCCAACGTTTCTTCGTTCTTTCTGCCCATTCGGTGGGTAAGTATTGCTGGCCAAAGGAAGAAATGAGGTCGGCCTTGCATTTGCGCGTGACATTCTTAACGAGAGTCGCGTGCGGTCTTGAACTGGAGCGGATAAGCTTTGCGTGCGTCCCAATGTTCCGTTCCATCGGAAACTGACAGAAGACCCAGGCTGGGCCGCACGCGCGGAGCAGCGGAACAATGTCCAGAAGAGAAAAAATAGTAGAGAGGCAGAGCGGTAACCGCTCGGCCGATCCGGGGTCGATCTTATCGTAGTATTGCTGATCCCCGAATTCTGTCCTGGTGGGCAGAGACTGAGTTGGGGACCGACTCTCTCCACCAATCAGATGCGCCCCTGGGACTGACTTGGAGCTTCTGAGTGCTTACATGTGCCCATACGGCCTGGAAATCGACATCAGCTCCTCTTTTCTTCTGCACTTCTGGCAAGGAAACAGTAGAAAATCTCAAGATCTCGCCTGGGCAGCTTGCTCCATGCCAAGAAAAGCGGATCAAGCGGCAACAAACAGTGAGTTCTGCTGGGCGCAAGGTCCTGGTACCAAATGCGGGCTTTCTATTGGCTTCGATGTCCTCTTACTGTCGGTTTAGACCAATAGAATGCTCTTATTCACAGTCAGTCTCTGTCTTTGTCCCCCTGGACAAAATTCGGGGATCAGCAATAGTTGGTCACGAAGTACTTGAGATCGTTGTCAATCGACTGGATATATGCCTCAGATACGCCCCTAGTTCGGAATAGCAGACGGCAGGCGTGGCTCAGTGCCATGAAGATCTTGTAGAAGGCGCTTGGAATCTGTCCAGCAAGCAGTACTTCTCCGCTGCACAGGATGAAGTGCATCCAGTCGACTGCCTTCAAGGACTTTTAATGGATGTCCATATTTCGCAGAGATCTGGCCTGGGCCAGGGGCACCGTTCGGCGCGCCTCCCGCAGCTCCCGGCCGGTAAGGGCCACCGTCGTCTTCGGTAAAAGGTAGTCTTCGTCCTTTTTGTTGTTTACCAGCTGAAGTCCAGCGAAGAGCTTTCACAGGTGCGGCACAGTGTTTAGGAGAACCAAGTGCATGGTATCGTAGGGTGCGGCGGTAGGACCTTTTGTCCATAGGTGCTTCAGGTGCGGGTTGGCGGTGCGCACTGCTGGGGTGGGCGCGAAGAACAAGGAGTAGCCCTTCACGCCACTCTTCTGCTGCAGCACTGTATGGTACGCGACCGACCTTCCTTCTGCATGTGCGTCCTCCTCTTCAGCCGCACTTGCGGCGACACCTGTGGCCGTGTGTCGCGGTGCAATGCAGTCATGTACTTTTAACAGGGACTTGCCACTTAGATCCTTAGGCGAGAAGTAGACATGGCTACTTGCAGAAGGGTAGATTCCCTGGAAAGGACAAAAACGGTTGTACATGTAGCTGCTGACGCCGGTTGGCCGACAAAGCTTGTCGCCGCCGGGCTGATCCGTCCTAAAGTTGAGCACTCCGGCTCTCAAAACCACCGGGGTCGGCGAGTTGGCTACGAATAGGCCGGGAACACCTCAGGCCAACTCGTTCAACTCCTCCGCGATGGGGTGTAGAAGCGATTCGAGGTCGTCAGGTTGTCTTACCAGGTGTTACGACCAGCAGTAGTTGAAACTTGGTGCGCGTCCGTTGGTCAGGGTTCAAACTCAAGGGTGTGGCCGTGACTGGTCAGTTTTCAAATCCGTTCTGCCGAAAGAACTGAGAGCCGTCGGTTCCGCAGTCAACTGGCACAAAAGGGCCGCGATCAAGTAGCCCTGATTCTCGGTAGTGACGGCAGTTCGAGCTGTGGGGGTAGTCGTGGACCCCGTCTGCCACTTCATCCGCAGCCTTGCGCGCCGCAGCCATATCCTCCATCATTGACTTCTCAATTATGGGGTCTTTGAGAAGGTGAGCCAACCAGGATGTCAAGGACCAGTACGTGACCTGTTTGGCCGGCTTGCCGTTGGCTTTGAAGCGCGGTGCTCCGCAAACTTCGCAAGAGGTCTGTTGCGCGCGCGTATGGGTGAAAGCCACATACCCGTTCATGCAACAGTCGACCAATCTTGGGTTCAAGTTGACGCTGGCATGGACGAATCGCTCCATGAGGTGGGGCGTGCAGTACGTGGCCGAGGAGGAGCTTAATAGATGTAGATCAGCAATCGACGCTTGCGTCAATTCGTGTTGAACTGTAAAAACATGTAGCACGAGGTCTGCTCGGCAGTCCTTAAACTGGCCCACCGGTAGACGCACTTCGTTCGTGCTGACGGTTGGTTGGTTAATCGGGACTGGAGGAACCCCAATTTGATCTTCTGGCTCCGGATCAGCGATGAAATCCGGTGGTGGCATGTCGTTTGACCCGTCTGATCCGTCTGATCCGTCGATTGACGTGGAATCGCTCGATGCGACACTTGCGTCCGGCGTTTCGTCTGCATCGCATCGGCGCCGGTTCGTCGCGACGGACGCCTGAGCGCCGGCGCCGTCACCGCTGGGCGGATGTCCTCCCTGGCCGCCCGACGTCACCTAAAGCTCGTCGCCTTCTGATGGTCCTTCCTTCCCATCGTTTGGTAGTGTGGCATTGGATGGCCCTTCTCCCTGGCCTCCATACTCCAGAAGACGGCGCTTTTCGCGCTGACGGTGCTTCTAAAAGGTTTTCCGACACACCGAGTTGGGGCCACTGCGACCGTTGGCCGTGCAGGATACGCAGTAACAGGTGTACCGCTCGCCGAAGCCCGAGAGTGCCATGGTCACTGCTGGTGGGGGTTGAAGGATGGGAGGGGGGGGGGGGGGGGGGGGGGGGGGGGGGGGGGGGGGGGGGGGGGGGGGGGGGGGGGGCTGAAGCGGCAGGTCGATGAAGAGGCGGCGAAGAAGGAGCGCCGGCGGAGGTAATGCGAGTGTCGATGGCGGATGGAAAACATCGTCGGCAAGTCCATGGGAGACTCTTTTACAGGCAATCAGGGCGAAACGGTGCCCAATCAAATGTCAGGATTGCACTGCTGAAAGTTGAATGCGCTGCAAGCTTCCATCGGCATCCAGATCTTTACGGTGGAACGCTAGACTGGAAGCAGAAAACCCGTCATGAGCCTCAGATGTTTTGACCAGGTGGCCACAAGTCTCACATTTCCCTTCCAGCACGCACACGAGACGCGCTCAATGCATCGCTGTGTCGGCCACCTTCCACCCGCTGCACTCCCCCCCTCTTTCAGTCTGACAGCTCGAGGCATGCTGGGCCTGTTGTCCCCACGTGCCGGGATGGTCGCTTGGTGGCGGCCGAGAGCGCCGCCGGCCCGCGTCACCGGAACGTCAGTATTGGGGCGCTGGCCCAGCTGGGGATACCCTCCCTCCCTGTAGCCTGACGTGTCACTACGCCGCGGTGGCGATGGGAAAAGCCAGGGTGCGGGAATGTGTGAGGACCCCGCCACTTCACAATTTGTTCAGAGCAGGCGGGGATTGTTGGCGCGCGAAGCGGCATGAGCAAAGAGGCTGAGGATCCCATCCAGGCCGATCCGCGACAGTGGACCCGAGATCCCAGGTCGATCCGCACGGGCCAGGTCGCCGTTGCACGGAATCCCTGATAATTCGCTCCATGGAAGTGAGTTTGGCTCGGCATCCCAGGCGACCTGGGTTTCCGAGGCAGAAAACCTGGGATTCGCGGTCAAATTTTCTTGTAGGCGGGCACGCGGAGCATGGTGTCAGTGTGTTGGTTGTGAAGGGCGAAAACGCCGTCCAGGCGGGCCGCACAAGCCGACCAATGCCGCCGCAGCGGTGGTGCTGCACCCCCTTCTCTTCCGCCTCCCACCACCTAAATGTAGCACCAGCGCGCATTGACGTCGTCATGAGCAAACCGGCGCACGGGATGATGGGAGCACTGCGGCCGCCGCCTGTCGCCGCCGCGACAATGCCGCAACGCATCGTGATGTCCCCGCCCTGGGCGGAGGTCCAACCCGCGGCGATGTCGCCAGTGATAGTGCGGTGGCGACAGCAACAGCAACGGCGGCGGCGGCGGTGGCGGCGGCGGCGGCGGCGGCGGCGGCGGCGCTAGACGCTCGTGGCAACTGTCCCCCATGTCGGCAGACATTCAGCACGGAGACCCAGCTGTGTCACACTGCCTGCAGTGAGAGGTGAGGCGCGCGCTGTGTATTGAGAATCGGTCGAAATGTGTTCCACGAACGCTGTCGGGAGAAGGCCGCACGGTGGCGAACAATTGAGTGCACCGGTCGCATCCTTCTAAAAACCGGCCAGGCACTAGAGTGGGGTTCGCGATCTTGGACGAAATGGCCCGCTATTGTACGATGGGGTGACGTGGGGTTCACCTCAGGGCCGCACGCTCTTGCGCACGCGGGCGAACCCGCTCCCACGCGCTCAAACACGCCATTTGCGCGGGCGCGGGTACACGAGCCCTCGCTAGCGCGCCTCATCGAGCGCTGCGAGCCAAAACGCGAGCAGCGCCCGTGCGCACTCGTGCATGCGCCCCTGCGCCGCGCGGCCACATGAGGGCCACCGCCCCGGAAGGGCCAGCTGCCCGCCCCCGTGTCCCTGCGACGATGCGCGTGTGGCGTACGTGCCACCAGCGCAACCACCCCCTTCCCCTCCGCATCGGTCCCACCCCGCCCTTCCGCTGCGGCCGTCGGGGACGCCACCATTGGATACCCCACAGCACATGCCGCGTCGGCGTCCTTTGCGATTTCGCCCTCCTCCCCGCACGGTGTGGTGCACACCGCCGCGTCGGGGCCGTTGGCACCAATGGTGGTCATGTTTTCGTCACCACTAGCCAAATTGCCCCTGTCGGCACGATTTTTGCAGGGGCCGAGGTGTTGTCGCAGGCCGCAGCCTCTACCTTAGCGCTGACACGCCCGTCTTTACACCCTCTTGGCAGCCGCCGACGTCTACATCAGCACCGTCGGCGGCACGCCCTTAATACCTGCCGGCCTCATGCCTCCTACTGGCTTTCCTTCTGACTGTGCCAAACCGCTACCAGCGGACCCGGAGCCGCCGCCGTCACTGGGATGACGCCCTCCCCTGCACCTCGGCCCCTGCCACCGCCGCCGCCACCGCCCCCCCGTCCCCCTACGCGTCGCCGCTGCGCGGCGGCATCTCCGGAGCCCGCATCCTTGCCGTAAAAGCTTCTATCGGTGGAAAGACGCTGTTGGCGCTACGCGCCCTCTGCACGCTCGCTTCGTTGGACATTGTCTTGACAGTCTCAAGCATTTCTGTCTACCATTTCTCTTTCCGCGGTGTCCTGTATGCCTGCGATGGGGTGGGGGTCATGTGGGGCATGTTGTGGCTGTGCCTGCGCGCGCGTGGGTCCATCTAACTACCTTGCCGTGTGCTTCCTTGCCGCCGCGGCCTACGTCGCTCCCGGGGAATGGGAGCGCACATCCATATCTAGATCCGCGCATACGGTGACCTTTGCAGCTACCCTCCGTCGCCGCTTGTGACCACCTAACGCTGGCTGCCGCCTTACCTGCTACCTTCGCTCGCCCCTGGCTAGATGTATCCGCGCATAGCTCACTCGAGCATCCCTTAAACCTATGTGGCCATCGCGTCCCTCCCGCTATCTAGCACCGTCGCCAACCCACCACGCGTCGGCTCAGGAGGTGTCAACGCCATCGCCCGCCACGAACGCGAGCGAAGCGGGGGTGTCGGGGGCGGTAAAAGGGGGCCGCATTGAGACTTTTACTCTGCTTGTGCTGGTGTGGGGCCCCCGTCGCTGTGTCGTTCCGACGCGGATAGTAGAGGACGCCTGGATAACAAACGCCTGCGAGTGGGGATGATAGTGCTGAGACTCACCAGACAGTTATTGGCCGTCTACGCCAAGTGTGGCGGTGTCCCTCACGCTTTGGAAACCGTGTAGGGCAGGAAATGGCAGAGCGGGTAGGTGGGAGTTGCCTGAAAGATGGACGGAGCTTTTCATTCCGTTCCCGACCCGCTCGTCCACGTGCTCGTTTTCAAATGAAGAACACACCTGTTCGTTTCATGGTAGATCCGAGGGATGCCTGTGTGCCTAGGGACTCTTGCACTCTCAGAATCCAAAGTGTGCGCCCTTCCGGCGCTATCGCTCGAAATGGTGGCTGGCCGTGAGCTGAAAGGTCCCAGAGGTGTGGGGGCACGCCGGAATTTGCCTCCTTAGACATACAGCTGGCCTGCCGCACTCCCATCGTTAAAGGCCTATTACGAACTGATAGAAGTAACACAGGAACTATACATCGAACGCACAGACTTGTAGGATCTCTACGCCTCTACTCTATTCATAGCCACAAAGAAGAGTGTCACGACGAGCCTGTGGAGGCACCACCAGCCGTGCCACCCTCCGACGCCCCACTTTCAGTGACGCCCGCCCCCACGCGCGAGTTTAAGAAGGCCTGTAATTCCGCCAATAGGCTGGCAGAGAGTACCATTGGGGCCCCGGCTGGCACCACCCCTGTCTCAGTAGCAGCTGGTACAGCCGCTGCCACCCTACCGGCCGGCACCACGGACGCCGCGGCCGAGGTGGAGCCGGCCACATTTAGCCGTGTAACGGCGGCTCCGCGGGGCCTTGGGGGGCTGTCCAGTGGCCGGTGAGGGGTTGAAGCACCAATTACGCAGAGCCGCTGCGCGGCTCATCCTCAGCGTTTGTGACAGCCCCACATGCAGTTGACGGCCTGGCGCGGTCAGACTCGCCATCATCTGATGATCAAAGACCGAAATTACGGCCAGGACCTCCATCAGGGATGAAGCACCTTTCTCCGACACGACCTGCCTGGTCTGACGGTTGAGTGACTCACATGCATTGGTGTCTTTGGAGCTAGCCAGCTGCTAGAATCTGTCTAGCACGTCGGATCAGCGCTGAAAGGCGGCCACTGGAGCGGAGTCATTGAGAAACAGCCACTGCAGAATGTTGGCCTTCCGCGCGTACCCATGATCCTCGTTCGCGGCTGCCATCTTGGAAAGCTCCGCTCGCGCGTCTTCCTCCTCGAGGTCCGATTCCGCGTCTCTTGGGTGCACCATGCGGGTATAAAAGGGTTCGCACAGGTCGCTGCCACAGGGGGCGAGCAGAAACCGCTTAATGTGTACGCCGCAGCCGACAACGCGGCCACGGTACTCATGCGGCTGCCCACAAAACACACAAGCGAGCGCCCGGAAGAACCCCTGGTGCTGTGCAGTCTCAAAGTCCATCGTGGCCGACACGAATGGCGCGCGACCGGGCCTTGGATCGTCAACAGTTTCACCCTCCCGCGGTCCCACCAGCCCGTTCGTAGCCGCCACATGGAAGAAGTACTCAAACAGCTCTTCGTAGACATCGGTGATCTTTCCAATAACCATTGCCCGACAGAGCGTCACCGCCGTATTTAAGGACAACACAAACGCACTGTTCCACAAGAGAAAAAGTGAACAAAAAACAAAGAACATCTGGAAAACATCCCACTTGTCTTTCAATACAAATGCTAACCGACGTTGCGGCTCACCCTCGCCCCGGTGCCGCCAGAGGTCATGGACCCTCCAGATTACGACATAGGCCGTTGCCACCGATCCACGGTGCACGTTCTTCGCTCATACTGCTCTTCACCCTCACGATCCTTCCCTGATTCCGTGCCACTCCCGCCGTCATCACAATATCCACTCTCTCGCCCTCATCTCCCTAATGAGCGCGTGAAAAATGACGTACATACTCTTGAAGAGGTCCCAGTCAAACGCCCGCTTCCCGGACGGCTGGATAGAGGCCGCGTACACCCCTGCTTGGCGGAACCGGCCGCGACGACGCCAAGAATTGTGTCTGCCTGGATGTATCACAGTCTCCCGTCGAGGACGGCCTGCTCGTCTGTCTGCATCACCATCAGATTGTAGTCGCTCTTTCGGAAGATAGGCTGGTCGTATTCATGCTAGGACGCGAAGCGTCGATAGCGGTCCGACACGGCCAGGATATCCTGTCCGTAGGGATGCTCCTTCAGCCGGTCTTTCTGGTACAACTTCCGGACGAGGGAGCTGCTGGCCAAGCCATCGCCGCGTGCGTCGCTGATTGCGTGTGATAGATTCAATGTAGTAGATACGAGAGCGCCCGAAGGATGCAAGAAGGACAAGCGTCAGTACAAATTGACGATGAGAAAACAGCAGCACACTACACCCTCATCAAGGAATACATAAGACACAGTAAAAAATGACTTGCATACCTGGAGCGTTCGGATCGCCTGAGGTGGGTTCTCCTCCACCACCTTGTGCACCACCGCGCTTCGCGGCTGGCATACGGGAAAGACGTGGCTGTGAGTGCCGTGGATGACAACACACGGACTTTTCCGTCGTCCGACATCTCCCGAGGCGTGTACACCTCAGCGTGGACGAGAAAAGGGCCGCTACCGGCCCTCAATAGGGCCGGGCACTCGCCTTCGTGCCGCTTGCAATCTGGGTAGCGTGAGCACTTGGTGGCGGTGACGGTACAGGTGTCAGCCGCCTTCAGCTTCTCTACGCCTGTATCTAGCAACGAGCTCAACAGTTCCAAATACACACCAGCCGGCATCCGCCGAGCCATAAGACCACCCAACCGTGTGGGGGTGCCTCCCTTCTTCCAATCCGAACAGCCAACGAAAGCGCTCCGGAATCTGCTCTGTGGGAGAACCTTGGGAGTCGCACCGCATTGGACGCCCTCTTCATCCTTAAAAGAACAGCCGTCCTGCCGGTTCTGCAGAACCAACCTCCAAAAGGACTGTCGCATTTCCAATGACTGACAACCAGGAACGGAACAAGGAATCATACTCAGGCCTAGCCATATCGTGAGTGTCAGTCACAGAAAGAGACGCGTCACGGCCGACAACTCAAGAATCAGAGCGCACCAGAGAAACGCATGAATCTCCCTAGATACTCCACGCACGTACAAAGGTAGTCTTTTGCACTTGTCGAGCTGGCAGCTCTTCTTCCTCACACAGCTGCATCGCTGAAAGCCATGGATGGAGTTCAAAGTCAACATGCAGTGCGTCCCGTTGGAAACGTCATCCGTCAACCTGGAACAAACCATGGCGGGGACACACGTCCGGGTGTTGAAGTTGTATCCCCGCCAGCGGCCCGCGACAAGAACCGTAGTTGGAAAGGACCCCTTCTTGTTCCCCAACGTGTAGGGGCTGTCTCGGAAGAACTTCGCCGCATCGGCGGCATGCATAGATACGAAAAGTTCAATCCCTGCTTCACTGGTCCTAAGGTACGTCTCAAGCTCGTCCCTGTGGATAAAAACTCCTCCAACCGTCTTTCTGTGTGAGATGCGGTAGCAGACACGAAGTACATTCAACAGAGAGGAACACAGAACAAGATCCCTTTCATAGATTCTCGTACGTCAGCATGAAGGACAACAGAGATTCGAGATGCACGACGCCACGACGTCAAAGAAGCAACAGCAGACGTTATGCTCTGAAAGAGCAAGAAAACGAGGGCATCAGCCACAACGACATACCCTGTATTGCCCGGAGTCCTCCTTCGTCAGAATAAGACAGGCTCGGCCTCCTCGGGCGGCCATGCGGGCACCGTGGCCGCGGCCACAGCGGGCTGCGAGGTCTCGGTGCTGTCCGGCGCCATCTCGGATGGATCAGAAGACGTCATTGGCATGACCGTTCGAGAAACAGCGACGGCGTGACCGATGGGAAAAACTCTAAGAGAACATCCATCGGGGTGAGGCTCCAGGGCATCGGCGGGGCTCGAAAGGTCGGATCGCCGCGCGGTGAAGGGCAGGGGTGCTGAGGGAGTGTGGGGTCTGCAGAGGTGGTGGCCACGCAGCTCATGAGAGGGGCACATATGCATGCCGTGCGAGGCCGTCCCATCTTCAGCGGTCGAGACAGCAACTGGAGAAAGCGCGGTCTGTGGCCGCCGTTAAATGGGCGCGCACCAGCACAGGTGCACCCGCGTACTGATCAATTGGCGCCAAGAACGCATGCGCACGCCCGATTGCGCGTCGAACTGAACCCCAGGTCAGCGCATCGTGCCAGACCATCTGGTACGATGTGCTGACATGAAGCCATCGCAACTGTTACACTCCACTACTACATTTTTAAATTCCATTTCCATGTGACCTCCAGGATGTCACCTGAACCTCAGCTTCAATATGTTCCTGAACCCCACCTTCAACCGTAGTGTCTCTTCTACCGCAGCATCATTTGATGCGAATCGCATCAAATGATGCCCATTTTCGGAGCGTTTGTTTTCGTACTTCGCGACCTCTGACGCTCTTTTTGACAACAAAAACGGAATCAGCGATGCCTTGTTACTCTTGGAGGAGATCTCAGCCAATGCGCTATGGATACCAACGGGGAGTGCTCCAGATGCCTCACCAGGGGGGGTCGAAGCGTCGTTCTCTGGTCCTGTCAGAGGGTGCATCATTTGATGCCCGACCGGGCATCATTTGATTCCCGATTGCGGTGGAATAGACACTAGGTCCGTCCAAGAAGAATGTCGGCATCTTTTCCCGCGGCACACGCCCACACCACAGGCTACAAAGACCGCACAGCCTACAAGACTACAACGCCACGGCGTCCCACTTTCGCAAAACAACGGCAACACGACAGCAGTTCAACAGCAAGAAAATGAAGCGACACACATCATCACATCACATGGGCAGCAGCCACCACAGCGACGGCCCACCAAGCAGCCATCTTGCATATTGGCCTCAGGCAGGGTACTGCTGCGTCTCATCCTTCTTGATTTCCGGTACCTCTGATACGTGCTTATAGACTTTCATGCTACCCTCATACTTGTCGAGGCAGTCCGTGGGCCCCTCCAGCTTCACAGACGTGAGCCAAAGCACAGGCGCTTTTAGCGCACATTCCGCAATCTTCATGGAGTCGCCAATGAGGAATCCGCTCCCGTTGGCCGCCGCCACCCCATCCACATACTTCAGCGCCTTGGTCATGTCTGCCCCGTGTGCATAGTTGAGCCCTTCTGACTGATCACTTTCTTAGGCGAGCATCTCCTTCCTCTTTCTTGGGAAGCCTATACGTCGCACCAATGACCAACATCATCGACGCCAGGACTTCGACAAGCACTTCGACTTTGGCCACTGCTACCGGGTTCTCAGGGCACAGCCTCGGGATGCAAATCTTCCCCGCGTACCGCAGCAGCGCGATCCACTCGGTGAGCACGGTTCCGTCGTCTAGCGTCAGCGTCGGCACTTCCCCCCGCGGCATAGTCGGCTGATCGCGGGCCACTCAGACAACGTGAAGCGCTTGTCCGTGAGCCTACAAGAACATTCTCCACGTATATACCGGTTTCTGTGTCTGAAAATACCGGGTCGGAGATCCCCCGCAGCGCCCTCAAATGGCTCTGAGAGGAGTCTAGTATACCGGGTTCTCTGGGATATTCGGGCTTCTCGCATTCTCGAAAGACCTGGCTAGACCAGGTACCAGCCGGACTCTGATTTGCTTACATGCCGCCACGTTGCGTGAATGATTGCCTGAAGATGACCCCAAGCAAGGCGGGACGCCGACTCACCGGCACAACTGGATATGCCTCACGTGATATGTGGGATAAGGCTGTATCCAAAATTTTCATAAGAGAGCACATGAACACAGATTTGAAAGCAGGAGTTTGCGCGCCGTGCTTGGGTAGTCTGCGCACGGTAGGGTGGTCATAACTATTCGTGCTTATCGTTTCGCTCCGCTTGTAAGGGGCTTTCAATGGCAGCGATTACGCTAGTATCTCATATGCTAAGGATGACATGCAAAGAAATCGGCAGCCGACAGTGGGCCGGTCGCGTGAGCGTCGCCTGGCCCGGCTGGTGGATCCGCCGGCCTCTGTTGCAGCGGCGGCGGTGGCGGTGGTGGCGAAAGCGTCCACGGCCCCACCTGCTGCGACGCCGCTGATTGGGCCGTGTTTGTCGCCGCGGCGGCTGCCGCCTCGCGCTTTGCCTCCGGCCTGGCACGGTGCTCAGACCTTTCGTTGGACAACCTAGAGAGCAAAGAGCAGGCGCCCCACGAGCGCACACACACCGCCAAGCGCGGCTCGTGCAGCTCCAGATACGCAATGGCGTGGCCAAGCACGAGTCGCTCCTGCTGAGAGAATGGCTTTGTCTTGTTGAAGTGCGTCGCGGCGAGGTGCGTCACATGGAGCAAGTGGCGCACATCCACCTCTTTGTCCGGGATCCCGGCGGCAGCGACGCCCACCACACGCATGCGGTTGACTGAAGCGGCTCTGTCGGGAACGGCCACCACGCGCCGAGCGGCGTTTGGGTCCTCATCCATTACGAAACCCATCCGAACGTGTGTGAAGCCACGCCCGCGCCGCGCCGGCCATGTCGGGGATCTCTGCGGCATCCGACGTTGTGGGCCGGCGCTCGCGCCGCGAGCCGTCACTACCTTCCCGCTCGCGGTGCCCCCGTCTCGGGGTGAAAAAGTAGACCCCGGGGGGACTGGATGACGTCGACAGCCGTCGGCGCTAGGGCGAGGTAGCTCCACCCGGTGTCTCGAAACCGAAGGGGTTGCACCTCGCAGGGGTGGCTTCCCATCCTGCATAGGCGGGCCAAGAGGAGGGGGTAGTGCCGCCGAGGGGGGGGGGCGGAGCGCATGTTCAGGCATAGGAGCAGGTGACCCGGGGGTGGCCGGTGTGGACGGTGCTGGGGAATGCCTCCTGTCTCTGATTCGCGCGGACCTTGCAGATCTCCGTCGGGGAGGTGCGGGGGGAGGCGGAGAGCGGGGTGGCGGAGGCGGTGGCGCCCCAAGCCTTGCCGAGGCGGCGACAGCGAAGGCTAGATCACCTGGAAGATGCAAATCATCAGACAATCGGTAACGGCGAACATATACAACACAGAATGAGAACAACACTGGAAACAATAAGGTGACCGGATATATGAGAAGTCTTCAGCTCAAGGACGTGTGCTCCGGAAATGTTAATCAGACAAACGACGTTCACACACGCGCCCAGTGTAAGTGCAGCAAGCACATGAAAGGAACACTTGGATTCATGAGGAGCGAGGCGCGCGCAGTAGGGGGGGGAGGGGGTTTTGCGGATGGACGATCCATGCAACCGAGAAGAGACAAGAGAAACCAACAGCGTGCCACATCAGCGCGAGTACGCTTGAGACGACCCACCATGGCGTCACAGAGAGGGGGAGAGGGGAAACAGTGCACATAACGGGAGAGATGCAGTAGGGCGGCCCAAGTGGTAAGGCATGGACGTCGCGTGACAAAAACAGGGGGCAAAAGGCGCCAGGCAGACGCAGTCCAGATGCTGGGAGCAGAGTACGCCGCGCGTCGGCGGTGGCCGACGGCGACGAGGGCTGCGGGTTGCTCCGGCTGGGTGCTCGCCCCCGCCTGGCGCTGACCGTCGACGCCTCCCCCCTGGCACAGGCTGCAGACGCCCCCCCCCTGGCATAGGCTGCAGACGCCCCCCCCCCTGGCACAGGCTACATACGCACCCTCCTCCCCGGGCACCTCTCTGCCCTGGTAGCAGATGGCCGTCTACGTCCCCCCTCTCCTTGGCCCTCCACGCGCAGGTGGCCGAGGCCACTGCCAGGGGCTCCCTTGGCCGCGAGCCCGGAAAAGAGAGGCAAAAAGGCCTCGTCGGCCAAACAAGATTACAGGCTCAGGATTCATCCGTCCTTGATCATCAAAACTGTCACGGAGGCCAGAGCAAGTGCGCGTATCGCAAGACACTTGAGATAAGAGCAGATGTCAACATGTTTAGCTCAATTGACTCCAAAACAATTTCCATTCGACAAGCACCCCCTCGAGGAAGCATCCGCGCCCTCCTTTCCTTCAGATAACGGCTCCCGGTAAAACAAAATGAAGTGCATCCGCTCTCTTTCGATCTTCCCGTCGACTTCGGTCAAAGCACCTACGGGCACGGTGTAGCGTAGCCCTTCGTGCCCGGGGATGCACTCAATTCCATGGGTCATCGCAGCGCACCCAAACCTCCCCGGGCGGTCTTTGGTGGAGTTGGCCCGTTCCATATAGGCAAAGTCCATCGCATGGCCGTCAAAACATTCGGCGGCATAGTGCAACACGGCGGCAAAGGTTGATACCGGGCGCTCGCCAACCGACCCATCGCTGCGGTAGATCTCTTCAGTAGAGCATATCCGCAGCAGGTAGTCTCGCATTTCACGTTGGGCACAGTCTGAGCCGACTGGCTTCGACCGTGCAACTTTTCCCGAAGATAACTGCGCCCTGAAGTATTTCATGGTCAGAATGTGGGGAGGTACGTAGCTGGCTTCTTCTTGAACCAACACCGCCCTCAAGCTCGTCATCCCTGCCCCATCCAGGGCGGCCGGCGCGCTCCGCGGAGGCAGCAACGCGAAATCAGGGCCCACATTATCAGATATTGCCAAGCTGCCGCTCGGAAGTCCCGGTGACGCCGGCTATTTTCCGGTCGTATCTGCCCGTTCGACGGGTAAGTAATGCTCACCAAAGGAGGTGATTAGGTTGGCCTTTCACTGGCGCGTTACGTTCGTGACGAGGCTTGCGTGAGGTTCCGACTGCGATCGGATAAGCTTGCCAAGGGAACTAATTGTCCGTTGCATCGGAAATTGCCAGACGAGCTAAGCTGGCCCGCACGCCCCCAGCAGGGGAACAATGTCCAGAAATGAGACGATCGTAGATAGACAGAGCGGAAGCCGCTCCGTCGTTCCGCGGTAGATCATAGCATAAAAGTTGGTGACAAAGAACTTGATATTCTTGTCAATCGACTCGATTTCAGCCGCAGATACGCCTTTTGGTCCGAGTAGCAGGCGACAAGCCCGAGAATGGGACATGAAGATATCGTAGTAGGCGCTTGGAATGCGCCCCGCCAGGAGAACTTCCCCGCTGCAAAGAATGACGTGTATCCAGTCCACTGCCTTTAAGGACTTGTGGTGCACGTCAATATTCCTCAGAGACCTGGTCTGAGCCATGGGCACAGTCGGCCGCGATCATTGTAACGCCGTCGCAATGAGCGTCACAGTAGTCTTGGGAATGATGTAGTTTTCTTCTGTTCTTGTGCCGCCACGCGTCGCCGCCGCCACCGACAATGCACAAGGTGGCGGCAGCTGCAAGGGGCGGCGGCGGTGCGGTGGTCGGCGGCCTCGGATGCCGCGTTGTCGGCGCGGGGGGGGAGGGGGGACGTGCGGGGGGGGTGCGCGTTGATGGAGGCGGAGTCGGCCGCCGCCCCCACGCGTCGCCGCCGCCG
>Ga0209093_1000578_pt1 | contig 20171 bp, 13 predicted proteins | sample SidtaG_4_FD_187450 | JGI IMG/M metagenome (GOLD analysis project Ga0209093, IMG submission 187450) | Marine algal microbial communities from Sidmouth, United Kingdom - Sidmouth_Male1 metaG (SPAdes) (version 2) | ecosystem: Host-associated > Algae > Red algae > Unclassified | place: Sidmouth... | reverse complement strand
CCCCCCCCTCCTGTTTAGCGTGAACACAACCGGATGGCGGCCGGGCACTCGCCGACCGGCGGCGGCACCACGGGCGCCGTCGCATTCACCGCCGCGGCGGTCGCGCGTCCCGCGCCCCGCGCCCACACCTCAGAGTAGGCGAGCCACCCGACGGCCACGACGAGCAGGGTGACTTGGATGACGGCGACGCGCCAGCGCGCGCGGCGGATGGCGGCGAGGCACCAATCCTCGTACAACCAGCGGCCGCTGAGGCCGACGCCCCCCACCGGCGTCGTTGCCGTCGGGCGCGTCGACGGGTGGGCCCAGCGGCTCGCGCGGCGGCGCTCCTCGGAGGCGGCGTCGCCTTTGGGGGGGGAGCCCCCGCTCGGCGCGAGGCACGCGGGCGGCCACTTGCGTGGTGGGGGGGGGTCGGCGGCCGCTGCCTCCACGTCTGACGCGGCGGCGGTTTTGGGGGGGGGACCCCCGCTTGGCGCGAGGCACGCGGGCAGCCACCTGCGTGGCGGCGGGGGGTCCGCGGCCGTCGCCTTCACGGCTGACCCGTCGGTCGTGGTCGACGAGAGGCTGTCCGCGTCGGCGGCCCCCGGTGGTAGGGCGGGCGCACGCCGCCCCCCAAAGCAGAAGGGGAGCCACCACGGCCTGGCCGCCTTGCCGTCGCCGTGCGCGTTGGTCGGGGCGGCGAGCTGCGAGTCGCGGCGGCGGCCAAACCAGGCGGCCCAGCGGGCCTGGGCGGCCTCCCCGTCACTGTCGTCGTCGACGTTTTTGGCCACGTTCGCCGCGGCCGTGTCGCCCCCGGGCCCGACCGTCGTCGGCAGCCCGCCTTCCGTCTCTGCCGGGACGGCCGCCACGCCGCTGTAGCCGAGCGCCGGCCACACGAGCACAAAGAGCGACTGGAGGACCGAGATCAAAAAGGTGCGGAAGAGCACCCGCGCGAGCATCCGGTCGCGCCCGAGCGCGAGCAGCAGCGTCGCCGCCCGCGGCCGCTCGTCGACGGCGGCGAGCGACTCGACGAGCGCCGTCACGTTGGACGTGCCCGGCATGGGGTGCGTTTGGTAGTACGAAAGCGTGCGGTTCATATCGCCGACGCGCGGGTGGGGCACCTTGGCGCCCGCCCCGTTTTCACACAACGCCATCCGCCGCGCGCCCGTGTACACGTCGGCCATCCGCGCGTCGTGCGCCACCGACACGTTGGCGACCGCCGACCAGTTGGCGGCGGCGGCGACGGCGAGCGCGTTGCGGTCGCGCACAAACGCCGGGTCGACGAGGCACGGGTCGGTGGTGAAGCTGTTCAAATAAAACCACCAGTCGGCGTTGCGGAGGACGTCGCCGAGCGGGCGGGCGGCGAGGAGGGCGACGCTGCCGGCGATGACAAACTTGGTTTTGGAAAAGGAAAAGAGGAGGCCGGGCGCGTGCCGCCACTGGCGGTGGCGGAAGGAGCGGAGCGGCGCCCGAAAGTAGAGGCCGAGCGCCATGTAGTAAGCGTGGGCGGTGAGGGTGCTGCCGAGCGCCCACGCGACCTTGTCGGCGGTGCGGTGGCCGACCGCTTGGGCATCTGCCAGGACGCTGCGGGGGCCCCCGGGCTCGGACGAGGTGGCACGCTGACGCAGGCGCGCCAGGCGCTCCTTCTCCTTGTCAATCTTGACCAGCTCCGCCTGCGCGCGGTTGTCGGCCACCTTGGTGTCGATGCACAGCGTCTTTTCACCGGGGAGGCAGAAAAAGAGGACACGGCGGCAGACGGGTACTTCCTTGCAAATTCTGGCCGACGAAACGGCCGCCGCCTGGGCGGTACAGCCGTTGGGCCACTTCAGCTGCGCCGGGGGCTTGTAAAAGGCCGCCGCGAGGGCCTCCATGCGCGCCGCGACTTTGGCCTTGTCGGCCACGTACGCCGCCGCGGCGTCGATTTCGGTGAGGTTGTCGAGCCGCGCGGCGACGGCTTCGAGTTTGGGTCCCCGGTCTTGGCACAAGTCCAGGGACGTCCACGCTTTGCCAAAGACCGCCTCTTGCTGAGCGGGCGACGCCGCAAAGATGACGCCAACGACGGCGGCGACGATGAGGAGGCGGCCCCACCGGGGGACGTCGTGCGTCCATCGCCGGTGGGCGGCGGGGACTTGCGGCACACGCCAAAAGAGGAGCATGGTGCGGCGGCGGGTGGGGGGGGCGCCGGCTGCGGGGGCTCTGCAGCCGCAGGGGGGCGGTGAGACCGGGGCTTACCGAGCGGGGGGTCCGCCCTGTCCTTTCCCTAGCACTCTCGCTGATATGCCTTTCGAGTCCCGCCCTGAACACTGCACGAAATCGTTCCACCATGGGCCTGCGAGCGCGCCACAGCCGTGGGGCAAGGGTGCCATAGCAGGAACACCTCACGGATCGTCGCTGGTCTGGTGCGGCACCGCAATGACAACGTCACACGTCAAACTCACAGAATCACACTCCCCCAAACACCGCTGAACTCACGCGTGGACGGCCGAGCACGAGCCGTGGCGTTCCAGCGAGGCCCCGTGCACCCATGAGTGGCTCGCGCCAGCCCGGCGACGATATCCCCTGACGTGACTTGCTGTGCACAGATGGCCGAAATTGCGGCGGCCGCTACGTAGCAAAGAAGAGAGAGTGGTCTCGGTCACGAAACGGCAGTGACCGCAGGAGAAGGGCGAGCGATGGCGGAAAGCTCGCCATCTCATCCGTTTATTCGAAAGCACGAAGATGGCGATTTCTGTGATGCCGCCTGACGCGGCGGAACACGTTTGTCCACTCAGAGGGGAGCGCTACCAGGTGCAGATGCGACGCGGACCGCTGGGCCCTGGTCACGGTTCGCTGCCCACGTTTGCTACCGGTACTTCCGGCGCTGGGGGCCCCTTAGATCATGTGTCTGAAACGCGCCGGGTTGTGTTCTCGACTGGCTGCAACGCGATCCTCCTCTGCTGGCGACCCGCTTGGCGGGCGAGCAGGCGCTGCGGCGAGCGAGCGCCGCTTGGGCGGTGGGTCCCCTCCGTCTTGCAGCCTTTGTGACACGTATCGTTCGCAGGCATGGATAGCAGAGTCGGAACAAGCCTACACACGCGCTCCTGCCACGCGCTCAGCCTACCAGTCACCAAAAGGGCACTTTTCCTGCGGGAGAAACGCACCGTCGACGATCGCAAGCACAACCCCCCCCCGGGATGTCTATCGCGGTGCCGCCCCAAATCCGCCACCGTTGCCATTGGAACACCGTCCCAGGTCACCGCTTCCACATTTGTTGCAATTGCCGCCAGTGTCGCTGCCGCAGTGGTCGCGACCGCTGCCGTCGCCGCCATCGTGGCGCCTCCCGCCGCCACGTCCACCATGCACCATGTGGCGTCGGCCGCAGCAGGGGCATCGGTGGTGATGCATTGCGAGAGTGGGGACGAGGACACGCCGTCTCAAGCACCAACGATCGTGGGCCGGGCAGACCCCGAACCGTCAAATAAGCCAGAGTGGAGTGAGGTGCCGGAGACCAAAAGGGGCGCGGATGGTGCGTGCCCCTTACTCTCTTTCGTCATCGACACGGGCACCGACCACGCAAGCGAGATCCTCACCTCCTCGGAAATGCCCCCGCAAGGTACGCTCTTCACATCTTGGTCCCTGCCCGTGGAACGCCTAGAGTCTGGCCTCTCCGCCGCCTCCGTCGAGTACTTTGTCCAGGTCACATCCATGCGTACCGTATCGAGCGTGTCAAACCGGACGGATCGCCGGCAATGCGGGTGGGACCAACCTCAGGTGGACGGACGTGCCAACGTGGAAGGAAGGCATCAGTATGATCAAGACGCAAGATACAGAGATGGTTCAGTCCTCAACGCTCCTCGACGTGACGACGCCTATTTTTTAGGCCGGACACGCTCGGCGTACACTTGCTTTGCTGTTCTTTCCTCCGAGAACACGTGTTCTTCTTGTCGATGCACACTCTTCGTATCAATTTCTATTTGCGAGTACGTCTCATCCCGCAGCACGCAACACGTAGTGCTTGTTGGCGTTCCTTCTGTTCGGACACAGCTAAATTTAGATGTGCGGGCGTGGCACAAACAAACGTGGTCCCATGGGACCACGTACTCGTTGACCACAAGAAGATCTTCTCCTTAGTAATTATACCAATGGAAAACCAATGACCCCGAAGCTGAAGCTAGGACTATTAATGATTGAAGGAGGCTACTTTTTGCCGCACACGAAGCAGGTGGTGTGGACCGCCTCGCTGTATTGCTGATCCCCCAATTTTGTCCTCATCGGCCAAGACTGGGACTGCTTTGTAAAACAGGCCAACCATTGGTCTAGAACAGCAGCAAACAGCTGCTGAGTGCGAATCTACGACGCTCCATTGGCTCTCCAACCGCCAGGTCCGTGCAGAATCGAGATTCTCCGTTTTCTTGAGATATTCTTCCTTTCTCAGTCGTCTCATGGGGTAAAGTAGCCCGAAGCAGTTTGTTATCGAGATTTTCTTCGAGATTCTCAGATAATCTCAGAAAAACGAGTGCGCCGATTGTGCGTTTGCGGGCCGTACGGGCACATTCTGTAAAGATGGGACCCGACAAGCACTGCTGTCGATCCTCTTGGCCAATCAGAAACGTCCCTGCATCGCAGTTGCACTCCCGTTCTCTGCCGATGAGGACAAAATTGGGGGATCAGCAATACAGTAATTCTGCCACGTCGATGGAACAGTACGCTTCCGTCATGGAAACGTACCGTGACGCGTCCGCTGGTGCAACCCCCCACAATCGCGAGGGCTCACCATTTGCCCCACCGCCTGGCCGGGTTGTTTCCACTGCTCGCGCCAGGATGGGCTTGACTCAACCAGGGGTGGCATGCCTCCACTCGGGTTGGGAACAGCCGCCGACGTGGCCACAACACCCTGCCGTACCCGCTGGCTGCGCACGGGGCGGGCTGTGCGGTGGCAGGCGGGCGCCGGCGAGGCGGTGTGGGGTCCTGTTTCTAGAGAGTATATAAAGGTCCGCGCCCCCGCTTCGCAGTGTACGAGGAAAGAGCTAGAGTGGACCACCACGCACCTTGCCAGTGCAACCGTCGAACAACCACCACTCGCACGCGCACGCTCGTCATCGACGTCTGTCTTCTCCGGCCCACACCCCACCAGCCTTCACCCTTCCCTATTGGCATGGTTCTCGCCGGGCGATCCCGGCTGGTCGTTGCCGCCGCTGCCGTGGTAACTGCCTCCGCCGTCGCCGTGTTCGCCGCCACCTCCACCACCGCGGCCGTCGTGGCACGGCCCGCGGCTACCATGGCAACTGTGCGCGACGCGGGCGAAATGGACTGCGAGCCCGAGATGGATTCCACCCCAACCCCAGGCCCCCCGTCGTCCACGCCGGGCCCGACCGAGCCGCCGACGCCCGAAGTGGACTGCGGGCCCGGAATGGAGCCGACGCCGGCTCAAGAGTCCCCATCCGAGGAACCCGGACGCGAAGACGAGCCGTCGGCGCAGCCCGAACCGACCGAGCAGCCAACGCCCGAAATGGACTGCGGGCCCGGCATGGAGCCGACGCCGGCTCAAGAGTCCCCATCCGAGGAGCCCGGACGCGAAGATGAGCCGTCGGCGCAGCCCGAACCGACCGAGTCGCCACCACCCGGGCCGGAGCTCGGAGATATTGCCGATCCGTCGAACCAGCCGGAGCCAAGCAAGGAACCCGAGATGGAGCGTCCCCCCCAGGGAAAGGAAAACGGCGGTCCGTTCCGCTTTTACCTCGTCGACACGGACACGGGCGCTGATGTTGGCGGAGCACTCGAGTCGCCCGTCACGCTGCAAGCCGTGGATCTCCCTGCGGCGTGGTCCCTCCGCGCCGACCGCCGCGACGGGACCGACGGCGGCGTGCCCGTGGAGTTCCGCGTCGACGGCAGCGCGGTGCAAGTCGAGCACTACCCGCCGTACATGCTCGCGGGCAACGATGGAGACGTGGTGCACGGTTGGGACGACGCGCCCCCGTGCGGAACGGGCTGGGCAACGGTGGGCGCGGAGGATATGGATTCCAAAGAGATGTCCACACTCCGTGTGCGGGTGGCGTGTTAAGGTGGCGCGGTGGGCGGGCGGCCCGCGGTGTGGCGTGGCAGATGGCCACGTGCCCGGTTGCGTTCACGAGGTTCTTGTTTTTGTGTTTGTCCTTGCGCGTTGCCGATCCAACGTGTGCACATGTGTTTCTTGCGCGGGGGGGACTTTCGACCTCAGTGATGACTGGGTGAGCGCTCGACGGCTGCTGGTGGCAAGCCGGAAGAGGTCCATGGACCTGCGCAGGGAACCATGGCCTTTCATGCAAGAAAAACAAAGCAGTATACTGTACATGATGGCCTAAAATGGATCGCGAACAGTCATGAAAAAGGAAAAGAAAAAGCTCTCGCCAGCACCAGCGGCACCCGCCCCGATCCCTGACAAAAAGTTGAGTCTGGCGCCTGGGGCAGTGGCGGGAGCGCGGAAAAGGGAGGAGAGACGCTGCGGTGCGGTCGAAAGAGAGTGCCGGGTGGGGGAGAGGACGTGCGCGGCCAGTGATGAGGAGCGCTAGACGAGCGTCTCTTCGCTCAAAATGGGCAAGTGGTCGCACGAACGAGGTAGTGTGTCTTCCTCGACGACTGCGGCCGAGTCGGCCGAGACGCAGTGCCAACTCCCTGTGTAGAAATTGGGACGAAAACCTCGTTATTCAGGTGCTTGTTGGACCTTCGAATTCTTCTAACTTTTGGGCAACTCAGATTCCTAGGTGTATGGAGGCTGTCACGTCGCCGCGATGCGCCGCGAAGCGATGCGCTCAAGAAGTCGGCCAATCACGCCGTGAGACTCAAGGCAGGTGCTACTTGTTCCCAGAAGCCATATTCACGTGCGTCGACGGCCTCCTTGGCCATGCCCGCGCCCGCCGCCCCAGGCGAAGCGGACGACCGTCGCTGTCCCGACCGTGCCGCTACCCCTGCGACGTCACGTGCTTGGCCACGGTACGCGGCTCTCATCGCGTCCCGCCCGCTCCCGCTGGCCCGTCCCCCACCGCACGCGTGCCATCCTACGCACGTTTTTTTCTTGTGCACTCATCGCCCTACGGTGAAGACTTGATACCCCCCGTCTGCGGATTGCTCCGCCGCGCAGCTGCACCACCCGTGTTTTCATCGTTTGGTTCACTCCCTGTCCGGTCGTGGGTCGTCCATCCCTACTGCGTCTGACGTCATCGTCTCTTACCTGGTGGTCACCCCCTATTTCGTTGGAGCGCCTGGTGTCTGTCCCCGTCTGCAGCTGTCGCCCACCATGGCGCATCGTCCACGAAGTGGAGGTGGTGGACCACCAAGACCCGCCGGCGGCGGGGCTCCGTCGGCGTCCCCACCTGCATGTAGTAACCTCGTCTTTGGCTCCTACACCGTCTCCCAATGGCGCTCATTACTCGGTGGTGCCTCCCCCGTCACCCCCCCCTCGGCCCCGTCCCCTCATCGGCGACCGCCCCATGGGGCGTCGTCTGCCCACCCAAGATCTCCCACCGCCGTCCCCTCGACCCCCCCTGCGTCTGCACCGCCACGACCCCACCCCCAAAAGTCTCACCCGCCGCCTAGACCACTGGCTACGGACCCCGCCTACCCCCCGCCATCATCCCCTTGGCGAGCTGCCACCCGCAACGGCGCCGTACCCAACGGCGTGCACCCGGTGGCGCCCATCGATCTGGCAACGCCCAATGGGGCGGCGTACGCGAGCAGCACAAGCAGCGCCACTTCTTCCCATAACCCTCCTTCCACCCCCGTGCCAGCGGCGCCGTCGACGCCGGCGGGCGCCGCCCCGCCGGCCGGTGTGGCACTGTCTCCGTCGATTAGCGTGCCAATACCGGCGCCCCCCGTCGCCGCTGCCGCACCGAGCACGCCCAAGCAGGTGACGGCTGCCCCGCGCTCGTGGGCGGCCATTGCCGCGTCCAACGGTGTGGCCGCGGCGGCAACGGCGGCGGCCGCTGCATCAATGCCGGCGTCTTCTTCCCCCACTGCCACGCCAGCGGCCGCGGCGTCCCGCAGCCCGTCCTTGCGACTCCGCCAGCCGTCGCCCGGCGGCCTCCCGCCCACGTCCGCATGGACCAGCGGCCGGCCGCTGGTGGTGGCGGACGAGGCCGCCGCCTCTGCCGCCGAGACGGTGCTCTTTGGCGGCCGCACTGCCGCCGCCGCGGTGCGTGCTCAACTGGCGGCTCTGCGTATCAGCCGGTCCGCGCTGGCGGCGGCCGCGGCGGAGCCGTGGCTCCCCCGTGGTCTCGTCAATGTCGGTAACGCGTGCTTTACCAACGTGGTCCTTCAAGCGCTGATGGCGTGCGCTCCTTTCCGCATCTTTTTGCGCGCGCTGGATACGCCTGAGGTGGTCCTCCCGCCGACGACCGCACCGCTGTTGTCCCGGTTCGTGCGGCTTGCTGCGGAGATGAACAATGCGGGGAAGCTCAAAGCGCATACATTTGGGGCACCCCGCCGCGGAGGGCCGTCGTCGATGGACTCGGCGTCGAGCGGCGGCGTCGCGTACCGGCCGAGCGGCCGGTATCTCAGTGCCGACGATGATGACGACGGGGAGGGCGAGGACGAGATGGTGAAGGGGACGCACCCGTCATCGTCTGCTGAGCTGTCGTCGTTGGCGCACAAGACGTCTAACGGACCGTTGGCGGGACCACCGAAGGACGGCTCACCAACCAGCGTTGCCAGCGCCGGCAAAGGTGGTCAGGAAGGTGGTGATTCCGGCCCCGGTAAATCACGGACCTCGACACGGAGCCCGTCTCCGGCGTCCCTTCCGCCGCCGCCGTCGGGCTGGGCAAGCAGCGGGGGCCAAGGAGGTCCTGCCGATGCGGCCCTGGCGGTGACGGCGCCACCCCGAACGCCCCCCATGAAGCAGGCCAAAGGCAAGCCGGCGGGGTCCGCCGCGGCACCGGCTGCGAAACCTTCCGCCTCCCACTCCCAGCGCCGCGTCATCCCGTGCGAGCCGCTCCTCCCGGACTATTTGTACGACGCGCTGCCGGCCACCGGCCCTTCGTCGGGCGCTGACGGCGGCGGATTGGGCGGCCCGCAGGGCCGCTTGGCATCGAGAATACGGGATGAGGGCGCGGCGGTGCGTGATCTGATGGCCCGCGGCTCCCAAGAGGATGCTCAAGAGTTTCTGACACACGTTCTCAACGCGCTGCACGAGGAGCTGGTGGCGCTGATCGCCACCCCTCGCGCCCCCGACGGCGACACGACCACCACGGGGGCATTGACAAAGTCGGGCAGCGGCAGCGATGCCGGCGGTTCGGACGTAGGATGGTCCGAGGTTGGCCGCGGCGGCCGCACCGCCGTCGTTGTGCGGTCAGCCGGGGAGTTTGCGCAGTCGGTGGTCACGTCCATCTTTGGTGGCACTCTGCGCTCCGAGCTGTGCCGCCGGGATGGCGCATCGTCGGTAACCCGTGAGCCGTTCCTCTGCTTGCAGCTGGATGTGGACGGGGGTGGGCTGGTGCGGGGTCTTCGCGATGCGTTGAGACTCTACTTTGAACCCGAAGCGCTAGAGGGCTTCACCTCCGAGTCGACCCGCCAGGCGGTGGAGGCACGCAAGCACGTGACTCTCGACCGGCTGCCGCAGGTGCTCATCCTCCACCTCAAGCGCTTTGCCCACAACGCGGCGACGGGGGCGCTGACCAAAATAAGCCGCTCCGTTGAGTATCCGGAGACGCTCTACGTTGAGCCGGGACTCCTCAGCTCCATATCTGTCGCGCCTGCCACCGACCACCGCTCCTATGCCTTGACGGGCGTCGTCACGCATGTCGGGCGGGAGACGGCCGGCGGGCACTACATTGTCGACGTGCGGCGGAGCAGCGCCGCGGAGGTCCACGCGGGCATCGTCGCGTCCTCCCCGCTGGGGACTGGCGTCAGGGCAGCTTCCATGTCCACGGGTGGGTCCCCGCGTGGGGCGGCACACGCTGGCGGCAGCGGCGGTTCGAGTGACTCTGTGTTGCCGCCCCGCCCCCCGGCCGACGCCTGGGCCACCTGTGATGACAACATTGTGGCGGATGTACAGCCGGCCACTGTGCTGCGGCGGCAAGCATATTTGCTCTTCTACACGCGGAAAAGTCAGCTGCCTCCTCCCGTGGTGGGTGGCTAGGGGTGCGTTTTTTTCGCTGTTCTCTTTGTGCGGGTTTTTGTCTGCGTGCGGTCGCGGTCCTTTCTTTTTCGAGCTGAACGACTCACGTTCGTGTCTTCGCGACCGCGTCAGTGCTTGTCTCGACTACCATTCCTCCCTCCATTAGCACCCTAGACACTTTCTCCCTACGGTCGTTTTGCAATGACGCTTCTCCTTTCTTCCGTTTTCTACATCGTCCTTATTGCTGGCGAAGCTAGGTATGAAGAAGCACGTGCTCTATCTTGTGCGATTGCGTCATGTGTCTCTTGCCACAGACCCGCCTGGTGCCATGCTTCTCCAGAGCTACGTACACGATGACTGTTTTTGCCTTAATAAAATCTTCCCGCGAATGCTTGACTCGTTTTTTTTCCGCAGTTTTCTGTTTTCTGTAAAGCGCAGCGATCTTGGTGCTCTGGCGCGTCCATGAAAAGCTCGGAGTAAATCTCATGTCACTGCGGAGGCGTGTCTGTCACACGTCCCGACACAAGACCTGACTCGCTTGTCTTTTTCTTGCTCGTTTGGATCCCTCGGCCACCCCACGGCGGACTCGGCCACCCCTTGCGTGTCCCGCGTGCAGGCGGCGCAGCGGCACTCCCGTCCTGGCGCGGCCGCTCATTGCCGGACCTTATTGCTTGTCTATCTGCCGGCGGTCCCGGTCGTCGAAGCCGCATGCAGTAACGCAACGGTGGGGCCCGTGTGGTCGCGTGACGGTGCTCCTCGCGGCGTGGCAGAGTTGGTACTTCGCCCTTACCTCCTCCGTATTTTCGTGCATCTCCTGTCTTCCCATGGCTGTGACTTTTGGTCCTCCTTCCGTGTCGCCCTCGGCCACTGGCATGGCCGGGTGCAGTGCACGTGTGGTTCATTGCAGCCACGGCTGGTCACCCGCAGGTGCCGCCTCTCATTTTGGCCCGGTGGTGGCTGCCAGCTGTTTCCGCTTGTGTGTTCAGGTGCCATGTCTCATCCGCCTTTCTGCCGAGCACAGTGTCGCAGGGAGCAATGGGGCACCCACGGTGCGCTGCTTGCTGCTGACGGGGGGGTGGGTGCCCCGGGTGCACCGTGCCCGGACGGTGCGTGCCGCTTCGATGAGGAATGGCAACGCAAGACGGTGGGTGAGCTTATGAGCGACGGCTAGGTCGTGGTCAGAGTTAGTTTCCGCCGCCTCCCATCACTACCTTCACCGCACCACCTCAGGCACGTGCCTTCGCCATCCTTGCTTCCCATCGCCTACCGCACATCTTGCACTCCGCCTTCCGGCTCCGCACAGCACTCTCACCCTATCTCCGCACCACCCCACCCTCCTCCCCCTCTCGTGCAAACGGCCCACTCCGCTCGTTCGCAGGTCTCGGGGAGCATGGATGCGGCTGCGCTCTTCAAGCGCGCCGCCTCCTGTGACTACCCCTCATCCCACACGAGCTCGCTGGTCGTGCGACGACTGGAGCACACCCGGCGGGTCGTCCGGCAGCATGTGCCGCTGCTGACCAAGGCGCTCCTCGGCGCAACGTTTGTGGAGGACGCGGTGCGGACGCTCTTCCAGGCGGACGCGCAGCTCTACTTCTACCAGTCGGAGCTCGGCGTGCCCCCGAGTGTGGCGACGGCGCTCATCGGCTTGGCGACCACGGCTGGCTTGTTTGGCGCGGCCGCGCTGCTCGCGCCCGTCACCGAGGATGGCGCCGTCGGGGTGCTCCTCGGCTTGGTATTTTACCAGCAGCTGGCCTACGGACGGCACGCGCCAGTGACGAGCGGCAATGTCGGCTTCCTGCTGCGCAATGCGTGTCTGGCGGCGGCGCTGGCGCTCATCCCCGCCACCAAGCGGTTGGCTAGCGGGCGCAGCCCGCTGCCCGGCCTGCCCGCCCCGACCGCCGGTGCAGCGGTCAAGTGGGCGGCGCGCATCTCCCTCGGCAGCCGGATACTGCTGGCAGCACTCGGCCTCGAGGCGTTTGTGACGCTCGGCTTTCGCGGCGGCCTGCTGACGCTCCCACTGGTCGCCGCCGTCGCGCTCGGCTTCCGCACCCGCCAGGCCGCGATGGCACTGATGGGGGTGTTCGCCATCTCGTCGGTCGCCGCGACGCCCTTTTGGTCCGTGATGGGTGACTCAGCGTACGCGGCCTACACCCGTGACGTAATGCGCTTCGAGTGCGTACAGACGCTGTCCATCATGTCGGGGCTCTTCACACTTGTTCGGTCGGACGTCAACCCGTTGAGCTTGGACGGGACGCTGCGCCGCCGCCAGTCGTTCTGAGGTGGGTGTGGGCGGTGCTTGGTCCTTCATGTTTGGCGCCCCTTGCGCACGGCCGCCGTTGTGCTCCTTGAGCTCTTTTTTTATACCCTTCTACTATGACTGCGCCCCACAGATAACATGCAGAGGACTTCGTGGACGTTTCTCATTCCGTGACGGAGGGGCCCCTGTCCCCGGGGACACGCACAACGAAGACAGGTTGCAGGACAGGGGAGAGGGCGGACAAACACGAAAATATTTACAGCACAATTCGGCTTTTTCTGTGACAGTGCCTTGGATCGCCTCCAGGGGCCTTCTGTCAGCATCTGCCGACTGTTTTGGTCGTAGTGGGCGTGTCACCGCCGTCGCCCCCGAGGTCCGCTGTTCAACGTGTCTCGCCGGCGCGGGCGCCCCGCAGTCAGGTGCACCCCCGACGGCGGCGCGGGTGGACGCGGCACACTTTTGCGCCACCCCCCTCGTTGTGCTGACGTTTTGAGGGGGTTGGACGACATCGATTAGTCTGCCCACGCTTTGATTGGTCTCCGCAGCGGAACCGCCCGCGCGCGCGCGCCCAGGCGGCTCCGTCGACCCCGCGCAGACGCGCGTGCCTCTTTCTCGTCGTCGTGTGCGCGCGCGACGCCCGTTGCGCGGCCCGCGTCGGTCGGGCGGTCGGGCGGGACGGTCGGTCGGACGGTCGGACGGGCGGCTCGACGTGGTGCGCCCGACAAACTGCTGCGGGCGGGCGGCGGCGCTCTGACGACGTCGGCGTGCGCGACTTGGCGGCGCTCCCGGCCGGCGGGGCGATCAGCAGAGCCGCGGCGTGAGCAGCGCCGACGCGGGCGCGGTGCGCAGGCCGGCGGATAGTGGATCGGTGTGGGGCGTTGGCGGAGACTAAATAGGGTCGTGGGTTGGTCCGCCGCGCGCGCTGCTTGACTGCTCGTATCTCCTTCTACAGTACTTTTATCGTGCACACGCCTCCCCGACCGCGACCGAGGCGATCCGTGGTGCTTGGCCCACAACGTTTGTCCGCCCACACCGTCCCTTGCGTAAGCGACTCAGTTGTGGGGCGCGGAGGAGGCGCGCCAGTGGTTTCCGGCCGGTTTGTTTGGTGTGCACTCACTCCCCCCCCCTCTCCTGTACCTTAACGCTTGTCCCCCCCCCACACTCACCATGGGTGGTACCCGCATCTTTGTGGGCAACCTGCCTCGCCAAATGCGGTTGCGGGAGCTGGAGGACTTGTTCCGCCGCTATGGCCGTGTGGTCGATGTTGACGTCAAGACGGACTTTGCGTTTGTGGAGATGTCCGACCCGCGCGATGCGGATGAAGCGGTGTACCAGCTGCACGGTCGTCGGATTGATGGGGACCGCATAACGGTGGAGTTTGCCCGCTCCGCCGGCCGCCGCGGCATGGACGGCCCGCCGATGGGGCCGATGGCGGGAGGCTTCCGCGGCCCCCCGGGGATGGGCGGCTATGGCGGCTACGGCCCGTATGGTGGTGGTGCTCCTGGCGGCGGCGGCGGCGGCGGGCCCAATGAACCGGATCTGCGCTGCTACAACTGTGGGCAGCCCGGGCACTTTTCCCGCGAGTGCCCCAACGGGAACTGGGCGGACCGCTGCTGGCGGTGCGGCGACAAGGGCCACACCCAGCGGGATTGCACGTCCTCATCGGTGCTGCCGCTGGATGCTCCCGCGCGCCGCATGCCCGGCAGCCCCGTGCGCCCCCCCCCCCCCCCGCCGCGACGCCTATGGCGGCGGCGGCGGCGGCGGCGGCGGCGGCGGCGGCGGCGGCGGCGGCGGCTATCGCGACGGCGACGGCCGCGGCGGCGGCGGCTACCGCGACGGCGGCTATCGCGACGGCGGGGGCTATCGGGAGAGCGGCCGCGGCGGGGTTGACGGCCACCGCGACGGCGGCCACCGCCGCGACGGGGGCAGCCGCGACCGGGACGGCTACCGTGACGGCTACCGCGACTCTGGGCGCAACGGCCGCGACGTCCGCGACAGTCGGGAGCGGGGCCGCGACGGCGGCCGCCGCAATTCGCCGCCGGCGCGCAGCCGCTCGCCGCGGCGGGATTCGTCGCTGCCGCCGGGTTCACCCGGCGGCGGCACCGCCGACGGGGTGGCGGTGCCGGCAGACGGGGCGTCGAGGCGCTCGCCGGTCGGCTCCCCTGGCCCGGCGGCGGGCGGCGGCGGCAGCGGCGGCGGCGGCTCCCCCGCCCGCGCCGACGGGGCGGGCGCAGAGGCGCCCCCGCCGGCCCTGACGTCGCCGCAGGGCGGCGAGGAGTCGCCCTCCCCGCGCGGTGGCGTGGCGGTCGGCCGCGGCCGCAGCGGCAGCCGCTCGCCGGTCGGGTCGCCAAATGGCCGCGGCGGCCGCCGTGAGCGGTCGCCGCGGAAGCGCTCGCTCTCGCGCTCGCCCCGCGAGCGGGAACGGTCGCCGCGCGACCACTCGCCGCGCGATCGGTCGCCGCGGGATCTGTCGCCGCGGGATCGGTCGCCGCGGCACCACCGGTCGCCGCGCCGGTCCCTGTCTCGCTCCCCAAAGCGTACGTGCTTGTTTTTATTGCGGATGTGTGGGGTGTGCGGCTGGAGTTGCTTTTTCTCTGCCGCGGCCTCGGCGTGCTGCCGAGCGTTTGGGACTCGCGGGCTCTTTTCTAACCCGTGCACTTCCTGTTTCTGATTTTTTCTCGTCGGCTTTCGTCTTGGTTGCATTTCACGCAGGCTCCCGTCGCGACTAAGGGTCTCCTTCGGGAGGAACATCCTGCTGGTGGTTGTTGGTATCTGGTCCTCGCCTGGGGCTGATGCTGTCACGGGCTGTCAAGGCGTGCCTCGAACCAAGCCAAGGCTGCATGCCACAGGATCTTGTCGCGTTGTTTGGTCGCTCTGCGGTGTGCTGGTTACGTTTTGCTGTTGCTTCCGATCTGTTCCTCTTGTTGGTGCCCATTTATCATGCTATTGCTTTCTCGTGCCAACATGATTGTATCGTTTGGCTGGAGGTCAGCGGCAGGTGTGCCGCACTGGCTGTCCGTTCCTGTCGATGCTGCTGCTACCACGCTGGGGCGGGGGTTGTTGCTTTGTCTGAGTTACCCTGTGGGGGGCATGTTTTATCTGGAAGGGCGGACACGCCGCGCCTGGCTGCTTTGGTTGATTGATTTCTGGATCCTCCTGCTCTTCGTTTTTTTTTTCTCTCTCCGGCGGCGATGCTTGATGACGGATGGCGTCGGTCGTTGCACTTCCCTGGCGTTGACGAGCGCGTCGTGCCTTCCCTGTCGTTGGCGGGGCGGTCGCCCCCAAACTGTCGGCGCCGCCGTGCGCGTCGACCACACCTCCGCTCGGTCGTTTGCGTGCCCGTCGTTCCCAGCCCCCGTCGTCGTGTGTGTCCATCACCTCCCCTTTTCCGTCAATGGCGCGAGCATCACCCTCCATCTACCCCGTCGTTGGCTCGCGCGCATCTCGGCTGGTGATGCCTCGTGGTAGTGTGGGACGGTTGGTCAACGACGACGGGCATCGTGCACGTGGGCGTCCATTACGTTGGTCCTTGTTTTTTGGCTGTACATCAGGTGTGCGGTTTTGTGCTTTAAGGAGAAAAAAAAAAACAGTCCATCCAGACCCCTCCCCAGATGCTCGCCAACCAATCAAGGGGACAACCGCTTCGGGTCACGAGGGAACAACGAGCACTCGCGCACATTCCCAGCCGCGAGAAAGAGCATGACGACGCGCTCGAGGCCAATGCCCGCCCCGCCGTGCGGCGGCGCCCCATAGCGGAAGGCGTCCAGGTATGACTTGAGCGACGCCACGTCGATGCCCTTGCCCTCGGCCAGCTGCGCCAGCATGTCCACGTCGTGCACGCGCTGCGCGCCAGACACAATCTCCTCCCCGCGCATAAAGACGTCAAAGGAGTTGCTGTAGCGGTCGTCGTCCGCCTCGGGCATTGTATAAAAGGGCCGCACCGCAGATGGAAAGCGGGTCAAGATAAAAAAGTCGGTGTTGTGCTTGGCCTTGACGAGCTCCCCGAGCTTGCGCTCAACCTCTGTGGACAGGTCGTCAAAGTCGCCCTGTTCCACCCCCGCCTCGCGGAGCATGGCCACCGCCGTTGGATACTCGAGGCGCAGGTTGGTGCCCGCCGGGGAGTACACAAACGGCTCAAACGGCGACTTGCCGCCAATGACCTCCAGCTCCTTGGTGCAGCGCGCGTTGATGCCGTCAAAAATGGATACGAAGAGCGCGTCGAGGCAGTCGAGCACCTCTGAGTAGTGCTCCGTGATCTGCATCTCAAAGTCGAGGCCCGTAAACTCGCAGAGGTGCCGGTGCGTTTGAGAGTTCTCCGCCCGAAAGACCGGGCCGACCTCAAACACCCGCCCCATATCCCCGCAAATGGCCATCTGCTTGTACAGCTGCGGGGACTGGGCGAGACACGCGGGGCGCCCAAAGTAGTCGAGCGTAAAGACGTCCGCGCCGCCCTCGCTGGCGCCCCCAATGAGCTTGGGCGAGTGGATCTCCACAAAGCCGCGAGCGGTCAGGAACTCGCGGAAGAGCCCCGACACGGCCGACTGCACGCGCAGGAGCGCCTGGTGCGGCGGCACGCGCAGGTCCACCACCCGCCCGTCCAGGCGCGTGTCGCGGCCGACGCGCGGCAGCACATCGTCGGCGGTGGTCGGCTCCCCGCGCGCCGCATCTTCGAGCGAGAAGGGCGTCGGCGCCGCGCGGGAGACGACGTACATGCGCACCACGGACAGCTCCACGTCGCCCTGCGTGCAGCTCTTTACCTCGGCGGGGGAGAGGCGGGCGTGGACGTCCACAATCGTTTCGACGGGGAGCTCCTTGGACGCCCACTTGACAAACGCCTTGCTCGTGCCACCGCCCTCGGCGAGGACCGCCTGCACCGTTGACGTGGACTGGCGGAGGACCAAAAAGACATTGCGACCGACGGCCCGCAGGGTGTGGACGCGGCCCCGCACCCACACCATGCCCTCCTCGTCGACCGCGTCCATACGCAGCTCGTCGATGCGGACAAAGGTGCGGCCCGAGCCGCCCGGCGGGGTGTTGGATTGGATCACCGCATAGTCGCCATACATCTGTGTCGGCGCCGGCTCGTCCCCGCCACGGTACGTCACTGGCTCGAGGGGGGCAGAGGCAGCTGCCGCGGCGGCGGCGGCGGCGGCCTTGCGGGCCTCCTTCTCCGCCTTCTTGGCGGCCTTCTCCTTGTCCTTGGACAGCTTCTTCTGCTCCTTGTAAGCAACGCGCTCCTCCTCGGTCATGGCATCCATGGCCGCCTTTTCGGCAGCCGCAGAAGAGTCCATAGTGCCGCAGATGTGGGGGTTTCGCGTCCGCCGAGGTGGTCGCGGTGAGCACACAGCGGCCGGAGAGTGGTGTACAGCAGGAGAGAAGATGGCGCCGCGGTCGCCACCGCCTGTCCGACTGGGATCAAGTTTGAGCGTGGAGAGGACTCAACCCGCGATGCTGACGTCGGTCGCATCGATCACGGGGCACGCACCAGCCGATGTCCAGCTGATGGATGTATTCTGGAACAAATTTCCGAACCGAGTCAATTTGTGAGTGCGTCTTCCCGGCTCTGCGCATCCCTTTCTCCCCTGGGTGACTCGAAGACCAGCAGCAGTGGTACAGTAATGGTTTGACGCTCAACATTGGTTGCCTTTGCCCTCCACTCACCCCCCCCCTACGCTTTCCACTTAATCACTCAACTGCAGCGGTCCACCCTCCCGTCAAGTGCATCAAGCCATCGGCGCGGGCGGCGCCGGGTTGGCGCTCACCCGCGAGCACATCTCCGCGGCGGTCGCCTCCGTGCTGCCCCCAATCGACGCGGCCACGGCCTTGATCGGCGCACCGCACAAGCTGCCTGTCACTGGGACAAAGCCCACATCCGCCGAGTTGGTGAATGCGCTAAACCTGCAGTGCCCGCCGCCGGTCGCGCAGTACTGGCCGTGGACGAGCCCCCTCGGAAAGAAAGCAATCCCCCCCGCCACCACCGTGTTGACAATCGTGCGGGGCACGGGACCAAACTCGTCGACAATGTACACGGTGAGGGTGCCCTCCGTGACGAGGATGCTCTCCGTCCCCCGCGGGTGGATGTGGGGCAGGTTGTGGCCGCCGGGGATGAGGGTGTAGGACAGGTACTCCATTTGGATGTCGGGCAGCCCGAGGATGGGGGTGTTGGCACGGAGGACGGGGAGGATGCTGCCCGCGTCGGTTTTCAACGCGGGCAGCGAGGACGCGTTGATGGCAAACGCCGAGTCGGGGAAGCGCGACCGCAGGGCGGAGGCGGTGGGGAAGAGGTCGGTGAGGGGGTCGGCATCTTGGGCGGCCACCGGCGTGGCAATGGCGGTTTCGGCAGCGGCCAAGACGGCGACGGCCAGCGCCTTGACGAGTCAGAAGGAGCGGGGGGCGATGTTGTGCGGCGGGGGAGGAGGGGATTGACAATTGGGTGTGCGTGCGTGTGGGGACGGCCGAAGAGGCGAAGAGGCAGAACGGGAGCTGCAGTGGGCGACGCACATGTCTCTGGGTCTCGTACCTACCGTCGGTGATGTTTGGTTCTTGAACACAACCGCCAGTCCCAGGCGCGCGGGTGGGCACTTCAGGCGCATGCGCCCGGTGCCTGTCACAGCCGGCGGGTGGTCCCCGGGGGGGCACGGCTCAGCACAGGCACCGCGGGGGGCACGCACGAGAGTGACCTCCAGGGGATCTCTAGCGGCGGTGCCGAGCACGCACCGCCGCATCGGTGTCAGGAAGGGCGAGCCGGAGCGGCGCCCAGGGAGAGTGGCGGGCATGGCCACCTGCGCGCCCGATTCGTTGCGGCTGATGCGTAGAGTGCCCTCCCCATCGCCCCCTGGGTCGCTGCCGAGCGTCGTGCCGGTGCTGCACCGCGGCAAGCAACAGGGCGACGCGGAGTCGGACGTCGTCTGCTGTGCGGCGCCGCAAGCCCCACACCAGAGGTCTGTCGCCGTCGTCGGGTATGACGGGATGCGATCTATGGCTTGGATTGATCCCGAGCATGATCCTGAGACCAGAAAAATCCCCCAAAAAATCGCGTCCAAGAACACGACGCCTTGATGTGGCTGCGCCTGCCGCCTAATTGCTCAAAATGGTCGTGTCAGCACAAATACAATCACCATGATGACGAGACTTCAGCAACTAGTGACGTTAAGCCCACCAAAAAAACCTCTCCCTCGACTAATTTGTACAGTGAGACAGACTGGAATCCGGATATGCGTCGCCGGCGCATCAGCAGGTGCTCTGCCCGTGCCCGTGGCGGTGAGCACGACGGCGGTAGCAGCCATCAGGTGCCGCTCCCACGCCGGCAGGCGTGTGCGCCACTTGTGGCGTCCACACGGGCACGAGTGGGGAGTCATCATCCGACACGCCCCGGCGTGTGCATTGGGAGGACCAGTGACGGCACTCCGCGGTGCCTCCCAGTCGGCCCCACGGGAACCGCCGTCCCCATCCGTGCGGCCCCGGCGCCATGGTTGCTGTCAGCGGCTGCCTCGGCCGTTGCGCGGCCGTTCCCTTGTTTTCTCGGGGGCTGGGGCAGCACGAGGCCGACGAAACCACAAGCGGGCCCCACCACCGCCTGGGCCGCCACCCCAGCGGCTCCGAGCACGACTGGACGGCGGGGCGGGCCGCCACTCCCGTGGACGCACGTGTCCCGTCGGGCCCTCATTAGAGTGGTTGCCGCGCGTGGGCACGTCGCTCGCGCCGCCGCGGGGGGCACCCCGCCCGCGTGTGGATGCCCACGCGCCGGGGCCCCCGCGGCTCGCCCCCGGCGGGCGGGCGTCGACGGGATTTTGTGCGTGTCTGCCGCGACGCGCGCGCAACGGCGAAGCGGCGTGCGTGTCTGCCCCCGCACCGCCGGCGGGGAAGCGGGGG
>Ga0209093_1000577_pt1 | contig 20221 bp, 10 predicted proteins | sample SidtaG_4_FD_187450 | JGI IMG/M metagenome (GOLD analysis project Ga0209093, IMG submission 187450) | Marine algal microbial communities from Sidmouth, United Kingdom - Sidmouth_Male1 metaG (SPAdes) (version 2) | ecosystem: Host-associated > Algae > Red algae > Unclassified | place: Sidmouth... | reverse complement strand
CGTCGTCTGCCCGGTTTTGGCAGGTGACCCCCCCCACCCCACACGTGCACCGCTGCCCACACACGGCGCCGTGCATGCGGCACACGCAGTAGCGTTTGGCGCAGCCCGTGCGGCAGTGGCAGCCGATCACGTGGCGCTTGGCCGCCGCGCCCGCCGCGCCACCGCCGCCACCGCCGGCCGTGTCGGCAGCGCCGCGGGCGCCGGCGGCGGCAGCGGCCACGGCGGCGGCGGCGGCGGCGGACGCGGGGTGCCCCGCCCCGCCCGCCCTGCCGCCGGCGGCGCCCCCCCCCACCACCACCACCACCGGGTGCGCAAACGCGCGGGGATCCCGCGCGAGCGCCGCCGCCACCGCCGCCGACCGGGCGGCCGACGCGGGCCCCGCCGCCGCCCCATTGGCGCACCGCACGCACGTGCAGGCGGGCCCACACACGCCCCCGGCGGCAAAGCACGGGCAGTAGCGTTTGAGGCACGAGGAGCGCACGCACGCGCAGCGGGCGGGTTTGGGCGTGCCCCCCGCCCGGGGGGGGGGGGGGGGGGGGGGGGGCGCCCGCCGTTGGGGGGGGCGCGGCGGTTGGTGGTGCGGCGGACAGCGCCGCCGCGGCGGCGGCGGCGGCGGCCGAGACGGCGGCCGCTTCGACGGCGGCCGCCGACGTTGGCGTCGCCGCCACGGCGGTGGGGGCGCGCGGCGCGCCGCCGCCGCCGCCGTCACCGCCGTCACCGCCGGCGGGCCCGCCGGGGGTTGGCGCCGGGGAGGCAGCGGCGGCGCCCGCTGCTGCCGGCGTTAGCGGCGTTGACAGCAGCGGCGGCGGCACCGCCGCCGCCGCGCGCGACCGCGAGCGCCGCCGGCGGCCGCCGGCGGGCGCCGCCAATGACGCTGCCGGCGCCCGCTTGACGCCGCTGCCGGGGCGCCCCCCGCCTCCCACCGCACCGGCGGCGGCGGTGGTGGCGGCGGCGCGGCGCCCGCCCCGCGGCGCGCGCACCGTCGAGCGCGGCGGCGGGTGTGGCCGCGGCGGCCCCTCGGGCGTCAGCAGGGACAAGCGCCCGTGGCGGCGGCCGTCGCCAGCGGCCGGCAGGGCGGCCGCCCACAGACTATTGGGCGGGGACAAGGCCGCCGCGCCGCCGCCGCCGTCGACGCTGCCGCCGCTGCCGCCGCCGCCACCCCTCCAGCCACCGTCGGCGGCGGCGGCGGCGGCGGCGGCGGTCGCCGCCGCTGCGGCGACGGGCGGACCCGTCGGCACCGCCTTGACGGGGGAGACGAGCAGGTCGTCAATGTCAAAGGTTGGCCCCGCCGCCGTTGCGGCGGCCGCCGCCGCGGCCGCGGCGGCAGCCGCCGCGTCGGCGGCGGCCGCAGAGGCGGCGGCAGACCGCCCGCCGCCGCCATGGCGTGGCGTGCGGGGCGACGGGCACGCCGAGCCGCCGCCCCCGTCGAGTGCCGACATGAACGTCAGCAGCCGGTCCGTGGCGGCGGCGGTGCCCGCCGTCGCGGGGCCCGTGGCGCGCGCCGCCGCCGCGGCTGCCGCCGCCGCTGCGGCGGCCGCCACCGCGTCGGCCGCCGTGCCGCCGCTACCGCGGGTGGGGGCGCCTCGACGCCCGCCGCTGCCGCTGCCGCTGCCGCTGCCGCCGCCGCCGCGGCCGTCTGGCGGGGGCGGCCCCCCCGCCAAGCCGACCGCCGTTGCGGCGGTGGGGAGGTCCGCCACCGCCGGCGCGTCGGCCGGAAAGAAGCAGGCGACGGCCATAGCCACGTCGTCGGCGCCACGGTCGACCATCCCGCCGCCGCTGCCGTCGTCGCCGTCGCCATCGTGGCCGTGTCCATCAGTAACGGCGGCCGCCGCCACCACCGCGTCGTCCTCGCCGTCGACGCCCCGCCCGCCGCTGCCACCGCCGCTGCCGCCGTCACCGCCGCCGCCGCTGTCGTCGTCCCCCCCCTCTCCCCCCCCCCGCAGGGGCGTCATCAAGGCCGGCGGCCACGGCAAGTCGCCGCCCATACTCCCGCAGAGTGGGGAGAGGCGCAGGCACTCGTCGTCGTCGGTGGGCGGGAGGAGGAGGCCACCGCCCACCCTGGGGGGGGGCGTCTGCAGCGGGGGGCCGGGCATCCGACACCGCCGTCGCCGCCGCGGCGCCCCGCCGCCGCCGCCGCCGCCGCCGCCGCCGCCGCCGCCGCCGCACCCGCCGCCGGGGGGGTTGCCCGACACGCTGCCGCTGTCGCCGCTGCTGCCGCCGCCGTCACTGTCCTCGTCGCTGTGGAGGAAGCCGAACAGGCCCAGGAGGGGGGGGGGCGTCCACTCCATCTGGGCTGGCACGTGGGGGAGGGGGCGCGGGGGCGGTGGGGGTGGGAGCCGCTGCTGCCACACGCGCGCGCGCGCGCGCGCGCGCAGTGACTCGTCGCGAGGTTGGTGCGGTCGCGTAGGCGGCGGCGGCTCCGAGTGTCCGCTGCGGGACCGCTTTTGGTGCCGTGCCCGCCGCCGCGGCGGGTGCGTCCGCTGCCGCGCTGCCCTTTTGTCGCCCGCCCCTCCTCACAGGCGCCGAAGCAGCTCCACCTAGGGCGCGCGCGCCACGGGCGCGACCACCCACCCACCGTCAGCGGTTGCGGGCAGGGGCGCCACCAGTGGGCCACTGCACACCCGTTGCTGCGCGCGCGCGGTCCCGCGGTGGCGACACCGCCGTCGACAGAGTCGGGGGCGGGGAGGTGGTGACGTGGGGGGGAGGGCGGTCCCCGCCCTGCCGACGTGCCGGCCGAGGTCCCCCGTGCGTGGCACCGCAGACGGGTGGTGGAAGGGGGCAGTGGCCGCCAAAAAATTACCCCCTGCGACCGCGACGCCGCGATCGAGCACCGTTGGTGGCGGGGGGGGACGCGGAACGGGTTGGCACAGGCGGCCCCGCGGTGGCGGCCGGCGCCACCGCGCCACCCCTGCTGTTTTTTGGCACGGCACGCGGTCGTGGGCGGCGGACCTGGGCGCCTTCAGTGGATGGATTTGGTGCGTGTGTGGGCGTGCTAGTCGGGGGGGGGGGGCGTCCCGCCGCCGACGGCGCGCGCGCAACACCCACCTCCGCGGGACTGTCAGAAGCGGTCGCAGCCCCGCGGCGCAGGTGGCGGTGACGGCGGGTGCGGCGCGGGCGTGCCGTCCGCCGGCGGTGGCGCCCTATCAACTGTCGGCCACGCATGGCATCGCCGCGGCCGGGGAGTGGCGGGGGGGCGAGAGGGTTCTGCCGCCACCGCGAGTTGGGGAGAGGGCAGACTCTAACACTGGGCGAACGCGCGGCACGCGCCGCGGCGCGCCGGTCGCCACTGATAGATACGTCGCGACCGCCGCGGTGCGCGCTGACGTGTGCTCAGGCGGGGGGCCGCTCGCCGCGGCGAGCGTGGGACGCGCGCGCGGTCGTGGCTGGGACCGTCCCTGTGGCGGGACGGCACCCCCGCCCCCGCACCCCGCCTCGCCTTCCGTTGCTCGGGTGGCAACCAAAATGGCGGCGGCCTGAGCGGACCCTCGGGCCCCACCGTCCCTGACCGCGTGGCCTGGCGCGAGGCATGGGACGACGGACATATGTGATTGGTGACCACTCGAGGCGCCCGTACTTGCGGCCACTAGCACCGTCGACGATCGAGATGGTTGCAAGGGTATTTACATTCGCAACCCGCGCACATCCCGACCGATGCGAGCGAGCAGTGATCCGCGCCAGCGGGAGCTGGTGCAACGGAAGAGGAGAGCGAGACCAGCGGCTGGGCCCGCGGCTCCCCGCCGGCCCACTGCGCCGGCCCTCCGGCTCCTTGCCCTGGCTGCAGTGGCGATATCAATCTGCAAACAGCGTGGTTGCCGCAAGGGGAGCCAGAGCCCCTTGCGCCCTCCGTGACCGGCTCGCCCATCTCGTGGCGGCGGCGCAGTGACGAGGTACGTGAATGGGGCGGCGGGGCTGATGGGGAGGAGTCATACATTCAACTTCTCGTCCTGTGACCGTGTGTTGCACTCTTGTATTGCGTGTGGCGCCTGCTTCTGTGATGCGCAGTGCGTTGGAGAAGCTCTCTGCACGTCATCTGATGCAATTCGTGCCCCTTGTCGCTGCGTGGATGCATTTTGGCGTGCCCCTGGCCATCTCGTTGCGCGTTCGGTTATGCCATTGCACCATGGATGCATTTTCCCCCTTTTGTATTGTACAAATGCATTCCCCATCGGTCGCCCGGGTTGGTTGCGGTCAGGCGCCCCTCTTTCTGGGCCGCTGCGCCGGGCCGAGCATGGACATCTCGCGGCGTCAGGGCAAGCGGGCCATCGTCGACGTCGGCAGCCACGACAGCCCCATGCCGATTACCAAGCGCCAAGCCGCCGCCTCTGTTACCGATTTTGTGTACCGGCGCGCCAAGGCCTTTCGTGGTGACCGCCCGCCGCTGGCCAGCTCGGGTGCGCGGCCGCCGCCTCGCCCACCCGCCACCGCAGGCGCAGCATTGGGCGGCCGGAGCTTCCGCCAGTGCGACGTGGTAGATGAGCCGAGCGGTGCGAGTGGGACCTTCGGCGACGAGCTTCCCCCACCTACGGTGCAGCTGCCGTTGGGCACCTTTTTTCATGGCGTGACGGGCATGACCTCGTTTATGGCTTCGGGTGGACGCGAGGGCGGTCGCGCTGCGGCTGCTGCTGGGCGGCGCCATGCGCGCGCCAGCACCGACCGGCGGGTGGGGTACGCCACCGCCAAGGACGCTCCTCGTCCGCTTGTCGCCAGCTCCCGTGGCGAGACAGTGACCGAGGTCACCGGCAGCGCGCGGGCACACCGAGTTTGGGAAGCCGGACGGCGGTGCGTAGAGGGCGGCGGGCAGGCGTCGCTGGACGCCTCGCTGGCGGCGACGCTGTTCCCCCCTGCTACCCCCGCTCGCTCGTCTGCAGCAGTGACTGCCGAGGGGAATGTGGGCCGCATGGCGGGCCACGCTCACGCCTTTGATGGCCGCTGACAGGGATACTTGTCCGGGTTTCTTTCCCTAGAAACACAGAGCAGCCAACTGGTCTGTTCGACTACACGTCACAAGTGGGCGCGAGTGCGTGCGGAAGAGGTGTGCTGAGGTCCAAGCAATAGGGGCCGGTGCACGGAGCGAATACGAGGCAGCGTTGATGCGGTGCATGATACGTCTTGAGACCGTGACCATAGCACATCCGAGGCATCATGCAATTTTCCGTCTTGCACTGGAAAAAGTGGAGCTTCGAATGTGGCTATTCATGTACAGCCGCTCTCCCAAAAATCCCACACTCCAACTGTTGCAAAAGAGTTCCAAATCGGACTCTACGACCCCACAGAGGCCGATTTGGAACACTTTTGGAACTGTTGCAGTGAGGGATTTTTGGGAGATCGGCTGTAAGCTCATCTATCATCACAGCGTCCAAACGGACTGCAGAGACACAGCCTTTTTGTCATGGGTTGTCACTTGCCCATTCTTTCCAAGATTTCTCTCCTCTTGATGACCTACCAGTGATGTGTCAGCGCCGGCATTGGCGACGCAGACACCGGTCACGTCAACACACGCACTTTTCATGGGAATACAGCTGTGCTCCCAAAAAACCCGCACTCCAACTGTTGCAACAAGAGTTCCAAACCGGCCTCTACGACCCCGCAGAGGTCGGTGGAACATTTGTTGGAACTGACGGAGTGAGGGATTTTTCAGAGAACGGCTGTAGAACAATACATTCCGACGGCCTACAGGCGTTCCCTCAAGAACCCGTACGCCAACTGTTGCACAACAGTTACAAATCGGCCTCTGAGACCCCGTGAAGGCCGATTTGTAAGAGTTATGTAACAATTGGCTTGTGAGGCTCTTGGGACAACGGCTGCATGAAGCGTACTACAGCCGTTCTCTCAAAAATCCCGCACTACAACAATTCCAAAAGTGTTCCAAATCGGCCTCTGCGGGGTCGTGGAGGCCGATTTGGAACTCTGTTGGGACAATTGGAGTGCGGGGTTTTTGGGAGAACGGCTGTACAGTGTAAACGAGCGAAACGACGGCAAAGAATGGGCGCCGACGTCAGCGCCATCATGTCCATGATGGAGCCCCTCTGGCGCCAGAGGGGCTCGAAAAGGCTAAATGACTGTCAGATCCTGCAGTTGTTTTGTTGGCTAACTCGAGGCAATTACTGTGATCAACTCCATCCCTGGAAAAGAGAAAGTACACACTTCCACTGCAGTCGGAAAAACAATAAACAAAGAGCATTCGGAGGGACTGGCGTGCGCGGTGGATGTCTTCACCCTCTGCGGAGCCTGACGGCACCAGTCGTGTTCGATGCGAGGCCACGGTCGACGACGGACGCGGCGGCAGTGGTCGTTGCTCGTCACGCCTGCTGCACGGCTGGCTCTGCGGAAACACGCACGGCGGATGCGCCGCACGAACGTCAGATGCTTTGCTGCAGCGGCCTATTTATCTAGGGTGTCTAACGTGGTCCCAGCGGCGACCGCCCCCCTCCGCGCCCGCGCTCCGCCTGTCGAGATGATCCCCCTGGTGTCACGCACGTGCCGGTTGTCAGTCATGCGTCCCCCTGGCTGGTGGGCTGTATTGTCAGCCGCGCGCCCGGCGTGATCGCCGGTACTGCCGCCTGGCGAGACTACGGTCGTTGGACTCGCTGGGCTGGACACGCCGCTTGTCAGCATCAAGCCGCCCATCTGTGTCCTCCCTTGCCCGCGCTGCCGGCGCCCGTCACCCCACCCGCTCCCCTACCCTATCCTTCTGTCTCATCACATTGTCAGCGTGGCGCATCTAGGGGCGTGCCTCCCGGAACGTGCTGCGGGTGTCCACCGGTACCTCACCTTTTTCGTGGCCACCATGCGTGGTCCGCGCGAGACGCTCGCGCTACCCCCCTCTTCCGTTGTTTTGGAGCGTCCCACTCCCCCCCCCCCTCCTGCATGCCTTCCAGAGGGTGGTCCCCTGCGCGCTCATTCCGCAGCTCCTGGCGCCACTACCGCCGCTGCTGAGCAGCCTGCGGACGAGGAACGACCCTGCGGTTTTGGCAGGCGTGTCTAGTGCCTCCGCCCCCTCGCGTTCCGCCGCAGGGGTCACACAAGTGTGGCAGGCGGATACACTACCCGCTGTGCCGCCCGCCTCGCGCTCGCCGTACCGGCGTATCGGTGACGCGCCCGCCCCGGCGCCGTCGCAGTCGGTCGATGAGCGCGCTTCCGTGGCGGTGCCGACGTCGTGCCGCCGCCGGCGCGGTGGCGGGGGAGGGCTGTCCATGCGGCGGCGCTGCTACGCCTGCTGCTGCCGAGCCGGGGCTCGGGTGGCGGAGGTGGTGCGGCGACGTCGACAGTCGTGGCGCCGTCCGCTCCCGAAGCTCGCTGGCGGCAGCAGGAGCGGTCGCAGCGACCGCAGCGGAAGTGACGCTGGCGGCCATGCGGGAAGGCTGTGCGGTGGGAGCTGGGGTGAGTCCCCGGCGCACTTTGGGACGTGAGGAGGGCACTGCGGTCGACGGTCGGGGCCTTGTGGCTGCCTCGTACGCGGCCGACATCGTACCCGCCTCTCCAACCGGGGCGGCGGCATGCCCGGGCGGTGCGGGTAGGGTCTCTGCCGCTGAGGGTGGGACCGGCCGGCCGGTTGTCGGGCGGTCTTTGGCCTGCAGCGGTCGCCATGCGGGCTGCCCCGGTGGTGGTGGGGGCGGCGGCGGTGCTTTTTCTGTGCGGTGGACACGTCGTCCAGGGCGTTGGGGCCACTTGCTTCTCGCTGTAGGGGCGGCGGCGGCCGCGGTGATGACGGGTGCTGCCGCCACCGCCGACCAGCCGTCGTCGCTGTACAGGCTGCTGGATGGTGTCGGCGACGTGCCGCCTGCGATGGGCCTGGACGATGGGCGGCTTGGGCGGGACGTGGCGCAGACGCGACTGCCACGTTTTGGGGAGTGGCGCGGTGCGGCGGCCACAACTGCGGCGGGCCGCGCCTCGGTCGGCGGTGACTTTGCTGTCGATGACGAGGACGCCAGCCTGCGACAGGCCCTGGCGGAGCTGCCGTACCCAGTGGGCCTGTCCCAAGGCCAGGCGGCTGTGTCGTTGGTGCAGGTCAACGGGTCGGCGGAGACGACAATCACCTACTTCTTCCGCCCCGAGGCCAACCAAACACTTGCCGACTACGAACAGGTGTTCACGTCGTCCAACACGGACGTGCTGGTGCCGTCTGCCGATGTAGTCGTGGCCGAGGCCATCCTGGACAATTCCACCGGTCTCCCCGTGTACAACCTGACCCTGTCGTTTGACTTCACGCGCTTTGTTGGGCTCACGGACTTTACCTTTGACCTGGTGAACAGGGAGACCAACCAGCCCGTCCCGGGCAGCGCGCCGAGCTCCACAACGTTTACCATTATCGGCATGACGCTCTACATCGAGACGACAACGACGACGCCTACTGACGGCGGGGACCCGGTGGTCTCTATTAACCGCGAAGTTGTTGGTGGCGACGGACGGCCGTTCACGGTGGAGTGGGAGACGGTGGCAGACCAACAGCAGCGGCCGCTCATCGGCTTCATCCAATATGCCGACGGCAGCAACTCGACGGTGACGCCGGGCGGTGGGGGCAACAGACCGGGCTTGCCGGTCTCGGACATTGACTTTTCGTTTGGTCGGCAGCCGCCGGGCAGCGGCGTCGTGCCGGGCGGGCCCGCCTCGCCGATTGCGCACGACCAAGACACGTGTCTCATCAATGGGGGCACATGGAACGGGTCGGCGGTGGCACTCCGGCCTGGCTGCGGTCTCGGCTTTGCCGAGAACGATGGGCTGCAGTTGGGCTTCAATTTCCAGCCGTACCGGCCCGGTCCGGTGCAGCTGGTCTTCAAGTGGCCCGAGCTAACCGAGGGCACTGAGCTCGACGACATCCTGTGGGAAACGACGGTAGACGTGGAGGTGGCGGGCACACCCCCGCCGGTGGTGCTGTCCGTCGCGCCGGACGGGTCCCTCGCGCCCGAGGGGGAGGACGACGTTACCCTGACGATGCTCAACGTGCGCCCCAACATGTCGTACGACCTGCTGGTGGGTGGGGAGTTTGAGTTCACACAGGCCACCGGCAGCGACTCGTACGTGAACCTGGGCAACGGCCTGCACGAGGTGACTGTGGTGAGCGTCCCGGGCAAAGGCCAAGACCTCAACTGGACGCTGACCGTGACGGAGACGGCGGCCGCCCAGGATGGGTCTGGTGGCGGCGGCGACGGCAGCGGCGGTGACGGCAGCGGCGGTGACGGTAGCGGCGGTGACGGCAGCGGCGGTGACGGCAGCGGCGGTGGCGGCAACGGCGGTGACGGCAGCGACAGTGGGACACCCGGTGCCGGCAACACCGTGGTCGTCGATGCCATTGACCTCACGGACCCATCGTACCTGTTCAACTACCTCAACACAAACGTGTCGCTGACCGGGATCTCGCCGAATTCGGGGCCTGAGGAGGGCGGGACGATTGTGACGTTGACTGGGGACTTCCCTAACTTTGACAAGGACGGCACGGGGGAGATCCTGTTTAACAACCGGCCGATTGGGCCAGAGTACGTCCTCTCGGGCAACGACAACACGATCGTCTTCCGGGTGCCGCCGAGGCTGGAGATTGGCGAGAGCTTCACCTTCTCGGTGTCGGTGGAGGTCGGCAAGTACCAGTCCGACGGGCTGCTATTCACTTTCATCCAGGCGCAGCCGTCGCTGTCCATCCTGGTGACGGGTGGCAGCTTTGACTCCAGCAGTGGGCAGTACAACATTGGTCGCTGCAACAATGCCATCTTTCGTGCCATCCTGGACGCGGGAACGTTTACGCAGACACCCGTCTTCTCCTGGCAGCTGCTTGACGATGAGCAGCGCGACGTACTGCCGGGGATTGTGGCGGCCTCGGCGTCGCTCGACCTCACGCCTGTGGTCAACGCCTCGTCTCAGTCGCTGTTCATATCGTACGAGTCATGGCCGGCGCAGGACCGCGTCTACCAGCTGGTCGTGACTGTCACGACGCGTTTTGACGTCCGGAAGGTTACGTCCATTTTTGTGCAGCAGCGGACGGCGGACCTCATCGGCGTAACGCTCGTGGACCCGGTGCCGCGGTCGTTGGTGTTGCCCGACCTGCCACTGCAAGTGGAGGCCAAGATTGGGACGCCGTCGTGCTTGGGACTGGCGGCCATCGACGAGGCCATCACATACGAATGGACGTGGCAGCAGGAGCTCTACTCCTTTACCTTCCAGTCCACGGCAGCGGACAAGAACACCACAACACCGACGCTGCTTGGCCGCGAGTTCAACGTGCCCCAAGCCAACCTATCGTACGGCACTTTTCGAATTAACTTGGTTGCCTACTACACCGCCAACACGACGGTGCGGGGCTCGGACAGTGCACTGGTGCGCATCGTGCCGGCGCCGCTGCTGGCGCAGATTAACAATGGGGAGGAGGGGCGCATCATCTCGGCTTCGTCGGCGCTGGAGCTAACGGGCGTCAACTCGTCGGACCCGGACTTGACGTTTGTGGACGGCGTCACTGGACGCGGTGACGGCATCCAGTACGTGTGGTCTTGTGTGATGGCCGAGTCGGCCGACGGGTTTGTGGGTCTGCGGAATACGAGCTCCCCGTGCCCCAACGACTTGCTGCCTGCGGGGCGTGGGGCCGAGTCCTTCTCGGTCTCGGGCGACGCGCTGGGCTCGGTGCGGCGGGACACGGATTACTTCATCCGGTACGGCCTGATCGTCCGCAAGGACAGCATTGACACGCTGCTCAACGGCACGGAGGTGGTGATCCAGCGGCAGTCGTCGCAGTCGCTGGTGACCTTCCGGTTGGACCCCGACTCGGCGCTCAACTTTGAACCGCTGTCGGCGATTGACATCATGAGCAACACGTCCGAGGCGGTGGTCACGCGGCGCATCAACTACTTTGAGGACGTCATCATCCGCCCGCAGGCAGTGAGGGAGGGCACCGTGTGGACCTACCAGCTGCTCGAACCGGATGAGAACGCGCGGCGCTTCCTGACGCTTCCGAGCACCCGCATTCCATACGCCGGCTTTTGGGGCAGCAACCCCAACGAGCTCTTCAGCCGCGAACCGCTGGGCTTGCGCGCCGGCGCGCTGCTGCCCAACACGGACTACGTGCTAGCCATCGTCTACAACACTCCCGGCTTTGAGCAGAATACGGCGTTGGTGCGGCTGCGGACGACGGAGGCTCCGCAGGTGCGGTTCCCGCCCCTGGTGCAAACACAGGGCAGTGACAACACCATCTTCTATGCATCGGCTGGGGCCAGCTACGAGAGCGCTGAGTTCAAGTTCTACTTCATCGCGACCGACGTGGATGGCAATGACTTCTGCTTGGACGGGTGTTCGGGGCTGCCGTTTGTGCAGTTCCAGCTCAAGACCAGCGGCGAGTACACCGTGCGCGTTGAGATGTACGACGCGCAGGGCCGGTCGCTGTTGGCGACGGCGCAGAACGAAGAGCCGATTGTGGTGGACTCGTTGGTGCCGCTGGGCGCCAACCTGACGGTCTTTGCCAACATCATCGACCGCAACTTCAAGACCGGCGACCACGCGGCGTACGAGATGCTTGGCGTGGACATGGCCAAGCATATCTTGTTGTCTGGTGGCACCAACCAGACCATCGACAGCGAGGTTCTGGCCAACTACACAGCCGGCCTTGAGCGCGTTGCCGGCAACGCAGTGCCCAACACCATGCAGAGCTCCAACTTCATCAACACCGCGTCGTTCCTGGCCCGGCTGACGCCTGACACTGGTGTGGTGTACGACGAGCAGACGCTGTACCACCTGGTCAACATCACACGGCACGCCGTCCTTCGCACTCCCGACGCCCAAGTGTTGCGTATAATCGAGACGCTAACAGCCTTCTACAACACGACACCCGAGCTCGTGCTGCACCAGCAGTCGGGAGGCACCACGCGCCGGCGGCTTCTGCAGGACTCGGAGACCTCGGACCGCGTGCAGACGCTTTGGATCGACATGTACAAGTGGCTCGAGGACGCGATCATCCTGGGTGGCCTCAAGACCACGTCGTGCGGCTTTGTGGCATCGTACAGCACTGCCAATGTCAACCCGAGTGGCACCTTTGCTGGCGGGCTATCTTCCTCTCGCCAGCTGCGCTCGACGCGGCGCGGTTGGGGCTACTCGGCGCGGCAGCAGGTAGGTGACGGGCAGCTGCGGGGGGAGGTGGTAGCTGACCCCAACGCCACCCTTCCCGTGGCTCTGCCGGAGCGCCTCGACCCGGTGGTCATCTCAGTCGGGCACATGTGCAACGCGGAGCAAGGCCGGCGGCTGGAGGTCGGGGGTGCCAGCTTCAGCTGGTGCCCCGCCCTCTTCCAGGGCGGTATCGACAGCCTCTTCCTCTCGCTTGCGCTGACACCCGACTTTGTGTATCTGTCCAACATCCAAGGCGGGAAGCCGAGCTACAGCCCAAGCATTGTCACCACCCACATCTTGCGGCTGGAGGGGAACGAGCTGTCGAACGCGGCGCTCCCAATCGACAAGTGCTACTCCGTCGATGTACCGCTCGACCAGGAGGTGGTGAGGGAGCTGGTGTCGGAAGCGGATGCGGTGGTGCGCACGACAACGACGGCGACTGTCGACCTCGACTCTTTGGCCATGGACGGCGGCCACAACGAGCGGTTGACGGCAGACAGTGCGTCACCAGACGTAATGAACGCTTCGTGGTCTCGTTGGGATGTGGGCGGTCACCGCGTAGATGGTTCGGTTGAGCTGGAAGAGGCCGCCTTTCCCTCGTCGACCGTGCTGCGGCAGGTGGTCGGCGACATTGTTGGCCTTAACCTGTTCCCGGAGAAGCCGTTTGACGTCAGGGACCCGGCCATCTTCTCGTTCTACAATCCCCGCACGGACTCTAACTCGCAGACGGAGGTCATTGTGGTACCCCCCAAGGCGGTGCGCCAAGCTGCGGACGAGGCGGCGTCAGCCAGTGGTGACAGCTCGGGCGGCACCGGCCGGGTGTTTGCCCGGGTCACATCGGACGTGACGGGACCGTGGGTTGTTGGTGAGCGCGCGCTGTGGCTGGGCGGCTCCTTCCTGCTGGAGGGCTTTGCGCTGACGGCCTGGCAGATTGCAGCGATTGTGCTGGGCCTGCTCTTCTTCATCTTCATCGCCATCTTGGCGAGCTGGACGGTCGCGACGCGCTACTTCTACGTGATCGGCGCACCGCCGCCTATGACGGAGGACATGGTGTACCTCGAGCGCGATGTCTACGGTCGTGGCACGGTCATTGACGTTAACGACGACACGGGCTTTGCCGTCACGGGTGGCTACGAGTACACAGACGACGCGACGGCGCGGACGATGCTGGGCCCCGCCGCCTTCACTGTCGGGCCTGGGGGGCTCAGTTCGGGCGAGGACGGAGTACTCGAGTCGGATGTCGACGCGTCAGAGGTGGCCGTCGGCAATGGGCTCGACACGGACTCGGACGCTGGCGGCGTCGGCGGCATGGTCAGCGGCGACGTCGATGGGGAGGACAGCGGCTCCTTTGCGCCGAGCGCGACGAGCATTGACAGCAACGCACTGTCCATGTCCGACGCGGCAGACGCGCCGGTTGCGGCGCCGGCACCGAGCGGCAGTGACATGGGCGACTTGGGGAGCGTCCGAGAAGGCTCCCAATTGAGCGACATGCATTCAGACCCGCCACGAGCGCCGCTATGAGGACCGGGGCGGGCGTGTGGACGAGTGTGTTTCGTGCGCATTGGGGGGAGGGTGGGCCCCCGGGTGGGACCTCTGACTAGATGACTTTTCTTGCGTGCCTGCGTTCGTGCTCTGCGGGTAGGCTCCTGTCTTTTTACTTCTTGTTTTGGAGCTGCGCGTGGGCCCTGCGAGCTCAAGGCCACTGCCTGCTTTAGGGTGTGTTTAACTCACTACAACTGATTACTATAATCTTCTTTTTCAGCCCACGCGCGCTCTCTTTACCCCACTGGGACACCAGTGCTACGCTGGCGATGGTGCCTCTCCCTTGACAGCAGGATCCGCGGCTCGGGTTAACGCGTCCTGGCCACGCACACCAAGTGGTTCTTCCGAAGACGTCTCACAATGCTACGGTAACTGCTTGCACTTGATGTCGTGTCATGCGCACGACTACGGCAGGGAACGTTTCCAAAGCGGATGGCGACGCTATCAAAGGTGTGCCCTCGTCCACGCTCGACGCGCACCAGCGCTTGCGGGCATTCGTCCCAGCGCCACGGCCAACACACCGCACCAGCACCTGCGACGCTGGCCTCTCTTCCCTGCCACACACGCACCACAGACGCGGACACCAGAGTTCAGTACGGGAACGTCCGCTTCTCCAGTGGGGGCAGCGCTACCCCAGCATCCCGGACTTTGAGCTTGGTCCACTCCTCCACCGGTGGCAGCTGGTACTCGATGCGCACGACCCGCAACCGAGTGATGTGCTGCCGGTGGCCAAGTGTGCGGCGATAGCCCTTGCGGCGTTTGAACTTGATGGTGACCGTTTTTCGGCTGCGCGTCTGCTCCTCAACCACACAGTGCACGCGCACGCCAGGCACGGTCGGGCGGCCAATGACGCTCCACTGGACGGTGCCGACAAGCAAGGCGCACGTCATGATTACCGGGCTGTTGACGGCGCCAGGAAGGCGCTCCGCGTAAAACACGTCATCAGCCGTCACCTTGACCTGGCTCCCGCCGACCGCCATGACCGCGAAGATGCCGCCACCCCCGCCGCCGGCCTCCACCACCGACACGTCTGACTCGGAGACGACCGTCAGAAGGCCGTTGCCCGCCGACGCGTCGCCCGCCCACAGCCGCCGCGGACCGTGCACGCCGAGGACCTCGGCCAGGGGGGGGCGGTCATTGTTGGCCAACAGCTTGGGGACGGGGAGCGTCACAGCGTCGTCCGTGTCCACGCCGGCGGCAGGGGCATTGGCGGCGGCGGCGGCGGGCGCGGCGGGCGGCTCCGCCGCCTCTTCCAGTGGGGCCACCCGCTCAAACAGCCCAAAGGTGCTCATGTCGATGCCGCGGCCGCCCCAATCCACCCCAAGGTCGTTGCGGGGTGGTGGTGGAGGTGGCCACACCTCCGCGTCGGCGGCGGCGGTCGCGGCCGCGTCGCCGCCGCCCGTCGAGGCGAGCCCGCCATCGGCGGGGGCGCCGCGGCACGCCGCCGAGGTCGACAGCCCGCAGGCGGCGGGGGCGGCAGCGAATACAAGCGACGGGGGGGCTGGAAACACGCTCGCGCCAGGGGTGACCCACAAGCCCCGGGAGAGGAGTCGACCGCCAGTGCCGCCGGCGGGCCACGGCGCGGCCGCCGGCTGGCTACTACCCGCCAACGTGGGCGCGGCGACGGCCGCAGAGGTACCCATCTGATAGCGTAGTGCTCTTCGAGCCGCCGCAACTGCTGCTGCCCGAGTCGCGAGCATGGCGACGTTCAGTGAAGGGGCGGCGGCGACAGGGCTCGTGGCAACCGGCCAGCGTCCGGACACGGCCGGTCACGCAGGATCTGGAGCAGAGGGCCAGCCGAGCCACAATGAGTCGTCTGCAAGAAAATGAGACAGGAAAAGAAGAACAGGGGAAGACCCGAATCATAAGGATGGAGGCGTTGCTCGAGCGGCCCAGGTCCCTACAAGGGGAGTCGCAGGGCGAAGGCGATGAAGATGGATCAACAGGATGCCCGACAACAGCGACGTCAACGACGGTGTCGCTTGCGAAGCCCTCCTTGTAGCCCCCACGTATGGAAAAAACAAAAATGATTCGGATTCGACGGGTGGGCACAACTCCTTAAAGTGACCTTTTCAATAAATAAGGCTTCCCTTTTTGAAAACCTGGCTTTGTGCTGCTCTGATCAATATGGGCTCCTCTTGACCCCACGGTGCTACAGCATGTCTTTGGTAGAGCTCGACAGCTAGCTGTCGAGCTCTACCAAAGACATACTGTAGCTGGCTGTGCTCACCATTGTCTGCTTCAACAAGAGTGTTTGTCACGATTCCCACTGTCGAAACAGTAGCAGGAGCAGTGCAGCCGAGCTCTTAGCATGGGGACGTCCGTGGTCGTCCCTTGTCTCCTTCGGAACAAGGCGTGATGTCTTGTTTTCCTCTCTCTTGGGAAGTCCTGTCCTATGCTGCTGCTGTGTAGCTTTCGTGGGACTCCTGTGAGGTCCCTTTGGGGCTCCTGCAGAGCGTTTTAGGGACACCTCTGTGACTTCTGTGGAGCTAGAACCTCTCTGCGGACATGACACAGAACTGGCGAGATACGGTGTTCTGCTCACGGTCTGCCCATTATTCAACCGGCATGACTTCGTGCCACAATGTCTCCCGTTTACTTGTCCCAAAACTCCATGTCTCCCATCCGCCGTCCCTACCGCCAATGCACGCCCACCGAACCCTTTCCAGCCTGGCTCAGCAGCCTCCAACTCTACGACCTCCGAGTTAATGGCGACGGCGTACTCAAAACGGATGGCGACCGCGGCGCCGCCGCACTCAGTGGCGACTGCACACCCTTGCGTCCACCGCGCTGCAGGCGGTGTACTGCCCCGTCAATCAGTCCCAGCACGGTGAAGGCGCCGCCGAGGATGGCCACCAGGTTCGTAAGAAAGTCGTACCACCGCCGCCCCGCCTTCTCAATCACCACCGCCGTTGGGGAGAGGTCGTAGGAGAACTTGGCTTCGGGCACTGCCGGCGCGGCGTCAAACGTCATGCTCGATACGGCCTGTTGGTAGCCAAGCACGTCACGCGTGCCGACAAGCGTCCCTGTCTTGTAGTGCGTCGATACAATCTTGATGTAATGTTCGTGGCTCTGCGCTCGCGCCCGGTTGACGAACGTACGGCCGTCGAGGGGGTGGATGTGGGTGGCTACGTCACGGGGCACCTTGTGCAACACGTCCACGGTCAGCGGCGCGCCAAACGACAGGTGTTGAACGACGTGGGAGGTGTTGGTGCTGGCCGCATCAAAGGTGTGTGCGTCGCTCTTGGCAATCACGTGGAAGGCGCCCGGCACACGGTGCACCCAAAGCGTACCCGCGAGGGCGCACCCCTCGTTGGCGGCCACCCGCAACGTCGATGCACGCGCCTCTACGGGCATCGCCGCGTGCTCCCGCACGTACGCTGATAGCGCATCGACGCTGCGCTTGCCCGCATAGTCCGACCCCGACGCGAGGCCTGAGTGAAACAACCGCAGCGTCGGGTAACCGCGGATGTGTTGCTTGACGCAAAGCGCCTCCGACTTGACGCAGTCGACCATGTAAATGGACGCTGGCACGCGGCCCGTTGACGCCAACTCTGCCAGCGCCGTCCACGTCGGCGCCACGGACCGGCAGTAGCCGCACCAACTGACCAGAAAGGCCACAAAGGCAAGCGGCTCGGTGCGGAGCGTCGACTCAAAATCCGCGGCGGTCAGCGTCCGGAGCGCCGGGTGTGGGGCGGACATCTCGCGGGGCGGAGGCATGCCCGCCGCGATGCGTGGTTCCACGTGCGGGGCGTCCTCAAAGGCACGCTGCGTGTACTCCCCGGTCACATACTCGCCGCGCGTGCCGGAGATGCGCGTCTTGCGCACATCCGCGGTCACGTCCAGGCGGTTGGTGCCAAAGTAATCCCACACCTCGACAGTCGCAAACGCACAGGGCAGCTGGAGGAACTGCAGCGCAACGTTGATTTGTAGCTTGGCGTCGGCATTGTCGTCAAGGACAGTGGATGTGCGGGTCCCACCCGCCAGGTAGCTCCACGTCTCAAAGAAGAAGAGCAGACCGAGGACAGACAGGGCCAAGACGGACAGGACGCCGCCGTGGGAGGTGCCATGTGTCAGGTCCCGTGGCACTTTGCGGAACAGGTCAATAGCAGAAAGCCGCATGGCGAGCAAGTCGACGTGACAGGAACTCCACTCACGTACTCACGTGAAGGAGGTGTAGCGGGAGAGGGCGAAGAGAGAAACAATTCACAAGCTGCTGCTGCTGACGACGACAGCCGCTGCAGTTGCAGGCAAGGCAACCCCTCGCCGAGGTGGCTCACCTCACTCCCAGCGGCCGCCCCGCACCGCGTCCCGGCCGCCACGCACGGGCGCGCGAGGTTGCTGCACCCGCGACCCCCGCGCCTGGTGCGCAACCACCGTTGCTGACGGCCAGGTCCCCATGCCGTGGGGTCGTTAAGAGGTCGAATGATTGGCTCACATTGCCCGAGACGTTATTTTCACAGCTCCGTCTGCGCCAATGTCGTCACTCTAAAAAACGATCGATTGGTGCTGGGTCATACACGTGGCAAGATGAAGATCCACCCTGTCGAATCAACCAGTCACCAACTGGCCTATTGCACGCCTCCACGTCAAGGTATGGACTGACAACTCTTTCTCTGATGCGAATTCTCTGCACTAAGTCGATCGCACACCACGGCACCGCCAGCCACCCCCCCCCCTTTAAAAGAGGCCCCAGTACCATGCACCACCAAGCTTCCCGGATAAACCGCCGATTGTCAGCCTATCGTTAGTACCAGGTGGTACTAACGATAGGCTGTCGTCGCTCCTGAGGAGGCTTCTCAGCCATTGCACTAACGATTCGATGACGGAGTGCCACGGGTAAGGCAGCAGAGCCGCAGAACCATCCGGTCTAAACGTGGCACGAAGTAGTGTTACCCTTTTCGAACCGACATCCGGCCACACCCCCGTTGTACTGCCCGCAATCGCAGGTCTGGACTATTTTCAGACTGCCTTTTATACTTTTCACACAAGGCCCCTCTTGTTGTGGTGTTCCCGACGGACTATTTTTGTTTTCTCAAAGTATTCTAGTTAAAGGCATCGCCGCCCTCCGCCCATGACGGCTGGTCGGTCTCAGCGTTCTGCATCGAGGTCCAGTGCGAGGTCACCAGTGTTGTATATTCAAGAGGGCTCGCACTTGCCATCCAGCCATGAATTAAGCCCAGACGAACTCTACCCCTCAGCTGCCTCTTGCTCCTATCGCTCTGCATGCATTGCCTGAGGATCCTTGTTGTACACGCTCTTGTTGACACCACGTGAAGAAGGGCATGTGCAACGCACAGTGCACCTCGCCAGTTTTTCGTATAAACCCCACGGCTCGCGTAACTTTTGCATCACCGCCCCCCCCCTTCCACCTCGCTCTCTTCGCCTTGTGGCTTCTCGTTTCTCGTCGCATCATCGAGCTCACGGAACGGTCTGTGCAGGCTGTCGTGTCAGATCGACCACCAGTTGCTGCAATACGTAATACTGACGCGGCAGCTGTGACTAAGCAAAGAGTAGTAAACTGCTTATCTGATGCGACCATGTCACAGAGGGGCTACTATGTAATTTCCGTACTTCATATCTTAGATTTGTACTCACCAAAGAGTGGTGGCAGACACTTCCGGAACTGCTGTGTCGGCGTGTCGCCACGTGATGCGCTGTCGACAGGCAGCATTCGACAGCGCATGACGTGGCGCTGGCGACGCGTGCCGCTGTCAACCCACCAGTCCGAGGCCACGAGGCTTGGCCTCGCTCAGAACGGGCTCGTCGTCAACGTGCCCGCACGAGCGAAGACCATGTGTGGGCTCACCCCGCGTCGCTTCATCTGACAGGGGCCTTCGGCGGTCAATGTCGCGCCGACGCCATTGTCGCGCACGGAGCGTTCTAGTTCCCGGCCCTGGTGATGTGAGCGACGCGGTAACCTGTCAACTTTGGTCTTTGTTTGTCAAGCCTGCATCTGGTTGATGTGCATTGTTTGTTGCCGCCAATGGACATGGCGTCCCGTCATTTCTCTGTCTGGATGACTGCAGACCAGCCCTGTCGCGCCGCGCCGGGCCCTCTACGGCGGCAACGTTTGCGGACCTGTGGTGGGGTCAGTCCGTTTGGTGTGTGCCCGTGAGCGGGGTGCACCTTGTGCTGCGTGCGTGGCCTCTCCTGCTGCTCGCTGGAGGCGTCGCCCCGGTGGTGGGGGCGGGGCGACGGAGTGTGCGGCGTCGCCCCGGTGGTGGGGGCGGGGCGACGGAGTGTGCGGCTTGCCCGCGCACGGCATCCCCGTCCGCTGCGACGACGGGCTGCGTGGCTTCCCGCGGCGGCGACGCCGTGACCATCTGTGGTGCTGGCCCTTTGACGGGCACAATGGCGGGGGCGGAGCGGGGGGGGCGCCGGCCTGGGGAGGGCCGCAAGACTAACGCGGCTCGTGCAGCGCACCACGCTGCCACGGACTCGAACCAGCGTCGACTATCTTTTGGAGGTGGTGCACCTGCGTCCCGTTCCGGCCCAAGTCAACCGCCGCCGTCTGTGCCTCCCGCTCGCGCTTCACCATTTGCAGCACCTGACCTCCCCCCTCCCGCGCACCCCCCCCCACCACCCCCCCCACCACCCC
>Ga0209093_1000576_pt1 | contig 20238 bp, 21 predicted proteins | sample SidtaG_4_FD_187450 | JGI IMG/M metagenome (GOLD analysis project Ga0209093, IMG submission 187450) | Marine algal microbial communities from Sidmouth, United Kingdom - Sidmouth_Male1 metaG (SPAdes) (version 2) | ecosystem: Host-associated > Algae > Red algae > Unclassified | place: Sidmouth... | reverse complement strand
CGGATGATTCGGCGTCAGCTCAAATGCACCAATGGGAGTTGGTGTCAGTCGTGTAGGCCTATTGGGACGCGACATCATTGTCAGCGCCCCTGACAATCCGTTACTACGATCCGGGGCCAGCAGGGCGAGGTCGGTGATGCACTGCTGTTGGGGCTGTCGAGCGCCGCACTATCCAATGGGAAGTGCCCTCTGTTCTCGGCTTTCGTGTCAAAAGCCGCCTGCTTCTCCACGTTTCTTTACCTGCGTTTCTGGGCCATTTGGTGCCGCGTGTTGGCGTCACACGCCCGTCTACCTTCGTTTCTGAGCCATTTGGTGCCGCGTTTTGGCGGCACACGCCCGTCTCCCTTCGTTTTTGGCCCTTCTAGTGCCTCACCGTGTGGAGACGAGCGCATGCATGTTCTGGGGCACCTTAGGTGCCCCAGGGAGAGTATACAGTCAAGCGAACCGAGCTCCTTCGGGGGGATCGAGAGGGGCAGCCTCAATTCCAAAGACAACCTTTTCCCTTGTGACCCCTCCCGACCTTTTCCACCGTCGTCACACCCATCGACATCCCTAGCGCCCTCCGTCGTCGCCCCCATCGTCTTGGGCGGGGCCTTCCCCGTCAACCGTTGCCCCTCCCAAGTACGTTTGATTCGCCACGTGTCCTGGCGGGTCTTACATTTGGTAGCACCACGTGGTTTCCGGCTCTTCTGGCTCTCTGGCTGCCGATTGGCCCTGAATTTGTACCTCCTGTGTTTGTGTTTTGGTGCGGTCTCCTGTGTTCGGCGTGCCTCGGGCATCGTAATACGAATTCAGTGGGCTCCACCAATGAAACGGAAAAGGACACCTGGCCTGAAAAAACCCGTGGTTTTGCTCTTGTCTTGTGTTCTTTTCTTGCCATTTGATTGGAACACAGTGGGTGCGAATTCACGGTCTAAATCGATTGACTTCCCGGCGGTGACGACCGCCGCGAAGTCATCCACGGCGGCGCCCCCATCGTCGTCATCCAAGGCGGCGCGCGCATCATCGTCATCCAAGGCGGCGCGCGCATCCTCGTCATCCACGGCGGCGCGCGCGTCATCGTCATCCACGGCGGCGCCCAAATCATCCTCATCCACGGCGGCCCGGGCATCCTCGGCTGCTGCGAACAGCCCGAAGGCGGGGCCGGGACGCAAGGGCCCACTGCTGCCGCCCAAATCGCCCGAACGGCGCTACGTGGCGCCGCCGGCACCGCGCATCGCCAAGATTCGGCCATCCACGGCTCGCGCCGGCGAACAGCGCGGAGTGCGCCAGGCCCTGAAGGCGACACGCGGCCCTGTGGTCCGGTACAGTCTTTCTCCAGTGCTGTCCATCCTTTGTGTCTCCTGACAGATTCCCAAGTAGCCCTCTTTTGTCGTGCAGAAGACGCAAGAATCGCCCTTCCCGGCAGTGCAAAGCTGTCTCGTTCTTATCCAGGGGTGGATAGTAAAGGAACCTACAGAAATGGAGAAAGACTGTACCGCTGTCGTCCGTGTGGTGTAAGCTGCAATAGCATTGCAGTGCAGCGCGACCATCAGGAGTCCCGCCGGCATAATTTCACAATCAACCGCCCAGCAGAGTTCCCGCGTTGCACACCCTGTGGTCTGTTGTTCGAGACGACTTCTGGCCAAGCCCGCCACGAGCGCGGCCGTGCGCACGCGCGTGTCGTGGCCCGTCGCAAGTGATCGCGCGAAATCGCTCTGCGATTGGTCGGTTGGTCCGTTGATTCGTGTCCTCGATTGTGGGCATTGTTGCACTCGTCGATAAATTGCAAAATCAAGATTCTCATCATTCGACTGGAGTTCAACTAGCGAACAACGCCGGATTTTTTCGTTGCAAATCTTTTGATCTCGGTGCATGTCAAATCGCTCCGGTCGATCCCAGATTCGTTGCAACCAAATCCACTTGACATCATGGCTGACCCAGCCGGTTCTGGGGCTCCGCCGTCGGTCGCTGATTGGACGCAGCTTATGGCGTTCGTGCAGCAACTCGGCGACGATCTCGAGAAGACTAAGGACGAGTTATCGCGGACAAAAACTTTTCTGGCGACTAAGGACCGCGCGGCTAAGCCTAATAAGCCTTCGCTGTTTTTCGGCAAATCTGGCACGATCGAGGCATGGTGCTCGCACATGGACGCCTATGTGTCGGGCAGCGAGCCCGCTGAGGCCTGCCGCATTGCGTGCACCTACCTCGATGGTGAAGCGTTCACCTGGTGGCAGTCGTACAGCGCTGCGACTAGCGTCCCCGACTGGGACACGCTCCGCACCTGCCTCATCCGCCGCTTCAATCCCCTGAACAAGGTGCAAGCGCTTCAACAAGACGTTCCTCAGCATCGTGATGGATATCCCAGACATCACGGAGTCGGAAAAAATCGACCGTTACAGCCATGGGCTGAAGCGAGCGATCTGGGAACCTCTGTGCATCCGAACTTATGGCAACCTTGAGTCGCTCATGACAGACGCGCTTCGCATTGAAGCTGCCAAGGCCGGGACGTTCCGGTCCCCTGGCGGCAGTGCGAGCCACATTTCCGCCCTGGCCGACTCCAGCGTGGCGTCCATGGACCTGTCGACCATCAAGGTATCAAAACTGACACCTGAAGAGCGTCAGCGTTGCATGCGCGAGGGCCTCTGCCTCCGGTGCCGCGAGAAGGGCCATCTTGCTAAGGACTGCCCAAATGGTCAGCGGAACTGAACCTGCCTCGGCCGGCTCCACGGGACGCCCTGGCCCCTTTGGTTCCGCCATGTACCCCGTCTCCTTTTATCGGCCCTTCCCGAAGGCTGTTGCTGTCAACTGCTTCAATCAATGGCAAGGCTGTGCGGGTTCTGCTTGACGACGGGTCTCCTATCAACTTTGTGTCCTGGCGCCTCGTGCGTTCGCTTTGTGTCAATACCAAGAAGACCACTTTCGCGGCCGACATGCCTGACGGCCGCTCCCATGTACTGGACGCCACCGATGCCCTCGATGTCGAGATTGGGGGATATCGGGAGCGTCTTCCCTTTTCAGTTTGCGATTTGAGTCGCTACGACGTCATCATCGGCATGCGCTGGCGCGAGGACAAAGGCGCCCGCATCAACTACAAGAACAACAAGATCACCATCAAGCACAAGCGCAAGTCTATCAGTATCGAGGCTACCCTCGAACCAAGCAACACCATCAGCCGGCAGCGCCTTGTTCGCTCTCTCAAGCATCGGACTCCTATTTTTGCCGCGCTCCTCCACGGTGGTGAGCCCGGGAGTCACCTTGACGTCGACTCCATCGGCGTTGGAGCGGAAGCGGACCCCTCAGGGGTCCAGCAGCTGCTAGCCGAGTACGAAGACGTGTTCCCCAAGGATCTTCCAGCCGGACTACCACCCGAGCGCAGTCGGGAGGTCCACATCGAGCTCGAAGAAGGCGCAAAGCCGCGCCGGAGCGGCATGTACCGCCTCTCCGAGTCCGAGTTAGCGGAACTCAAGTCTCAAATCGCCGGCCTGATACAAAAAGGCTTCATACAGCCCAGCTCCTCACCATGGGGCTCTTCTGTTATCTTCGCAGCCAAGAAGGATGGTGGCTGGCGATTGTGTATCGACTACCGAGCCCTGAACAAGGCTACTATCAAGACCGCCTATCCTCTGCCACGCATCGACGATATCTTCGACCAATTACGGCATGCCAAGTACTGTACCAAGAACGACCTTCGATCTGAGTACCACCAAATCCGTCTGGACACCGCATCAAGACCTCTGACGGCCTTCCGCACCAAGTACGGCTTCTATGAGTTTACTGTGGTCCCCGTCGGCCAAACCAACGCTCCTGCCGACCTCGCCCGAGCCAAGCAGCATCCGGCGCCGACCGCCAGCATCCCCTCGAGCTGGCTCCACGTCAGCTCGGGCCCCGTGAACGTCCCCACCGGCACCACGAGCAGCGGCTGCCACCAAACGTGGGCCCATAACGAACCGCTTGAGCTGCCACACCGCGGCATACACGGATGCACAAGCCGAGTCGTCCAACCAATCCGTGTTGCTCTTCAATCGCGTCTGAACGCCGTCGTACGCCGCCCCGCCGACGAGCGGGCCCACCAAATGACCATCTCGACTGATGCTCAGCCTGAGCGGCCGTGTGTGTCGTGCAGCCCTGGCCCTGACAGCAGCCCATGACCCATTTGAGAGTTGGAAGCGCCTCCGAACTCCATTGTGGAACTCCACGGCTACCAAGCAGCGCCCGTCAGCAGAGGGGAAGGCGTGAAGAACGTAGAGGTCGCGCAACGCGGCCAACACGACGGCAAGGGCACCGACTGGAATATGACCTGCCGGGCCACACGATGCGCTTGGCGCCTCCCCAGACCGTAACGTACCACTTCTGGCAAGGGCGACCGCTGTGGCACCCACCAGAGCAGCACGCGTCACGTGGGTGAAGACGTCGGATGCAGACGACACGTCTCGGGGTACCAGAGGAGCTGTAGATAGCAACGCCGCTCCGCTGTGCACAGGGCATTGACGACCGGCTCGGACAGGGTGGGTCTCCGACGCGCCCCACAGGCCCCAACCAGAGCACAAATGATGCGCCCGTGCCAGGGATGGCATCGGGGGCGTGTACAGGCAGCACAAGTACAGACACCGCCCTGCCGCACATAGGCGCGCCGCAATGGTCCCTTGGGAAAGCCGATCGTAACGGTTGACTCAAATTTGCTGCTCGTCTCAATTTGGGGATCAATTTTAATCCACAGGATTGGTGAAAGTCCAGTCCGCCTGCACAAAACACGGATCGTTGGCAACCTCATGGAACAGGTGGTTCAGCCCGTCTTGGCAAAGGCAGGCCACGTGCTTCAAGACGGAAAACAGCAACGGATGAGGCACCCCACGCGCAAGAGACCAATGCTTCTTTTGCTGGACACAACACGAGGGCAAAAACAGAGGGCACCGATCTGCAATGCATAGATGGCATGACAGCTGCACGACATCCTGCGGCGTCCCTACGCACATTTGGAGACCACAACGCACTTGCTGATTTGTTTTGTACGATATATCGGCTTGTCTGGGGTCTGTATCGGCCAGTGGCCGCTGCCAACCGAGTGCTTCGGGGGTTTCCGAAACGGCGCACGCATATTATCAGACACAAAACGGGTCCCGGCCCATGTCCCACTCGTACGTACTTGAGTGGTCCGGTAACTGCTGGGTCCCTGCCCATGTCCCACGCCGAATTCGATTGACCCCATGGACGTGGCGAAAATCAGACACATGTGGTGGAGCAGTAGGCCTACTGCTCCCTAACTACAAATTGACTTGGTCATCCCCAAACCAGAGCGGACTGTAAAAAAGAAATGAACTCCAAATGAACCGTGCAGCGCACCCCAGGCCACTCGTACTCGAGTGGTCCGGTGACTGTTAGGCCATCGCACATCGACTGGACCTGACAAATAGGACACACAAAACAGACAAAGGCCTCAGCTTACACATGTGATGATTGGAGCAGCCCCCATCGCAGACACTCTGTGCCAACGCTGAAGCGCACCCCACTGATAAACGCAATTTGATAAAACTCTGTTTGACTCGATGGCGACGCAAACGGGGTCTGCGACGCACATGACGTTTCATTGTTCACCAGTTGTCCTTTCCCCTGTGTCTGCAATAGCCAGCATCTGCGGCCATGCGAAGGTCTCCGGTGTTTCCAAGACGGCGCACGCCCCTCAGCGAAGAACACACTGGTTCCAGCCCAATGTTCCACACCCAACTGGATTGTCGCCATCGACTTGGCGATATCGGAAGAATGCGGAGAGCAGTAGGCCTACTCCTCCCGACCTTCTGATTGACTTTGACATCCCCAAACGACAGTGGACAAGACACACTTCAAATAAACTTCACAGAACAATCCACTATGTTCGCAACACCGCCGTCCCCCCCAACACGGGGCATGCATACCATCGAGCGAACGACTCAAAGGCACAACAACATCAATGTGACAGCATACGAGACGGCACAAATCGCGGATGTCTCTTTCACACCGCGCGCGCACCTCTATCTCTCAAGTCAAGGCCTCGCATCAGTCTCGCATCGCCCTCACATTGCGCACCCCCCCAACCCCCCCCCCGCCTCAATGTCGGCCGCAGCGCAGCGAAACAGGACGAGCGTCTCGTCAGCGTCTGTAAGTGACACGTGCTGCCCACGACGCCTGTCGCGGTAGCGTACGGAGTCGCGCCGCCGGACGGAAAGCTGCAGGGGCGTCTGTCAGGCGCCGTCACGCTTCCACACGTCGGCGCCTGCGTCGATGAGCGGCCCGCAAATTCCAGGCCTCATGCCTACAGCAACCCAGTGCAGAACCGTCCGCTGCTCCGGCCCGCCGACCGCGTGGACGCCCGCCTGGTGCTCGAGAGGTATCTTGACCATCGCCGCGTTCCGCCCTACAAACGCCGCATTCTCGAGCGGCGTGAAAAGGTGACGCAAAGGGACCTTGTCGCGATAGTTCGCGTCCGCACCGGCTGTAAGCAGGATGATCATTGCAGCAAGATCCTTTTCACGCCCCCGGCGCGCGAGCGCGTTGAGCGGCGCGTCCGCGCGGTCGTCCGGCAGTGGGAGGGGAGGAGAAGGCCGAACGCTGCAGCCACCCACCAACACAAGAGTAACGACGATTCTAGTCGGGTCCAACCCAAACATTCCAGCCTCCATCGCACTGTCCTCCTCCTCCACGACGGCAACGTCTTGCCGTGCGCCAGCGTGAAGCAGAGCGCGCACCCAATCACCTCGACCGTACCATGTCGCTTGCACCAACGCATGGGCCAGCACACTGCCACTCGTGTGGGCATCCCCCATGACACGCTTGGCGTCCGTCCGGCCCATCGCAGAAGAGACGGGGCCCGCGAGCGTCATAGTCGACTCCGCGTGATTATTGGCACGCAACGCGCTCGCGCCGCGCGCCAAGAGGAACGACGTCACGCCCGTTTGGCCGTTTCGCACGGCCACGTGAAGCGGCTCATCCCCAAACAAATTGCTGACACCAAGCAGCGCCACATCCGCGTCCACCAGCACTCGTACGACTGGCAGATGCCCCGCCCGAGCCGCAAGGTGCAGCGGCGTGTGGCCGTAGATATCACCGCCGGCGTTTGCGTTACACCCGTAGCCCATTAAAGTGGCAACAGTCCCGACGGATCCTCGGCGCGCCGCCAAGTGCATCGCCCCTCGACGACGCCACGACTGGCCCCCGCGGCTGCACCCTTGCGCGAGCAGCGCGGCGACGCGCGTCGCATCTCCATCTCGTGCTGCACCCAGGACCGGATCCGGCATGGAAGACGGCTCCAAAACGTCGGCGAACTCCTTCTCCTCGTCCGTGAGCTCGTCAAAATAGCCCGGCGCGCGCTTGTCCACATCCCGTTGCAGGGTCACGACGCGATCGTTCGTCGTTGCAGCGCCCGCTTCAGAGCCGCTGCTACTGCTGGCGGCCATGCGGGCCATCATGGGGTCCCGCGCAGACGCCGATCCGTCGCTAACGCCGTCGATGTACGACTCGTCGTCCGACTCACCCGTGCGCCCTCCGCCGACGGCAATGTACGTCCGGCAGAGCGCTTTATTCTCAGCGGCAGCTTGAGCAGCTGCAACAGATGCATCCGCCATGACGCCAGACTTGCCCGACGTTCGGGTAGGTATACACGAACGACACGCACGTCAAGGAAGAAGGAGGGCAGGGGTCGCGCAACGCACAGCACAACCGTGCGCCTGCTGCTGGGGTGAAGGGCGGGGAAAGACCAACGGGAGACAGGAAGTGGCACGGAACACAGGAGCGAGTCGAGCTGTTTTTGGCGCGCGCCCCTGTGCTCAAGGTACTGTTTCTCGGCGACATAACAGCTGTCCAGTTAGAGACAATCTCATCGTTAACATTACACATTAACAGAAAGTTCACAATGCAGTCCCTGAGCGTGATACAGCTGCGTGCGGAGACGATTCCCACCATCACAGCTGGATGCTGAGCGGACACTCAAGATCTTGCGCCTGAACAGCACAGCGATAGGGTCAATGTGAAGGAGGCTGCGTGCGTCGAACCGTGCGCCTGCTCTGTGTGTGCACAGCTCATGTGTGCGGCGCCAGAAGAAGAGTGCCCCGGCGCATTGTCCGCATTGTCCGCGGCAAAGTCGATTGACCAAATCAACTTGGTACGAAACAGACATCCCGGCGGGAGCAGGAGGCCTACAGCTCCCAATTGAAAGTTGGCAGAGTCCTCGCGCCGACGAACCAACCGATTCACTCGTCGAAAATCAAAAACCAAAATTCTTATGACTGCCCCAAGGACATGTGCGGAAGGCGCCCGGTCACACATGCGTCCGCACCATCGATTAGCAACAACAATCAGAGCAATACAAACAAACGCGCACACATGAAACAAGCGCCCGTACGAGTAGCAAACAAGCAGATCATGGGCACCCGCTGGGTTCAGGTGACAAACAGACCCCGGGGCCACAAAGCGCTCCCCCAGCTTCAACCCTCAACTCTCAAACAGTGTCCTCGCACTACTCCCATCAACGACCCGACCGATGCCGGCGCCCCGCGCGCGGCTCAGAGCGCGACGGTGTGCGCGAGCGCGAGTGGCGCTGGGGCGCCCGCCCCCGCGGCGTACGCGCATGTCGATCCGACCGAGGCGGGGACAACGACCGGGAAGGCGTCGCCGACGAGTAGTCAGAGGACGATGACTGGAATGGGCTGCTACCTTGACGCCCCTGACCCTTGGAGCGCCGGTTGGACGCACTAGACCGGCGCGGCGCTCTCCCGCTGCCAGCGCCACGGCGCCCACCTGGCGATGGCGACGGCCGCGAACGCGAGCGCGAGCGCCGCGGAGACTTCTTCCGACCCCGACCGCGATTGTCCGCGCTTGGCGACGCATGACGCAGGTCGTCACTACCAGCGATGCGACGCGCCTGGCTCTGACGGCGGCTCCGAGGGCCGTCTGAGGACGCCTCACGCGCACTGCCAGAGCGAGAAGACCGCCGCTGCTTGCGGACGCGCTGACGAGTGCTCCGTCCGCGGCTGCGCGACCGCTCCGACATCCTATCGTCGCCACCAACAGAGCGTGAACGAGGTCGACCACGACGCACTTGGCCGAGCGGCGTACGCCGCATCGCCGTGGACGCCCCCGGCCCGCGATCCTTGCCGCCTCGAGATGAGACCGACGACACGTCGACGCCGTCAGAGCTCCGGCCGCTGCTGCTCGCGCTTCGATTGCGGCTGAGGCCGTTGCCACTGCTGACCTCGCTCGGCTCCCCGCCGCTGCCCTTGCTGCGACCGCTGCTGCTCTCGCTGGTGCTGCCGCCGTCGCCATCTTTGCGGCCGCGGCCGGGCTTGCCGGCGATCGGATTCTTATTGCCAGCTTTGGGCATTCCGCCTACTAGGACCTCCTTATCGTCCCTGCCGTCGTTGTCGTTGCCCGACAAGATGTTTACCTCGTCATCGTCCAAAATGATGAGCGCCGAGCTGATAAAGACCTTGGGATCAACCAGCCAGATGGCGTCTTGCAGCTTGTCCTTCTTTTGTTGCAGGTACATGTTGAGAGGTCAAAAACCAACTACGCCACATGACCGGTGTGACTGGCCTGGGGAGCTGAACATCACCAGTTCAACACTCCCCCCAGAGCTCCTCAGGGCCAGGCTCGTCTGACCCACGACTCGGAAATGCCTCTCCTGCAAATTCCTCCGTCCCCCTCCTGGGGCGCAGCCGTGGCGAATCTCGAACCCGCGACCTCTCAGAACTAAATCCAGCGCGAGCTGGGCCCATAACCTGTTGAGAGGTCAAAAACCAACTACGCCACATGACCGGTGTGACTGGCCTGGGGAGCTGAACATCACCAGTTCAACAGTACATGTGAAAACGCGTCGAGCGAGAGTAGTTGAGCTCCGCCGGCGCCTTGCCGTAACGAGCCGCGTCATCCGCCGCCGACGCGCCGGCGTGAACCTTATCGCTGCGCACAAGCGCCACGCTGTTGCGCGGGACGGTCACCGTCTCGGGATAGATGGACAGACGGACGCCGTCGCCCACTTCGTACCGCGCCAGCGCGAGCACGCTTCTGGGAAACGTCACGAAGATAAAGGAGTCCTTGCCCGCCGCCATCATGAAAAAGTTGCGACACTGCGGCATCTCGTACGAAGACAGCCGCATGGTGTACGGGTCGTCCACGACTATAGGACCGTCGTCCTCCTCCGGGCCCGCCGCCTCCCCGCTGCCGCCCAGCATCCGGTGCGGCCGCGAGTCGACGTGCGGCACCTGACGCACCGCATCCTTGGCGGTCGACAAAATCCGTGCCCCAGTTCGAGGCACAGACACAGACAACTGGTTGTCTTCGTCGCGCTCCGCGTCCGTTATGTAAAGAACTTCGTACGCTACAGCCGCAAGCAGCATGTCCGCGCGAGGCTCGTGGAGAAAGACCTGGTGCTTGGCCGCAATCTCAGACGCGCGCATGGCCGACTGACGCACGGTGAAGCGCCCTTGACCCGCGCTCAGCGCCTTGGCGACCGCAGCCCCTTGGTCGGTGTCGTGGATGGGCCCCCACATGGGGTGAAGCTCAAAGGATGAGTCCGCGGTCGCAGCGGCCTGGGCAATGTTCTCCTCGGACGGCAGCTCGTCCACAAAGGCCTTGAGCGTCGCGTCGACGACGTTGACGTTGTCCTCTTGTGCTGCATCACCGCCACCAACTCCACAACCACCACCAATGGTCGGCGGCCACGCGCCCCGGGCCTCTAACGGCGCGGCCGCCCCGCTCGCTCCGCGAAGACCACCGAGCGTCGACAGAAGCACGGGAGGGGGCCGGCCGCCAAATCGGCTGCGGCCGCGGACCGGCTTGGCTCGCGGGGGTGGTGCACGTCCCGTCATGTGCATCGGGATAAGGCTCGCATCTGGCAGGATGCACTACCGGCGCTCAATCAGCTGCGAGCCAAATTGACTGCCGCAAAGCCCGCTTGCATGGCAGAGACAGGTTCAGCCAGGATCGACGCCTCTGCTTCGCCAGCTGGCCCTGGCTGCAGTCCCAGCGGCAAGCGACTGCTTGTGCCACCACCGCCAGCGGCACGCACACGAGATGCGGCCATTTCCACAGCCCCGGGCATCGTCGCCTTGCCAATGCCCGACATGTCGTGCCGCACGCTCTCCTCCAGCGCCTTCCAATCTTCATCAGGAATGGAATCGCGGCCGTGGTGCTCCCTAGGAAGAAGCGACGCGAATCCGGGGAAGTCCACCGTCCCAGCGTGCTGAAGCGTGCTCGACGCGGCCTCCTGCAGAGAGGGAGGAATGTCCTCCGGGTGGTCTGGGTGAGGGCGGCGCGCCACCCCTCCCGCATCGTCCGGCACCTTCCCGGTGCCACGGCCCCCCTGCATTTGGCTGCCCGCAAGATGTCCACTGTCTTGCGACAGGCCCCCTTGTTGGGCGATTCGCCCCTTGCCACCGGCGCGGCCTACAGTACGCAAGGCGACGCGCTTGGGCGTCGTCGGCGCCGAAGGCGCCGCCTCTTTGAGTGGCGACGGGGAGCGGCCACGGCCGTGGCGCCCGTCCTTGCCACCGACGGAGAGCGAGCGGCAGTGGCGACGCTCACGATTGGTGCCGGACGCCATCAGCGACGCCTTTGCGCCGCGGCGCGTCCGGTCGCGGACATTGTCGCGGTGTGATTGCCGCCGACCCGGCTCCGCAGACCGTCCACGACGCCGGTTCGTATCGCCGCGACGGTCGCCGGCGCAGTCGCTGTCTTGGTCTCGGCGCTGGTCGGGATTGACAAACGACTTGACCAACGAAACCCAATCAGGCATGTGCTCTAGGGCAAAAGGATCCGCCCGGCCAATCTCCACCGCGGTGCGCCCCCGCGCACCGCCAGCCGCCTTCTTGAACCCGTGGCTCCGTTCAATAGCGAACTTGTCGACAAACAGGTCGGCCAGATGAAAAGCCAAGCAGGTGACCACGCTTGGGTTGGTAGTCGGCATGCGCATGATGAGCACTTGCCACAGCGTCGTGTCTTGCGTGAGCCGAGCGCGGGTGTCGGGCCCCACGACTGGAGTGCCGACTTGGATGGGCTTGTGGTGACGTGAATGGCCCGCGCATGTGCTGCGACCAACACCGCCGACACTGCCGTCGCCGCCGCCGACGCCGCCGACGACACTCTCTCCGCAGCCGCCTGTGCCTCCACCAGCGCCAGAAAGCAGCACTGTGTCGACGCCAACTACAACAGGGGCAGCAGCAGCTGAAGCGGCAGGAGCAGCGCCACCAGATGCACGGCCTGCACCGTCGGCACGCCCGGCGTCGTCGAGCCGGCCGACCACATGGGACGGCGGCGGCACGGGAGGGGGTTCTTCCCCGTGCTGCGCCGCCCGCGCTTGTGCTGCAGCGGCGAGGTTGGCCAAGAAGATGCGGTGAGTGGCCGCCTTGGTCTCGTCGTGCACGACCGTCAAAAAAGCCCAAACGCAGGAAAAGAAAGTCACGTCACCGCCCCGCGTCAGCCGCCGCGCCTTGCACTGCTTGCCCCTGTTTTGATGCCGCCGCTCCATCGACGACCCGGCCGTCAACTTCCACGAAATCTGCAGCATCAGCTTGCGCAGGAGGTCGTTTTCCTCGTCCGTGCCCACGTTGACGTTGAGAAGCACGTTGGAGACGGGTGTCTCGACAGACAAACGCGGCCCAGCGCGCACAGAATCTTGGCTATCCGCCAGGTAGTTGACCATACACTCAACCGTCAGGGGCGAGACGGCGTTGAGCAGCGCAATCTTGATGATGCGGGCCAGCGAGTCGTCACCAAGCGGCTGACCTTCCTTGTTCATTGGCACGAGCCCAGCGTCGTACGCCCGCTTGACGAGGACGCTAACCCCCGTCGGCCGTGTCTTGCCTGGCACGTACCGAAGACGTTCGTCTGCGGGCTTGAGCCGGTTGTATGTCACGACCCAGTTGACTGGCCACACGACATGGTCGAGTTGCGTCATGGAAATGGAGATGGCCGGCAAGTCGTTGGACGCGGCTCCGAGGTTGAGTGTGTCCCAGTGCGACATCGGCTGCTTGTCGCGACGGCCGCCCCACGCAACGAGGATCCATTCCACAGCCATCTCATGCTTTTCATCCAGCGGCCGCTTCATCGCAGCGAGGCGATGCGCGCCGTCGATGAGAACAACCGGGTAATGGACGTTGACGTCCATATGGTTGATCCCCTGCCCGCCGGCCGCCGCCACGCCATTCATCCACAGCTGCTTCTTGACGGGGTCAAGCGCCTGGTAGTCAGTCATCATAAACGGCAAGAGGATAGGGCCCTGGAGAGGCAATGCGCCGTTGCCGTCGTTGCCGCCCTCAGCCGCACCCGCCGATCCGTCGGCACCAGCTGCCGCACGCGCGGCGGAAGCGGACGCGGCGCCATCGCCACACGCCAAGTCGTCATGGACGGCGGACCCGGTCTGCATCCAGTCGTGGCAAACCACCATAGAGCCAAACGCCCAGTCGTACCCCGATCGTTGTTGAGCGTTGTAGTGATGAAGGACATTGTCTTTCGCCACATTTCGCGTCGTGACGTCGGCAACGCGGAAGTCCCGGACGTGCGCCACACGGGGCGACTTGACGTACGTCCCCGTCGGACCCCACAGGATCGCCTCCATCTTGTCAACATCGCCGCCAACATCATCGCACTCCGACTCGACGTCCTGGTCCGCCGCCAGGGCCGCCGCTGGCACGCCCGCCGAAGACGGCAGCGCGTGGTCGTCGTCGGTCTTGTTGCAGCCGTCACTGGCCTCCGCGCCGTCTTCGTCCGCCCCAGCCGCATCGGCAACATCGCCGGGTACACCACCACCGGAAATGCGGCGCCCACCGGGACTGTCGCCTTGGGCTTGATGGCCGCCTCCAACGCCGGGCGGCCGGCCAGCAGCTGGCGACGGCCGTGCAGCGGCAGCATCACCCACAGCCTGCTCTAGCGCCTCTACCTCCTCCTCGTCCTCCACCTCCCCCCCCTCCTCCTCGTCGTCCTCCTCCCCCTCCTCCTCCTCGTCGACCCCCGCACCAACGCCACTCGCGGAGAGCCGCCCATCGGTTTTCGTGCGGCGGGGGGTAGTCTGTAGACCGCGGGCAGGCCCGGCGCCATCCTCTGGCGCGGCTGCGGCTCCATCCTCGCGAGAGAGTGCCTGCGTCAGCACCGACGGGATCCCGTCCCTACCAGTCGATGACGCCACGGCTGAGCCCGCAGCACCGGCAACTGCTTCCGCGGCGCAAGAAGCCGAAATAGGGCCACCGGACGTACCGGGAGCAGCAGCAGCGCCCGTACTGGCCGGTGACCGCCCGCGGCCGACTCCGAACCGAGGCGGCAGCAACGGTAAAAGCAGGCGCCGACGCACTGGAGGAGCCGCGTCACCCGCAGACGGCGCTGCAGCGGCCACCGGCGGCGGCGCGCTCGCAGCTGTCCTCGCCGCCGGCCCCGCCGACGCGGACGGACCACTGGCGGCCCTAGACGCCGGCGGCGCAGCAGCGGCCCGCGCCGATGCACCCGCCGCCGCCTGCGCCGCTGGCGCCGCCGGCGCCGCCGGCGCCGATGGAGCATTAGCACGCCCAGACGCCAACGCCGGCGGAGCTTTGGCAACCCCAGACGACGGCGGCGGCGCAGCAGCTGCCCGCGCCGATGCACCCGCCGTAGCCCGCGCCGCCGGCGCTCTCTGCGCCGATGACGCATTACCACGCCCAGACGCCGATGCAGGACGCGCAGAGGACGCCGTCTCCCCGTCCCCAGCGGCAGATCCGCCCGAAGCAACCTCACTCCGACGGTCCGAACCGTCGGCAGCATGACCCCCCGTGGACTTGGATCGAAGATTCACCATCCTTCCCGTAGGGGGAGACCACAGCCTGGATGCAGCGCCAGACACAAAAATAGGCAACAAACGAGTCGCACACACGACAAAGCGAGCCCGGATCGCAACAAAGAGCACGCCATGCGCCAAATTCCGTCACACAGCCAGCTCCACCTCGTCCCGCTCGCCCCACAAGGCCGCCAGCCCGCACAACACGTACGACTCACCCCCGCGCGCCCTCGTACCCTTGTGCGCACGGAGAACGACGCCACACACGCACGATGGCTCGCACAACGACAGAACAAACGGGTGACGATCAGCGACGATGAATGAGGACGGCGTCGACGGCGCCACAGCGGCGGCGTCATACCCTATCGGGAGGCACCCTGTGAAGGGGCGCGTCCGTGCCCCTTGACGCAAAATGCACGCATGCATGCATGCATGCGTGCCGCATACGCGCCCCCTCAAAAGGGGACAACTACGAACGCTCGCGCCGGCCCACGCACCCTTGATTGAATGCTTCGTAGAGAGGCGGTCGCCCCAAATGGTCCACCCGCCCACGCAAGAGACATCGACCAATAGCACAGCAGAATCGAAACTGGTCAGAATATTTTGACCGTTTTGGACGGAACGAGCGGGCCCCATCGCCTCGCGTTCCCGTCGACGCCTCTACGCGAAAACGACAAGCAACTGAACCGCCAGATCCTGCGACCTGTACGTGTAGCCACACGAGTTGGTGGAGTCACATTGACGAGCACGATTGGATCTGAACGAAAGTACATCGTCTGGGGACCGCAGCACCCAAAAGAACAGAGCACAACTCGACAGGGCTGTGTAAAACCCAGGTCATGAACAGGCACGCCAGAGCGATGAGAATCAGCGACTGGAAAACAGTTCAAGAAAGGGCGGGCAGTGTTGATAATCCACTGAGAGCGAAGCCACAAAAGAAACAGGACGGTCAAAGCGGCCCGCGACTAACAGAGACCACACGTAAAACGCCCCCCAGACCGTAGGTACGCCCTGGTTTCACGAGAAATGCCGGCGAACAACAAGGAGGTTGCAGCGAAGGCGTGCGCTCCAACCAACAAATCATTGTTCCCATAAACACAAACCACACGGCCCAGAGAACGTTAGTCCACAGAGATCGCTCCACTCTGCAGCACGTATGCCGCTGACTCGCTCTGCAGAGCGTCTGGATGTCCCGCGTTCCGTATTTGGGACGCCTGCTGGGCGTACGACACGGCCGCAGGAGATCATGGCCACCTGCTGTGTCCATGACCGCAGTTGGCGACGAACATGTTGCTCCGAGAGGGCCCTCCACGGCAAAGTCGCTTGGCCCACTTGACTTGGCGAAATCGGAAAAAGCTGAGGGAGCTGTAGGCCTACTGCTCCCTAACTGCCAATTGACTGGGCCATCCACAACCGACATACATACAGACTTGTAAAAATCACTCTTCAAAAAAAATGTGAAGCACGCCGCCAAGGCTTGCAAGGAAAGAGCGCTTGCCCTCCAATGAGGGACAACGCGCGCTGTCCGGCACAATCCATGCGAACACACACAAAGAGCCATCACCCATCAACCGCCATGAAACAGCAGTTGACAGTGATACTGGCCGGTTGAGACGATGTGGAAGCCCAACCGAGCATTCATCACGCCCTCATCCCGCATCTTCCGAGCCGAGGCGAGCTACACAACTCTCCGTGCGTCGCTCGATACTTGACGAGCCGCCTTATCAGTCGGGCAGAAATACCGTTTGACATGTCTAAACAGTGCCGCCCCCAAAGAAACAAGAATCATTTACGCTGGCCCCTTGGGGATGGAGGGGCGACTCCTTTTCTTGGGCAAAGATGCAGGAAGACGACATGCCGTGGTAGGGCAACGCACACCCCAGGATCTCAGTGGCGTCGGTTCGTCAGAGGAGTGCACTGCTGGACTGTGGAAGCTTGTGCAGAACCGTGGGCTGGCTCATATCTGTCTGCCACCACGCCCCCAGTGGAGGGGGGCTCAGCCGGCGGTCATCTGATACTTGGACGGCCGCGAGACTGGAGCATGGCACGAAGCCTGTCCCTTCTATGCACGCGGTCAGGGACCGCTGCGTGTCGGTCAGCTCCTTTCTTCCCTTACATGTCGTGCTGATGGGAGCAATAAGCGGGGGCCGTTGCAGATTGTATGACCGTTGACGCGTCCAAAGCACCACTGCCGCCACTGTGGTGGTGGTCTTGGATCCGTTGCGGCCGCGACCCACGCATGAGGCAATGCGGGACTCAAACGCACGAGACAGATGCAACCACGAGCACGATAGCGGTGCTCGTGCTGCGGCATTCGGCTGCAAACTGCAGGGCAAATGTCCCTGCCCGGCTCACAGTCGCTATCACACGACGCATGTTGCCATTCAGGGACGGGCTCGCTGTGGTGGGTACAGTGGGTTGCAGTTCCTGCAGTGTCGTCTGCATCTGAGCGCGCATGGCGCAAAAAATGTTGCCTCGACAGGGCGCTCCACGGCAAAGTCGATTGACACTATTGACTTGGCGAAAATCGGAAAACGGTCAGGGAGCAGTAGGCCTACAGCTCCCTAACTACGAATTCACTTGGCCATCCACCACCAACAAAGGGACTTGTAAAAATCACTCTTCAAATAGAATGTGAAGCATGCCCCCCAAGCACTCAATGGGACAACACGTGACGGCGAAAAGGGACAAGCGCGGTGTCCGGGTAAACAACAGCCAGTGGACGAACATGGAGAGCTACCCACCACGCATGAACAGCAATTGACTAACAGTTCACGTCGATACTGCACCGAGAAAGCCGCTACGGTGGCTGGCCACCATCCCAAGCGTCACGCTCGACGGCGGTGACACGGCCCACCGATTCGAGAGCACTCCGCCTGATACGGCTGCCAGCTGCTGGGAATACAACTCTGTCCTGCTTATATGCGCTTGGGCATGGCGCATGTAGCGTTCTTCAGGACGCCCACTCTGCCTTTAACAAAGCAACACGCATTTTCTGCGACATCCTGTGCAGGTGAACGCTCATGGCGGAGCAAAAATTGCTCGGAGCGCACGCTCCACGGCAAAGTCAGTTTACCACATTGACTTGGAGAAAATCGGAAGCCAGTTTGGGAGCTGTAGGCCTACAGTCTCTCTCCATTCTTGTCGCTTCCGCTCTTGTCCAGGGGGGGATAGCAACGAACGCGGTCGACCGGCCTCTACGGTACAATCAACGGCGATCGTGGCTCCCGATCATCGTCTTCGGCACGAAAAGTATGGGCTTCTTTCTGGTCGTACGATCGCCATAGAGGGTGGACAGCATTGGAGAAAGACTGTACTGCTCCCAATTGACAATTGACTTGGCTTGGCCATCAACAACCAACAAAGGGACTGGGGAAAATCACTCTTCAAAAAACATGTCAAGGACGCCCCCCAAGCTTCCTACGGGACTACACGCGCGCTGTGCAGGACGACGACAGCCAGCGGACAAAAACAAAGAGCCTCCGCACATCAAGCGTTCAATGGCTGCCAAAACAGACGACAAGAACGCAAATGGCTCCCTGTTTACGCCACAATTTCGGGGAGCAAACCCCAACTCTCCAACTTTCGCGCCCATTCTCCAACCGCGCGCGCGCGGCCGCGCCGCGCGCGCGCGGCGCGACCGCGCGGTGGGCGCCTCGGTCGACGTGCGGCGCGGCGGCAGCGCGGCGCGCGCGTGCGCGTCGGCGGCCGCGGCGGGGGGCGTCCATGCCGGTGGGGCGCCGCCGCGGCGGCGCGCGCGCCCGCCGGGGCGGGCGCGGCGGGGCGGTCGCCCCGCTGGGCGCGCGCTCCCGGGGATGCGGCCGGCGGTACCCGGGGTGCGTCGAATGATGTGTCCTTTCGATGTTCAAAAATACGAACAGCTACGATTGTGACGCGCCCATACCTCAAGCGGCACATGGAAAAAATAGACAGCACCTCTTCTATTTGTTTCTCTCATGATAGTGACACAACGATGCACATCCCGCTCTGATTATTTTCTTCGTTTTTTCCGATGCATTATCCCTTGAAATCCCTCCGAACGCGTGCAATCGTGATCACTGTAACTGCCTTTGTCAGGGCCCAGCGCTGCCCTAATCGGCAGCCGCCGCGACCGACTTCACGCCATCTTTCCGTTCCTGGGCAGCCAGCCGGGCGGCGTGCGCAGCAGTGGGTGAAGATGGCGGTGGACTGTTTAACGCAGACTGAAGAAGAAGAAGCTGCTGGCAGCCGGGAGACTGCGAGCTGTGTAGAGGATGCTGCAGTGGGGGTATGGCAAGCAGCCCTGTGGCTACGGGGTATCTTCGCGAGGCTCTGGGAGGGGGGCGGCATCGACAGTCTTGCTTCTTTCCTGTGAGGCTCATTCTGTGGGCGCGCAGCATATCGGACGAGCCTATCATGACTTGCCGGATATGAAGAGGAGACCTTTCTTTTCGGGGAGAGGGACGGCGGCGTCGCACCACAGGCGATCGGATGCAGCTCATACGCCTCCTCAGGCTACAGAAAGCAAATGATCAGAACCGCCAGCTCATGCGCTTCGTGATGATGCCTTTGCTTTCGTGAGCACGCGCCGCAATCTTTGTGTTTCAGACGGTCCAGAGCTGGATAGGGCCGAGCTGTTTTTCTTGCAGGTGCCTGGAAAATCTCTCTGGAGGCTTTGGTAGTCAAATTGATGCCTCTGAGGGGGTGCACAAAATTCCACGTTGTGACTATCGTTAGGGACCCCCCCGGTACCGGGTCGTTGATCCCGCCGCCGTCCGTCAGCCGCCGTCGACGCGCCGCCGCCCCCAAGATCCGTGCGCAGAGGGCGGTGGGGCGACGGCGCGTCGGCGCGCGCGCGCGCGCGCCGCGTCCCCGTGGCCAACGTTTGGGGGGGCGCCCGCGGGGCAGCGTCGGGCGGCGGGAGCGGCAGTGTGGGGGGCCGGGGGAGGGGCCCCCGCCGCCGCGTCGTGGCCGTCCCCGACGGCCGACCGCGCGTCCGGGGCTGGTCCGCGGGGGGCGCCTCCACGGCGGCCCGCACGGCGGGCGCCAAGCGGGGGCCGTCGGGCGCGACGCGCGCCGACGCTCCGCCGCCCGCGGCGGGCGCGGGTGGAAAACCCGGCGCGCCCCCGTCGGCCGCCGCCCGCCGCGCTGCGCCGCGCCCCCCCCGCGGCGGCGGGTGCGGGTGCGGCGGCGGCGGGTGGGGCGGCGGCCGACGGTGTGGGGCGCCGCGTCCTCCCCCTTCCAACTGGAGACCGACGGCGCGCGCGCGCGCCCCCGCCCGCAGCGCACGCTCCACGCCGCGGGCGGCCGGGGCATCGGCTTCCCCGCCCGCCAGGGCCCCCCGCTCGGCCACGCTCGCCGGCGGCGGCGGCCGAGCCCCCGCCGCCGCGTGTGCTGCGGCGCTCCCCGCGCCCGACGGCGCGGCGGCGGCCGCGGGCGCCACCCCGACCCCGTGCGCCCGGTCGGACGGCACGCTGGCGCAAGAGGCAGTGGTGGACCCCCCCCCCCCC
>Ga0209093_1000574_pt1 | contig 20256 bp, 18 predicted proteins | sample SidtaG_4_FD_187450 | JGI IMG/M metagenome (GOLD analysis project Ga0209093, IMG submission 187450) | Marine algal microbial communities from Sidmouth, United Kingdom - Sidmouth_Male1 metaG (SPAdes) (version 2) | ecosystem: Host-associated > Algae > Red algae > Unclassified | place: Sidmouth... | reverse complement strand
GGGGTCCAGGAATACCTCCATTCTGTCGGCACGGTCCGACCACCTGCTCACACGGGCTCTATTCGCCCCGTTTCCAGGCCGCATTCGACCCTCGGCACGGCGCGCAAAAGCCATTTCGCAGTCGTGCCGGGAGTCTGACCAATCAGCGCCTTGGAATGGCCCCCTTCCACGCCCCCCCCAGCCTGTATTGGGATGGCGAGGATTTGCGTGCCGGCACCTACAGAATCGACCGCAAAATGTGGACCGCTCGATCTGGCTCGCTTTACAGCAGCCAAATGACCCAGCAAAATGACTCGTGAGAACCAGGACCTCTCCGACCTAACGAGGGGTCCGGTGCGGCCCAGATGAGATCGGGTGGCGGGGCTCTGGTAAGCTATTGAGAGGACCGGCGAAGGCGCGATATTTTCTCTGTGGGACGCCCATTGGGTGACGTGGCGTCGTCGCGTCCATGCTTTCCATGCGCTCGCCTGCATCTGCGTGGCTGGCACGGGCCTGACACGCTCGCGGGTCCTGCGGACCCCCCCGAGGCGGCATTTGCAACGGTAGCTTGGTCGTCCGTGTTTTGCTGGACGCACCCGTGCTGGGTCAGTCCGTACACCCGCGCTTGGCCCGTCCCCGTCCCCGTTGCCGTCATCGTGGCGCACGCCGACGCGGGGCGCTCCTCGTCGGCTGCCGGAGGGGTAGCTGTGTGCGCTCGAATCGGTGGGTGGCTGTGGTGGCTGTACAGGGGGTTCTCTCGTCGGCTGCCCGGGGAGTCGCTTTGTGCGTGCAGATCGGTTGTTCGTTGCGCGCGCTTTATCTGCCGCCGGAGCATTGGGCGAGATCGGAGCCGCTCGTTTGCGTGTCCAGGGGCCACGTGGCTGTGGCCGATCTGTCACGTATGTGTTTTCGTTGCTGGGTGTCGGCGGCTGCTGGCGACGCTGGAGACTACCGGCGTCGGCTCCTCACGTGGCTGTGAGGCGCAACCGTCATCGTGAGGTGCGACGTATTCCTGTTCTTTCTGTGCCACCGTCGGTTTGAGGTGTGGGTTCTTCTTTGTGTTGGGTGGAGCCGGAGGGGACCTGTGATTGCGACACAAGGGGGGTTGGCCGTTGCTACCATCGTGGAGGAGGGGGGGTACGGGAAGGGGGGGGGGAACGTGGAGCCCCGGGCGTTGGCGGCGCCTCTGTCACTGAGCGACCACGCCACGATGGTTTCAGCCACTGTGGACGCGGCGGCGCTCGCCACCTGCACCTCGTTCTGCGAAGCCGTCGGGGAGCGGCGCGTCGGATCGGTCACTTTGGAGCAGGTCAAGCGGCTCCTGACGCAGGTGGAGCTCTTCTCCAAGGACAACAACCAGCTCAACTGGCACGTGCACGTGTCGGGGTACGACAAGAAGGGCAAGCTCTTCTGGCTGCCGATCTACGAGGACGATGCTGTGCTCCAGAGCGCTGCTGCAAACGTCTTGGGACAGGTCTACCGCTACGTCGAGAGCGGGTCCTGCATGGAGGCAACTGCAACCTCCATTATGACGCACGACAAGAGGCCGCCGCTCCCAACGATCCCGTCCTTGCGCACTGCGCCTCCTCTGACGCTCCCACCAGGCGCTATCCGTGCCAGGGCCGTTGACGGCAATGCGAGAACGGACGTTGGCGTGGGTGGCGGGAGTCACGTGGCGGCGGGATCGGCGGCGTCGGGGGGAGGCGCGAGCGGGGCATTGGCGGACGCACAGGGTGGCTCCGTGCCGATTGACCCCGTGGGTGCGGCGGCCGGTAACCTGGGCCGCCGGTCGGCAGCCGATGCGCAGCTAGCAGCTGCCCAAGTGGCTGCGGCGGCCGTTGTCGACAGATGTGGCGACAGTGGCGAAGATTATCTTTCTGCTGGACCCCCGCTGCTCGTGCCTCTTGTTGCTTCTCCTCCTGCTGCAGCCGCTGTCCGCGGCACTTCTCTCGGTTTTGTCGTAGATGGTCGTGTCGGCGTCGGCACCTTTGACGCTCATGTCGATGACCCCGTGGTGGGGTTGGATGACGATGAAGTGAGCAGCGGGGAGGAGGATGAAAACCGGCGCGCGGCGGCTGCCGGTGCGCGGCCGACCAACCGGCCGGCGGTCAAAAGGCGGCGGCGTGACTGGAAGCCGACCGCCCCGTCGACGACGCATCCCCCGGCGGACTACCTGCCCTCTGCTTCTGCCATGGCGATGGCCCACGCGGTGATCACCGCCAGTGATGGGGTCACAATGCTGAGGAGGGCGCTCGTCATCGGCAACAAGGCGGTCGCGGGGAGCTGGTCGTGGCAGAGAACAAGGCTGAGCCTGCCGTGGTGGCCGTGCAAGTCGGGGACCGAGCAGCTGTGGCCGCTGACTATTTTGGTCAACAACTCGCTTATCAAGTTGGCCAATCCCAAGCACAAGGCCACGGAAGGCGCGATGCGCGTCACTTTGCCGTGGCTCAACATCCCGCGCGGCTTCGCTGTGGAGCGGCGAATCGGCGAGTTGCTGCTGTTAGTTGACAAGAGCGGGAAGGCGCACGCGGCAATCAAGGGTTTCATCCTCACTTTCAAGCCAACGCTACTTCCCCCGCACAAGGCGCGGACGTCCCAGGGGCCGTCTCTCTCGGGGCTGTCGGCTTTACGGGCGGCGCCAAGGATTGCGCCATCCCCTGGCACGTTTGCGCGGCAACGTGCAGATCCGCAGCGCCCAGGCGAGCTCTTCTTTGGTGCCACTAGTCGCCCGCCTGGTTGGGTGGCCAAGGGCTCACCGAAGCCAACGAGCCAGACGCGAATGGCGCCACCTGACCTTCCCGCTCCGCTTCCACCACACCACCCCGCGGCTCGAACTCAAGCGGCAAAGGGCGCAACAAGCTCCGCCACAAGCGCGGCGACGGACGCCAGAGAGATCGCTGAAAAGCTCCGTGCGACCTTGCTCGCACGAGCGGCGGCGAAGAAGCAGCCCGTGTCCGTGCCTTCCAGCGGCAGTGGTGCATCTTCGGCTGCGTTACCAGGCGCGTCTCCGTCAATGCCTCAACCACCAAGTGCGGCGCTGGAGACCGCTGCATCTTCTAAGGCGCGTGCTACAAAAAGTGCGGCCGCACCTCCCTCAACCAGACGAAGTCCGACCACCGCCACTCCCCCTCCCAAGCAGGGTTCTGCAGGAACAAGATCGTCAGCGACACCTGCTGCCACTACACGACGCGTGGCAGCGCTTTCCGCTGCTTCCCATGTGGTCGCTCCTGGCGGCACTCGGCCGGCGTCTACGACTCCGACAGCTTCCGCCACGGGCTCAGCAGCAACGCCGGCGTGCGCGGCGCCGTCTCCGTCTCTCCCACCGGAAGGGATGTCTCGGACGTCGCTCTCCCGCCCCTCATCGCCAGCGCCAAAAAGTGGCGGCGCTGCTTCGGCGGGGAGTCCATCCACCGTGGCCGCCTCTAAGGCGACAACACACCAGTCTGCTGCCCCCGCTGAGCCAATCGCGAGCGGCGCACCATCACCTGCTCACGCACTCCCACAGACGTCGCGGACAACTCTCTCGCGCCCGTCCACGCTGCCGCTGCCCGGTGGCCGCTCTTCTCTGGAGCTGTCGCCTACCGCCGTGGCCGCCTCGGCGGTGACGACGCACCAGGTCGCTGCCGCCTCCTCGTCGGTCACCAACGGCTCGTCGGCGTCTGACTCGCCGGCCGACTCAGACTCGTCGAAAGAAAGAAATGGCACGAGTACCCGAGGTGGAGCATCATCTCGGCGCCCGCCGCTGCCTCCGCCACTCTCATTTCCTGGTGGCGGGCGGCTCGCCGCACCGAAGCACCATCGTAGGGAAGGCGCCGAGGAGCGCAACAAAGTAAGGGCCAATGCGCGAGTCAAGATGGGCACAAGGGCGGACGCTAGGGCGGGCACGACGGCGGGCTCAAAGGCTGGCACCAAGGCGGACGCCAAGGCGGGCACGACGGCGGCCGCAAAGACGGGCACGAAGCCGGGTGCCAACGAGGGATCCCAGGCGGGGGTCAAGATACACTCCAAGGCGGGCGGCAAGCCGGTCGCCAATTTGGGCGCAAAGATGAGGGCCGAAGCAAGCACCAACACCACAAGCGAGACGACTGGCGCAGAGACGCACGCTGGCGCTAGGGTACCTACCCACGTCGTGGAAGGGGGAAGGGCGAGGAGCGCAGGTACGACGACAAACGCGGAGCCGCCGGCAGCTGAGAAAGCCCTGCCGACCCCTGCCGGCTCGCGAGCTCGACGTGGGCGGTCCGCCTTTGGTCTGGCTGCCGACGCCCTCCGGCGGACAACACGGTCTGGTAAAGGGCAAGCGGCCGCTGAGCCTGCGGCGGCGCTGCCTGGAAAGAGGCCGGCAGCAGGAGAGCTGATGGCTGGTGCAGTGCCTCCCCTTAAGCGCTCTCGCAGGATCGTGGCCCGGGAGCAGCAGCGAGCGACGGCCACACGACGGCAACAAGCTCCATCGGCGGCTTCAGACGTGGTGGACCCTGCTCTGGCGACGGTGACTCCAGCTGTGCAGCTAGGCGCTGTGCCTAACCGCGCTACGTGCACCCTTCTTTCCGAGCTCGGTGTGCCAGTAGCGACGGGGCGACTGGAGAAGGAGCGGCGGAAGGTGGGTAACAGATGGATTGATAAGGATATGGTTGCCGTGGAGCTATGCTCAGTGCTGGAGCCATCTGTTTCCTACCCCTACCACGACCGCTACCCGCTTGCGAGCAAGCGCTCGACCGCTATGCACCTTGACGACATGGTTGGTACCACAGTGGCGTGGTCATTGGACTCTTTGACCATTGAATAGGTTGCATCTCTTTCACTGCTCTGTACCTCGTCGGGCCTCTTTACCCCGGGAGGTTTCTCATCATCACGCTTTGATTTCTTTGTCAATTGTTTTCCTCATCCGTGCGACTCCTTTGGCCGACACGCCTGCTCTACACAGTACGTATCAGTCTTTGCCTTCTAAAGGACATGAAGTGCCACAAGGAAGCACTCGAAATGCATGTGATGCGCCCCTCTCCTCCTGCGCTAAACAGAATGAACACACCACGTTGGACTAAAAGCTCCCTATGGCTGCGGCTGCAAACGACGGTTGAGACACATGGGAGAGGCAGAATGACACATGGCACGTTCATTATTCCTATGAAGGAGATGCTGCACACAAAGCAAAGGACCTATCACGACCCTGCTGCACGATGCAGAAAGTAACAAGTGCCAACGGAAAGGGATGCTTATGAAGACACAGAAACGCACAGAGACTCGCACGCAAACATAGGGAAAGCGACGGTGCAACGGAAAAGTAGAAGCGTATGCTCACAAAGGACAACAGAAAGACCTCAGTGGAAGAAGCAAAGCGAAACACACCGCCCTTCCCCTTGTATTCTCGGCCTCTTTACGGTGACGGTAGCGGCCACACGGGCGGCGGTGGCAGCAGCTCCGGCGGCGGTGGCGGTGGCAGCAGCACCGGCACCGGCGACGTCAGCGACAGCCGCAGTACGGATGGCAGCAGTAGCGGCGACGAGGTTGCAGCGGCATCAGCAGGGACGGGTAGTGGTGAAAATCTGATCCGCCGTTGAGGCTCCCACATCAACGCTGTCGTGGTGCCTGCCTACCGTGACAGTGGAGACGGCGGGCCCAGATTCGACAGCGGAGGCTACCACGGCCGTGGCAGCGGCAGCGGAGGCGGCAGCACTTGCGGCGGCGGCGGCGGCAGCAGCACCTGTTGCGGCGGCAGCGGCGGCAGCACCGGCTGCGGCGGCGGCGCCACGGGCGGCGACAGCCGCGGCGGTATTACCGCCGACGGCGGCGGCGGCGGCAGCCTCCGCGGCAGCGGTGGCGGCGGCAGCACCGGCAGCGGCAGCGGCAGCTGCTGCACCGGCGGCGGCTGCGGCATTCTGGGCGGCTACCGCGGAGGCGGCAGCACGGCCCACTGTGGCGGCGGCGGCAGCGTCCGCGGCGGCTGCGGCACGGGCAGCACCGGCAGCACCGACGGTGGCGGCGGCGGCAGCTATACCAGCAGCGCGGGCTATGGTCTCCATGACGCCTAATGATGCTCAGAACACCCGAACGGCTCGGGTCTCGGCCGCCTTCCCCCTTCCGCGTCCAAGCCCCCGTGCTGTAACCAAGACCCATGCGCACTGTCTCTGCCCACAGCCTGCAGTACAAACATGCATCACGCAGCCCCAACCGAAAGGCACGTCCTCCACAATCCGCCACCCAACGGCCTATCCCCTCAGCAAGCCACTCGGGAGCACTCGTGACGATACAGTCATCTTGAGCTGGCGGGCGGGCGGGCGACAGTGCCGTGCTCGTTACGCTTTGCTCACGCCGCATCTTTCGCAGACAGTGGACAGCAGGTAAGGGCCCAAATCGCGTGCTGGGCAGACCTCTCATCATCCCCGCATCATGTGACATCCCTCACAAGCACCGGACAAGCGCCTCAAAAGCGCCAAGCCCGCCGGAATGGAAGGGCCGACCGACCGAAAGGGCGAGCCCCCGTCAAGGGCAGGCTCGCAGATGCCGCGGAAGCAGACCTCATCCGGGCAGAAGCGGCAGGGGCGACAGAAAAGGGCGCCCAGAAGGCCTTGCCACAGGACGTACTCCTGGCAACAAGCCACTTGACTGCAGCCAGCTGGGTGCCCCATGGCGGCCGGTCGCTTGTGCGATGTAACGCCCGCCGAAATGCGCGGGCCCCTCGCACCCCCACGCACAGTGGCTGCCATCTAATTCATGCCGCTGATGGTGCATGCAGCGGAGGGCGCCCAGAAGGGGTTTCCGACGGGCGACACGATCCTAACGAGAGTGTCTGTTGAGGCTGTTGACAGTTCTAGATCGCTGAGCGGCACCTCAGACGACTGACTCTGCAATGAATCTGCGTGACAAGACCGCCAAAAGATCCGTTTCGACCACACTTCTGCACTTGTTCTGGAATTATCTGTCCTTGACAAGCTGCTCAGCAGTGCACAACGAAAGGTGGCACCCCCTTTCAACCATTGGCGAAGCGGCAGTGAGCCCACACGACGGGGTACAGAGGGTCTTTTTAGCCTGTGCCACACAGGCCAGTCAGACGTCCCACTGTCCCCCTCCTATTCCGGGAGATCTGGGCCGGTCCCGACGACCAGTCCCGTGCATCTTGCGACGCCGGCATCACCGCCCCCTCTCGGGCGGGCCCTGGGAGCCCACCTGCTATCGCGACCAGTTGACACCGCAATCAACGTCCCCATGCACGCGACGTCAACGACGTCCCAATATGGCCCGTCGTTCTGCTGTTTTGTTGCCCCCCTCAACCGCACACCCTCCCCCTCGCGCCCCCTCTCCCCCACACACGCACCCCCCCCGCCCCCGCCACCCACCCCGGCATTCGTTTCTCCTCACGATCTCCCGCCCTTCGCCGACTACCTGACCATTGCGTATCGGCCATGGCTGCTCGCGACCCTGGCGGCAGCTGCTCTGGTGCTGATGACGGGACTGGCCCGCCACCGGCGCCGTCGCATGCGGCGATGCTGGTGAGCGGGCGCAAGCGCCGACGGGATGTAGACCCGGAGGTCGAAGACTCCAAGGAGCCGACGGCCGGTTGCGTGGGCGATGATGTCGTCGTCGTCCCTGACGACGAGGCCGACACCTACGCGACAGACGTCGTCGCCGCGACCCCCTCCATGCGGTCTGGCGGACGCGTGGAGTCTACGGGGTGGCACGCAAGTGGCTCCCCTGTGGCAGGCTCGCCCACCATCGACGATGCTACTGAGTCAAGCCGGCCGGACGCGCGCGTGCGTTCTACATCTGAGCTACCGAGTGCATCGACAGCAGCCGGCTCCGCCGTCGGCGACGCCGGCGGCAACGTCGGAACGCACCTTCAGACTGCGGCGGACCTGCTGGGAGCCTCTTCCCTTGCTGCCTCTTCCGGGACTGTCCCTTCCCCCGTCAGTGGCATGGCGCTCGCCAAGGCGCCTGTGGAGCTGACGTATCCGATGCCTCCGTCTTCCTCGAGTGCACTGGCTGCCGAGGTATACCTGGTTGTCGACGACAGGGAGACAGCGGGTGTCGGGCCGTCTCGCGCCACCTTTTTGGCCCGCCTGAGAGTCAACCCTGGCTTGGCCGACCGGGTCGTGCAGCGGCGGCTACCAGTTGGCGACGCGTTGCTGGTGGCGCGGGTCACGGCCGTGGGAGCCGCAGCCTTCGACGGCGCTCCACCAGAAGGCACGGAGATCTTACTGGACCAGCTCATTGAGCGCAAGACGGCGGCCGACGTAGTCGCCTCCTTGAAGGACGGCCGACTGGACAAGCAGGCCTACTTCATGGCGGCATCGGGCCGCTCGTCGTTGACTTGCATCATAGAAGGGGACCTGGACGGCGCGACGCAGAATGACAACGTCATGCGGGAGGCGGCCAAGAATTGCTTGGCGGCGCTCACCGTCGCTTCCTCCTTCTTCATCAAGTACACAAACGGTCTAGACGAGACAGTTGCCTACTTCTCGTCCCTGGTGCGCCACCGTGGCCGCCGTCTCGGCAGCGCGGACGGCTTGGCCGGCTGGCTGTCCGCGCATCGTCTCACTGACGGTGCAGTCTCTGAAGCCGACGGCGTGCTCACGTACTCCCGGTGGGCGAAGGAGATAACTAAGATGCGGCAGACGACAACGCTGCAGCAGATGTGGGCGCTACAGCTGCTTGTGGTGCCCGGAATTGGCAAGGCGCGCGCCAACACCATCATTCACGGCACTTTCAAGGTTCCCACTGCGTTGGCGGAGGCGTACCGCGCGACGTCAACCCCGGAGGAGGGCAAGGAGCTTTTGGCGCAGCTGACGCCGCCCCCGGGGTGCGCTGGCATCCCGAAGCCTGTGTCTTCCTATATGTATGACCTTTTTACGGCGCAGGAGTACGGCTGTCCCGCGCCGCAGGTGTAAGGGTGTCTCATGATGGGAGGGAGCGGTGTGGGTCTAACTGATGCAGTGCGGGCGGGCGGAGTTTGATCCAAGAGAGCGGAGGGAGCAGAGCGGCCGTCAAGACGTAAATATAGTGAGCGTCTTTTCTCTCTAGCTTTCGTGCCGACGACTATTGCAGGAAATAGCGTGGGGACGGTCGCGCCGGCAGAATACGTACATTCACGCGTCGCTATGACCGGCTGTAGACTGGGCTCAGCGTCGACAGAAAGCCAGGGCACCGCCGCCCGAAACGAGTGGGGATCACATAGGATCCCAGGGCTGTCAAGTGATGCGGGAGTGAAGAGGGCGAAGCGTGGGTGTGTTTGGCGTGTCGTTCATGAGAGGCAAGGCCACTGAACTATGCCGCGCATGCACAGTCTGACGTTGCGGATGCGTCAATGCCGAGTCAGTCACGGCCTACGGGTGGGACCGCGCACTGTGCCCGGAGGAATGCCGTGCATGTCAGCGCGGCATCAGTGCCTTCCTTTCACAGCAGGTCCAAAACGATAGCAGCACCACCCTGTTCATTATGCCAAAGCATAGCTTTCAGGTACCAAAGATGCTCACGCCCGACTCGTACATGCGCGTGTGATGATGATCATTTCAATAGTTGGTGGCGTCTCGTCACATGCAGGAAGTCACCCTTCTGGCTCTGCTAGTAGCGTATCGCGTCTCAAAGAGTCGCCAGATACATGTTATCTGCAGTGCGGCTGGCTGCTGTCGGGAGCTGTTACATTCGAACACATGCGCGCACGGAAGAGTGACTGTCTGGCATAGGGTGCTTACTGGCCTCTTGTGGCGGTGATGCATGCTGTTTGAGAGTACAGCATGTGCGGGTCGTGTTATGTGAGCGAGAACCTGTCGCCCAGGGTGACAGCTCAGAGTTACGGCTCCCCGCATCGGTCCGGTTGCGTACAATACAAGAAGCGAGAGCGAGCGTGGGTGCTGCTGGTGACCGTCCCTATTGCGACCGATTCAGATGCCAACGTTCATGAAAGAAGGTCGCCGTCATCGTGGCGAAAAAGCCGCAGATAAGAAGTGCGTGCTGCATGAAGAAAAGTGCACACCCGCACGGACGAGCTTTCAGGATGCAAAGTGAGCTCCCCGTATCCATTTAAGGCCACTGGCGCAGAGTGGACAAGCGATGGCGGGCTGGCGGGCATCCGGCGTGCGCGGCCGCTGAGCAAGCCCCGATTCTGCCGAGTTCAGTGCCACTTTGTGCGGGGAACTAGCGTTGTATCGATCAGCGCCGGCTCGTACGTGAGCGCCCAGTATGCGTGGTCCCTCGGTGCAAGCGGTTGCTGTCCAGCTCCGTACAAATAAAAGGGCGCCCCGGCAGCGGCGAGCGGAGATCCTGTTAGTCACAGCAGGGGGGCGGCTGACGCTCTGCGGGCTGGCGGCAGCGTGTGGGCATATGATCAACCGGTACGGTTTGCGTCGCCGGGTGGCACCGCGGACGGTCTCACCCGCACCGCTTCCAGCGAGCACAGCGTCCACAATGTGCCGCATCAATGAGCAGCAGGCTGTGGGAGGCCTGCCTGTCCCACTGCAGTTCAAAGCACCATCTTGAGCAGCGATGTACAAATTTCGAACGAAGAAACATACCTGAAATCTGAAAAGGGAGGCTACTACATGGAATTGGTTGACTTAGGAGGAACTTCTTGCTTGACTCTCGTGTGTATCAGAAGACGGTTCGTCGGATGCCAAGATCGTGTGGTGATGCACCACTGTGCTGTTTCCCTGAGGGGGACCCGCCACCACCGTGGGGTTGGGATACCGCGCATTCGGGGCTTGTGGCGGCGGGGGAGGTCTCGCCTCGCGGCGAGCCCTCCTCTCCGCCGCGATTTGGGGGAAAGAAAAGGGGGGTGTGCATTTCCAGTGGCGCTTGTGATTGGCCGTCGCTAACCCAACCCCACGTTCATGGCGTACCCGTCCCTCAGGCCCATCGAATGGCCACACGCCACACGTCGCAGCGAATGCGCTGTCCGCGAGGCCCTTGCGATGGCCGCTCGCGTCACGCTGCTGTCCGTGGACCGTGCCTCAGTTGCGGACACCGCCACCGCTGACACAAGATGCGCCACAAGCCGTACAGAGGAGGTAGCGCTCGGTCCGCAATGGCTAGTGCTCGACTGGCGTCCCCGGCCGCCCCGTGTGCAGGCATGGCCTAGCTAGTGCCTCTTTTCACTTCCAACAGCTGCTCATCGCCCAACCGTTGGCTGGCACGGGCTGGGTCTGTTGCTCGATGCCCCGCTCGACTGGTCTCTTTGCGCAGTACTCGCACCATGCCGGCATCCCCCGGCGGCGGCCACGTCGTTGGGCAGCCGGGAACGTGCTGCTGGCTGCGGTGGGGACTTGGACGCGGCCTGCTGTTCTTGGAAGTGAACGGGGGATGGGTTCCCCTGGACCGCTTTTTCCACAACAACCATGCCTTCAGTGGCCATTCGCTCCACTCCTGCCGCCTGCGCATCACGGGGCATGCCCCTGGGTGCCGCCGTCAGCTCGTAACGGCGTCACATCGTCAAGTAGGTGGCGTTCCTTCCTTCTGTTGGCTGTGGAGGGGAGCGCATTGCGGCGGTCTCAAGGACTAGCGTCTATGTCTCGAAGGCATGCTAGTTCCTGACACTAAGTCTGGTCTGTCACGTCTGCTCTATTCTCTTTGTACTGGTTGGGTTGGACTGTGAGGTGGCGCCCCACTGTGTTTGCAGTTGTGATATGGCAGCAAGTGTCCAGTCGTTTCCGACAAGCCCATCGGGGTAGCCTCTTCTCTCTCGATGGCACCAGGTATGTGGGCTCTTGCGTTGGCTTGTTCTTTGCCCTCTTTTCTTGTGTATCTGGTATGTTACAAAACCGTTAATGTCGCCTTCCCCTATGACCCATCAGCACACTGACTAATCCTCTTCTGTTCATGCCTTTCTCTCCAACCCCACCGTCCCCTCACGCTCGACCTCGTTGCGGCACGGGCATGTGTCTCCCAACTCGCATTGGCTAACAATGAAGTGATGGTAGTACGCCTCGACGGGCTGGTGCTGGATCTCCACCGACGACTTGGGTTCCCCTTTCTTGCGCGTCTTCTCCGCTGACGCCGCTGCTTGACGTCGCTGTGACACGCGGATGTTGTTGTGTGCGGCAATGAAGCGGGAGCGCACAATAAAACGACGTTGTGTCATGTAGGACAAACTGTTTTTTGACCTTTTCTTGATGGAGTGCTGGCGCTCTGCTCCCGACGTGTCGTGCCCGCGGGTAAGGTGCGGAAACTGATCGGCGTTGAAGACGGGGCTGCACTTGTGGTTGCAACGGTGGAACCTGTCGATGAACCAAGCCGTACATACACCGTCCATCATCCAGGGCACCCGTCGTAGAGCGTTGCGCTGGGCTTGGCACGCAGTGTCAAAGTAGATGACCCGAGGCATCGTTTTAAACCTCTGCACAAGAGCAGCCACCGCGTGAGCGGGGCTCTCGGTCTCTCGAAGAAGCTCGAATCCGATGATGTACCCACAAGCGCACATGAACGTGATCACTCCCGGCGCCCGCAGCACGCTGACGGGGTAGTCATGCCGGCAATCGTCGTAGTCCCACGCCTTCTTGGGGTCCTTGTCCTTGGGTTTGTCCTCTTTCCGCTTCTCCGCCGCCTTGGCACGCTGCCGCTCCGCCGTAGAGTCCTCGGGAAAGGCCCGAAGGACCTCCCGACCCGGCCACACCTGGCCCGTCCTCTCCTCGTTGGCTTGCTCTTGCACACGTACCTTGGACGCCGCGCCTGGGACGACGTTGCTGACCGCAGGCTCTACGCCGAGGGAGGACAACCACGCCTTGTATGTGCCCGCGTCGCCACTTGCCCACATCTTGCGGTACTCCTTTGCCGCCCGCCCGGCCTTGGCCTCCCATAGAGGCATCGTCTGCTCCTCGGCGTTGATGCAAAACAGCAGCAGCTCGCCAACGGCTTGACAGAGAGAGGGCGACTCGTCCATTGCATCGCGGACGAGAAGCAAGAACTGCCACACAAACACGACAGGCGTCACCGCCGGCGCGAGCTGGATCCACACCGCGCTAGGCACGACGTCTATCAGCGCGCGCGCGAGCACCTCCACGTCAATCAGTTCACAGCCGCCAAAGACGTTGATGACCGGCTCGGCCAGCATCGCCGAGATGAACGTGCGCACGGTCATCCACCGGTCCTTCTCAATGTCAGGGTCGTCCGTGGCGGGGAAGAAGTCCGTGCACAAACAAACCAACGCGGATGCGGTTGGAATGGTCGCTGGTGCGGCCGCTGACTCGGCTGCCACCTCGGCTGCCGGCACGGCCGCCGGCTCCGCTACCGGCTCGGCGGCCGGTAGCAACAATTCCGCCTCCGCCGCCTCCGACCCGTCCATCTGCATATCCTCGTCCGTCTGCGCCGACGCGTCCGTCGGCACCGAATCTTCCTCCAACAGCCTCCGCTCCAAGAGCAGGTACTCCTCTGTCAGGTACTCATCCAACAACGGCGCGGCATCGGTCCGCGGCGAGGCGCCCGAGGCGCCCGTCTCCAGGTGGACGTCCTCAGGTACGGACTCGGCCGCCGCCAGCGCCTCGACCACCGGCCGGGACTCGGCCGTCAGGAGAGGCTCGGCGACTAGGGCAGGTTCGGTCGATGGCACGGTACTGGCCGAAGGGAGGCCCGCCACGCAAGGCCGCTCCCCATCCGCCAGCAACGGGTCGCCCGACAGCCGCGCGCCGCCCGCCGACTGCGTGTTGCCCGCCTGCCGCATGTCGCTCGCCAGCTGCGTGTCGCCAGCCAGCCGCACGTCACCCGCCAGATGCGGGTTGCCTGCCAGCTGCGGGTCGCCCGCACGCTGCCGGACGCCGGCGAGTTGCGGGTTTCCAGCCAGCTCCTGGACCATCAGCAGCGAGTCGACCTCCTCCATGTGGTCGGCAGCCGATCCGCCCGCCATCTACGAAGAGCACGGGGCGGCAGATGCCCCCACAGCCACGTCCGGATGTGGGGAGGTGAAAACGAGGAGGCGGCCTCCGTCGTGGTAAGCCACGAGCCGGGAGGGGCGTCGCAGCGATGCGAAGCGCCGGGTGCCGCGGGGACGGGGGCTCGCAGTGGGTGGGACGCCAGTGGAGCGTGGTGGTCGAGATGACAGGGACACGCACGAGACCGGTCACACACCCAGCGTGAGACTGCCATGGTGGGGGGGCCCAAGCAGGGCAGTGGAGGGTGCATCAGTGGCAAACCTGGAGGGGGTGGCGGAAGAGGGAAGCGCGGACTGTCTCGTGGGAGGGCGTGGAGGGGGCCGTTGGAATGGCCAGAAACCGCCGTCGCAAGAGAAAGCCACTAGGAAAATGGTGCTGTGTCATCGTGGGAGGCCAACGAGGGCCCGTTCCGCGTGGGCAGTCGATGAAGCGGCAGCAACAGGGCCTACAAGCGCCTGCAGGAGGGTCGCTCTGAAGTGCCGGCAACGCTCCAGGCGGGTGGGCCGTCTGAGTGATGGATCCGCAGCACCCTTCCGCGCTCTGTCAACGCCAACCACCCCATGTCAAGGCGAACCACCTGTCAGCGCCGCTTGCGTTAGGCCCCCTATCGGCATGCTTTTGGAACGTCTCCCCAGTCACTCGTCGGCACCCCTCGGCGCATCAGTTGAATGGAGTTCCAGTCCTGAAGGGAGCGCTACCTTTCTCCAGTTCAACTTCATTGCATTCAGAGTGCCAATTTGATTCGGGGGCGCCCTCGTTGGAAGACAGTAGCGGGGGGGGCGGGAGATGCGCTGTACACACAGAAGTGTGTAATCCTATCGCCCGAATCCAGGAATTTCTTCCAGTTTGAAGATTGCCCCCCCTGGCTACTTGTGATTTCGACGAATGGGCTGCCATGGTGACCACCGTTCTCATGGCGACGACCTCGCTATCCTACCAAGTCCCTGAGCGGCTACCACCGCCGTCGTGGTCAGCGAAAACTCACCGCGACGGGTACGCAAGGGCATGTACTTTGTTACTCACTCTGTGAAACAGCCTGCTGCAGAAAAAACGAAGGAAAAACATGCACCCGGGAGCAGACACGAACGTACAATGTGCACCCTTTCTCCCCGCCACCCTCAAACCCCATTAACGCATGAGTTGGCCGAGTCGCATCGGACCACGTCGAACGCTCCACCACCACACGCCCACCGTGTCCACCATGTCAACCATCCCCGCCTACACACCCAGCCAAAAGCTCAGCGGCAATTCGACAGCGGTAGTAGGCCGTGCTCTTGGTCATTGTCTTGTGGCTCCGTCCGCGGGCCATCAGGTCCATGTGCGCAAGCGTGAACACCCCGCAGTCATCGGAGTTTTCTTGATGGCGGCAGTTTGGGTACTCGATCATCCACGAGCGCAGTGGCTTGCCCTTGTCGTTGGCCTCGTCAACTAGCCATTGCCGAATGGTGAATGCAATACGCCCCAGCTGCCCCCCCAGGGAGTCGAAGAGTGCAATGGTGCCCTCATCGTCGCCGACGCGCACGACCACGAGGACCCAGTGGGAGTTGGCGTGGATCACTGGGATGAAGATGGTGTCCATGGAGAAAATGTCGACCTTCTTCGTCCACCGCCGCACCATGTGATAGGTGTACTCCCCCAGGTGCCACAGCTGCTTGTACAGGAACGTGTTGAAGAAGTAGTTCTTCGGCGCCGTCGGGTTCCGCTCGAGCGACTTGTTGTGGCGCCGCTGGAGGAGCACGACGTACGCGTTCATGTCCTCGTCGTCAAGCCAGGAGCCTCGGAGCAGGTTGGAAAAGTTCTCCTTGTAGAGCGGGATAGCGCCGATCTTGACGATTGGAAGGAGGTCGCCCGTGCGTCTCCGCTTGAAGACGGAGTTGACCGCCTTCATGGCGGCCTGCGTCAACCGGGACGCGGGATCCGCCGGGTCCTCCACGACTATCAGCTGCTCGACGCCTGGCTGCTCGGACAGCGGCTGCACGGAAGACAGAGGCACAGCCCACAAGCAGGGAGTCTTGTCCACTCTCGCGAAGACCGACTCGAACTCGGGTAGCTCATCGTCGTCTTCGGCTCCAGCCGGCGTGGAGAGCAAAAACTCTGCGCCGTCGCCAAGGGGTGGGGGCGTGGAGGGGGGCGACTCGGTTGAGGCCCCAGAGCCACACGGCGCCGACGCGTTGAGCGCCAAATCTTGGAGGCCTTGCTCGACGGCGGTCGGTCCGTCTGGGGCCACAGCGCCGGCTGCGCCGGCCGCTGGCGCATTGGGAGCCGCAGAAGCGGTCGTCGTGGGGTCGGCCGTGGAGTCGTCGACTCCGCCTACCGCAGAGTCGCCGCTACTCTCCCTCGAGTCCCCACTCTCGTCCGCCGACATGTGGATCTCCTCGCTCGAGTAGTTCGACGAACTGACATCATCGCCGCTCACCAAGTCGACCAAGCTGTCCTCGTCGCTGCCAACCGCCGTCTCGTCGGCTGTGGCACCCGCGCGGCGAGCTGCCGCCGACAGGATGACCGACTCGATGTTGGGCACCTCAAAGAACGTGGAGAACAGCTTGAACGCGGCCCAATGAAGGGCCGACTCTGCATCAGCGGGCGTCCGCAACCCGCGACTCGTCTCGGTTGGCGCAGGCGGCGGAGCGGGGCGCTCCGAGAACGGCTCCCACATGAAGGCCCTGTACTTTCGGGCCTCCTCGATCGTGAGCGCGACAGCGTCTTCGGCCCCCGAGCGGACACGGTGACGCATCACCGCGCGCACGGTTGCGTTTCGCACCGCGCACGCATAGGTGACCGCCATATTCACCCTTGGTGCGTCCATGCCCGGCCGCAGCATCGGCAGGATGTGTTCCTGGAGGACGGCCAATATTTGGCCGTCCATCAGCACGCACTCAAAGCGCCCGCCGTCTGCCTCCTTCGAGCCACAATCGCCACATGTGAAGGTCGTGTCTGGGATGACCAACGTCTCGGAGAACTCGCCGCACGCATCGGAGAGCAGCTGCCTTGCTTGGCCGTGCTCGCCTTCCTTGTACGCGCCGGTGTTGCGGAGCAGGCTTGTCAGGTACTCGGCCGCCGCTGCCATCGTTGACCGGCCGATGACGCAAATGCCCAGCACCGCGTCCAGGAAGACGCGTACGTACACCGTCTCGGGAGAGGTGGCAAACAACCCGTCATGTGCTCCGTCATAGTGCACAATGTGGCCGTTGTCGCACGTCCAGATTCCGATGTTGATCTGCAGCCGCCCGCGGATTGTGTAGAGTAGCGCCGACCACGCCGCCAGCGTCTTGCCGTTGCGCTCTTGCCCGCATTCCAAACAGGACTCCTCCGCGTGCACAGGTACAAGAACGTGGTCCTCCTTGTTGTCTCGCAGCGCGTCGAGCGCCGCGCTATAGGAGTCGCACATGGCCACCTCTGAGGCGCACGGGAACATGTTCCGCGCCCGCCGTTTGTGCCGCGGCGCCGGCGCAACCGCCGGCAGCGGCTTCCTTGGAGGCGGAGCCGCGGGCGGTGGCGGCACATTGGCGGGCTCCTCCTCGTTGAGGACGCCGTTGGGACCGAACTGCAGCGCGTCCTCGCGCTCCAGCTCGACTTGCGGCACCGCCGATGACGCATCCGCTCGCGTCACCTTGTTCACCGCCTTCGCGTGAATGCAGCCCCAAGGCCTGCTCTGGCAGGGCATCTGGCAGCAGGTTGCGAGCCTAAACTTGTTGGATGTTGGCCGCACGACGACCGTCGCCCAGGCGTTGTTGTAGAACACGGCGTAGATGGGGATATTCTTGCGCTTGCCTGAGTTCATCACGAGGTAGGTGATGGTGCCGACCAGTCCGCCGTCATCTTCCTCAGGGTGCGGCCCGCGCAAGGCCGGGCACGCCAAGAAGAGGTCGGGGAGGTTGACAGCGCCGACACCGTGCCCAAGCTCATCGTACGCACGCAGCAGCGCCGTCGCGTGCCGGCACGAGCAGCTGCGGCCTAGGGCCGCCTTCATCTGAGCGAACTCCATCGGGAGCCCGCGCAGGGACGAGCGGCCTAGCCCGAGCACCCCGGCGCAACTGCACAGCGCCAACAAGATGCCATCCTTGTACTGCGTCCAGGTGGCGATCGGGTCAAAGGCCTCCACCGTGATCAGCACTTGAGCACCGTGCACGCAAGTGCACGCCACGGGCTGAGCGCCTGCCATTCGGGCCGTCACGTCCACCGCGGCACGCAACTGCCGCAAAAAAACCTCGAACAGTGTGTCCTCATCCACGGGGAGGCGATGGGCTGCAGAGACACGGGACGCGGCACGAGAAGGACGGGGCGTCGCGAGCTTGGGTGCAGAGGTGTTGGCTTCCTCAGCGAGAGCAACGTGAAGAAGGCGCCGACGTGCAGGTGACGCAGTCGCCGCAATAGGAGTGGGGGCGGGCGGAGAACCAGGTGAGGCGGTCGCGCCGCCTGCTGAAGCGTCCTCGGACTCCTCCGCGGCCGCTGCTTCGGTCGCCCAGTCGCCCAGATCCGCTCGCGGTGCATCACCCACGCCGCCATTGTCCGCACCATCAGCGCGTCCATCAGCTCGTCCATCAGCGGCTCCGTCGCCGCGGCTAGACCCGTCCGTCGCTCTGCCGTTGGACGCATCCTCCCCGCCCCCTCCGTTCGACGCACCACCATCTCCTCCATCCGGCACGCCCCCGGCAGCCCCAGCATCTTGATGGCTCGCATTGAAGCCGACACCTCCTCCACCCGCCGCTTCATGGTCGACGCCAGCTCCTGCAACTTGCGTTGGCGGGGCGGAGATCCGCTCCAAGTCCTGCGGCACGACATGTAGGCCAAAAGAGGATGACCCAATGACCATCACGCCATTGTCAACGCGATCGTAGATAACAGGGGGACGCAAAAGGAAGCCACCCCGTGGTCGCGCCATCGCACCACGACGTCACCCGAAAGAGCGAGCAGCCGGGCGGACGCGGCGGCCGGGTGGGGCGGCGCGACGGCCGGGTCCTCGGGTGGGAAGACGCAGGGCGGGGCGGGCACGGCCGGTGGCGGCCGCCCCGACCGGCGGCGGCGGGGCGGGCGGGGGCGGTGGCGGCCGCCCCGACCCGCGGCGGCGGGGCGGGCGGGGGCGGTGGCGGCCGCCCCGCCCGGCGGCGGCAGGGCGGGCGGGGGCGGCGGCGGCCGCCCCGCCCGGTGGCGGCGGGGCGGGCGCGGGCGGTGGCGGCCGCCCCGCCCGGTGGCGGCGGGGCGGGCGGGGCCGGCGCCGGCGGCGCCGGGTGGGGGGGGTGGCAACGGCGGCAGGGCGGGCGGCGGCGACGGCGGCGGCGGGGCGCAGCGGCGGGCAGCCCGTGCATGCTGGTGAGCGGGCCAGCAGTGGTGACCAGGTGGCCGATTCCGCAGCGCGCGCGCCCGATTGTCTGGGCCACCAAGACGCTCCCTGTGGACCCCGGGGCATATCTCATCTGTAGGTGATCAGTTCACCAAAAGTGCATTCGCCAGGCACAGTCCTTACAGTACATTTTTGGCCAATAGACGATCATCGGGCCACGAGGCAGAACGCCCCCTGGTGACCCACCAGAGCGCCTGCAGATTTGCCGGTGGGGACCTCAAAATCGGAGCCCGCACCGCCGCCGCACCTGGCCAGGCGGAATTTGGAATGCGCTCATAAGGCCCTCCAGGAGGGGACTTCCAGGGATCCTATTGGCTGTGGCCACGGCACAGGCGTCGTGGCATTTGCGCGCCGTGCCGAGGGTCGATTAGAGCACGGAGACGCCGCGTTTAGAGACCGTAGAGCCCTGTGGTCACACCGTGCCGACGAATGTGCAGTCTTCCTGTGTGTGTTTGGGCCCGTGAACCACGGGATCAGGTCTTGTGGCTGAGCAGCAGCTTGGGAGCGTCCAATCGATTGAGCAACGCCGAGCGAGTTTGAGCTGTGTCGTTGATGCGTAGCCTGCAATGCATTCATCAGCTCGTCTCCTGGGGAGCTCCCACCATACGCGTCCTGCACACCGTCTCGCTCCGTTTTGTCTGCACAGCCGTAGTGTCTCAACACCAATGACCGCAAACGGTGCGCAAACCCGTTGCCAGTCGGCCTCATGCGGACGCAGAGGTCGCCTGGCATCCGTTGCACAACGATGGGAGTGGGAGCTGGTCGAGGCGTGCCACCCCTCTGTGGGAAAAAAACCACGGGGCGCGAGAGCGTCTGGGCAAGGCCCACACGCGTCCGAGGCACCCCTCGGTGCGGCACGCGCGTGCAGCGTGCTCCACCGCGCGCGACGCACGCGGCGCCAGCCGCCGCCCGCAACGGCCACGGCGGCGGCGCCCGCGCGGGCGACGCGGCGCCGGCCGGGTGGTGTGACGTACAGTACAAGAAAATCCGCGCCACCCACTGTTGGCAGCGGCGCCCCCCCCGCCGCCGCGCGGCGACACGCCCCCCGCCGCGGCGGCCGCCGCCCCCGACCGCGGGCGCCCCGCCGCC
>Ga0209093_1000573_pt1 | contig 20271 bp, 24 predicted proteins | sample SidtaG_4_FD_187450 | JGI IMG/M metagenome (GOLD analysis project Ga0209093, IMG submission 187450) | Marine algal microbial communities from Sidmouth, United Kingdom - Sidmouth_Male1 metaG (SPAdes) (version 2) | ecosystem: Host-associated > Algae > Red algae > Unclassified | place: Sidmouth... | reverse complement strand
CCGGGGTGCGGGGGCCGTACTGCGGGGATCCCCGTCACCCCTCTCGGCGGCGGCCGAGCAATTCCTGGTGGATACCACCCCGGAGGCCATCGGGTACCAGATGGCCTCTCGGTTGGAGGGACACGGTCCGCGGGTAGCGCCGGGGTCCGCGGTGACCGCGGCGGGCGGGAGCTCCACTCGAGCCCCGTACGCCGGGGAGCCCGCCGCAGCCGCGGTACCCTACTATGGGGGCGGCTATTCCTACTCCGCTGGGGGAGCCTCGGCGGCGGGGCACACTGCCTATGCCGGGGGGTACACCGCCGCGGCGGCGGCGCCGAGTTCGGCGCCGCGCCCGATGTGGGGGCCGGTTCCCACGGGTCGGGGGCCGGCCCATGAGTACCCCTTCGACCCGCCCGTACGTGACCACTACGGGAGGTACACCCGCGACGACCTCCAGCGGTCGCCGGACCGGGGGTAGCGCCCGTGCCCTAGCGTGCGGGGGCGGGGGAACGCCGAGTTTGGTGGGTCCCGCCCCCCGTCCGGTCTGTCCCTAGTTGGGTCGGTCGCCCCCCCCCGAGTAGCGAGGGGGCGACCCGTTGTTTGTTCTTGCTTGGAGGGCCCCTAAGCAGGAAGGGGTAGGTTGTTTCCTTTTGTGGGGGGTGTGCGCGGGGTACCCCGTACTCGGGGTTAGTTGTTTGATACCTGTGCGCGGGGTACCCCGTACTAGGGGTTAGTTGTTTGGTACCCTTCTTCGCACCGTGAGTCGGTGTTGCATACAGTGTTTGCAAACCTTCTCGGCCGGTTGGTCCTCCACATAGTGCCAGGAGTCCTCCCGGGGTCCATACCCGAACCACCGGACCTTGAGCATGAATCGCTCATGTTCGTCATACCCCTGTCCGACAAAGTGGTCGAAGACAGCCTCAATCGGTTTACTACCCGACGAGGGAAGGGAAGGGACCCGCCACGCGGCCAGTGCCCGTGCCCAGGCCGGGTCACCCTCGTGTGCTTCCGGGGCCCGGGTGGCGTGGTTCCCGTTGATAGTGCGTATGCCATCGTCACTTTCGATGGTAAGCCGACGCCCGTCTGTCTTCAAGATCTGGTAGGGTCCCAGCGTCTTAAAGACGAAATTCCCCCCCTGGTTCTCGTGCGACTTCACGAATACCCCATTCTCCAACTCGGAGGGCTTCGCGTCGGGCCTGTACGTGCTTGTCGAAGGCCCGTTTGTACCGGGCCTGAGCCTTCTCCATGGTATCCCGCACTTGGGGTATCAGGGCGTCGAGGCGCTGGAGGACGTTCTCCCTGGCTCGCCCGGGGGTTACTATTTCCCCGGTGTCGGCCCCCACTGTGAGTCGGTCGATCGTAACGGGAGTAAGCCGTCGTGGATTCACTAACGCGAATGGGACTTGCCCAGTACTACCATACACTTGCGAATTATAAGCCGTTCCTACCAGGTTTAAGTACCGGGACCACGTAACCACGTGATCACTTACGTAGTGTCGTAATTGCTTAACTAAAGTCTTACTAAACCGTTCGACTTGCCCATAAGTTTGTAGGTGGTACGGCGTGGCATAGTTGGTGTGAATACCCAGCGCCTTGAGCACCCCTTGCCAAAGTACGGCGGCGAATTGGGGTCCTGCACACCTGGAGTTGGTGGCGCTGGCAATACTGGCGGACCTTCTCACTTGGAAGGTCCTCCACGTAGTGCCGGGTGTCCTCACGTGGTCCATACCCGAACCACCGCACCTTGAGCATGAGGCGTTCATGCTCATCGTACCCCTGTCCGACAACATCTTCAAATGCAGCCTCTAGCAGTTTACTAGCCGACGAGGGGAGGGAAGGGATACGCCATGCGGCCAGGGCCCGGGCTCAGGCTGGTTCGCCCTCCGGGGGCTTCAGGGCCCCGGTGGCATGGTTGCCGTTCATGGTGCGGATCCCTTCGTCACTTTCGATGATGATCCCGCGCCCATCCGTCTTCAAGACCTGGTAGGGTCCAAGGGTCTTGAGGACGAGCTTTCCCCTTTGGTTCTCGTGTGACTTCACGTGGACCCAGTCTCCAACTCAGAGTGACTCGCGACGTGGCCGTACGCGCTTGTCGAAGGCTTGATTGTGCCGAGCTTGAGCCTTCTCCATGGTCTCCCGCACTAGGGGGACCAAGAAGTCCAGGCGTTGGAGGAACTTCTCCTTTGCCTGCCGGGGACTTACTACTTCCCCGGCCTCCAGGTCCTTGGTAAGTCGTTCGATGGCGCCTGGACTCAGTCGCCTCGGACTTACAAAGGCAAATGGAACTTGACCAGTAATTCCGTAGACTTGTGGTTGGTACGCCGTCACTACCAGACTTAAGTACCGCGACCACGTCACTACATGTTCACTTTCGTGGTGACGCAATTGCTTGACTACGGTCTTATTAAACCGTTCAACCTGCCCATTAGTCTGGGGGTGACAAGGGGTTGCATAGTTGGTGTCAACCCCCAGGACCTTCAGCACGCCTTGCCATAGCACGGCGGCGAACTGCGGTCCGTTTTCCGAAAGCACTGAGTCGGGTAACCCATAATTGGCGACGCACGTGTCGAGGAACGCGCTGAGAACATCCAGAGCCGTGATGTGTCGAAGCGGGACCGCCCGAGTGACCCTAGTATATTGGTCACAGATAACAAGGATGTACTCATATCCTTCGGGGGTCCGGGGCAGGGCGCCAAGTAAGTCAATGGCCAGCGCCGCGAAGGGTTCCGTTGCGGGGAACAGCCTCATGAACGCTTTACTCTGCGTACCCATGCGTCGGTTCTTTGCACAGGTGGGGCAAGCTGCCACCCACCCGAACACATCCACCGCTAGCGAGGGCCAGCAGTATTGGTCTCGCAGGGTCTGGTACATGCGCGTCCCCCCTGGATGCGCAGGAAAGGGGGATGAGTGCTCCGCCCTCTGCACGTCCTTGACAAGGGACTGGGGGACCAGTAACTGCTGGGTCCCCTCTCGGTGCCCTTGACGGCACAACAACCCGTCCGCGTTCTCATAGAAGCGCGTGGGCGTACGGGTGTCAAGGAACTTCTTGTCCCCCTGGCAGAAATCATCTGTCGCCTGCTTCTGGGCTAGCTCACTCAGAGGGATATGGGCGGTCTCCCTGTTCTCTCGGAGCCGGGGGTCGAGTACTGTCCCCGACCGCGTGGTCACCCCAACTGTGGGGATCTCCTGGGAGGTTTGGCCCTCGTCCAACCCCTCAGTCGGGATGCGGTACAGCGCGTCGGCCACCGCGTGTTGGGGGCCGGGCTTGTACTCCACATCATAGTCGAACTCCGAGAGGAGGATGCGCCAACGATTGAGTCGATTGTTGGTGCAAGCCGTCGTTGTAAGTATCCACTTTAGTGCCTTATGGTCACACCGGATGAGGAACTTGGTGCCTTCGATGTACGGTCGTGGTAATCCGACAGCCCATACCACACCCAGTCCCTCAATCTCGGTGACGGTGTAGTTCTTCTCCGCCGGTAGGAGACCCTTTCTGAAGTATCCTACCGGGAGATTTAACCCGTCGGGCTGTTGCTGTAGTAGGCAACACCCCAGCTGGTCAGAGCTGGCATCAACATCGATGATGTAGTTTCCATCCTTGCGGGATATGGCAAAGATGGGTGGGTGGTATAGCTGTTCGCGAAGTGTGTCGAACGCTGCCTGCTCCTCCGGACTAGGGGGAGGCAACCGCTTCGGAAGCTTTACGCTGTTCAACTCGTTCAGCGGCTTCGCGGTCTTGGCGAAGTCTGCTGTGAACCGGCGGTAGACATTGCACATGCCCAAGAAGCTCCTCAGTTGGGTTTGGGTCTTGGGGAGGACGGCCTGCTTGATGGCTTTGAGGTTCTTCTCATTCACACTCAAGCGTCCTGGCCGTACTACATGGCCAAGGTACTCCACCTTGTTACTAACGAGGTGGCACTTCTTTGCCTTGAGGGTGACCCCATGCTTCCCAAGTAGGGTGAGGACCGTTTCCAAGTGGGACAGGTCGGACTCTGCATCGGCGGAGAAGATGATGAGGTCGTCTAAGTCGACGAGCACATGCTGCCACTTGACTCAGGACAGGATCATGTCAATAGATCTCTGGAAAGTAGCAGGGGCATTGCACAGGCCAAAGGGAAGACGGGTACACTGGTACGTCCCACAGTGGTGGGTGAGCGCCGTCTTGGGCTTGTCCTCCTCGGCTATGGGGATCTTCCGGTACCCGGCGTTGCAGTCCAACGTGGAGAAGAACTGGACATCCCCTAAGGAGTCGAGGCAGTCTTCCATCCGGGGTAACGGATACGAGTCGCGTACTGTGCGCTCGTTCAACTGCCGATAGTCTATGCAGAACCGGGGATTCCCGTCGGGTTTCGGGATGAGTACCACCGGGCTAGCCCACTCACTCTGGCTGGGCTCGATGACTTCGAGCTTGAGCATTCGGTCGACTTGGGCCTTGATGAGTTCCCTAGTTCGGGGACCCATCCGGTAGGGGTGAGCCGGACGGGCTTGGAGCCCGGCTTCAACTCGATCCGGTGCTTCGTGGCCTTGATGGAGCCCAAGTGCCCACTCCATAGGTCCCGGTGCTTCTCTAGTAGGGAGAGCACTTGAGGCCGCAACCCCTCGGGCATGCTCGAAGTATGAACATGGGGCTCCGCCACGGGGTCCGTTGCGTCCGGCGCGGTGGCCGGACTGGGACTGAGTGCAGCCCATTCCTTTCGAGATATGGAGGCTACCGTACCGGAGTAGTCCGACATATGCCCCAGGACCATGCCTTTGGGGAGTCGCTTACTCTTACTCCCCGTATGGGCTACTTCCACCCACCACGTACGTCTGGTGGTCGGTGCAGTCCATGGTGCCAGTTGCCACATGCACGCGATGGCGTTCATACACTTTATGGCGCTGGGTGATGACCCCTTTCCCTTGGAATAACGTCTGTACTGGGACGTACCCCCGGGACCGCGGGGGCAGAACCACCTCGCGGGCCAGACGCACCCTTGCGTCCGCCTCACTAGCGGCACCATACTTTCCGGGTTGGTCCGCCTTGGCATACGACACTGTCTTATCCCGACGGAGAGTGGGAACGTTACATCCATCTATTTCCAGGATGTACCTCTTGGGCCCGCAGATGTTGGGGACGTGGACGTCGGTGTAGTCGGTCCCTAGGAGTACGGGGACCGACATGCCGCGCACTACTCCACACGTGACTGGTGTCGAGTAGGTGCCGACTCGCACCGTACGAGTCACGGTGCCCGTGATGGGAAGGAGTCCCCCATTCACGTCAGAAAACTGGGCGGTCGCCGCGTCTAAGGGCGCCACCTTCATCTCCGGGGGGAGTAGCGCCTCTCGTACTAGAGAGACGCCGGAACCCGTGTCGATAATGACTCGGAGGGCTAACTCACGCCCCGCGTCCACCCGGATGCGGCTGGCGACTTGATAATTGGACCCCGTCAGGATGGCCACCACATTCCGGCTGTCCAGCCCCTTCGGGAGGGGTGCGTCCCGAGGGCGGATCTCCTTGTGTCGGGATTGGATGAGTACTGGCACCACATCCGCGCGCCGGGTTGGGTCCACAGGTCGCCGCGGGGAAGGCCCAACACCGGTGGTTACTCGTTTCCCTCCTCGGACTCAGAGGAGGTAGCCGGTCCGCACTCGGGCCCGGCCTGCGGTTCCCCGTTCTCAAGCGGCGTCGACTCATCGCCGCTTGAGCTGGAGTCATCGTGGGGGATGGCAACGGCCGCCCGCCGGCCCATCCGCTGGGTGTCTCGGGAACCCGAGGGCGCCCCGAGAGGGGACCAGCGAAGGGCCATCGCCAAGCGGTCACGTAGGCGCGCGTCCAAAGTTGGGCACACCTCCGCCCAATAACCCACCTTGCCACATTGCCAGCAAGGGTACTCGCCCGTCTTGGGCTTGGGACTGGGAGGATCATCTCTCTGTCGGAACCGGCGGCGTGAGTTGTCGCCGCCACCGGGGGTCGGGCCATCCGATGCCCCGGGTCGGGCCGCATCGTGTTGTGCCCCGCCGCCTTGAGTAGGGGCGTCCACGGCCCCGACGACCCGAACAGGGGCGTCTCGCAGTGGTTAACCCCGAGGTCCCCCCGAAACCCGCGGTAGCGTGGCCGCACGAGCTTTCCGTCGGAGCCGGGCCTCCTCCGCGAGCCCTTCTAGCTCCTTGGTCCGATCCTTAAGCAGCTCAAGTCGTAGCCAGCGGAGCTCGTCGCCCTTAGTCTGGGCGACGCGAGCTAACTCCGCCATATTCATGCCGGGGGTGTTCCGCTCGCGAACAGTGGCGCGCGCGGCGCGGCGGACACCTTCTACAAAGCGCCCCTTGAGCGCGCCCTCCCCGTACATGAACCCGCACTCGGTTTTGAGGCGGCGGAGCCGTTCGGCGAAGGACAACTCGTCCTCGTCTTCCCGTTGGACCGCGACATTAAGGGTGTCGACGAGGGTTGCCTCTGAGGCCTCGTCGACGTGCCGTCGGAGCATCCCGTTGAAAAGCTGCAGGTAGGAGGTGACCTCGCCGGGGTTACCTGCCCGGCGAGTCGGCATAACCATCATCACCTCTGACTTGAGAGGTTCCTTCGTAAATTCTTGAAGGATGTAGAATGCCTCGCCTTCGGAGATGTAGTTTTCATCACAGGCCTTGGCGAACTTGCGCAAGAACTGGAAGACCTTGGCGGGGGGAGAACCGTCCCACTCGTCATGCACCCCGAAGGATTGAGCAACGTCCTTCCTGCGCAGGCCCAGAGAACGGGCCTGGCGCCGCTTGTAGACAACCGAATTGTTGTCCAACGCGTTCGTCTCGCAATCGAACATGATCCGGCAGTACGGGTGGTTCACCACGATCTTGGGCGGCACCATCAGAGTACGTAGCGTCGGGGTCGCTTGAGTCGGCCACCCCTCCGCCTCCGTACCGGTTGCGAGAAAGAGTTGCGTCGGGAACCCCGGGTCAATACCCCGGGGTACCTTTCGCGCCGCCCCCCCGCCTTGCTCACCCCCCACCGAGTCGGGAGGCGGTTGGGTCCTCGGGGCAATACCCCGACTACCCTCCCGCACCGTCGACGGCGTGGGGGTAGCGCGGAATGCACCTAGTAGGGCTGCAACGGCCGACTCGTCCCCCGAGAGGGAGACGTCCGTGGTTGACGACGACGAAGAGTCGTCGTGTCGGTGCCAGCGGGAAGAGCGCCGGGCGCTGCCCCGGCGGCCAGCGGGTCTGGGAGTAGAGCCCCTCAACATCGTGACTAGCGATCTGGTGACTTCAGACCGAACGACCTCGGCCACGGCGTCTCGCCACTAGAGACCCTGGCCCTCCCTGGCACCCCGTGAGCCTGGGGGAGCACGACTAGAGCTCCCACCCGCAGGCTCTCGTGACTAGTCTGGCATCTCCCCCCCCTCCCAAGCACCGAGAGGGGATCTACCACCGGGCCCGAGAGCCGTGGGACCGATACCGTGTGTCCTGGTGCTGTGCTCGCGCGCCGGGGCACCCGTGGCACTCCGTGAACTTGGGGGATCACGACTAGAGCTCCCACGCGCAGGTTCCTGTGCCGGTGGTGGCACAGACCCATCGCCCCACGTGGTAACGTGGGGCGGCTGTCCTACGCCAAAATGAGTGCCAGAACCCGAGGTGGCCGCCTCGGGGTGAGTACTACCCGAAGAGGCGCCCGCCGGGGGGCGAGTCCCGCTCGGATCGAGTCCCGGGGGCAAGTGCTGGAACAAAGTCCGCTGCCCGCGGGCACCCGCATCCGTGATGCCTGCACTTGTGTGGCGATCGTCCACCGACGATCCGCCTCCGGGGGGGGAAGACCCATCCCCCCCGACACCAGGCACCTCGACACCAGGGGGGTCTCCATGCCCCCCCCCATCGGCCATCGACCCGGCCCGACTCAGCCAAATATGGCGTGGCGGGGCGCCGCCCGCAGCGCTAGGAATCAAGGGGAGAGGGACCAACTAGGTTCCCCCCGAGGCGGGTTGGCGCACCGCCACTACCCCGAGGAAGGATCAGTCGCCTTCGTCCCCTGCTGCTCCACCAAATGTGACAACACGCCCAGCCAACCCCACCCAGTCGGGGGGAAGGCGAGCCAGGCCGTGTCGCCGGGTATTCCTGTCGGGGAATACCCGCCCCGGAAGGACACCCCGAAGAGCACCCACGCACGGCGTCGACCGGGGGAAGACGCCCCGAGCGACAAACACGAGTTTTGTGACCGGACGTTTACTTGCCCGCGTCGAAGGCCTCGAGGCAACACTCGCGCCTCGCGCTCTCATCCCATCCACAGCCCGTCCGTCCCCCTCAGACCCTCAGAAAACCCCCCTCAGACACCCTCAAAGGACCCTCAGAATCTTCCCTCAGGGCCCATGGGGCCAGAGTCAGCGGAGGACGGCCGAAGCTTCGGACACCGCCTTGAGTTGAGGCGGGGGGAGGGTGCTACGTGACACCCTGGCGGCGCCCCGGTGTCGGGCGCGTGGTGAAATGCTGGTCATCGGTCCAAGTTGGGTTTGCACAAAATTAGGCCCTTAACTGGGGGCCCGCCCTGGGATTTACTAGTCCTAGATCAGTCTCGAGAGCGCGGTTGTGGTTGGTGAGCCACGAGGTGATCTCAAGTGGATCGCCACCGGAAGGACTCGAAATATGCGGAACTCGCGAATATTCGCCCTGAACGGGTTTGACGTTGGTCGGGATGGTACTAGATCCGGACCAACCGGTTTCCCGGATCGGCTGACCCCCTCGTGACTGGAAGGGGGCCCCGTGCCGATGCCTGACAAGCAGTAATGCTGCCACAGCGCCGAGATACCCAGCCGCCTCAGCGCAGCTTGGAGCCACGACGTCATATCATCCGAAGTGGGCGACCGGCGCTTGCCGGCGGGGGAAAACAACAGCCGAGAAGGCAGAGCGCGACCCGCGTGCACTCGGCCGAAAGGCGGCGTAGGACGAGCTGGGGCGGATCAGAATGACCGCCACTGGCGGGGGGCACGTCATAAGTCAGGCGCTCGAGGCGGGAGCGGCGCTAGGCCCTCTTGTGAAAGTGCACCTGGATTTGGACGCCCCCATTGGGGCGGACCGTCACGTCACTCAGTTCGAGGTCGAGCTGTTCGCCCGACCTCCGAGTTACGAGGAAAGCAGCAACTAAAGCGGGTCACCGCACGCGCCAAGAGAAGTCCGGCTCGTGGAGCGCGAGGGTGACAATCCGCCATATAAAGGGGGCGGGGAGCGGCCGCCGCGTTGCGGAAGAGCCCCCGCGGCGGCAGAAAACAGGCGGGCAGAGCCGGTGCGCGCCGAGTGGACCAGATGACAGACGGCCGGCCGTGGCAAGCCGACCGACGCGTGACGAGAGTCGATCGGTGACAGGTAGGTCTGGAGGCTGCCGGGCGAGACGGTGCCGCTCCTCAGTACTGTGCTGAGGTAGCAGACCACGGTCGTCGGCGCGGCTGGCAAAGCCGAGACGCCCTCGTCCTCACAGTAGCGCGCAGAGCGCCACCACAGCCGCTCGTAGCCGTCGGCCGTGGTGTTGGCCAGCGCATGCGTCAGCATCGAGGCGGCCTCCGCTGCGCCATCGAGGCCTCCAAATGCGTCCACGGCTGCGGAATTGGCGTGTCGCCGCCTCGCCGCGGCAGCCATCCACGGCCGCGCGCGCGGTAGAACGGGGCGACGGTCCGCCAGCGTGCGGGGGGGGCGGTGGGCCTATAAGAACCCCGCGAGTAGAGCGCCGAGGACGTGGAGAGGTACACGGCCGCGTCAGTGCTGTGCAGCGCTTCCGCCCACCACACCTTGGCCGGCGACGCCGGCAGCACGATTGCTGCCGTCGCGTGGTCGCGCACAATCTTTCAAATCACAAGCGCTGCTTGGGCGAAGGGAGGGCGGACGAACTTGCACTCGCTCCGGCCCCAATACTGCTGCCAGCCGTGGAACGCCTCGGTGCCCGGATGCGCGGTCGGGGAGTTGAAATTGGGAAGGTGCGCCGAGCTCGCCGTCGCAAAGCGGACGATAGAGCACGGGCCCCACGCCGCGTCCAGCGACTGGAAGACCGAGCTGTTGAGGCGCCAATCCGTCTCTTCCCGATACCGCGAGAGCTTTTCGGCTTACATATTCTCCAACGTAGGCAGCCACGAGGCCTAGAGGCGACAGCTGAGGCGCGTCAGGAGGGAGACGTGGCGGCGTAACTCCACAATCAGCGCCGCGCTGCGGGACACCATGGCGTTGAAGACCGCCACGACGACCATGTTGTCGGAGCGCACCCGGATCAGCCCGCGCCCCGCGATGGCCGCCGGAAAGGACTCAACGGCCATCCAGACCGCAACCAGCTTCTTGAGGCTTATCGGCTCCGCCGAGAGATCGGGGTCATACAAGCCGCGGGCAGGGAGGCGCCGGTCCATGACCGCGCCCCAACCCGAGAGGCAGGCGTCCGTGATGCGCTCCACGCGCACTACCTCCTGCCACAGGAGGCGGCCGACCGTTCCCGGTTCCGCCAGCGAAGCCCACTACGCCAAGTCGTGGCGGGCGCCCTCCGGGGGGCGGGCGTCCCCAAAGGGTTGTGTCGAGCTGATTCACTGGTAAAGCCGCCGCACGTGGAAGCTGTCCATCGGCACCGACAATGCGGTGGACATGGCCAGCCCACAAAAGCGACGGAACCGACGGCCACCCACCCAGCGGCGGTGGGACGCCCAATCGGCCAGCAGAGCGACAGCCGCCCGCATTTCCTTGGCTTGGCGAGTCGCCGGCAACAGCAGCCGACGAGCGGAGGTGTCCACCAGGTAGCCGATGGCCACGAACTGGCGCTTTCCATCCACCGCGCCCTCGTGAGGGTGCACAGAGAGGCCCAGACAAGAAAAAATGGCCAGCGCTGACGCCCTGCCAGCGGTTTCCGCGGATGGGCTGGGGGTGCGGCGTCCTGGGGGCGCCGCCCGACGCGCTCCCCCGGCGCCGACGCCGGCCGGGCGCGTCCGACAGCGACGGCAGGCCGATGATGGACGGCGCCGCTGGCGCGGCGGCGGTCGGCCTCGCCGCCACTGCCGTCTCCACCGGCGGGGTTGGGGCGGAAGCGGGGGCTGAGACCCCGCCCCCCCCGTTCCCCCCCCCCACGAGCTGCGCGAGCGCCACCGCTTCCAGCAGGTGCGCCGCCGCGTGGCGCGAACGGAGCTCCGCGACGCTGACACCAACGGCGACCGACGCGTAGCCGTTCCCGTCTTCCACAGTCCACGTGGCTCTGACACCTTCCGCGACGGCGGCGGCGGTGGCGGTCTGCGCCGCCTTGTCGACGGGAAGGCGCCGCGCGCCGCCGCTGCCGCCGCCGCCGCCTTCGACGGCGTCGACGGCGGCGGTCCCGAATTGCGCTGCCGCCGTGCCGGGCGCTCCGCGGCCGGCGGCCGCCGCCGCGTCGGCGGCGGCTTCCGCGCAGCCGGCTGCGGGCATGACCGGCGCCCATGCTACGCTGACAAAGGGGCGGGTGAAGGAGGTGAAGGAAGACGCCGAGACGACCGAGCTGGTGGAGGAGCGGGATGACGCGTTGTGGGGAGCAACCGCGACCGCCCTCGCCTCCGCCGCCGCGGTGACGGAGGAAGAGAGGGGCAGGTGCGGCCCGCTCCCGCCTGAAGACGGTGTCCGCGGCGGCGACGAAAGGCGGTCGAAGGGGGCGGCGCTGCCCAAGGGGGTCCCCTTCGCGCGCCCCGAGCCCCCGCGCACCCTGCTTAAGCTGCTCCGCCCGCCCTTCGCTGCCTCCGGCGATTTTGGCGTGGTCAGCGCGACCGATAATAGCGACAAAACCTGCACGAGCACCGTGTGGCCGCCCGCCGCCACCCCTCTGGCGTCGGGCATGGAAAAGGAGGCGCCGCCGGCGATGCCGCCGCCGCCACTGCCGCCGCTGTTACCGCCCCCGCCGCCCGTGGCCTCTTTGTCCATCGGGCGGCATGCCTCGCTTGGAGACGCCGCCCGCGGCCCTCTCGACGTGAGGGTTGAAGGGCAGGCGGCGCTGCCTACCCAACCGCGGGCGGGCGCCTTCGCCGCCGCCGCTGCCGCTGCTGCCTCCGCCGCCGCCGCGTCGGGGGCGGTGGACACCCTCGCCACGCACATGAGGGTCTTGGCCCGCGCGCCGGCCTTTGGGGCGGCGGCCGCCACGCACAGGCCGAACGCCCCCGCTGCCGGCGCCGCTGAAAACGTCACGTGCTTCTGCGTTTGCGCGTGCGTGTGGCGGTGGGCGTGGTGGTGAGACACGCGGCGGCGGCCGTCGAAGCGGTCGCATGCGCTGCGCGCCGCCGCCGACGACCGGCGCGCGCCGTCGGCGGCGGCGGTGCCACGCGCGCCGGCAGTGGCGCCGACCAAGTAGGTAAGAGCGGGAGGGGTGAGAAGCGAGTAGGCCTTCGCCATGGGACTCCGCGCCAGTCGCGGCGTGGTCGCCCCCGACGGCGGCGTGGGGGTGCCCATGGCGGGTATGCACGGCCGTGCCGCTGCCGCCGCCGCCGCCGGCGCGTCGCCGGGGGGGGGTGCGTGGTGCCAATGCCTGTGGTGGTGCCGGTGCTGCCGCCGCGTGACCGTCGAGGACTAATGGGTGGCGCTGATGGTGAGCGACACAGCGGTCCCCTCCGTGCGGTCGGTTGCCGAGGATATGCGCCGCCGCCGCCGTGGCGGCGACGCCGCCGCCTCGGCCGGCGCGTCGGCCCCGTCGGCAGCCGCCGCTGCCGCCGTCGCCGTCCCCGCGTCAACGGCCGCCGCACCCGCTGCTTCCACCATCGCCGCCGCCGCCCTGCCGCGCGTGTCGCCCGCCGCCGTAGCCGCCGGTGCCGTGCAGCTGGCCGAGCTGCCGCTGCCGCTCATTGTGGCGACGGTGCCGACGCTGCCGGAGTGTCGGCGACGCTCGCCGCCAACGGCACCATGCCCCTGGTCGTGCGCACACTTGGAAGCGACAGCCGGCACACAGGCGACGGCCGTTGGTCGGTGCCGACGGATGCCAGGTGGATGCAACGTCCGTCAAGGGCGAATTGGCCGACGGGGAGACGGCCGCCTCATACGTGGGGTGCAGGAGGGGGGCAGGAAGGGAGGAAAACGGGGAGGCGGACAAAAGCGGGAGCGCGCATGCATAGACCAGTTGGAAAATGGCAGGACACCAGTGACGGGAGGGTGGTGGGAGCGAGAACAAGAGCCCGCACCCGGATGTTGGAGAGCGGCCATGCGGAGCGGCCTTACAGCGCGGCACGGCGGCGGCGGAGGGTGCGCAGTGTGAAGTCGTGCACGTTGGTTCTTTACGACGGGTGGCTGTGGCCGCGCCACGCCCACCCAATATCTCTTCCCAGCCGGCCCGGCGGGCCGTCCGGGAATCTCTCGTCACCAATCGCGGACCCTCGCTGACACTCGTCACAATTCCCTCACGCAATTCCCATCGGCGCGTGGTCACCAGTCGCACGCTCAATCCCGCCACGCACAATCTCTCCACCGCCTCGAGTGCCTGCCGGTGGCGCGTGCCGCCGTTGGGCACGGCCGTCTGGCGGCGTCCAACACTCCCCCACGGCCGTGGCCATCTCGGCCGGCCGTGCCACGCGGCTCACACTGCCGGGTCGTCCTCGGGCGTCGGCGCCTCCGTCGTGCCCACCCCCAGGCGCGAGCGGAACGAGTTGAAGGCGGGGCTAGGCAGTGCCTTTGTTAGCCCGTCGGCCAGCACCTCCGTGCCGGGCGCGTAGGTGAACGTGACCTCCCCCATTGCCACGCGCTCCCGCACCATGTGGTGGGCAATGTCGATGTAGTTCGCCTTCCCGGTGGTCTCCGGGTTGGCGATGAGGGAGAGACAGGCCTGGTTGTCCTCGGCCATGTTTACAGTCGTGGCCGGTTGGCCAAGGTCCACCATCAGCTTACTCACCCACAGCGCCTCCCTGGTCGCCGCCGCGGCCGCCACGTAATCGGCCTCCGCGGTGGAGGAGGACACGGTAGCCTGCCGCTTGCTCGCCCAGGAGAAGGCCGCCCCATTCCAGGTGAACACCCAGCCCGTGGTCGACCGCCGTGTCTCGGGGCAGCCGCCGAGGTCGGCATCCTCCGCGCCGGCCAGCTCTTCGGCGGGCCCGTAGCAGAGCCCGTGGTTGGCGGTCCCAGCGAGGTAGCGCAGGACGCCTTTGGCAGCCACCCAATGTTGTTCCTCGGGGTTGTTCATGTAGCGTGCCAGTACCCCGGCGGCAAAGACGATATCCGGCCGGGTGGTCGTGGAGAGGTAGAGGAGGCTGCCCACCAGCTCCGAGTACCGCGTGCTCTCCTCCAGCATGTGCTCCCCCGTCCGCATCAAAGTTGTCTTGGCCGCCATCGGCAGCTTGTTGGGTCGGGCGGCGCCCATACCGAACTGCTCCAACAGCGCCGCGGTGACGCCCGGGCAGCTGAGCATCAGCGTGCCCGCGGCTCGGTCGCGGTCGACGCGCATGCCGAGGAACGTGTTAGACGCCCCCAGGTCGCGTCCCTTGTACGCGGATAACACCACATCCTTCGCGACCGACACGCCCGCCAATGTCTTGGCCGTGACCGCCATGTCGGCCACGGGCACGAGTATGAAGATCGGCCCGTGCACGGGGTGCTGCCAGACGTACATCGTCGGGTCGGCCGTCGAACGGACGGCGCCGATGGCCGTCAGCGTCCCGTGGCAGTGGTTCCCCTACAACCACCCCGCCTGCTTGCACCCGTACAGGGCGTAGAGCAGGCGGGCGACCGTTCCCGTGGGGCCCTCCTCGTACCCCTATGGCTGCTGTACGTAGACGTCCACGTCCATCGGGGCATTGAGGTAGGCTGTTGTGATGTCGATGACGTGCAGCTCCAAGTCGTTGGCCGCAACCAACGCCATGACCGCGCGCACGGTGGCGCGCGCCGGGCACGGTGCCCACACATCTTTGTAGTCCACTCCCGCCCGCTGGGTGTAGCCTCGCGCAACGTACCGCGCCTTGTATCGGGTGACGACGCCATTGGCGTCGCGCCTGTGGTCGAACACCAAGCGGCTGCCGGTGATCGAGGCGCCGGCGGGCAGGTCCAGCAGCTCCCAGGCGTGGGCGGCGCGCAGCGCGGCCATCTCGTCGTCCATGGCCTGCTGCCACAGGTAGGCGTCGGGGCCGGCGAGAGCCTCGGCGCGGGTGTTGGGCGGCGTAGCACACCAGTCGGGACGGGCGACGGCGTCGTCAACCGCCATGGGAACGAGAGGCGCCGGCGGCGGGGTGACCTTGGCGGCCAGAGCCGACGGGCCGGGCTTGTTCGAGCCAGGCCGGTGGCGCAGAAAGTGGCCGTGACCCCCGCCGTCGCCGCCGGGCGGCGGCGCGGCTGAGACGTCAGGGCGTGAGGGACCGCCCGCGGCCGGCGGGCACACGGTCGTGGTTGCCCCGTCGTCGCCGGCCAGGCGGCCGCCATTGCCGAAGCGCGGCGGGAGGAAGGTACTGGACACGTCGGTACCAGCGGACAAGTCCCCAGCAACACCATCTCCTCCATCGCCCGGCACGGCCCAATCTCCCCCGTCTCCCCCATCGCCAGAGGGCGTAGTGCTCTGCGAGTCAGTCCAATCATCGGGCAGGAAGAGGCAAACGGGAATGGCGGTGGGGGAGACAGGCCTGGCGGGCACCGTCTCGTCCACAACGACGTCGCGGCGGACGAGGATCTTACCCGTTACGGACGAACGGACTCGCAGGGCATGGCCGCCGGCGGCATAGCCAACGACTGTGCCCAGCAGGGTCTTGGCGTCCAGCTCAGAGTAGCTGTGGTCGGGGCGCAACGCGCAGGCGGGGCTCCCCAAGACGCGGAGGTGAGACACGTCGGGCTTCCGGCCGTAAAATCGCTTGTAGGGGGTGGTCGTGCCGTCGGCCGTCGGGGAGCGGTTGCGGAGGAAGAACAGGGCCATCAGCAGCTCGGCCCACAGGGACTTAGGAAACTGGTACTCTAACATGACCGCGCGCAGCCGCTCCACAATCGTCCTGTTCAGCCGCTCGGCCTTCCCGTTCATCTGCGGGTTGTACGGTGCGGTTGTTTCGGCCTTGATGCCCTTCTCGGAAAAGAAAGCCCGCATCACGGCGCTGCTGATCAGCTCCCCGGCGCCGTCGCACCGGACGATCTTGACCTTCTTGCCGGTTTGTAGCTCGAGGTGAGAAATCTAGTCCCGCAGGGCCGTGCCGCCGGCAGACTTGGTCTTGATCGGGGTGGCAAAGCCCATCTCGGCGCAGTCGTCAAGGGCGGCGAAGAAGTGCACCGCCCCGCCCTCTGACGGGTCGAGCGGCCCGGCGAGGTCGACGTGGAGCATCTCCAGCTTGACAGGCGTGGTGGGGGCGCCCGTGCGGGGCTGGCGCGCGAACCGTGCTTGGAAGCACGGCACGCACGGGGCGCCCACCTCGGCCTTGAGGTCGGCCTTGGCGAGGGGCATTCCGGTGACGAGCTGGGAGAGCTTGGCCACATTGCGAAGGCCGAGGTGCCCCAGACGACGGTGCCACAGGTCCCCTTTCGGGCGGGCTTGGCCGTACGCGACCGCCGCCGACGACGGCGGCTGCACTGTCGGCGGCGCGCGCGCCGCCATGGCGGTAGAGTTGGTGGTGTGCCCCTCAAACATGTACTGCTCATTTTCATCGACTTGGCCCGTCCCCACGACCTGCCCGTTCTGGTAGATCGTGACGGTGTCGCCCTCAAAGACAACCTTTCCCCGCTTGGCCATGGCGCGGACGGAGAGCAGGTTGACCGTGATGTTCGGAACGAACAGGGCGTGGCCGAGGGTGACGACACCGCCCAGCGCCGTAGAGAGGGTGCCGGAGCCGTGGCCCGGCGAGTGGACCGCGTCGCCGTTGGCAAACGTGACCTCGGACGCCATCGGGGTGTACGAGGTGAAGCCAGTGCGGGTGACTTGCATTTGGATGGTTGCCCCTGAATCGATCATCCACGCCGTATGGGACGAGTGGCCGCCCGAGTGGGCCCCCACGAACGACGCAAGGGGCGGCCGCTCCGACGGTCGCTCGGCGGGGTGGTCGTCAATAATCTCCGTGGTGACCACCTCCCCATGCGTGCGGCCGCCCGACTTCTTCGCCACAGCCATGAAGCTGGCCGACGGCCCGCCTGCGCTGGGTGGACGGTCGCCTCCCCCCTTGGTGCACTGACGCGCGTAGTGCCCCCGGACACCGCACGTCCAGCACACGACGCGCCGCTGTCGCTCCTCCCGGGGCATAGGCGTGTCCCGCGGCCAGCGGGGGTCCTCCTTGGCCACATAGGCCCCCACCGAAGGACCCTCCTTGACCGCCGCCTCGTCCTTTTTCTCGTTCTCCACCGGATAGAGCATCGGCATCACGGTGTCCCACCGCAGCTCGGTACCCTGGTTGACCAGCATCTTTTTCTCCAATTTGTAGTCGTCCCCAAGCCCATTGAGGAAGTGGATGAGCGTCGAGTTGTCGTCGTACCGGTGGCCCGTCGCCATCATCTCCAGCTGGAGCTTCGTCGTGCGCCCCGAGTAGGCGAGCAGCGTCTCGCCCGGGTTCATCTTGAGCATGGCAAAGTCTTGTGTCAGCTGCAAACGCCTCGCGTTAGTCTTTGTCGTGAAGATGGCCTTCAGCGCGTCCCATGCCGCTTTGGCGCTGCCGCACGCCTGCACAGTCGGGAGACGGTGCAACGCCATGCTCATCTTGATGCGCCCGAAGGCTCGCTTATCTTTCTTGGTCCATGCGGCGGCGCCTGTCGGGTCGGCCGCCTCGTCGGGTCGCGGTTCGGAGATGGCCTCCCACAGCTCCTTGTCCTCCAGCCTAGCCTGGAAGAGCACCGCCCAGGTCCCGTAGTCATTGTCCAGCTTCTCCAGCCGGTACTCGTGCGTCTCAACCGGATCGGCCATCGTGGTGGGGCGGGAAGTCCCGCCAAATCCAGATCAGGTGCGTGTCTGGGGTGTGGAGCAGGGGTATGAACGTGCGAAGGGGGGGATAATGCCGCACCAAGCGCAGCGATCTCGACGGGGACGTGTGTACCGCCACCGTCTATTCTGGGCCCATAACCTGTCAAGTCGTGCACGTGGGTTCTTTACGACGGGTGGCTGTGGCCGCGCCACGCCCACCCAATATCTCTTCCCAGCCGGCCCGGCGGGCCGTCCGGGAATCTCTCGTCACCAATCGCGGACCCTCGCTGACACTCGTCACAATTCCCTCACGCAATTCCCATCGGCGCGTGGTCACCAGTCGCACGCTCAATCCCGCCACGCACAATCTCCCCACCGCCTCGAGTGCCTGCCGGTGGCGCGTGCCGCCGTTGGGCACGGCCGTCTGGCGGCGTCCAACACGCAGCGGGCGGCAGGCGGCGGGTGGCAGGCGGTGGGAGTACGGCGGTCGCCGTCCGACGGGCGGGTGCGTCAACGGACGGCGCGGCGCGGGGTGGCGCCGCCATCAGGTCGCCCGCCTGGCGCACGAGGCCGAAGCCAAAGGAGTGCTGCGCGTCATCGGGCACCGCGTCGGAGTCGGCAGCCGCCGCAGCGGCGGCGGCGGGGGGCGAGCGCGCCATGGCCCACCCCCCACCCGGCCAGGACGGAACATTGCGAGCGACCCCAACGATGAGATGTCGCACGCGATTGAGGAGGACGGTGTTCCCACGGGATGGAGTTCGATGAGGGGCGGGGGGCTGGTGCCTGGTCATTGGCCGCACGAACTCTACCCGTGGCGCGCAAGAGGCAAAGGAGGGGCACACGGCGCATCGCAGGGCTTTTCCGCACCTCATGTCAGAACAGTGAGTGGATTCAGTGAGATGTCTGTCACCGATCCTTCAAGATCTGAGAAAAACTATTACGCCCGGAGATCGTCGCACCTTATGCTAGAAGCATGATGGCTAAACACTTTTGGGAAGCGGCGGTGCTCCTTGAAGAGATGTATGCGTACACATGGCAGTCATGCGCTTGAAAGCGTGTCATTTTCATCGTTACTGCCGCTCCCCCTCGCCACGTCCCTCGCACCTCGCCACGTTCCTCGCACCTCGCCACCCCACTCTCCCAACGCTACTTCTACCTCCCAGAGTCACCCCTCTCTCCGAGCACAAACTCCCCCACCCTGTCCTCCACTCCCCCCCTCGCCCAGTCCCTGAATCACTGTACGCCCGCGACGCCGCAGGATGTTACAGCCAGAAACCCAGACGTCATGCAGTCAATCATGCAGAACAAGCACATGGACAGAGGCCGCCACAGCGGAGGAGAGTTAGACGGAAGGAACCAAGAAGAGGACCAGTGGCGGCGTCGGAATCGATCGCGACGCACAAGAAGCGTGCCACAAACATACGGCACAACGCACGGCACTACGCATCATCAGTTACTCTCCGGCAATCCAAGCCACTCCGCACACCGCGAAACTGCGTGTGTCCCGCACGCGACTCACGTACAGCCACGCCACTGGTATCACCCGCAAGTCAGGCAAGCACAACACAACAAAGGCCTGTGTGCGCGGCCGCGTCTGAGCCCGCCCTTGGCAGAAGCGGAAGGGCCTGCCGGGAGCCGCTCTTTCTGGTGGGCAAGCAGCTAGCGCCTCCGGCAGCACTGGATGCATCTGCTGGGTGACTGACAGCGACTGACACGAACAACGCTTCACACAGGTTCTGAGAGGGGGTCTGCCGTCAAGGTTTAGCTTAAATTTGAAGACCGTTGATGTAGCCCCTATCTAGAAAAAAAGTAGCAGGCTCGTGGAGAAGACAGCATAAATTTAGGCTGATCGTGCGCATTGGGCAACAGCCAAGATGTTCCCGATCATCGGGAAAGTGAGGCGCATGCTGTTTTTCTGTACTGGGGCCGTGACCCGCAATTTTCAAATTGCCTTCGAACGCCTCCAGTACAGGGTGAAATGGCATGTACTAGACCATATTCGACCCCCCTCCACACTGCAAAACTTCCAACATAGTATAGAAACGATATTCGCATTTTAGAGCTCGGCGCACCCCTGCACTCTCACAGTATAGACAAGAACTGCGTCCACGACGTGCAACGAAGACCTCAGTGACACCCAGATTGCAGACGTGTCTGAGCGAAGAGCGTGTCCACTCACCGGAACGTCACGTATCGCACCGAGAAGGACTCGCCCGGCCGCAAACCGGCCGTGTAGGTGACGCTTCCTGGATCGATTGCAGTTGCATGGAGACTGGTGGTTTATCGTGCGCTCCCTGCGGCTTCTTGGGACTGCCCTCACATTCCCCCCCACCGGCTCCCTGGGGCTCTTCCTGAAGCTGTCCCCCCCTCCCCCCCCTCCCCCCTCCCATCGGCTCCCACGAGCTCATCTTGGAGTGATTCCTGGTACTTTCTGGCGCTTCTATCACCCGCCCGCCCGCCCTCTGCCCGCTCGTCCGCCGCCAACCCGCTCGCCCGACGCCCATCTGCCCGTCCTTGCCCTA